>Ga0075418_10001924_pt1 | contig 23619 bp, 25 predicted proteins | sample SoiMetdeltSBSDD2_FD_81776 | JGI IMG/M metagenome (GOLD analysis project Ga0075418, IMG submission 81776) | Bulk soil microbial communities from a Populus tree surrounding site in Tennessee, USA - Soil MetaG P. deltoides SBSDD2 | ecosystem: Environmental > Terrestrial > Soil > Tree plantation...
AAGAGCGGTCCCCCGGGAAGATCCTTTTCCCGAAGCATGATGCCCGCGAATCCCGCTTCGAGCGCCGCCTGGGCAATGTCGGCCAGGGGGCGGCGTGCGTGGCTCCGGTCGGTGATCGCATACACCCCACCGGAAAACGTCTTCACGAGCCGATCACACCCTCCAGGGGGCTCGACGCGGTGGCGTAGAACTTCTTGGCAATGCGGCCGGCTAGAAACGCGTTACGTCCCGCCTCCACCGCCAGCCGCATGGCGTTGGCCATGCGCACCGGATCCTTTGCGCCCGCGATGCCGGTGTTCATGAGCACGCCATGACAGCCCAGCTCCATGGCGATAGCGGCATCGCTCGCCGTGCCGACGCCCGCATCCACGATGACGGGCACTTTCACCGCTCGGAGCACGTGCTGGATGTTGATTGGGTTCTGAATGCCGAGACCGCTTCCAATGGGAGCAGCGAGGGGCATCACCGCCGCGCACCCCACGTCTTCCAGCTTGCGGGCCATGATCGGGTCGTCGTTCGTGTAGGGGAGAACGGTGAACCCGTCCTTGACCAGCGCGCGCGCCGCCTCGAGCAATCCTTCCACATCAGGAAACAGAGTGGTCGTATCGCCGATCACTTCGAGCTTCACGAGCGAGGTGTCGAGGGCTTCCCGCCCGAGCTGGGCGGTCAGGATCGCATCCTTGGCGTTGTAGCAGCCGGCGGTATTGGGCAGGAGAACGTAACCGCCGGCGTGGAGCACGCCCAGGATGCTTTCGCTGCTTCGGTCCTTGAGGTCGACCCGCCGGATGGCGACGGTGACCATCTCGGTGCCGCTTGCCTTCAGTGCGTCGCCCATCACATCGGGGCTCGAAAATTTTCCTGTCCCCGCGATGAGTCGTGACGTGAAGCGGAACGTACCCAGTTCGAGCAGATCGTCGTTCATTCGTGTCCTTTAACCACCCGCCACGGCGTGAATCACTTCGACTTCGTCCCCGTCCTTGAGCACATGGGAGGCATGTTCGCTTCGCGGCGACACTTTCCCGTTCACCGCCACCGCGACGCGTGAGGTCAGGGCCAAGGCCTCGAGCAAGGCAAAGACCGTGGATCCCGCGCTCAGGTCATAAGGTTTTCCATTCACCTTGAGTTGCATGTTCTTGTCGCAGAACCCCTTGCCGAGAGATCGCGCCGGTCTCAAGCGGGCGCCTCCCACCGTCGATCTAACTATAAACCACCTGGGAGGTTGCTGGTGCAGATCAGGATGTTCGCGGTTGGGTTGGTCGGCCTCGCGCTCGGCGTCTGGATTGCCGTCGTGACTGGACTTGCCGGAGGCGAGCCGGCTCCGCCCACTCTGGATTATCGCGTTCGCGCCGATCCCGACTCGGGATTCACGGTCGTGTTGCGCGCGCAGGGTTTGAAGGCGCGCCGGCCAGTCTTCCGGATTCTCGATGGCTGGGGGCTGCTCCAGGACCAGGCCTCGCACGTGGAACGGTTCGAAGTTCGCGAGGACAACGGCGAGGTCATTCCCGTTTCCCTGGTCCGCGGCAATGGGGAAACGCGATGGAAGCTGGCCCGAAATCCGAAGGGCGACCTCACCGTGCGCTATCGCGTGCGGGGCTACGATCCCGATCTTTCTCCCGAAGCATCGTTCGTCGAGCCGCGGCGCTGGGTGTTCCTGGGCTATTCGGTGCTTCTGGTCCCCGGTGGCGTGCCTGCGTACGAACCCATGCAGATTCGCGTGCACCTGGAGACGGCCACCGAGTGCTGGTCGTCCTGGCCGGCCGCGCAACAAGGATTCGCCCCGCCGACACTGCACGACGTATGGAGCGGTTTCGCCGCCGCGGGCGATTTCCAGTGCGCGCGCGTGGCCTCGGACGGGACATCGGTTTCCGTGCTAACCGAGTTGCGGATGCCGCGGCTCGTCGGCGCCACCATCGCCAACCGGCTTTTCCCCGGGCTCCGCGGCATGTCGGCTCTGTTCGGCGGGCCGCCGCGCGGCGACTCGCTAAGCGTCCTTGCGCTCTATCGCATGGCCCCCGCCCAGGGGCTTCTCTCCCAAGTGGGTGGCTCGAGTGAAGAGGGGGCGTTTTTGTGCCTGGCCACGCCGGATCGCTTCCGTGACGTGAGCGGTCTCACCGTTCTGGCCGCGCACGAGTGTTTGCATTTCTACCTCGGCGGCGCCGTTTCGACCGACGGCGAGCCACCCTTTCGCAACTCGCCGGATCTGGTCTGGCTCATGGAAGGGGTAACGGAATTCCTGACCTATCGTCTTCTCGAACAAGCCGGTTCTCTGCCGCGCGGAGAGACGGAAGAAGTCTCGCTCCACAAGGAAGAGGAAATGGCCAAGGTCCCCGAATCGGGGCTCAGCCTGGCCGATGCGGCGCGGCGCATGAACGAACCGGACATCTACACGCTCGTCTATTCGCGAGGATTTCTGGTCGCTCGAATGCTCGAGGCCACCATGGAATCGCGCGAGCCGGGATCGTTCGATCGCGCCCTTCGTGACCTGTTCGAGCGTCATAATTTCTACGAAACGGGAGTCATGGTGACGCCGGCGGACGTGCGCGCCGCCTTCGAAGGGCGTTGCCCTGGAATCGGCGCGGTCATCGATCACTATGCGGTGGGAGCGAATGCGCTACCGGAAGTTGATGGCCAGGTCCGCGCTCCCGTCGTTTCGGCCCCTGCTCCGCTACACCGTGTTTCACGGCCAAAAGCAGCAAGCGGCGCCGGATAGACGCCGCTTGAGTTTCTTGGATGATTGAAGGGGTTTACAGATCGTAGGGACGGAGCGTCTTGCGCTTGTTGCCGAGCGCGCGATTCTCCGCAAGCCGGATCATTTCCCGCACCTTCTGATCCAATGCCCCGTAGAAATCGCTCGACACGTTACATTTCGATGCGGTCGCCTTGGTCCGCGACTTGGAAATGATCATGCTGTCGCCGGTACCACGCTTCTTGCCGGCCTTCTTCATCATCGGCTTCTTTGCCATCGGTACTCCTTCGCAGTTAGCGGTCAAAGAGCGGCCAGAACCCCCCGGATTCGGCCGCCAATCGCCGAAATAAGACCATCCTCGCTCCGGCCTGTCAAACGAATTTGCGCGAATTCACCCTTTTTTTCCACGTTTCTCGGCCTTCCCCATGGATTCGGCTCCAGGGTCGCCGATGCATTCCCGAGCCATTCCGGGCTCCGGAAGGCTCCAGGAGGCAAGAGATCATGATCGCTCGAATTGTCGTTGGCATCGTCACCGCGGTAGTTCTCTCCGGCTGTGGATCCGGGGTTCGTTTCGTTCGAATGGATGAAACCAAGTATCCTTCTAAGCCCAAGAACGCGCAGGTGGAGACGTTTCCTCAGGAAACGATGAAACCGCACGTGGTGATCGGGACGCTGAGCACGGAAAAGACCCTGCACGCGTCCTTCGGCGAGCGCTCCGTCTATGATGAGACGGTGGACATGCTCAAGTCGTATGCCCGGCACATTGGGGCGGACGCCTTGATCTACGTGTCGCCGCGTCACGTGGGCGAAGGCATGGGCAGCAAGGTGCGGATCGACGCGACCGCCATTCGCTACCTGCAGCAATCGGAAACGATCAGCTCCGCCGATCCGGAGAAGAAGGACACACCCTAGGCCCTAGCCCTTCCTTGCCTCTCCACCCCGTTTGCCCCCCGGCTTCCTACCTTGCTATCCTCATTGGCGCCAACAATTCCGCGCGGACGGCGAAAGTAAAAGGAGAAGCTTCCCCATGCCCACCCTGTCGCGTTCAGGAATCCTTTTGGTGAGTTTCGGGTGCATCACTGCCCTGGTTTCGGCGTGCTCCTCGTCCCATGACAAACCGGAAACGGTGACCACCAGCACCCACTCCACGCCGGCGCCTCCGCCGCCCCCAATCACCACCGACCGCGGCGAGATCTTCAACGTTACCTTGACCACGAACCAGGGACAGATTCTGGTCGACAAGCTGGAGATCGAATTCAACCGCCGCCGCGGGATTCACGAGCTCTACGGGTTCTATCGGGACCAGTACCGGGACATGGTTCGCTTGCCGTTCGCGGATCTGAAGCGGATCGACTTCCTGCGGCAAATGCCGCCGCACGACTTCGAGCAAGCGATCATCGGACGCGAAGACCAGCGCCTGTTGCTCCAGTGGGCCTTCGAGGTGAAGCTCACCCACAAGGACGACCGCCAGGAGTCCTTTTACGCGATCATTCCCATGTTCCGGGGGGAAAAGGACCTGAATCTCTGGGAGTATCCGATGGACAGCCGCAGCAGCCCGATCCAGTACATCGAGTTCGATCGCTAAGAGACCGGCTTCACCCCAAATTCGGCAACAATCCGCTCGATCTCCTCATCCGTGAGCACGGCCTTCGCCTGCTTGGCTTCCTGAAAAATTCTGTCCACCAGCTCGGGAGCAGCATCGTAACCGCGGGATGAGAGCCAGTAGCTGACATTGGCCACGCCGCTCATGGGGCCGATCTCGATCATCTGCGTGCGCCCCACCATCTCCGCGGGAACGCCCGAATAGACCCGGTCGGCGAGCCAGTCATCCCCTCGGCGAGCTGCCTTGACCACCGCCGCCGCATGCACGCCGGTGGCGGTACGGAACGCGTCGCGTCCCACAACCGGATAGTTGACCGGGATGTCGATCCCGGTTGCCCGGGACACGCGCTCGCAGTATTCCAAGAGACAAGAGAGATCGTTGGGGATGAGGCCCAAAAGCTTCAAATTGACCAGGATCTGATCCATGGCCGCGTTGCCGCAGCGTTCCCCGATTCCGAGCGCAGTGCCGTGGATCTGGTTGGCGCCGGACAGGGCGGCCGTGATTGCGTTGATCACGCCCAGGCCTCGATCATTGTGCCCGTGCCAGTCGATCAGGATGTCCGGGCCCCCGGCCAGGGTGGCGACGTGGCGCACGTAGCGGAGGATGCTCACCACCCCGCTCGGGGTGGAATGCCCGACCGTGTCCGCGACGGTGATGCGGCGTGCTCCGGCACGGATGGCAGCCTGGTAGACGGCTCGGATTGCGTCCGGCGTGGCGCGCGTCGTGTCCTCGGTCACGAACATGACTGGGAGCCCGTTTTGGACCGAGAACGTCACCGCTTCTTCCGCCCGTGCGAGCACGTCCTTCATCTCCCAGTTCTCGGTGTAGAAACGAATCGGGCTCGAGCCGATGAACATCGCGACTTCAACCGGGCGACCGATCTTGGCGCTGATGTCGGCGATAGGCTGGATGTCCTTGACCAGCGTCCGCGCGGCCGCGTTGGGCCGCAGCTTGAGCTTGGCGGTTACGGTTTCGCGGGCGAGGGCCAGCGTGTCCTCGTAGGCGCGCGGCCCCGCCGCCGGCAATCCCACGTCGGCGGAGTGGATGCCGAGCCGCTCCATGAGATGGAGAATGGCGAGCTTGTCTGCGATCGGGGGATCCTGTACCGAAGGGGACTGAAGCCCGTCCCGCAGCGTTTCATCGTCGAAGGTGACGTTGAGCCCGCCCGTCAGATCGGCGCCTTCGGTGTTCCAGTCGTGGATGAGGGCGTTTGGATCGTGGGGCTTGCCGTCCGTCATGTTCGTCTCCTTCCGCGATCCGTCATTCCCACGACTCCAGTATCTGGCACTTGAGGTAGAGGCTCTCCGGAAAACCGGTGCGAACGGGGTGATCGGAAGCCTGGTGCCGCCGCTCGCGCACCCGTAACGTGCGCCGCACGTCCGCCGCCGCCCGCGCCAGCACGTCGTCCATGAGCGTTTCGCTCAAGTGGTACGAGCAGCTGCACGTGATCAGGATACCACCCGGTTTCAGGATCTTCATCGCGCGCAGGTTGATCTCCTTGTAGCCGCGGAGCGCCCCGTCCAGCTCCTGCTTGTTCTTGGCGAACGCAGGCGGATCCAGAATGACCGTGTCGTAGGTACTGCCGGCGCGATCTTCTTGCTTCAGGAAATCGAACACGTTGGTTTCCACAAAACGCACATTCTCGATGCCGTTCTGAGCGGCCTGCTCGCGCCCCTGGGCGAGGGCAGGTGCCGAGACGTCGAGCGCGATCACCTCGTCCGCCTGCCGGGCCGCTTGGACGGCAAATCCCCCCGTGTAGGCAAACGCATCGAGCACGCGACCGCGGGCGAGGGCGGCGGCGCGCAACCGGTTCTCCGATTGATCGAGAAAGGCGCCGGTTTTCTGACCGGATCGTGGATTCGCAATCAAGGTAACCGACCCTTCACGAAAGGGAATCCGTTCCGGGGTTTCGCCGCGTAGCTGGACGGTTTCGCGGGGGAGCCCTTCGAGGGCGCGGACGGCAGAATCGTTCCGGGCCAGAATCGAGGCGGGGGAGAAGCGCTCCTCTAGAAGCGCCACCACTTCGTCTCCCAGAACGTGCGCGCCAAAGCTGAGAAACTGCACGACCAGATGGGGTCCGTAGCGGTCAACGATGACCCCGGGAAGGCCGTCCGATTCACCGAACACGAGCCGTGTCGCCTCGTGTCCGGGAAGCACGCGCCCGCGATAGGCGATTGCGTCGTCCAAGCGCCGGCGAATGAAGTCACGATCAACGGTCTCCCCCGAGCTCAAGCGACGGATTGTGATCTGCGATTCGCGGGAGAGGGCCGCCGTGCCCAAAACACGCCCATCCGGATCCAGGACCCGGGCCAGGCCTTCGTGGCCGGTCGTCTCCTCGACCACCTCGATGCCGGCTCGATAGATCCAGGGATGCCCCGAACGCCAGCGGGCGACCCCGACTCGGTTCAAGCGGACGTCGGCGAGGTCGTACGGGTTCACGGGGCCTTGAGCGACTTGGTAGGCGGGGGAAGCCCGTTAAGGCTCCAATCCACGGGATCTTCCACGATCTTGGGGTTCTTGGTCGACCAGACCATCACATCCGCCAAGCTGAGGTTGGCGCCGAATTTTCCCACGAATCCAGTGGGAAGAGCCTCGTACTGGGGGAGGTACTTCACGATCTGAGGGGGAAGATGCATTTCGTTCGTCTTCGGGTCGTACCGCACGCGCTGCTGGGCCGCCGCTTCCTTCATACCCTGGTTCATTCGTTTCATGAAGTTGTCGGAACTCATCGCCTCTTCCACCATTCTCGGTCCGCCTGCGGCGCCGTTGGACAAGGCCAGCGCGAACTCGGGTTCATAGGGGATGAGTTCAATGAGCGCGGTCTCGATGTCGTTCAACGTGCGTTCCTGCCCCGCGATCTTCCGCTTGTTCTTGTCGAAAAAGCCGGGGATGTCGTTCACGCTCTTGACCGGATAATGCTCGAGAATCTGACGGATTCCCCAGGCATGGTACGCGTTCATGAGCAGGGCTGCTTTCGGCTCCTTGCCCATGACGTTGCTCAAATCGAACGCGCCCAAGCTGTCCAGATAGGCATCGAGCTCGGCCGTGCCGCCGGTTTTCCAGCGCGAGTAATCGACTTTCCCTTCCGCCACGTACTTCTTGAGCAGGTTGTCGAAGGGTGCGGGATTCATTTCCCCCGGCTCGAGGGCTCGGGCGGCACGGGATCCCAGGAGGGACAGAACGACGGACAGGGCAAGCAGGGTCGTCCGGGGGCGCGCAAACGGCATGGATGGGTTTCCTTTGGAGCGGCGGGGGCTTTCCGGGGCCGCCGCAGACGCACGTCCGAGGGGATCCCCGGACGATGTGAGATTGACAGGCTCGGGTTCGCTTTTATAATACCCGGCTTGTTTTGGGCTATGCCACACGGGCCTTCCGCCCGGTAGGAATTTACATCGGAATAGCGATGATTACGGTTCAAAACCTCGTCAAACGCTACGGCGACACGGTGGCCGTGGACGGGGTGACCTTTACCGTGGAACGCGGCGAGGTGCTCGGATTCCTCGGCCCCAACGGGGCGGGAAAAACGACCACCATGCGCGTTCTCACCACCTTCATTGCTCCTGACGAAGGCACCGCGAACCTGGCCGGATTCGACGTGCGCCGCCAGCCCCTGGATGTGTGCCGCCGGGTGGGTTATTTACCGGAAAACGCGCCCCTCTACCTGGACATGGGCACCGTGGATTACCTCCTCTACGTGGCCGAAATGCGCGGCATCCCGCGCGGTGAAATGCGCGGCCGGATCAAGAAAGTCGTGGAAGTGTGCGGTTTGGGGCCGGCGCTGGCCAAGAACATCGGCCAGCTCTCCAAGGGATACCGGCAGCGAGTGGGACTTGCGCAAGCGATGGTTCACGAGCCTGACATCCTCATTCTCGACGAACCCACGAGCGGCCTCGATCCCAACCAGATCGTGGAGATCCGAAGCCTCATCAAGGAAATCGGGCGCGAGAAGACTGTCATTTTGTCCACGCACATTCTTCCCGAAGTGAGCGCCACCTGTGGGCGCGTGATCATCATCGCCAACGGCAAGCTCGTTGGTTCCGGAACGCCGGAATCGTTGGCCTCCCAGGCTGTGGGTGGCGTCGGCGTGAGCGTGGTGTTGCGCGGCCAGGGCGATGACATCGAGGGTGGGCTCAAGTCTCTGGAGATGGCCGATCGCGTTCAGTTCGTGGGCGCCGAGTCGGATGCATTGCGCTATCGCGTGCAAGCTCGGGGCGATGTGGATCCGGGGCGGCTGGGCGAAGCGGTATCGGAGCTGGCCGCCACCCGCGGGTGGCGGCTCCGCGAATTGCGGCCTGAGGGCGCGAGCCTCGAGGACGTGTTCCGCGAACTGACCACCCGAGAGGATGGCGCCTAAATGCACGGGGTAATCGGGGTCTACAAGCGCGAGCTCAAGGGATACTTCAATTCGCCCATCGCGTACATCTTTCTCGTCGTGTTTTTGTTGACCGCCTCCTGGCTCTTCTTCCGCGGCTACTTCTTGTACGGGCAAGCCGATCTTCGTCCCTTCTTTTCGCTCTTGCCGTGGATGTTCCTCTTCTTCGTGCCCGCGGTTTCGATGCGGCTCTGGGCCGAAGAGCGCAAGCAAGGCACGGCCGAGCTTCTTCTCACCCTGCCGGTCAAGGATGAGCAGATCATCCTGGGCAAGTATCTGGCCGGGCTCACCCTGGTCACCCTGGCTGTCTTTCTGGAATTTCCGCTGGTGATTCTCACCGCGCGGCTCGGAGATCTGGATTTCGGACCGGTGATCGGTGGCTTTTTAGGAAGCATCTTCCTGGGCGGCGCCTATCTGGCCATCGGCCTGTTTCTGTCGTCCATCACCTCGAACCAGATCGTGGCCTTCATTCTGGGCGTGGTGGCCTCGTTCGCGCTCTTCATCGTGGGAGAGAGCATCGTCCTCGTGACTGCGCCGCCCGCCATTGCGCCGCTCTTGCGCAATCTGGGGCTTGGCGCGCATTTCGACAGCATCGGACGCGGCGTAATCGATACGCGAGACGTGATCTATTACCTGAGCGTGATCGCGTTCTTTTTGTATCTCAATCGCTTGACGTTGAGGGAGCGGCGATGGGCGTGAGCAAGTGGGGGAAAGGCGTTTCCCCGGTGGCCAGTGCCCTCATCCTGCTCGTGATCTTGTTCTCGATCGGGCTTCTGGGTTCACGCGTGTTCACTCGCATCGATCTCACCGAGAAAAAAGAGTACACGCTGAGCAAGGCGACCAAGCACGTGCTCGACGGGCTCAATGACGTGGTCACCGTCCACGTGTACTTTTCCCGCGAGTTGCCCCCGTACTTCGCCACCTTGGACCGGCAAGTCAAGGATCTGCTCGACGAGTACCCCGCCCATGCCGGTGACAAGGTGCACATCGATTACATCGATCCGTCCAAGGATCCCGCGCTCGAGGCGTCCATGCAGCGCATGGGTATTCCAAAGTTGCAGCTCAGCCGCATGCAGCAGGAGCGCGCCGAGGTCATGACCGCGTATCTGGGGATCGCGGTCCAGTACCAGGACAAGACGGAAGTCATCCCGGTCGTGCAGAACGTGGACAAGCTCGAGTACGACCTCACCGCCGCGCTGGTCAAGGTGAGCACGGAGCGGCAATCGGTGGGCATCGTGTCCTCCTCTCAGACCGGTATGCCGGAGGAGCTCAAGGACGTCGAGAAACTCCTTCGCGATCAGTACACCGCGCAACCGGTGAACGTGTGGACGGGCCCCGTCCCCCAAGGCATTCGCACCCTCATCGTCAAAGACGACGATTCGTTCACCGACGCCGCGCTCTATCACATCGACCAGTACCTCATGTCGGGAGGACGCATCCTGTTTCTCGTCCCCGGTGTGGACGTGAACCTGACCTCGCTCATGGCGCAGAACCGCGAGGTCAAGGTGGGGCCCCAGCTTCACACCTATGGCGTCGACGTGAAGACGTCCCTCGTGGTCGACGGGCAGGCCCCCATGGTCGGGTTCGATGTTGGTTCATTCTTCCCGCTCGCGGTGCGCTATCCCTGGTTTCCACAGGTCGTGCGCGAGGGGCTCAACAACAAGAATCCGGTGACGAGCGACCTGCAGTCGGTCGTGTTCCCGTGGACGAGCCCGCTCACCCTCACGCCGCCCGATTCGAGCCAGGGAGCCCACGTGACCGCGCAAGTGCTGGCCAAGTCCTCGGCACGCTCCTTTGCCGCCTCGGCTCCCTATGACTTGAGTCCTCAAGCGCGATTGGCCCTGCCGACATCGGGGGTCGAGCCGCAGAGCTTGGTCGTCGCGCTTTCCGGCCAGTTCCCCTCGCATTGGGCAGGGAGACCGGCGCCGGGGGACACCCTTGGCACCGGCAAACCGGGCATTGCCCTCAGTCCCGAGACCCAAATGATCGTTGTGGGAACCTCGCATTTCCTGGAAGGCCGCTTCCTGCAGCAATTCCCCTCCAACGCGATCTTCTTCGCGAACGCGGTGGACTGGATGACACTGGGAAGCGATCTCATTGCCATTCGTTCCCGCGGGCAGGAAACCCGGCCGCTCAAGGAAATCGGTGACAACAAAAAGAGCACGGTCAAAATGCTGGCCGTGCTTCCCGTCCCGATTCTGCTCATTGTGTTCGGGCTCGCGCGCGGGCAAATGGGCAAGGCGCGCCGGCGGCGTTACGCGATCGAGTTCGGAGGGCGGGCATGAACCGGCGCATGTTGATCCTGGCCGGTGTGCTGGTCGTCCTGGTGGTCATCTTCGCGAACCCGTTCAAGGATCAGTTGAAGCGCGAAAAGCGCGACTGGGTGGCGGTGTTCGACACGACGAAGGTCATGACGGCGGATCGCATCGAGGTGGCGACGGCCACGGACAGCTCGGTCGTCGTGAAGCAAGACGGTAATTGGGTGGTCGCATCGCAGAATTCATTTCCTGCCGACACGGCCGCGGTGGGGAATCTGCTCCGCGCGCTCGAGAACGCGCGTTCGGCGGGGGTGGTGTCCAACAACCCCGAGAATCGTTCGCGCTTTCAGGTGGACGCAACCGGCGTGCGGGTGAAGGTGATGGCCCAGAGCGACGTCATCGCGCAGTTCACGCTTGGGAAGATGGGGGCCGACTTCACCACGAGCTACGTGCTTCCGGCCGGCTCCAACGAGGTGCAAGTCGTTCGGGGCCTCAACCGCAACTTGGTCTGGCGGCCCCAGGGGATGCGCGATCGGACGATCTTCAAGTTCGATCCCGCGAACTTGAAGCAGGTCACGGCCCAAGTGCCCGAAGGGGGCTGGGAGCTCATCAAGACCGACACAACCTGGTCGGTGCGCGAACGCGGTGAGGAAAACATCCATCCCGCGGACAAGACGCTGGCCGGCACCCTGGTGCAAAGCCTTTCCGATTTTTCCGCGGACCAATTCCTCGACACTCCATCCGACACCCTGAAGACCGGCCTCGATCACCCCGACTACCAATACACGTTGCGCTTCATGGATGGAACCGAAGCGTCGGTCCGGGTTGGCGGAAAGAACGATCGCAACCAGTACTACGCAGAGCGCCCCGACCGCACGGGAGCGGTATACCTGCTCTCCGAATGGCGGCTGACCAACGTGAAGAAGACGGTCGAGGAACTCGAGGGTCTGGAGCCAACCACCGCGACGAAGAAAAACCGCCCCGGACGCTAGACCTGTAGGGTCTTAAACGAAGTCAGCGCGTCGGATTCGCTAGGGTAGGCGTCGAAGACTTCGAGGAGCTTGGTCACCGTCATCACCCGCGATACCTTCTCGTTGGCGTTCGAGATCTTCATCTTCCCGCCGGACGTGGAAATGGCGTGAAAAACGTGGGCGATGATGCCGATGCCGGTCGAGTTGATGAAATCGACTTGATCCAGATTGACCAGGAACTTGCGGTGACCCTCCTGGATCTTCCCCCGGACCGCGTCCTTGAGCTGATAGGCGTCGTGAGCGCCCTCGAGCGCGCCTTTCAAGTCGAAGACAACGACGTCGTCCGCATTGCGAACGCTCCACTTCACGACGCAGGTTCCTTTCGGGTGTCAAGGTCTCGATCCGGTTGGAGGGTCAGAGTAGGCAAACGCCCACCCGAACGCAAGAGTGTCGCGACGCTTGACCCTTGTGGGAGTGGATGATACGCTAGATTGCCCCTTGTTGATGGCCCCCTCGGGGGCCTTTTGGTTTCGGATCGGGGCTGGTTCCCGAAAGAACCAGAATGGGTCCTTGGGGGCCCGGATGGACCGGCAGCCTCGTCGGGCCACCCCGCGAAGAGGGGCCCGCCATTCTTTTTCCAAACACCGCGAACGTGCCACTGTGCCATCCCATTAGTTGGAGGCGCTCGGGAGGACGACGTGAAGGAGTATCCCACCGACAAGATTCGTAACATCGCGCTCATCGGGCACGGCACGACCGGAAAGACGACGCTCGCCGACGCGATTCTCTTCAACATGAAATCCATTCCGCGCATGGGGCAGGTGGGGCCCGGTACCTCGACGATGGATTACACGGACATCGAGAAGCGCCGCAAGATCTCGATCCATCTTTCGGTCGGCCACGGCGAATGGCGCGAGACGAAGATCAATCTGCTCGACACGCCGGGGTACGACGACTTTTGCGGCGAGGTCCATGCCGCGCTTCGCGTGGCCGACAACGCCCTCCTCGTTGTGAACGGGGTGGCCGGGGTGGAGCCGGGCACGGAACGCAACTTCGATCTCGCCCGCGAGCGGAATATTCCCACGCTTCTCTGCGTGAACATGATGGACAAAGAGCACGCGAACTTTGACCGTGTGGTCGAGCAAGTGCAGGAGCGTTTACACCCGCGCGCGGTTCCGCTCCAGCTTCCGATCGGGGCCGGTCCGGACTTCAAGGGCCTCATCGATCTCTTCAAGATGAAGGCGTTCATGTACGGGGACCCCAGCGCGCCGCCGACGGAGAGCGACATTCCGGCGGACCTGAGAGCCCAAGCCGAGAAAGCACGCGAGGTGTTGATCGAGGCGGTGGCGGACTTCGATGACGCGGTCGCGGAGAAGTATCTCGACGGAAAACCGTTATCTCAGGAAGAAATCTTGTCCGCTCTCCAGCTCGCGGTGGCCAAGGGCGGCGCGTTTCCCATGGTGGTGGCCAGCGCGGAAAAGAACTTCGGTGTGCGCCGCATGCTGGACGCCTTCGTGGTTTGCTTCCCATCGCCGGCGAATCGACCTCCGGAACCGGCCACGCTGGGCAGTGAGACGGTCGAGCTCAAGCCCGATCCGGCCGGCCCTCCGGCCGCGCTGGTGTTCAAGGCCATCATCGAACCGCATCTGGGGGAGATGTCGCTCTTGCGCGTGTACTCGGGCACGTTCGAGTCGGCCACCGAGGTGTACAACACCCGCCGAAGCTCGACCGAGAAACTCGGGCAGCTCTACGTGCTCCAGGGCAATACGCGTGCCGAGGTACAGCGCGCTCCCGCGGGCGATATCGTGGCGGCGGTGAAGCTCAAGGACACCCACACCGGCGACACGCTCGCCTCGAAGGCCAAACCGTTCGTCATTGCGCCGACCGTGTACCCGTCCACCCTGTCCGCGGAATCCATCGCTCCCAAGAAGAAGGGCGACGAGGACAAGATGGCGATCGCCATGCACAAGATCATGGAAGAAGATCCCACCATCCACCTGCACGTGGACGGTGAGTTGCATCAGCACGTGCTGCAAGCCATGGGCGAGCTGCACATGGACGTGGTCCTGGAAAAGCTGCGCGAACGCCATGTGGAGGTGGAGCTCAAGCGCCCCCGCATTCATTTCCGTGAGACCATCACTCGGGCCGCCGAGGGACAGGGGAAATACAAGAAGCAAACCGGCGGGCGTGGCCAGTACGGCGACGTGTGGCTCAAGCTCAAGCCGCTCGGGCACGGGACAGGGTTCCAGTTCAACGACGAGGTTGTGGGGGGTGTGGTGCCGGGCAAATTCATCCCTGCCGTCGAGAAGGGTGTCGTCGAAGCGATGAAGGAAGGGGTCGTAGCCGGCTATCCCGTGGTGGATATCGACGTCACGATCTTCGACGGCTCGCACCATTCCGTGGATTCAAGCGAACAAGCATTCAAGGTTGCCGGTTCGATGGCGTTCAAGCGGCTCATGCAAGAAGCGCACCCCGTCCTTCTCGAGCCGATCATGGAAGTGGAAGTGACCGTGCCCGAGGAATACACCGGCGACATCATGGGCGATTTGAGCTCACGGCGGGGAAAGATCCTGGGCATCGAGCCGCGAGGCCGGGTGCAAGCGGTGCGCGCCCTGGTGCCGGAATCGGAAATGTACCGCTACGGCGCCCAGCTCAGATCGCTCACCCAGGGACGTGCGCGGTTTACGATGAAATTTCACGCCCGCGAAGAAGTGCCGCGGGACTCGGCGGAGCGCGTCATCCAAACCGCGAAGGCGGCCCGCGAGCAGACCGAAGGGAGTTGATCCATGTCGGGTCATTCGAAATGGGCGACTATCAAGCGCAAGAAGGGCGCCAAGGATGCTGCGCGGGGAAAGGTCTTCACCCGCTTCATCCGTGAAATCACGATCGCGGCCCGCATGGGCGGCGGCGATCCCGGCGGCAATCCACGGCTCCGCACCGCGATTGCGGCGGCCAAGGGCGCGAACATGCCCAACGACAACATCGATCGCGCGATCAAGAAGGGAACGGGCGAACTCGAGGGCACGACCATCGAGGAAATCATCTACGAGGGTTACGGGCCCATGGGCGTCGCGATTCTCGTGGAGGTCGCGACCGACAACCGCAACCGCACCGCCAGCGAGATCCGCCATCTCTTCACCAAGTTCGGCGGTAACCTGGGCGCAGTGGGTTCGGTGGTGTGGATGTTCGACGAGAAGGGTGTGATTGGCGTAGATCGCAAAGGCGTGACCGAGGAGCAGGTGTTAGAAGCCGCTCTGGAAGCCGGGGCGGAAGACGTGGATACCGAGCCCGAGGATCGCTTCCGCGTGATCACCGCGCCGGACGCTCTCCATTCCGTGTCGGGCGCCCTCGAACGTCAAAAGCTTCAGATCATCGAAGCCACCCACGACCGCATTCCCAAGACGACCAAGATGCTCTCCGAGAACGAAGCGGAAAGATTTCTCAAGTTTTATGAGTTGATCGAAGAGCAGGACGACGTGCAGCGAGTCTTCGCAAACTTCGAGATTCCCGACGCGGTGATGGAAAAGCTGGGAAGCTAATCGACAACGTGACAACCGGTTCTGGGATGCCCTTCCTGCGCCGGCTGCTCTTTTTTCTGCGGGCGATCTGGGCGGGCATCGAGCGGGATGACGTCGGATTCTATGCGGCCGGCATCGCCTATCACGGGCTCTTCAGCATCTTCGCCGTGTTTCTGTTGCTCACCCTGCTCATGAGCTTGGTCGGCATCGATCCGGGAACGTTGAAGGCGCTCATTCATTTCACCACCGGCCTTGTCCCCGAGCGCGCCGAGGAGCTCGTCAACACCGCGCTTCAGGTCATAACCGCTCCCGCGCCGGGACCCTTGCTGCTTCTGTCGATCGCGTTCACCTTGTGGACGGCGAGCAACGTCATTCAGGCCATCATTCATGCCCTGAACCGCATCTATCACCTGCGGGAAGAGGAAGAGCGGCCGGCCTGGCAGTCGCGCCTCATCGCGCTCGGGATCGTGGCGACGAGTGCCCTCCTCCTGACTTTCGGTTTTCTAGTGCTCGTGTTCGGCGAAGATTTCGCCGCCCGATCGGCTCGGTTCGGTCACATCTGGCCTTCGATCGCCACCGTCATCCGGAGCGGACGCCAGGTCATTTCGCTATTCGCGGTGTTCTTGGGCTCGTTCCTCCTCTACTGGCTCGCCCCCAGTTTCGGTCACGAACATCGCATTTCCTGGCCGGGCGCGGTCGTGTTCACCGCGATGTGGACTCTCGCCACCGCAGGTTTCAACCTGTACCTGCGCGAGTTCGCGGTGTACGACAAAGCGTATGGTCCCTTCGCGACCGTGATCGTGGTTCTGGTGTGGGTGTATCTCTCCGCCTACGTGTGTCTTCTGGGAGGCGAAGTAAACGCAGCCCTCGGACACATACGCTCGCGGCGCGCCTAAGGAAATCACCGAAACCAAGGTCAGGAAGCCCTCGGTTGAGCCTCGAGTGGCGGCTCTGGTATTCTAGGTCTCTCGCCCGATTCCCCCGGACGAGGAGGATTTGAAATGGCCCGGCCAAAGACACTCGGTCCCAAATTGTTCACGCTGGAGGAAGCGGAAACGCTCCTCCCGCTGATCACGGACCGGCTGGTGCGCGGGCAAGACCTCCTCGAGCGTTTCGAGACGGTGCGCCAAGATCTGGCTGTGCTGCGGCTCGTCTCCGCCTCCGGCGGTACTCCCAAAAACCCCGACCGCAGTGCCCTCTCCCAGAAGGAGAGTGAGGAAGCCGCGCTGGTGGCCGAGATCCGGCGCGTAGAAACCGATCTGTTGGAATGTGGCTGCGTGCCGAAATCGGTCGCTGAAGGTCTGGTGGATTTCTTTGCCCTCAAGGATGGACGTCTCGTGTTCCTGTGCTGGAAACAAGGCGAGGAACATATCGAAGCCTGGCACACCCTGGAGAGCGGGTTTGCCGGGCGCATGCCCATCGCCAGCTTCTTGAGAGGCAAAGCAGGGGAATAGCTCAGAGGACATCTCGAGCGGGTGACGAAAATCGATAACCAGTTTTCCTGGTCGATGAGCCGCCACCGGGTATTCTCCGAATGCCCGCGCCAGTATTACTACCGTCATTACGGTTCCTGGGGCGGCTGGGACGAAGCCGCCGACCCTCGCACGCGCCAAATCTATGTTCTGAAGCAGCTCGGGAACCGGTTCACCCTCGCGGGACAGGTCGTTCACGAAGTCGTAGCCGACGTGCTCAACAAGCACCGTTACGGTTACGAGGTGAGCCTCGAGACGGCCCAGGCCGATGCGTTGGAGCGTTTGCGCGAAGCGTTCAAGCAATCTCGCGCCTTCGCCTATCGAGACTCGCCCCGAGACGCCAAGGGTTTATTCGAGCACGAATATGCGGAACCGATCCCGGACAGCGAATGGCGCCGGATGAAGGATCGGGTCATGAAATGCCTGGAGCATTTCTATGCGTCCCAGATCCGGGAAATCATCTTGCAGGTCGGGATCGAGAACTGGCTTCCTATCGACGCGATGGATTCCTTCGAGTTCGAAGGCGTGACCGTCTACGTAGCCCCCGACTTCGCGATCAAGAACATGCAGGGAAACGCGCTTTTGATCGACTGGAAGACCGGGCGCACCGAAGGGCACGACGATCGCATGCAGATTGTGTGCTACGGGCTGTTTGCGCGGGCGAAATGGGGGATTGATCCCGCGCGTGCGGTGGGGGAGCTGCATTACCTGCTCACGCGCCAGAACGCGATCGTCACTCTGGACGAGATGAGCCTGGACGAAGGCATGGAGCTCATGCGCGCCTCCATCCACGGCATGCGGTCCCTCTTGTCCGATCCAGAGCAAAACATGGGCGATGAGGACGCATTCCCTCGAATCGACGATCCCATGGTCTGCGAGCGCTGCAATTACCGCAAGATTTGCTGGCCGGAATGGCCAGAGCGATTCGCTCCTGAAGCTGTCCAATCCTTGGAGGTTGTTCCCCCGCAAGTGGCGTGTTAGCTTCCCAAGACAGGGAGGGCGGCGTCTCGATGAAGATTCTGGGGATCGATCCAGGGAGCCAGGTGCTGGGCTACGGGATCCTCGAGGCGCAACCTGGCGGACTTCAGTCCAGTGTTTCGGGCACGCTTCGTCCTCTGGCGAGTTCTGACCTTTGCGAGCGATTGCATTTCATTCACCGTGAGATTGAGAATCTTATCGGTCTGCATCGCCCCGAAACGGTCGCCGTCGAGACCGCGTTTTACCATAAAAATGCCCGCTCGACGTTGATTCTGGGCCACGTGCGTGGGGTCGTCCTCCTGGCCGCGCGCCAGGCGAACCTATCGGTGGCCGAATACGCCCCTCGCGAGGTCAAGATGGCGGTGACGGGGCATGGGGACGCGGCCAAGGAGCAGGTGGCATTCATGGTGCGCCGGCTCTTGGCCTTGAGTGAGACGCCGGTCGCCGACGCCGCCGACGCGCTTGCGGTCGCACTCTGTCACTGGCACCGCTCGCGCATGCGCGTCCTTGTGTAGATCCCTCGTTCCGGTGTGCTAGTGGTAAAATCCCGCGCCACTCCCCCTCGCCAGGAGATCCGTATGTTCCCCGTTCGTCTCGTTGTGATCGTGTCATGTCTCTTGCCTCTGTGCGCGTCCCTGGCGGTTGCGGACGATCTACCCCGCCAGGGATTTTTCGGTCTTCAGGTGGCCGCCCTGACCGACTCCACCCGCGCCGCGACCGGGTACACGGGTGAAGGTGGAGTCCTCATCGTCAAAGCGTTGCCCGGCGGGAGTGCGGCGGCCAAGAAGGTGAACTCCGGCGTCGTGTTCTCGGTGAACGGAACCGTGGTTGCTTCACCCCAGGAGTTCGTCAGGGAGGTGCGAAAGCTTCGAGCAGGCCAAACGGCAACCCTGGGGCTATGGAAGAACAAGAAAACGCAGATGGTGGGCGTCCCGCTCTTGGCTTTTGCCAAACAAACGAGCCCGGACTTCGACGTCGTTTATGACGTGGTTCAGGGAACCAATGCGCGTTACCGATTGATCCTTACCCACCCTAAAGGTCCCGGTCCATTTCCCACGCTCTACATCGTGCAGGGGCTGGGGTGCTTCTCGATGGAAGGATCGATACCCGGACAAAGTCCTTACTGGCCGTTCATCGACCGTATTACGCGGTATGGTTACGCGGTTGCGTACATCGATAAGCCGGGAACAGGGGATAGCGAAGGCGGTCCGTGTCCCGACGTCGATTTCGATGGGGAACTGGTCGCCTACAAGACCGCTCTGGCCACGTTCTCCCGGTATCCATTCATCAAAGCGGACGAGATCTTCCTGCTCGGGCACAGCATGGGCGGGATCATGGCGCCACTCATGGTGCCGGGAACGAATGTGCGGGGAGTGATCGTCTACGGCACCGGAGTGAAGAACTGGATGGAATACGAGATCGAAAACAACCGCAAACAAATGCTCCTTTCCGGAGAAGACCCGGCCCAGGTCGAAGAAGACATGAAAAAGGAGCATCTGCTTGTGTCCGAGTTTTACATTCAAGGGAAGCCATTGGAAGACGTAGTGGCTCTGCACCCCGAGCTCAAGGAGGATTTTCCGAATCCTCCTTACATGTACGCGGGGAAGCATTACAAGTATTTCCGGGAAATCAATCAGATGAACTTGCCCCGGGAATGGCAGAAAGTCGAAGCTCGCGTCCTGGCGCTCTGGGGAGCTTCTGATTTCGTGTCGTATCCCGACGAACATGAGGCCATCGCCGACATCGTGAATGGCAAGCATCCTGGAAACGCGGTGTTCTGGACCATGCCGGGTACCGACCACTGGATGAATCGCGTCGAGAGTCGCAAAGCGAGCATGGAGCACGGGCCCATGTTCGAAAACTTCAATCCCGGGCTTCCGGACACGATGCTCGCCTGGATGGATTCCGTGCGGAAATGATCGCGCATCTTCGCGGGAAGCTCCTCGAGAAGCATCCCACGCGCCTGGTCGTGGAGACCGGGGGGGTGGGATTCGAGGTGCTCGTGCCGGTCCCCACCGTAGAGGTGGTCGGGAAAGTGGGCGATATGGTGTCGCTTCATACCGTGCTCGTAGTGCGCGAGGACGCGTTGACGTTGTTCGGGTTCTCGGAAGCGCCCGAGCGCGCGTTGTTCCTGAAATTGATTGGCGTGTCGGGCATCGGTCCCAAAACCGCACTGGGTGCACTTTCGGGGCCGTCTGTGCCCGAGCTGGTCGCCGCCATTCGCGAAGGCAACCTGGGCGTCCTGACTCGTTTGCAGGGAATTGGCAAGAAAACAGCCGAACGCATGTCGGTGGAATTACGTGACAACTTGCTCGAGTTCGAAGCGTCGGCGGCGGTTGGAACGCCCTCGGCCGCACGCAATGACGCGGTGGGGGCGTTGGTCTCGTTAGGCTACAACCGCGCCGCGGCGGCGGCAGTGGTGGACGAGATCCTTCGCGGCAGCAAGGTGGATTCCGCGGAAGAACTAGTCCGCCGAGCGCTAGCCAGGCTCTCGCAGCGGTAACGAGACATGCAATCCATTGATCTCATTCGCGACAACTTGATGAAGAGTCGTGATCGCGCCTTGGCGCATGTCGAGGACATGCGAGATCACGGTGTGGTATTTCCCACGCCTAAAGGAGGCGGCCACTCGTTGTGGGTGCTTGGGCACTTGGCTTATATCGAGGACTTGGTGATCCGGAAGTTCATGCTCGGCCAAGACAACCCGTTGGCGACGTGGGAGGAGACCTTCGACGGAGCGGACGTGAGCGGCGATGTAAACATTTATCCGGGGTTCGATGACGTCCTGGCCAAATGTCGCGAGATGCGCGAGTCGACCTTGGCGGTTTTGGACTCGCTCTCGGAGAAGGATCTCGACCAACGGAGCGCGAACGTGCCGAAGGGCTACGAAGACACTTTCGGAACCTACCGCCTTTGCCTGCAGTATGTCGCGGATCACTGGTACATGCATCGCGGGCAATTGGCGGATGCCCGGCGAGCGGCCGGACTCGTGCGCATGTGGGTTTAGAATGGGGGTTGGACCGATGATAGGGGGGAGGGATGCCCCATGGATAAAGAGGGTGCTCGCGAATCTTTGGTGAACATTCTTCAGTTGGCGTACTCAGGAGAGCTTGCCGCGGCGTACGCCTACCGCGGCCATTGGCAATCGGTCCGGGGCCCAGAGGAGCGAAGCCGAATCCAGGCCATTGAAGAAGAAGAATGGCATCACCGGCGGCTCGTAGGCGACATGTTGCAGCAACTGGGAGAGGAACCGGATGTACGGCGGGAGAAGAAGGCCACTCTCATCGGGCGCGCCATTGGATTCCTTTGTCATGTTTCAGGATGGCTTGCCCCCATGTACGGTGCCGGGAAGCTGGAAAGCCGCAACGTGAAGGAGTACGAGGTGGCGGCGAGATATGCACGAGACTGTGGCAAGACTGAGTTCGTCGATTGTCTGCTGTTCATGGCCGAAGTCGAATGGGAGCATGAAAGATATTTTCGGGGACAAGTCCAAGGGCATCGCCTGGGACGTCATCTTCCCATTTGGCCGGCGCCTCCAGATAAAGAGAGAATACGAGCCTCATTCCGGAGTACGCCAGGCATCGCCCGGGATATCCGGCCGAACTCTTCGACTGGCTAGCCACGACTGTTCCGAGGCGCAGCGGGGCATGGGACGTGGCAACCGGCGCGCCGGCTGGAGTCACGAATGGGACCGCAGAGATGCCGTGTCAGGTGCTATGGCTTCGTCCACCGTGTCGAACGTCTCGAACAGCATGATCACTCTCGTGACCAGCAGTAGGTTCTTGATCCTCTTGCCGACGCTGGTCACCCGCATCCATCCCCCACGCTTCATGCAACTGATGTGGATCTTGACCAGGACACTGAGGCTTGAGCTGTTGATCCAATCGATTTTCTCGAGGTCGATGACGATCCGGGGCGTTTCTTGGCTGATGATCTGATCCGCGGCCGCCTTCAGTTCCTGCGTCTCCTTGCCTCCGGTGAGGTTTCGGGTGGGTATGAGTACCCGCACGCGCCCGAAGGATTTCTGTTCCACCAACATGGTTGTCTCCTCCTCCCCGTCACCAGAACTACCTTTCCGCCGGGCAAAAGGTTGGGTTGCTTTGGGCAGTTGCAGCGCGACAGACCTGAGAACGGGCGCGTTCGTAAGTGATTACTGGGGTGGCACTTTCGCGCTTGGGGGGCTGAGAATGCCCTCGGCGAAATTGAAATTCTTCCTCAATGATTTGGCTGTATCTACCGATAAATAGCCGACTTACTGCGCAGTCCGAGGCTAGGCCCCAGGCCCGGCCATGTTGGGGCCACGACCCCATGCACACAAGGACTCGGCATGATGTCACGCCGTTACTTCTTCGAAGCCGGTTCGGATTTCACGAAGCGCCGGCCTGCCCTCACCCTTCCTTTCCTATCCCTCGCTCTTCTTTTCTTGCTGCCCTCTCTCGTTTCGGCCCAGATGAAGGTCGAGACGGGGACCTACACCGGTAATGGCTCTGGATCCCGTTCCATCACGGTTGGTTTCAAGCCCGATCTGGTGATCCTCAAGGGCAACAACAATGAGTTCACGGTGGTGTCCACCTCCACCATGCCCGGCTACGTAAAGGAGCTCGGCAAGAACACCGCGCTCATGTCAGGGGTGATCCAGTCCTTGGATGCCACAGGATTCACCGTCACCGCTGACCCGCACGTGAATACGAACGGGGTTAGCTACTACTGGACCGCCTTTTCCGCCCACGCCGGTGAAATGAAGGTCGGCACCTACCTGGGAACGGGACTCGACAACATCAGCATCACCGGCGTGGGATTTCAGCCCTCGTATGTAATCGTGATGAGCAATTCGGGCCAGGACGCCATGCAGCGTTTCCCTTCCCAGGCCGGGGATGCGAGCCGCACCTTCCAGGACAATGACGACAAGAGCGACCGCATTCAAGCATTCGAGCCGAACGGGTTTCAGATTGGAAAGCACAATACCGTCAACGAGCTGGCGAAGACCTTTCATTACGTCGCCTTCAAGGGGATCTCCGGAAGAGTCGGTGGAGATATCTATCTGGGCGACGGTATGGACAATCGGAACGTCACCGGTTCCGGTTTCCGCCCCGAATATCTCCTCGTTTCACGCCGTCTAAACGGTTCGCCGACCGTGCAGCGCTTCGGTGTCATGTCTGGAGACGCCACGCTGCCGCTCATCAACACCCCTCAGTTCACCAACGGAATCCAGACCCTGTTTCCCGATGGGTTTCAGGTCGGCACCGTGGATGCGGTCAACAAGGCGGCTGATCTCTATTACTGGGTTGCGTTCCGTAACCCTCCGACCATGGATCTCGCGCTCACCAAGGCTGTGGACGCGTCGAACCCGGACGAAGGCGACACCCTTACCTATGCCATAACCGTCGCCAACAACGGTCCGCTCGGAGCATCGGGAATCGAGGTCCTGGACGAGCTGCCGGCCGGTTTGACGTATCTCTCCTACATTCCGAGCCAGGGGTCCTACGACAGCGGTTCGGGGATCTGGCGTTTGGGGGCCTTATCCGCCGGCACGCACGCGTCGCTCGAACTCTTGGCGCGAGTGAACGCGGAAACGGGGGGAAGCACGATCACCAATATTGCCGTGATCACGGGATCGGATCAGTCCGATGCCCTCCCCGATAACGATGCGGACTCCGCTGATGTTCTAGTGAAGGTACCACCCACGGCCGACCTCGCCGTGTCGCAGACGGTGAACGATGCCATTCCCAACGAAGGCGACACGCTCACCTACAGTCTCGCC
>Ga0075418_10001925_pt1 | contig 23614 bp, 18 predicted proteins | sample SoiMetdeltSBSDD2_FD_81776 | JGI IMG/M metagenome (GOLD analysis project Ga0075418, IMG submission 81776) | Bulk soil microbial communities from a Populus tree surrounding site in Tennessee, USA - Soil MetaG P. deltoides SBSDD2 | ecosystem: Environmental > Terrestrial > Soil > Tree plantation...
CGCGCCGCTTGGAATCCATCAGCGGATTGCCGGCCCACGCCTCGGGGATCAGCATCATGGCGGCGTGCGCCAGGCTGTAGCCGCCCATCACCAGGAATTCGAGCGCGTTGTCGAAGCAGGCCGTGTCGGACTGGCCCTCATAGGAGATCGGCCACAGCCTGGAAATCTGCTCGCCGTATAGCGGCGAGGAAACGGAGGCCTGCCGCGCCGCCATCCAGTTGACGTTGCCGCGCAGGGTGTTGATCTCGCCGTTGTGGGCGACCATGCGATAGGGGTGCGCCAGCTTCCACGACGGGAACGTGTTGGTGGAGAAGCGCTGATGCACGAGCGCCATCGCTGAGGCCAGCCGTTCATCCGACAGGTCGGCGTAGTAGGCCTTCACCTGATAGGACAGGAACATGCCCTTGTAGACGAGCGTGCGGCTCGACAACGACACGGTGTAATGGCCGATGTCGCCGCCCTTGTAGGCGTCATAGATGGCGTTGGAGACGATCTTGCGGATCAGATAGAGCCTGCGTTCGAAGTCGTCCTGGCTCTTGATCGTCTTCGGCCGGCCGATGAAAAGCTGACGATGCACGGGCTCGGTCGCCCGCACCATGTCCGACAGCTTGGTGTCGGTGACCGGCACCGAGCGCCAGCCCAGGAACTCCAGGCCCTGCTCGCGGATCAATCGCTTCCAAACGCGCTCACAGTGCGCCCGCAGCCGCTCGTCCTGCGGCATGAAGATGTGTCCGACGGCGTAGTGGCCAGGCTTCGGCAGCTTGATATCGAGCTTGGCACACTCCTGAACCAGAAACTCGTGGGGGATCTGGATCAAGATACCGGCACCGTCGCCGGCGATGGGATCGGCGCCAACCGCGCCGCGATGCTCGAGGTTCTCGAGGATGTAGAGTGCGTCCTTGACGATGCGGTGCGATTTGCGGCCCTTGAGGTCGGCGATGAAGCCGACACCGCACGCGTCGAACTCGCGGCGCGGGTCGAACAGGCCGCCGGCCTTCGCCAACAGCGGAGCTTCGTCGTGCGCCGCCTCGTTGTGTGGCGCGCCGCTCATCGGGTCCATCGCACTCGTCATGGTCTCGAGCCTTCCGGGCTGAAACGCGTTGCCTTGCCATGCGGTGTGAGATCCGGGCACACGTTACCTGCCCGTTGTGGCGCCCAAATTAGCGCACAGGGAGCCTTCGGCAACGCGCGGAGCCGGCCGCCGCCTCTCTAGTGAGCCACCCCGATGCATTGCCCCCAATCTCCCGGATCGGACAGGGATTGCAATGCATTATCGGGTGCCGCAGCTCGGACGGCACTCACCCCTCGTTTTGCGGACGCAACGCCACCGCCCTGACACCGGTCGGAACCTTGTGCTGGCTGGTCGCGACGCAGGCCCGCAATTAAAGGACAGCATAGCTGACCTATTTTGCCCTGCAAAGGCAAAATTGTGGGCACAGCGAGGCTCATGCGCAGATTTTCGGCTGCCGTGTGCCGACCCAGTCCCGCATCAGCCCAGCTAGCGCCCGATCGGTGCCGTGGCCGCCTCCAGCCACGCACGGTCGGCCGGGCCCAGCTCCGGGCCGATCACGTCACGCACGCGGGCGTGGTAGGCGTCGAGCCATGCCAGCTCCCCGGGCGACAGCAGGTCGGCGACCACCAGCCTGCGGTCGATCGGTGCAAGGGTGAGCGTCTCGAATCCCAGCATCTCCCGCTCGCCGCCGGCAGGCTTCTCGGGCTCGGTAACCAGCACCAGATTCTCGATGCGTATGCCGTAGGCGCCAGTCTTGTAGAAGCCCGGCTCGTTGGAGACGATCATACCGGGCTCCAGCGCGACCATGCCGCCCTTTGAGATGCTCTGCGGCCCCTCGTGTACCGAGAGGTAGCTGCCCACACCGTGGCCGGTGCCGTGGTCGAAGTCGAGCCCCGCATCCCACAGGGCGCGGCGCGCGAACGGGTCGAGGTCGATGCCGCGTGTGCCCTTGGGAAAGCGCGCGCTGGCGACGGCAATGTGTCCCTTGAGCACCTGCGTGAAGCGCTCCTGCATCTCGCGCGTCGGCTTGCCGATGGCAACGGTGCGCGTGATGTCGGTGGTGCCGTCGAGATACTGGCCGCCGGAGTCAACCAGGAACAGCTCGCCCGCCCTCAGCTTGCGGTTGCTGGCCGCGGTGACGCGATAGTGCACGATGGCACCGTTGGCGCCAGCGCCCGAGATGGTGTCGAAGCTGATCTCCTTCAAGGCTTGCGTTTCGCTGCGCATGGTCTCCAGCTGGCGGGCGGCGCCGATCTCGTCGACGCCGCCCTTGTGCGCCTCGCGATCGAGCCAGGCCAGGAAGCGCACGACGGCGGCACCGTCGCGTTTGTGTGCCACTCGCGCTCCCTTGATCTCGGTGGCGTTCTTGCGTGCCTTGGGCAGATTGCAGGGATCGGCGGCCGTTACCACGCGCCCCTTGCCGCCTTTGAGTTTGCGATGGAACCACACCGGCGCTGCCGGGCTGAGACGCACGGTCTTGCCGGCCTCCTTGAGCGCAGCGAGGCTCTGCTCCAGGACCGTCGGTCGGCCGACGTCGGGCATGGGCCGGAGTTTGGCGAGCGGCGCCAGGTAGGCCTTGGCCTCGGCTCCGAGCTTGGCGGGATCGATGAACAGCTCTGGCTTGCCGCTGGCCGGCACGATCGCCAACGCCAGCGCAACCGGATTGTGGTCAACATCCGAGCCGCGAATGTTGAACAGCCAGCAGATCGAATCCGGGAACGTCAACACCACCGCATCCTGCCCGTCAGCCTTCAAGGCCGCCTGCAGCTCGGCGATCTTGTCCTCGGCGGGCTTGCCTGCATAGCGCAGTGGATGCGGGGTTACTGCGCCGTGCGGCGCAGCCGGCCGCTGCCGGCCCCATATGCGATCGATTGGATTCCTGGCCAGTGCCTTCAGCTTGATGCGCTTGCCCGTCAGTTCCTTGTGCAGGTCGTCGAACGTGTGGGATGCGTGCAGCCTTGCATCATAGCCAACCACCGCGCCGGACTTCAGATGCTTGACGAGCCATTCGGAGAGCTTGGCAGGAGGCACCTGCAGCACCTCGAAAACCTTGGTGTCGACCTGCTTGGGCGCCTGCAGGATGTAGCGGCCGTCAACCAACAAGGCGGCGGTCGTGCGCGTCACCACGGCTTGGCCGGCCGAGCCCGTGAAGCCGGTGAGCCATGCCAGCCGCTGCGCCGATGGGGGCACGTACTCGTTCATGAATTCGTCGGCGTGCGGCACCAAGAATGCGTCCACATTCAGCCGCGCCATGGCCTCGCGCAGCCGCGCAAGGCGTTCGGACCGATCAGTGCCCGCCGCAGGACTTTCGAAGGTCTGGAACATGGCGATCTTTCATAGGTGAACAAGACGGGCGGCTGCAAATGCCACCACCGATACTCTCAACACAGGCGATGACGCGTTTCTAAGCAGCTGGTCCGCCTATGCCTATGGCATGCGGATCCTGCATTGCTGCGGTGCAGCATGCCGTCTATCTCAATCGTGCGACGCCGACTACGTGTCGGGCACCACCAAAAAACAAACTCAGAGTGGAGCATGATCATGAGCACGGGTACGCAAACAGTGAACGGTGTCGTCGCCGGTGGCGTGCGCAAGCCGGACGGGTTCGTTGACAGACTGCTGAGGCGCATCATCGAAGGTCAAGAACGTAAGGCGCGCGCCATGGTGCGCGAGTATCTGGCGACCCAAAGCGACGAGCATCTGACCGGACTGGGTTACAGCACGGCGCAGATCAAGTCGATCCGCAGTCAAGCCACGGGTAACGGGCCGAGCTGGCTGTAAGGGCCTGTAGACCGAGGGATTGAGGCGAGCGCCTCATGCACGTGGCGCGTCGCCGCAGTCCACACCCATCTCCTGTCCTTCCTCCGCCGCGATATCCGGCAATTGGTCGAGGGAGGCATCCCAAAGCTGATCGATACGCAGCGCCGCCTGGTGTGGTGACAGCGTGTGCAGCGTACCGTCGGCGAACTCGGAGACAATCCCATCCTGCTTCAGCCGCTGCAGGGCATCGGCAACATCGAAGTCGACATCGATGTTGAAGGTCCTGGCCAGATACTGCTCAATCGCCTCGTCGAGGTGCCGGAGTTCGGCGATGCTGGCCGGAGCCTTGGCCAGCACGCTGTAGAGCAGCATCTCCTCCTTCACATCCTCCTCGGCCGCACGATCCGCGAGCAGCGTCACCACGCCGCGATTGTCAGCCATGGCGTGGAAGTAAAGGTTCTGCGCCATCACCACCATGTAGCGGTTGCGCTGGGCGATGAAGTTGGTGGCTTGCCGGGCTGCCACTCCGCCCAGGCCGACCACGGCGCCGGCGAATGCGATCGGATTGGTGGTCAATAGCGCCACCTTGCTGGCCGTGCCGATCACACCCATGCCGAGGCCGCCACCGGCCGTCACGCCAAACTTGATCTTGTCAAACAGGCGGAACTTGACCTTCGTATTGGGGAAGATCATTTCCACGTCGCTGCGGGGTAGGTTCTTGAACAGCTTGAGGTAGACGTAGTCGCTGCTGACGGCCGCCGGCAGCATGCCGCGTAGGCGCTTGACATAGCGCTCGGCATCGTTGCGATCGATGTTCTGCTCCTGCATCACCTCGCGCACCCGTTCCTCGAACGGCTTCAGCTTGAAGAGCAGGAATAGCCGCTGGAACACCGGAATCTTCACCTCCTTCCAGCCGATGTAGGCCTTCAGCGGATCGCGCCGGCGCTCTGTGATCGTGCTAGCGCCCCGATAGAAGATCAAAATCTCCTCGAAGGCCTTGAGATCCACTTGCAGGTCGAGCCCATAGTGCGAGTCCTTGGTGAGGATGACGTGCACTTCACTGGGGTCGACACGGGTGAAATTGGCCTGCTCGAGGAAGGCCGAGATCTGCGCGACGAACCGCTTGCGCAGTGTCGTACGCTCCTCGGCGGAGTACTTGCGCGTCGTCAGCAGATCGCTGTCGGGGCTGAACGGCTCGTAACTCTGCTCCAGCTCGAGCAGGCGCATCGTGTAGGAATGCCGGCGCCAGTAGTCGAGATAGCGCAGAAAGCGCCGCACCTGCATGACATCGCCGTTTGGCCAAGCGCTCGGCATGGTCAGGCGATCCGCGAGCGCGGACCGGGTCACCGGCAGGAATTTCTCGCGCTGCAAGGCGCTGGCGGCATGGGGGTCAGCGGCGATGAACTCGACCTCTTTGGCGGTCGTAGAGATGGCGGCTGCAACCATTGCTGACCTCCCCTTCGGGGCTCCCCGCGCGCATCCCCTTCCGCGCAACAATACCTCCCGCCACCCCCTGCGCTGGAGCAGCAAGAATTCCTATTGGTTGTAATGCGTTGGTTCTAAGGCTTTAGGATCGGATTTGTCGAGAGCCGATGGCAAAGGAGCCACAGCGCCGGCGTTTTCGTCAGACCGCATCCGCACGGGCAACGAAGCTGTCGACCACACGCTTGCGGCCGGCCTTGTCGAAGTCGACGGTCAGCTTGTTGCCCTCGATCTCAGCCACGATGCCGTAGCCAAACTTTTCGTGGAACACGCGCTCACCCAGCGCATAGCCCGCGCCATGCCCGGTGGAGGATGCGACCAGTTCTCCGTCCAGGGTCAACGGCGTGCGCTTCTTGGTACGGTCCTCGCGCTGCCATTGCTCCTTGGCGCGCTGCCAGCCGGGCGTCGCGTAGCCGCTCTGAAAGCCCGCAGCCGGTTCGTCGAACCGGCTCCGACCGTAGGGATTGAACCCTCCGCTACCGCTGCCACCACCGTACGGACTTTGCGCTTCCACCACCTCGACATGCGCCTCGGGCAGTTCATCGACGAAGCGCGAGGGAGCCGCCGCCTGATAGAGACCCCGGTTGCGGCGATTCTGCGCGAAACTCACCTTGGCCTGACGGCGCGCCCGCGTCAGTCCGACGTAGGCGAGCCGCCGCTCTTCCTCCAAGCCCGCCACGCCGCTCTCGTCGAGGCTGCGCTGGTGCGGGAACAGGCCCTCCTCCCAGCCCGGCAGGAACACCACGTCGAACTCCAGTCCCTTGGCGGCGTGCAGCGTCATCAGCGACACGCGGTCGCCGCCATCCTGCGTATCGGCGTCCATGACCAGCGACACATGCTCCAAAAAGCCCTGCAGCGTATCGAACTCGTGCATGAAGCGGATCAGTTCCTTCAGGTTTTCGAGCCGCGAATGGGCCTGCGGACTCTTGTCCTGCTGCCACATGTGCGTGTAGCCCGACTCGTCGAGGATCAGCTCGGCCAGCTCGGTGTGCTTCATGGCTTCGACCTGGCGGCGCCAGCGCTCGAACGACAGGACGAGGTCGGCCAGCGCCTTGCGCGCCTTGCCGCCCAGCTCCTCGGTCTGGGCTATCTCGCGCGCGGCCTGGTGCAGGCTGATGCTGCGGGCGCGCGCCAGCTCGCTGATGCGCCTGAGCGAGGTGTCGCCGAGGCCTCGCTTGGGCACGTTGATGATGCGCTCGAATTTGAGGTCGTTGTCCGGATTGAGCGTCACATCCAGGTAGGCGATGGCGTCCTTGATTTCCTGGCGCTCGTAGAAACGGGGGCCGCCGATCACGCGGTACGGCAGGCCGAGCGTTACGAAGCGATCCTCGAAAGCGCGCATCTGGAACGAGGCGCGCACCAGGATGGCAATGCCCTCCAGGCGCTGCCCGCCCTTGCGCAAGGCTTCGATATGCTCGCCGACGCCGCGCGCCTCCTCCTCGTCGTCCCACACCCCCGCAACGGCCACCGGTCGGCCCATGTCATCATCGGTAAAGAGCGTCTTGCCGAGGCGGCCCTGGTTGTGGGCGATCAGCCCGGCGGCGGCGGCCAGTATGTGGCCTTTCGAGCGGTAGTTGCGCTCCAGGCGAACGACGGTTGCGCCGGGGAAGTCCTTCTCGAAGCGCAGGATGTTGTCGACCTGCGCACCGCGCCAGCCGTAGATCGACTGATCGTCGTCGCCGACGCAGCAGATGTTGGGCGAACCGCCACCGGCCAGCAGCCGCAGCCACAGATACTGCGCCACGTTGGTGTCCTGATACTCGTCGACCAGGATGTAGCGGAAGCGGCGCTGATACTCGGCCAGGATGTCGGGATTGTCCCGGAACAGACGCAGCACCTCGAGCAGCAGGTCGCCGAAGTCTGCAGCGTTCAGCTCCTTCAGGCGCTTTTGGTAAGCTGCATAAAGCTGCGCGCCCTTGCCCTCGGCAAAACCGAATGCCTCCCCGCGCGGAACCTGGTCGGGGCTGAGCCCCCGGTTCTTCCAGCTGTCGAGCAAGGCGGCGAACTGGCGCGCCGGCCAGCGGTCCTTGTCCAAACCTTCACTTTCGATGACCTGCTTGATAAGGCGGATCTGGTCGTCGGTGTCGAGAATCGTGAAGCCCGACTTGAGGCCTACCAACTCGGCATGCCGGCGCAGGATCTTTACACCCATGGCGTGGAAGGTGCCGAGCCAGGGCATGCCTTCCACGGCGCCGCCCACCAGAACGCCAATGCGTTCCTTCATTTCGCGGGCCGCCTTGTTGGTGAAGGTAACGGCCAGGATCTGGGAGCCGTGGGCGCGGCCAGTGCACAGTATGTGGGCGATCCGCGTCGTCAGTACGCGCGTCTTGCCCGTGCCGGCGCCGGCCAGAACCAGGACAGGCCCGTCCATCGCCTCGACGGCGGCGCGCTGCTCGGCGTTGAGCTCGCCCATGTAGGGCGCCTCACCAGGCCTGGCTAAAGCGCGCGCGGAGATAGGGATTTTCGGCGCGGCGCACGTCTGCGCACCGGTCAGTTCCGACACTTTATTGCGACTCGCGGGCATGGCTTGCGACTATAGCACCTTCAACCTGGCGGCAATCGGGGCGGGCTGGCTGCCCACAGCGCTGGGTAGCCCTTCAGACCGCCAAATTCAGGGGCCAAAACTAAGCGCAACTGTGTCATAATCCTACCTGGAGAGCGGCACCGTGATGCGAGGCCATACAAGCAAGGCCCGGCCCCTCCATGCGCGAAGGGACGTTCATGGGTTCTTGCAGGACAAACGAGCCGCCGGAACATTGCGCCGATAGGCGTTTGCCGTTTTCAGCCCCGGCACGGACGTGGGGTAGCCGATGAGCAACTTCTTCGTCGCCCTGGCCGTCTTCCTGATCACGGTCGTCGGCGCCCTGTTCACGGTCCCCCATTTCATCGATTGGAACGGCTACCGCGGGGTTTTCGAGGAGGAGGGCTCACGCCTGCTGGGCCGCGAGGTCCGCGTGGGCGGCGCCGTCAACCTGCACCTGCTGCCGACCCCCTACTTCCGCTTCGAGAAGGTGCGCATTGCCGACACGTCCGTCAACCTCGAGGAGCCGTTTTTCCGGACCGAGAGCGTGACCGTGAAGCTCTCGGTGCCGCCTCTGCTCAGGGGCGCCATCGAGGCCAACGAGATCGAATTTCAGCGGCCGGTGTTGCGCCTAGCGCTCAACGATAAGGGCGGCTGGAACTGGCAGACGTTCGGCCAGATGCTGAGCAACGCCCCCTACTTGCCAACCAACGTCGCCTTGACCTCGCTGCGCATCAAGGACGGTGTGCTGGCCGTGCACGGCATCAACGGTGCCGAGCGCGCCCGCCTCGAGGGCCTGGACGGCGAGCTGTCATCGCCGTCCCTCGATGGCCCCTATCGCTTCCGCGGCACCTATGGCCCTGGCGGCGCCGAACGTGAGATCCGGCTATCGACGGCCAAAGCCGAGGACGACGGCACGGTGCGCTTCAAACTCGCTCTGCGCCTCGGCGATGTCGGCTCGGTCTACAACCTGGACGGCCGCCTGCTCGACCTGATGGGCAAGTCCCGCCTGGACGGCGAGCTGACTGCCCGGCTGCCGGTTGCCAGCATCTGGCAGCCGGCGCCGGCGCGCGCCGGCTCCTCGTCCTACGCCAAAGGTGCTACCGCCGAAACCAAGGCTCAGACGAGCGACGTGGCGTTCGATCTGAAGGCCAACCTGGTCGCCGACACGTCCGGCGGTTCGCTGTCCGACGTCGCCCTGTCGTTCGAGCAGGATGGCCAGCCACAGTTGCTGAGCGGGGTCGTCAGGGCCGTCTGGCGCGAGGCGTTGGCGGTCGATATGGACCTCGCATCGCGCTGGCTCGACCTCGACCGGATTGCCGGCACCGCCGAAAACTCCTCTCCGCTCGACAGCATCGTTCCGCTGGCCATGCGCCTGCGCGACCTGCTGCCGGCCGACGGCCGCTCGCGCGCCAGCTTCACCGTGGATCAGGCCAATATTGGACGGGATGCGGTCAGTGGATTGCGCCTGGCGCTGGTGCGCTCGCGCGACAGGCTTGAGGTCGAAGAGCTGCGCTTGGGCATGCCGGGCGGCAGCCGCGGCGAACTGCAGGGCACCATGTCGGGGCCGGCCGGCGCACCGGTGTTCGACGGGTCCTTCGGGGTGCGCGGCGGCAGCATTGCTCGCTTCCTGGGCTGGGCACGCGGCAGTCCATTGCCCGCCGATGCCAAGGGCGACGGGGCGTTCGGGGCGCGCGCAAAGGTGTCGATCGCCACCGGTCGCGTGGACGTGCGTGACATCGTCGGCGACCTGTCCGGGACCGCGCTCAACGGAGCAGCGCACTATCGGTGGGACGGCCGCCCCGAAATGGCGCTCACGATCGAAGGGCCACAGATCGACGTGCGCCCGTTCGTGCCGGCCGGCGCCAGCCTGTTCGACATGTTCAACCTGCTGGCACAGGCCGAGGCTACCGCAGGCGGCGGCCTGGCCCAGTCCAAACAGCTCGATACGTCGATCCGCGTCAGCGCCGGGCAGTTGATAACGAGCGGGCGCACCTATCGCGATGTGGGTCTGGAGCTCGATCTTAAGGGCGGGAATCTGCGGCTGCCGATGCTGCGCGTATCGGGAGACGAGGGCTACAGCCTGGAGCTGGAGGGCGAGGTCAACGATGTGGGTGGACGCCCCAAGGGGTCGATCCGCGCCGTTGCGGCGAGCGAAGCGCAGCAGGGCGTCCTGCCGCTGGCCGAATTGCTCGGGCTGCCGAACGCGTTTCGCCCGAGCGAACGGCGCGTGCAGGGCCTCGCTCCTCTGCGCATCGGCGGATCGATGGCCTTCGGCGGACGCACGCCAACCTCTGCCGACCTGCAGATCGACGGCGAGGCCAACGGTGCCGGCGTGAAGGCCAGCGCGCGCCTCGATGGCAACGCGGCCGGCTGGCGCAAGGGCTTCGCCGACGTGGCCGGTGTCATAGAGGGCCCGGAGGCAGGCCGTCTAGTGTCGGCGCTGCTGGGTTCGGGCGCCACATCCTCCAGTGACAGTGCGCGTCCGGGCCGCATTCTGGTAAAGGCCGGCGGACTGCCTGCGGACGGGCTGACGACCATTGCCTCGATCGATGCCATGGACCTGGCGCTGGATTTCCGCGGCCAGGTCCAGCTGCGCGATGCCGGCAACAAGGTCGCCGGCGATCTTGAGATCAAGGGCGCGGACGCAGCGCGCGTTGCCGCGATTGCCGGCCTGGCTCCGCCGCTGAGACTGGACGCGGCGCCGGCCTCGGGAGCAATGCGGATCACCGCTACCGAAGGCAGCCTCGACATCGAACGGCTGGCCATGACGATCGGTGGCAGCGAGGTGCGCGGAAAGCTCGCCATTGCGCCGGCTGGGGAGCGCCGCCGGATTGCCGCGGACCTGACGGTCGCTGAGCTGAGCGTGGCCCGCCTGCTGGGGCCGATGCTTGATCAGCGCCTGGCAATCACCGGGGCGGTGGAATCGCTTCTGGCGGGCCAGCAGAGCCCCTGGCCGGAAGAGCCCTTCGACACGGCGGTGCTCGAGGGCTTCGAAGGCACCATCAAACTCGAGACACCGCGCGTCGGCCTAACGCCGGCGCTCGGGCTCAGCCGCGCCTCGCTCGACATCGAGTTGGCGCCTGGAAAGATCGACGTCAAACAGCTGGCGGGTGACCTGCCGGGCGGGCGTTTGCAGGCCAAGCTCGTGCTCGACAGGCGCCCCGGCAACATTGAGTTGACAGGCAGCGCCACGGTCGAGGCCACGCTGGAGGCGCTGGCCCCACCCCGCAGCGGCGCGGCCCCGCGCGGCGTCGGCCCGCTCAAGGGGACGATCGAGTACAGCGCTCGAGGCGCGAGCCCACGCGCCCTGATGGCATCGCTGCAGGGCAAGGGCGTGGTCGAAATCGGCGAAGCCAAGCTCGAAAACCTGTGGCCGGGTGCGCTCGGGGCGGCGATCGAGGCGGCCTTGAAGGTCGAGGCCGACAAGGTCGGGCCCACGTTGCGTCAGCGGTTGCTCGAGGGCATGTCGGAAGGGCAACTGGCGCTCGGACCCAATACGCTGGCCATTGAGGTGGTCGACGGCCAGCTGCGCTCCAAGTCGATCGTTGCCGAGACCGATGAAGGTCGCGCCACGGGAGTGGTCAACCTCGATGTGAGAACGTTTGCCCTCGACAGCGAGTGGCTCGTGGAGCGCAAGCGGCTCAAGGACAGGATCGACGAGAAGGCGGCGCTGCCGGCCGCAATCATCCAGTATCGCGGCCCCGTCACGGCACTCTCGGCACTCGACCCGCGCATCAATACGGATGCGCTGGAGCGCGAGCTGACGGCGCGCAAGATGGAACTCGATCTGGAAGAGTTGGAGCGGCTGCGCCAGGCCGACGAGGCGCGCCGCCGCAGCGAGCTCGAGCGTCAGCGCCAGCAACCGCCGCAGGATCCGTGGCTGCCCACCCGTCCAGCTGCGCCCAACACCCCCGTCCTGCCAAAAGGCACCTCGCCGGCAACGCCGGGCTGATACCGGCCGCGGCGCTTGGCTATTGAACCCGCGCTGCAGGGTGTGCCGTACAGCGGGCCAGAAGCCACACCCGGACAGCGCTCGACAGACCGCCCGCGTCACGCGAGGCATCTATGCGCGCAATGAGCTGCGACACAGGTAGCCCCTCCTCGTCGGCTGCTTGCTTGAGGGCATCCCAGAACGGCGCTTCGAGCGAGATCGAGGTGCGGTGCCCGGCGATGGTGAAGGAGCGCTTGACCGGCCTCATCGTCGCTCCCCAGGCTGCGCCGGCAGGCGCGCGCTGCCTCTGGGTCGAGAGGGCGGCGCCTCAGTGAACCTTCAGTCCTCGCGATCCGCGCCGCGCTCCTCACGCCGCAGACCGTCGAGCCGCTGCGCTTCCAAGCTGCGCTGGGCCGCGGTCTTGGCACGCTCGCTCTTGGGGATGCCGAACAGCGCGCGCTTCGCGTTCGCGCGACGCTCACGCGCGGCCCGCTGCTTATCTTTGCGGTAGCGGTTCAGATTGATAACGCTGCCCATCACGCCTCCGGTCCGATCATCTTCCTCGGGTCGACAATTCTGTCGAAGTCCTCGGCCGATACGTATCCTCCACCGACGGCCTCGTCCCGCAAGGTGGTGCCGTTCTTGTGCGCGGTCTTGGCAATCTTGGCCGCGTTGTCGTAACCGATTTTCGGCGCCAGCGCCGTCACCAGCATTAGCGATCGCTCCAGCGCGGCGGCAATGTTCTGCTCGCGGGCCTCGATGCCGACAACGCAATTGTCGGTGAAGCTGAGCGCCGCGTCCCCAAGCAGCTGCACGGACTGCAGGAAGTTATACGCCATCACCGGATTGTACACGTTGAGCTCGAAATGCCCCTGCGACCCGGCGAATGTGATCGATGCCTGGTTACCAAACACTTGCACGCAGACCATGGTCAGCGCTTCGCACTGTGTCGGGTTGACTTTGCCCGGCATGATCGAGGAGCCGGGCTCGTTCTCCGGCAGCGACAACTCACCAAGGCCGGAGCGCGGACCGCTGCCAAGCAGGCGAATGTCATTGGCAATCTTGAACAGAGCCACGGCCGCCGTGTTGATCGCGCCGTGCGCGAACACCATGGCATCGTGCGCCGCCAGCGCCTCGAACTTGTTGGGCGCCGACACGAACGCAAGGCCGGTGACGGCGGCAATGCGCTCGGCCACCCTTTCCGCAAAACCCACCGGCGCGTTGAGCCCGGTGCCGACGGCGGTGCCACCCTGCGCCAGCTCGAGCAGCCCCGGCAGCGTCATCTCGATGCGCGCGATGCAGTTGGCGACCTGCGTGGCGTAGCCCGAGAACTCCTGGCCGAGCGTGAGCGGGGTTGCATCCTGCGTATGCGTGCGGCCGATCTTGATGATGTGTGCAAAGGCACGCTGCTTGTCGAGCAGGGCCTCGTGCAGCTTGCGCAGCGCCGGCAACAAGGTCAGCTGCACTTCCTCGGCGCAGGCAATATGCATAGCCGTCGGGTAGGTATCGTTCGACGACTGGCTCATGTTTACGTGGTCGTTGGGGTGCACGGGCTTCTTGGAGCCCATTACACCGCCCATCAGTTCAATCGCGCGGTTGGAGATCACCTCGTTGGCGTTCATGTTCGATTGCGTGCCCGACCCGGTCTGCCACACCGCCAACGGGAAATGCTCGTCGAGCCTGCCGTCGATCACCTCTTGGGCGGCCGCAACGATGGCTTCGCCCACCTTAGGGTCGAGCTTGCCGAGCGCCATGTTGGCTTCCGCGGCGGCCCGCTTGACGATGCCAAGCGCGCGCACGATCGACTTTGGTTGCTTTTCCCAGCCGATCTTGAAGTTGCCGAGGCTGCGTTGCGCCTGCGCGCCCCAATACTTGTCGCCTGGCACCTGGATCGGACCGAAAGTGTCGGTCTCGGTGCGCATCTCGACCTTCGCGGCTGGGGTGGCGGCAGTCATGTCAGGGCGTCTCGTTGACCAGAAGCGGAACATGGGCCGCTCCCGTAGCACGACCAACCTGCTGGCTCAAACATCACAAACGCGTCTCGCCCGCAATTTCCCAAGCTCAACAACGTAGTTCTAGCAACGAAAGATTGCGGGCCGGTATGAACTTTTGGAAAGGTGAGAACACGCCTGGAGTGCTGGCGTCGGCCCAATGCTCACAAGCCGGGCACCGCTTTCTGCGCGCCCCCAGCAGTCGAATCAATAAAACAGGCTCGAGACGCTTTCCTCGCGCGCGGTGCGGGCAATGGCCTCCGCCAGCAGCGGAGCAATGGACAGAACCCGGATGTTGCGGGCCGACTTCACCACCTCGGTCGGCTGAATGGAATCGCTGATGACCAGCGTCTTCAGACTGGAACGGGTGATCTTGTCGACCGCTCCACCCGACAGCACGCCGTGCGTGATGTAGGCGCTGACCTCGGTGGCGCCCTCGGCAAGCAGAGCGTTGGCGGCGTTGACGAGCGTACCGCCCGAATCGACGATGTCGTCGATCAGCACGCAGCGCTTGCCGCTGACGTCGCCGATCACGTTCATAACCTCCGACTCGCCCGCTCGCTCGCGCCGCTTGTCGCAGATTGCGATCGGCACGTTGATGCGCTTGGCAAGGCCGCGGGCGCGCACGACGCCGCCCACGTCAGGAGATACCACCACCAGGTTGGACAGCTCGTAGCGCTCCTGGATGTCGCGCACCATCACGGGCGCGGAAAACAGGTTGTCGGTCGGAATGTCGAAAAAGCCTTGGATCTGCCCGGCATGCAAATCCAGCGTCATTACCCGGTCAACGCCGGCGCGCTCGATCAGGTTGGCGACCAGCTTGGCCGAGATCGGCGTGCGCGGTCCAGGTTTGCGATCCTGCCGCGCGTAGCCAAAATACGGCATCACCGCCGTGATGCGCCGCGCCGATGCCCGCTTCAGGGCATCGACCAGGATCAGCAACTCCATCAGGTTGTCGTTGGCGGGAAAGGAGGTCGACTGCAGGACGAACACGTCCTCGCCGCGCACATTCTCCTGCACCTCGACGAACACCTCCATGTCCGCGAAGCGCTTGACCACACCCTTGGTGAGCGACAGCTTCAACGCGGTCGCGATTTCTTCAGCGAGAGGCCGATTGCTGTTGCCGGCCACCAGTTTCATGCGAGGTGCCCCCCGGGCGCGGTTGGCATCTCGCGAATCGAAGGGCATCGCTGGCGTCCCGATTGCGAAGTTCGCCTCTGCTCAATCCCAGTGTCCCGAGCGAACTTCGGACTCATCGCAGACACCAGACACAATCGTTCCTGCTCTTGTGACTTAGACCGAGAAATCTGCTCAAAGCTGTGCCGCGAGCGGGCGAATTTCTCAGTCATTGTACGACGAGCACTCCGTTCACGAGGCGCTTCTAGCAAGCGACGCCAAGCTTGGCAAACAATGCCAGCGCGGCTTCGCTACCGCACACGCCAAACCGCCACCTTCCCGGTGGAAAGCGGCGGTTTTCATGGAGTTAATTGATGGCTTTGCCTTGCGGCAGCAGCTTAACGATGCCCTGCACGGCGGCGCCTGCTGCTTGATCGGCGACCTTGCCCCAGGCCCCATCCAGCGAGCCCTCGGCAATCTCGTTCTTCTGCGAAACGGTGCCGAGCTTCTTGCCCTGCGGGTCACGGACCAGCCACTCGATCGAGATCGGCTGCTTACCGCCCTCGGCCTTGCCCATGACCACGGTTCCCTCGACGCGGTAGGTGCCCGGCGCTGCCCTCTCGGACACGGTTACGCCCTTGCCGGACAACTCGCGCTGGATGGCCGCGGCAAGCGACTTGCTGCCGTCGCCCGGCGCGCCCGTTACCGCCGGCACTAAGGCCGCAACTTGCTCGTCCCTGCCGATGCTGCCGGTCGCCGTGGAACTTGACACCTGCGCGCCAGCTGCCTTCTTGGCAGCCGGCGCCCGCGGCGCTTCGTTGGCGCCGACACCGGCCGGTTGTCCGCTGCTCGAATTGCTCGCCACCGCGCCCTGACTACCCTGCGTCTGCAGCCACGCCACGAAGCTGCTGGCGGCCTTGCCGGAGATCGACTGGGCCACGGTCGGCGTGATCGACGCCCACGGGTCCTTGGATGCGTTTCCGGCAACGGCCTCTTCACCCGTGATGCGGTTGACGCGCTTGCCGGACTGGTCGGTGACGTCCCAGATGTAGGAAATCTTGGTGCCGCTCTTGTCCTTGGCTGCGACGATGTAGCCACGCAGCGTGTAGTCGACACGGTCGTCCTTGGTGGTCGAGACGTTCACGCGCTGCCGCTCGACGGCGCCGGCAAACTCTTCCTGAATTTGCTTGGCGACGCCGTCGGGTGCACCGATGATCGGTGCAACAGTGACCTTGGCCAGCGCCGGCTGCGTGTCCGCCGGCTTGGTCGGTGCGATAGGTTCAGCGATTTGGGTGCTATTGCTCGAGCCAAAAAACGAGCCAAAAGAACCACCGGTCTCGCAACCAGCGAGACCAAGTCCTGCCCATGCCATGAGGACGGCGAGCGCCACCCGAGGGTGTAGGCGCCGCGCCGCAGCAGCGTCCGTGGTCGTCACAGTGACGTCCCCCTTCTCAAAAATACCCCGCTGAACCGGCTGCCGACGTACGAACCCTGCGGCGGGTGATCACGGCCGGTACTACCCCGAAGGATTCCCTAACCGCTGACGATCTGGACGTCCAGTTTCGAACAGGGGAAAACTCGCGTCTCCCAAGCGCGCGAATGCTCCAGCCCCGCTAAACTTGTGGAAAACAAACGCTAAGTCAAGACGATGGCAGAGATTTGGCGGCCATAGTCAATATCGCCACGCGCCTGCGAACGGCGATAACTGAAGTAATCTACGTTGTGAGAATAAGTGCAGGCCGTACAACTGGACGTTTGGCCCAGCCCGGCGCGCTGCAGGCGGTGCAAGGCATAGGCTGCCAGGTTGAAATGCGGGCGCGCCTCCGGGCTCGGCTGGCTGAAGAATGGCCGGCTGTCGGGGTCGCGGGCGAGCAAGTCGCGTTCGAAGTCCCAGCCGACCTCGTAGGCATCGGGACCGATACAGGGGCCGACCGCAGCGCGGATGTCGGAGCGGCGTGCGCCCACAGCTTCCATGCCGGCAATGGTCGCTTCGAGCACTCCGCCGATCGCCCCGCGCCAGCCGGCATGGGCAGCCGCCACCACGCCGGCGACCGGGTCGGCAAACAGGACCGGCGTGCAGTCGGCCGCCAACACGCCGACGGCAATGCCACGCGCGGTGGTGACCAGGGCGTCGGCACGTGGCCGCTCGGCATGAGGCCATGGCTTGGTGACGAGGACTGCGGTCGGGCTATGGATCTGGTGTGCGGTGAGAAGGCTTGCCGCCTGCAGGTGCGCTGCCACGCGACTGCGGTTTTCACGAACGGCTGCAGCCGCATCGTTCGAACCCAGACCGCAATTCAGGGAGGCATAGATGCCCTGGGAAACGCCGCCGTGACGATTGAAGAAGCCGTGGCGGAGACCGGCAGAGTCTTGCAGGCAAGGGGCGGTGATCGGCACGGGCATGGTGCCTTCTAGCCGAAGGGCGCTGGCGGCGGAAGGGTGGGGGAGCGCACCGTCAATACCTTGAAGAGCTGGCCCATGCCGGTCGGCGCCATCAGGCGCTGCACGCCAGCCTCGATGTCTGCGGCCCTGCCGGGATTGGCTGCCATCAACACGGTTGCGCGCTCGGCGATGCCGAGCCGGCCCAAAAACTCCGCCTGCGTAAGGGGGCCGTCGGCGGCCAGCCCGAGGGCGCGTGCCTTGTCCGCCAGGCCGCCGAACCGTACGTGCGCCGTCAGGTCGGCGGTACCGGGCTCGGCCAGGGGGTCGGCGTACTCGTGCCGGCGCACCGCCTGGAGCGTATCGCCGAGCGTCGCGCTGGCGGGACCATAGTCGATGAACAGCGCAACCAGCGGCTGCGAGCGGCCGGCGAGGCGGGCAAGCAGATGCTGTTCGCCGTCACGCAGCTCGGCGATGTCGCCGGGCTGGGCAACGCTGGGAACGCTCGCCGGTTGGTCAATCGTGCGCCCCTGTGCAAACACCAACGCACCCGTCGCGTCCAGGGTCACGACGCGCTCGTGCCAAGCACTCCCGGCGTAAACCAGCTGGCGGATCGGCAGGGCGTCGAGGAACTCGTTGGCAACGATGATGGCCAGGCCGTCGGGCACCTCGGCCACATCCTGATGCCACGTGATGGCGGTCTGACCCCGGCTGTCCTCCAGGGTCGCCCGCTGCAGGTGGCGGAGCGCATCGCTGATCTCTACCAGATGCAACGTCGCCGCCTCGATGAACCCGGACATACGGCGCGCAGCTCGCAAGGCATCGCGCATCAGCGTGCCGCGACCAGGCCCCAGCTCGACGAGGCGCACCGGCCGGGGGCTGCCCAGCTGCTGCCAGGTAACCGCGCACCACAGGCCGACCAGCTCGCCAAAGATCTGGCTGATCTCGGGGGCGGTGACAAAATCGCCAGCTGCGCCGATGGTATCCCGCCGGCGCCAGTATCCGTGCGCGGGATCGCTGACGCAGACCTGCATGTAATCGCTGACGGGCAGTGGACCGTCGCGGCCAATGCGCTCGCGCAGCTTCAGCGACAGCGGGTTTGCGTCGCCACCTGCCTCACGGGGCGGCATTGCTGGTCGCCGGGGTGCGCTGGCCCGCGGTCCGCATCATGTATATGCCGAACGCGATCATCGGCAGTGAGTAGAAGATGCCGGCAGTGAGAGGGCCAACCGACAGCCAGTGCCCGGCGTCCGGCTCGCGGAACAGTTCGCAGACGGAGCGCGCCGCACCGTAGCCCGCAAGGAATGCGCCGCCGACGAACCCCGGCCGCCGCAGGGCCAGCCTGTTGTGCGTGAGCCACCACAGCACCGCGAACAAAAGCGCTCCCTCCAGAGCTGCTTCGTAGAGCTGGCTCGGGTGCCGCGAAACGGGACCGCCGCCCGGAAATACCATCGACCAGGGCACGGTGCTCGGCCTGCCCCACAACTCGGCATTGATGAAGTTGGCGAGCCGGCCGAAGAACAGGCCCATGGGGGTCGCCGCGGCACACGCGTCCAGGACGCTCCAGGGGAGAGCGCCCACGCGCTGCGCAAACAGGACGATGGCTATAATCGAGCCGATCAGTGCGCCGTGAAAGGCCATGCCGCCATTCCAGATGGCGACGATTTCCCACGGGCGGCTAAGGAAGAAGCGCGGCTCATAGAACAGCACATAGCCGAGCCGGCCCCCGAGCAGAACCCCGATCGTCATGTATAGAAGGAGATCGTCGGTCTTGTCGGCGCTGAACGGCGCCCTGCCCCCGGGCCACAGCCGATCCTGCCGCAGCAGGTACTTGACGTAGAGCCACCCGAACAGCAGGCCAGCCATATAAGCAAGGCCGTACCACTTCACGGCAAACGGGCCGAGTTGCACGGCCACGGGGTCGATTTCCGGGAAGGGGATGCTGAGCAGGCCCATGGCGGCGGACGTTCCGGCAGGCGCATGGTCATGTCAAGGCTGGAAGGCCCGCCGGCGCCGCGTCAGTTGGTCCGCGCGTCTTTAGGATCGTGTGATGACAGGGTCATGTCGGCGTGCGTGGCCTTCGCACGGCTGGCTTCCAGGGCCACCTTGATGGCCTCAATCTCGCGCAGCGCTTCGTCGATTACGCGTTCGGACTCGCGATGCAATTCGTGGTCGGTCATGAAGGTTCCTGTTGCTGTTGCTACCGTGGCAAAACGCTTGGCACCGGATTCGGGTTTCAATTGAGGCGCGGGCTCGTCACATATCGGTACACATGCGCCGACTTGAACGACTGTGCCCCGCGCACCATAGTAGAGGGGAGGCCCGGGCCGGGCCCCGGAGGCGCACATGACGCAAACCAACAACCGCTTCCTCGACGAGTTCGCGAAGCTGATGACCGATGCTGCAGGCGCCGCGCAAGGCATGCAGCGCGAATTTCAAACAATGCTCCGGGCGCAGGGCGAGAAGATCCTGCGCGACATGGATGTGGTGCAGCGCGAGGAGTTCGAGGCTGTCAAGGAGATGGCGGCGAAGGCGCGCGAGGAGAATGATCGATTGAGCGCGCGGATTGCTGCACTGGAGAGCGAGCTTGCGGCGTTGCGCAGCACGCCCTGAGCGGCCGGTGTCCCGCTTGCGAACTTCGCCTCAGCGTGCGGCCGGCTCGGCGCGAATTCGCGACCAGGAGATTGGAAAGATTGGTCTTCTTGCGTGCTTGAGAGCAAGACTTGTGATTGAGATCGACAAGACTTGTGATTGCGATCGAGACGTCCGCGCAGCACAGCCCAGGCGCGACGCGGCATCCGTCTCGATCATCACACAGCTGCGCCCAGGCTTTCCACAAGCGGTTCACACCCTATCCCCAACATTCGCCGTTTGCCGGCAGCGTGCCGTGCCTCCACCACAATGGTCGTGGACAAACGGACGCTCGGCTTGCAACGCTCGGCAGGCTCAGTCTAGTCGCTGACATCAGCGGTCAACGCAGGTGCAACTGCGATCCCCGCTGAGGCGCAACACGCACGGCACGCGGCAAGCAACGTGTGCGGGCAGGACATTCGAGGGACGGAATGGCAAGTGCCGAACGGAGCCACAGCCGCGTAAACAGCCCCATCGATCTCATCGAGCAAATCGCCAACAGCAACGACTGGGCGACCGAACGGGCAAGCGAGGACGAGATTACGCTGATCGTCGCCGGCCAATGGACCGACTACAATGTGTCGCTCAACTGGCGTGGCGACCTCGAGACCCTGCACATCGCCTGCGCCTTCGACGCCAAGATTCCTGACAACCGCCAGAACGAGGTCTACCGCCTGGTGGCCCAGATCAACGAGCAGCTCTGGCTCGGCCATTTCGATGTCTGGATCCAGGAAGGGCTGATCATGTTCCGGCACGGCCTGATGCTGAACGGCGCACTCGCCACCACCGCGCAGTGCGAGGCCATGCTGAAGACGGCGCTGGAGGCCTGCGAGCGCTACTACCAAGCCTTCCAGTTTGTGGTCTGGGCCGGCAAGGAAAGCCGCGACGCGCTCGCCTCCACCATGTTCGAGACAGAGGGACGGGCCTAACGGCCCCGCCTGGCGGCTGCTTGCTGCCTGGCAAGCGAGCAGCTGCCAAGGTGCGCAAGTTTAGAGTTTATCTCTGCCTCTTCTTGCGCACGGCCTACGATCCTGCTCTAGGATCGGGCAGGCTGTGGGCTGGCGCGTAAGCGCGCAGCCCGGCACATCGAGGTTGCGCCATGACCCTTCGCATTGACGGAACGCTGCTGCTGGCCGGAGCAGGCAACATGGGATTGTCCATGCTGGGCGGCTGGCTTGATCGCGGCCTCGACCCACAGCAGATCATCGTGCAGGACCCTGCGCCGCCGGCCCGCGCCAGGGAACTGATCCAGAAACATGGCATCGACCTGCGGGCGAGCGTGACCGAGCTGCGCGAGCCGCCGGCGGTGCTGGTGGTGGCCGTCAAGCCGCAGGTCATGGACGAGGTGTTTCCGCCATTGGCGCGGCTTGCGGGTCAGGCGACGCTCGTGCTGTCGGTGGCAGCGGGTCGCCGCATCGAAGGCTTCGAGCAGCATCTGACCAAGGGCACGCCCGTCGTGCGCTGCATCCCCAACACCCCGAGCTCGATCGGGCGGGGCATCACCGGGGCGGTCGGCAATGCGCATGTGACGGCCGCCAAGCGCGCCACCTGCGATGCGCTGCTGCGGGCGATCGGCGAGGTCGTATGGCTCGACGAGGAAGGGCTGATCGATGCCGTGACGGCCGTGTCGGGCTCGGGTCCGGCCTACGTATTCTATCTCGCCGAGTGCCTGGGCGAGGCCGGCATCAAGGCAGGCCTGCCGCCGGCGCTGGCGCATAAGCTCGCCCGCTGGACGGTATCGGGTGCCGGCGAGCTTCTGCATCGCTCCGACCTATCGCCTGATGTGCTGCGCCAGAACGTCACCTCGCCCAACGGCACCACCTTCGCGGCCCTGCAGGTGCTGATGGCCGACGACGGCCTGGCCAAGATCATGCGCGAGGGGGTTGCGGCGGCGACAAAACGGTCGCGCGAGCTCGCCCAATAAGCGTTGGGCTCAATAGAGCTCGAGCAGCAGCCAACCGCTGAGGATGCAAAAACTCACGATGGCTACCCCCAATCCAGCCCCCGCCACGGCGGCCATCGCCCGAGACTGCACGCATGTACGCATAACGACCCTCCCAGCGCCTTGTGCGGCCCGCTGATAACGAACCAAGGCGCATTGGGTTTCCTGAACATCGGCAGCATGCTCTTTCTTGGGCGCGAATGGCGGCTGGCCAAGTGCGAGGCCAGCGCCTATTTTGGCCGCCGTTTTTGCAGCGCCTTCAGGCGGAAAGAGCGTGACCATGACCAACAGGGCGCCGATGCCGCAGCCCGGCATTCTGGATATCAACCCCTACGTGCCGGGCGAGAGCCACGTTGCGGGCGGCGCGAAGCCGATCAAGTTGTCTTCCAACGAGACCCCGCTCGGGCCGAGCCCCAAGGCGATCGCGGCCTTCAAGGCCGAGGCCGACCAGCTGGAGCGCTATCCGGACGGCTCCGCCGCGTCGCTGCGCACGGCGATCGCCGAGCTGTACGGGCTAAACCCCGACCGTATCGTGTGCGGCAGCGGATCGGACGAGCTGATCAACCTGCTGGCGCACGCCTATCTCGGGCCGGGCGACGAGGCCGTCTACACTGAGCACGGCTTTCTCATGTACAAAATCGCCACGCTGTCGTGCGGGGCCAAGCCGGTGCCGGTGCCGGAGAAGGACTACCGCGCCGACGTCGACGCGATCCTGGCGCGTGTGTCGGACAAGACCAAGATCGTCTTTCTTGCCAACCCGAACAACCCGACTGGCACCTACATCCCCCACGACGAGGTGCGGCGGCTGCAGAAGGGGCTGCCGGCGCATACTCTGCTGGTGCTGGATGCGGCCTATTGCGAGTACGTTCGCCGCAACGACTACGATTCCTGGCTGAATCTGGTCGCCACCACCGAGAACACGGTGATGACGCGCACGTTCTCCAAGATCTATGGGCTGGCGGCGTTGCGGCTCGGTTGGGCCTATTGCCCGGCTGGCGTTGCCGACGTGCTGAACCGCGTGCGCGGACCATTCAACATCACTGCGCCGTCGCTGGCGGCGGGCGTAGCGGCGCTGGCCGACAAGGCCCACCTCGAGACGGCCGTGGCACACAACGAGAAGTGGCTGGCCTGGACCACTGCTGAGATCGAGAAGCTCGGGCTCAAGGTGACGCCAAGCGTCGGCAATTTCATCCTGATCCACTTCCCGACCGAGAAGGGCCGGGATGCTGCCAGCGCCGACGAATTGCTGAAGTCGCGCGCCATCATCCTGCGCCGGGTGGCCGCCTACGGGCTGCCCAATGCGCTGCGCATGACGATCGGCACCGAGGAGGACAACCGCGCCGTGGTGGCAGCGCTCGCCAGGCTGATGGGCAGGTAGGGTAAGCCAGATGACCACGCCCATGTTCGAGCGGGTGGCGTTGATCGGCATCGGCCTGATCGGCTCGTCGCTCAGCCATGCCATGCGCAGGGGAGGACTGGCACGCAGCATCGTCGGCCACGCACAGTCGGACAAGACCCGCGACACCGCCCTGCGCCTGGGCCTGGTCAGCTCGGTTTATGCCAGCGCCGAGGAAGCCGTGCGCGGCGCCGATCTGGTCGTTCTTTGCGCGCCGGTGGGCGTCTGCGGTGCGATCGCCAAAGAGGTGGGGTCTTCGCTCGCGCCAGGGGCCATCGTGACCGACGTCGGCTCGGTGAAAGGCGCGATCGTGCGCGATGTCGGTCCGTACCTGCCGAAGGGCGTGCATTTCATTCCAGGCCACCCGATTGCAGGCACCGAACATTCAGGTCCCGAGGCCGGCTTCGCCGAGCTGTTTGACGGACGCTGGTGCGTGCTGACGCCGCCGCC
>Ga0075418_10001928_pt1 | contig 23570 bp, 22 predicted proteins | sample SoiMetdeltSBSDD2_FD_81776 | JGI IMG/M metagenome (GOLD analysis project Ga0075418, IMG submission 81776) | Bulk soil microbial communities from a Populus tree surrounding site in Tennessee, USA - Soil MetaG P. deltoides SBSDD2 | ecosystem: Environmental > Terrestrial > Soil > Tree plantation...
GACTCCTGACTAATCCAAAGTGAACGGCAGAATTGCGCAGTTGCGAGCGCGCTTGATCGCGGTCGCAAGCATTCTCTGATGCGGAGCGCAGGTGCCCGATATTCGCCGCGGCAATATTTTGCCCCGCTCGGGTATGTAGCTCCCGAGAAGCCGGCCGTCTTTGTAGTCGATGTAATCGACTTTGTCGGCGCAGAAGCGACACGATTTTCGCGCGCGAATGAATCGCCGTCCGCCTTGTCCACCACCCTGCCGGCCTCCGCCTCTATCGTCGCGACGGCCGTGGTCTCTGTGTTCGCTGCTCATGCTTCCTCCTCATCGCCTTCCTCATCGTCACCAATGGGGAGTACGGGTTCAGCCCGACGGCTTCCGCGTCTTGAACCGGCGCTTGCGGCGGCGTGCGCCGCGCGTCTGGCGCGAAACTTCTCGGCGCGCTTCAAATCTTCGTCGATGCGGATTGTGATATAGCGTATCACTGCGTCGGTGACTCGCATTCTGCGTTCGAGTTCGGCGATCTCCGCGCCGCTCCCCTCTATTGTAAACACCACGTAGTGACCGTCGTTGAATTTCCCGATTGGGTAGGCGAGTCTGCGGCGGCCCATTCGATCGATCTTCACAATCTGGGCGCCCTGGTTGGTTGCGACGTCACTCAATTGAGTGACCAGAGTATCAATGTCGCTCTCCTCGATATTGGGAGCGACGATAAACAGAACTTCGAAAACTCTCATTAGAGAGATATCCTCCTTTTGGATTAATTCGATCGCCGCGGATACGATGTCCGACCCTCACCTCTTAAGCGAGTGGATCGTTCGCAGTTCGCGACGCTTCGGTTAAGCCCTGGCACCGTTGCCAGAGCAAGGAGATTCACTTGTTGAACCTCTTGAGAAAGAACTGAGTGAAAACAATAGGCCTATTCGACTCATAGGTCCGATATTGATTTCACACGCTCGTTGAAACGAGCCATAGCTGCCTCAACGCCATCGGCCATAATCACCATCACAGCATCGATCGCCCGATCCAATGTCTCTTCCAGCTTCGCGTGGTCGCGATTGCGAATCGGCGAAAGCACAAATCTCGAAAGATCATCGAGCGGATGATCCGGCTTTACACCGAGCCTTATTCGCGCGAATTCCTGAGTGCCCAGCCGCTCAATGATCGACTTCAAGCCTTTCTGTCCGCCAGCGCTCCCTCGCGACCTCACTCGAATCATACCGAACGGAAGCGCAACATCATCGCTGGCCACGAGCAAACTTCCAGGCTTGCCTTCACCGTAACGGTCAAGCAAAGGGCGAACGGCATCGCCGCTCAAATTCATGTACGTCTGAGGTTTTGCCAGCAACACTCGCTGACCCGCCAGCTCGACCTCAGCGACTTTTGCGCTCGACTCCGACCGAAACCGGCGGCCGCCGGCACTACCAAGCAGTCTGTCAATGAGCATGAACCCGAGGTTGTGCCGGGTCATTTCGTATTCCCGCCCCGGGTTCCCGAGCCCCACTATTAGTTTCAATGTCATTGGTCACTGGTCATTAGTCAGTGGTCATTAGTCAAATGACCAATGACTAATGACTAATGACCAATGACAAATAGTTATTCTTCGTCGGCCTTGCCCTTCTTGATTACCTCGGGCTCAGCGCCTTCGGCGGCTTCACCCTCGGGAACCACAGCGGCAGGTGCGACTTCCTCGACCATACGCGGAGCAAGCACACCGGCAACGATCTGATGCTCATCCGCAAGTAGTTTTACCTTTTCGCGATCATAGACCAGGTCGGCTACCGTAACATGGTCGCCAATCTGGAGATGCGAAACGTCAACGGTTAAGGTCTGTGGGATGTCGCCGGGCAGACACTCGACTTCAACCTCTCGAAGTTGAAGCTCGAGGATTCCGCCTTCGCTCTTGACACCTGGCGGCTCGCCAATGGTTTCAACCGCGACGTTGACATGAGTCAATGTGGTCATCGACAGTCGCAGCAAATCCGCGTGCAGCAACCGCCCCCTGACCGGATCGACCTGGTAATCCTTGATGATCACATTGTCGGGTTCGCCGTCGGTGTTAGGAAGCGCGAGCTTGAAGATTGTGTTGTGGCCAGTGCCGGACCGAAGTATGTTTGCGATATCCTTGGCGCTGACAGCAACGGCAACCGCCTCTCCACCTTCGCCATAGACCGCAGCGGGAATCATCCCTTGTGCGCGAAGCCGGCGAGTCGGTCCTTTACCAACTCCCTCTCGCGCGCTTGCGTTGATTGTTAGATCCTTGATCATTTCTTATGACTCCAAAAGTGATGCGTGAAGCGTGACTCGTGATCCTCTTCTTCCGATCACGCATAACGCTTCACGAATCACATTTCAAATTCTCAAATAAACAACCTGCTGACCGATGTCTCGTCGTGTATCGAAAGAATAGCTTCAGCCAGAAGCTTCGCTACGCTCAAACACTTGATCTTCGCCGACCCGCACGCAACTCCGTCCGGGATCGTATTGGTCACCACTAATTGTTCTATCGGCGATCCTTCAATTCTGCGAACGGCCGGCCCGCTCAAAACCGCGTGGGTCGCGGACGCAAGCACTGACTTCGCTCCGTTCTCCTTGAGCGCTTCTGCAGCTTTTACAAGCGTTCCGGCTGTATCCACCATATCGTCCACGATCAGCGCGGTGCGTCCCTCGACGTCGCCGATGACGTGAAGGACCGCGACTTCCCCCAACCGCTCGTAATCTCGGCGCTTGTCGATAATCGCCAGCTCCGCGTCGAGGCGTTTTGCATAAGCGCGAGCGCGTTCCACGCCTCCGGCATCGGGCGCAACCACTGTCAGCTTGGGCAACTCCAACGCCTGAAAATGCCCAACAAGAACCGGCGCCGCAAACAGGTGATCAGCCGGTATATCAAAGAACCCCTGGATCTGACCCGCGTGCAGATCAAACAGCAGCACTCGATCCGCCCCGGCCTCGGTGATCAGATTGGCGATCAGCTTCGACGAAATCGGCACGCGCGGCCGGTCCTTGCGATCCTTTCGCGCGTAGCCATAGTACGGAATTACGGCTGTGATCCGCTTTGCCGACGAGCGCCTGAACGCGTCGAGCATGATCAGCAGCTCCATCAAGTTCTGATCGACCGGTGGACAGGTCGGCTGAACGATGAAGCAGTCTTCGCCGCGCACATTCTCGAGGATCTGAAAGTTGAACTCCCCGTCGGAGAACCGCCCGGTCTGAGCCGTGCCAATCTCGATCCCCAGGTGATGGCAAATCTCTTCAGCGAGCGGCCGGTTCGCGTTTCCTGAAAAGACTTTTATGTTCACACTGCCTCCACGAAAATCGGTTTATTGGTTTCTGGTTTAGGGTTTCTGGTTTGAACTCGGATATGCGAACCAGAAACCAAGAACCCGGAACCAGAAACCGATTCGTTGGCTGGGGAGGGAGGATTCGAACCTCCGAATGGCGGCTCCAAAGGCCGCTGCCTTACCGCTTGGCGACTCCCCAGTATTAAGCTGTTAAGAATATTGTGGAACTCACCGCGTTAAAGTCTCACAAACCCCGGCGCAAGTCCGGACAATCGAGGATGGAGGATAGAGGATCGATCCCGATCTTCTATCTTCGATCCTCCAAATTGGCCGGCTCACTCTATCATCGTGGCATGGTACTCGCGCACATCAATAGTGCGCACGCGCTGCGCCCAATAACCGGCTGCGCGCACCTCAGACTCGGCTTTCTCGATCGATCGCGAATTATCAAAGACCCCAAAGACAGTTGCGCCGCTGCCGGACATCTGGGCGTGTCTAGCGCCAAGGCTTAGAAGCCTGCGTTTGACTTCCGCAATTTCTGGGTGAGCGGCGAGCACTGCCTCTTCCAGATCGTTTCTCGCCACAAGCGGTAGCCCACTGATGCCTTTAGCGGCCAATAAAGTAAAGGGTATATTAGAAGCCGACTCCGACCTTGTCAACCGGGAAAGCTTTTGATACGCATCGCGTGTTGATACCGCAAACCCCGGATTAACCAACAGCAGATGGTGACTCTCGGCTTGCTCGATGCTATAGACCTCTTCACCGCGCCCAACACCAAGCGCAGTGCCTCCAGTCAGGAAAAAGGGCACATCGGATCCAAGATTCGCGGAAATCCCCAGGAGGGTTCGGTCGTCGACCGCGATTTGCCAGAGTTTTACCAGCGCAATAAGAGTCGCCGCGGCGTTTGACGATCCTCCACCCAACCCCGCGGATACCGGGATACGCTTCTCTATCTTTATGCGAGCGCCTTTGGAAGCGCCCGCTGCTTCTTGCAGCAGCACCGCAGCTCTAAACGCTAGATTCGTTTCGTCCTCCGGGACTCGCCGGTCATCGCAGACCACTTCCACCAGCCCATCGGTTTGGGTTAAGAGGAGGTTATCGTGCAGGGATACGGTTTGAAAGATGGTTCGAAGCTCGTGAAACCCGTCATCGCGCTTGTAAAGGACGTCGAGCGTCCAGTTGATCTTTGCGTAAGAACGGATCTCAATCGAGGATGTCATGGTTTGATTGGCTCATCGGTGAGGATAATCCGCGCCGACGCTTCAGGTCAAAACTTATGTTTCATTAGCCCCGACTCTCAATGGGTAGACCTTGGTTTTGTTGGATGGTATTGTCATAACCTCGTACCGTGGAGGAGAACATGACCAGCCAACCCAAACCATCGCCCTCGCCAAAAGGCGGGAGCTTTTTGATCGAGGACCGCTCCCCCGAAGAGATTTTCACACCCGAAGACATCAGCGAAGAACAGCGCATGTTTGCGCGAACCGCGGAGGAGTTCCTGCGCAAGGAAGTAATTCCACGCGAGGACGCGATCTACGCCAAGGACTACGCGGTCCATCGAGAGTTGATGAGAAAGGCCGGCGAACTCGGGTTGCTCTCAATCGACATACCCGAGATATACGGCGGGCTCGGGTTACACAAAGTCAGCTCAGCGGTAGTAGGCGAACAGTTCGCTCTCCAGGCTTCGTTCGCCGGGACTCAAAGCTCGCACGTCAATATCGGCACCCTCCCGATTGTGTTTTTTGGTACAGAGGCTCAGAAGCAAAAGTACCTCCCTCTCCTGGCGAGCGGTGAATGGATCGGCGCTTACGCATTGACCGAACCTCAGTCGGGCTCGGACGCGCTTGCCGCGAAAACCAAAGCAGTGCTCTCAGAAGATGGGCGTCACTACATCCTCAATGGTCAGAAGATGTGGATCACCAACGGCGGCTTCGCGGATTTGTTTACCGTATTCGCTAAAGTCGATGGTGACAAGTTCACCGCCTTTCTGGTCGAACGCGGACCGGGGCTTGTGAGCGGTCACGAAGAGAAAAAACTCGGCATCGACGGCTCATCTACAACCGCTTTGATGCTGGAAGACTGCCACGTGCCAGTCGAAAACGTGTTGGGTGAGATCGGGCGCGGGCACAAGATCGCCTTCAATGTTCTGAACATTGGCCGGCTGAAGCTCGGCGCTCGCTCGGTCGGGACCATAAAGCTCTCGCTTCAGGAGTCGGTCGAGTACGCGAAAGAGCGTCATCAGTTTGGCCAGGCGATCGCAAACTTCGGGCTTATCAAACACAAGTTAGCCGAGATGATGATTCGCGCCTATGTCGGCGAATCGATTCTCTATCGCACGCTTGGGATGATCGACGACGCGCTCGAGCACGCCGACAAAGATGATCCGGCCCAGGTGCTGCGCGTTCTCGAGCAATTCGCAATCGAGTGTTCGATTATCAAAGTATGGGTTAGCGAAGCTCTTTCATATGTCGTAGATGAGGAAGTCCAGGTGTTTGGTGGCTATGGTTACTCCAAGGATTACCCGGCTGAACGCGCTTATCGCGACGCCCGGATCGCTCGCATTTACGAAGGGACCAACGAGATCAACCGAATCGTGATCGGATCGCAGCTACTTCGCCGGGCGACGGCGGGAGAACTTGCGCTGTTTGCTGCCGCCACCGATGCGACGGAGCTTGGTGTTGGCTCCAGCGAAACCCTAAGCCAGACTCGCGCGAATGTCGCGTTCACCGATGAGCTGTTGCTGCTGCAGGCGGCAAAGTCTATGACCCTCGCATCGATCGGCGCCGCAAATCGAGCGTACGGCGACGGCGCGCGCAACGAGCAGGAAGTCATCGCCCAGATCGCCGATATGGTGATGGCGGTCTATGCAATGGAAAGCGCTCTTTTGCGAACCCAACGAGTGTTAACCGACCGTGGTCTCGAGGGCTCTCGTGTGCAGGCCGACATAACGCGAGTCTTCGCTCGGGACGCGTCCTCTTTAATCGAAAGGGCGGCCCGCGCTGTCGCCAGCGAAACTGAAGACGAGAAATGCCAGACCGCGATCGATGAACTTGCGCATCCATCGCCAATGAAATCGATGGCTGCCCGCCGCCGCATAGCCGACGCGGTGATCCGAGCCGGCAAATACAATCTGTGAATCTGGGAACATTTCGAATTGGTTCACCTCGGGAACGGGGTGAAGGGCTGCGTGTCGGCACTGTGCGATTTCTTCCGCGCGGTGTGAAGAAAGAAGACTACGCGAGATTAGACTACTTCGACGTCTGGTTTCCGCTACTCGCCCCAAGTTCAGAGCTCCTCAAGTGGCTGAAGAGCCGTGACTGGCCTAACGAACAAATCAGGTGGTCAAAGTTTCGAGAGCGCTACGTGGCGGAGATGAAAAAGACCGATGCACGCCAGGCGATCCAGCTTCTCGCAGCGTTAGCCAAAGCCACTCCGTTGAGCATTGGTTGTTACTGCGAGAACGAGGGTGCGTGTCATCGCTCAATCCTCCACGAGTTGATTGAAGACTCATCCGAATCTTAGTCCTTTGCTCAGCTTTAGCCCGCTGGAACACTCCCCTATCAAACTTATCGAGAGCCGGTGTTTGGGAGCTGGTTCTGCTTGACGGGGTTCGCCGGCTGTGAAAAAGTTCGGTCGTACCGGAATCTCATCAAAAGGTGAAAACATGAAGACCAGTGCACTTGCTCTGATCATAGCGCTTCTGTTTCTTGTCCCGGCCGGCGCCAGACCTGAACCCGCCGATGTGGTGTTCAAGAACGGGAACATCTACACCGTAAACGATCGACAGCCTCGCGCAGAAGCCGTCGCAGTCAAGGCCGGCAAAATAATCTTTGTCGGCTCGAATCGGGACGTGAAGACGTACGAAGGCAAGGGTACACGCGTCGTCGATCTAAAAGGCAATACAGTGGTGCCTGGCTTGACCGATTCGCACTATCACCTATCCGGAGTCGGCGCGCGTGAGATGAATCTGAATCTCGAAGGCATCGACACCCTCGAAGGGTTTCTGTCTAAGGTCAAAGAGCGAGTCGATCGCTCAAAACCAGGCGAGTGGGTGACCGGGCGCGGGTGGATCGAAACCTTCTGGAAGCCTCCGGTGTTCCCGACGCGCTGGGATCTCGATAAGATTTCTCCCAACAACCCTGTTGCTCTGGTCCGGGCCGATGGTCACGCTACCGTGGCCAACACCGCCGCTATCAAGATTGCGAATGTGACCAAAGATACTCCCAGTCCGTTCGGTGGGGAGATAATGAAAGACAAGCAGACCGGCGAGCCGAACGGGATGTTCGTTGATGCGGCCCAGAGGCTGGTTGGGGCACGAGGGTCGGCGAGAGGCCCGGGAGACGCGGAGCAGGAGATCCTGCTCGGCGTAAAGCGCAGCATCGAGCTCGGTTGGTGTCAGATTCAAAACGCTGGCAGCTCTTTTTCCGAAGTGGCGCTCCTCAAGAAACTCTACGCCGAAGGAAAGATCAAACTGCGGATCTACGAAGCGATCCGGGGCCCGGGCTCGGACGCACAGCGACTGCTCAAAGAAGGGGTGATGGTTGGGGAATTCGATAATCGGCTGACTGTGCGCCATATAAAAGTAACCGTAGATGGCGCGCTTGGTTCGAAGGGTGCGGCGCTTCTTGAGCCCTACTCGGACTACGATACCCGGGGGCTTTTGACCCAAAAAGAAGAAGAAATGATGCCGATGCTTATTGAGGCGCTTCGCAAGGGGATTCAGGTAGAGGTTCACGCAATCGGCGACCGGGCGAATCGGACAATTCTTGATTGGTATGAAAAAGCACTCAACACGGTGCCGCCGGACCAACGCAAGGTTCGGGAACCACGGTGGCGTGTCGAGCACGCGCAGATAGTCAGCCCCGCCGATATCCCGCGCTTCGCGAAACTCGGTATTATTCCTTCCATGCAACCGTCTCACGCAATCGGCGATTTGCACTTCGCGCAGAGCCGGCTGGGATTAAAGAGACTTGAAGGCGCGTATGCCTGGCAGAGCTTTATAAAGTCCGGTTCGATTATTGCCGGCGGGTCGGACGCCCCGGTGGAACGTGGGGAGCCGATGATCGAGTTTTATGCAGCGGTTTCGCGCAAAGACCAGAAGGGTTATTCGGGAGAGGGCTGGCATCCTGAGCAAGCGGTTTCACGCCAACAGGCGTTGAAGATGTTCACGTTGTGGGCCGCTTATGCCGCGTTCGAGGAGAAGCTCAAGGGCTCGATAGAGGTTGGCAAACTCGCCGATCTTACAGTTTTGTCGGCCGATATCATGAAAATTGCGGAGCCCGATATTCTAAAGACCAGATGCGTGATGACTGTGATCGGAGGGGAGCCGGTTTTTGACGCCATCAGCAAATAAACAAGCCTGGGGCTGAGCTCACAAGGAATGAGCTCAGCCCTGAGTCCTGAAAGTTGCGGTGCTACTTCTTCGTCGCTTTCCACTTGCCAGTCATCTGACCCGCAAAATCAAAGTCCCCGGCAATCTTTCCGTCTTTAAGCGTCGCCGTAAAGGTTATCGCTCCATTGGGGGTGTCCAACGCAAAGCTTAGCTTATCGCCGACAAAGCTACCCTTGCTTATCTGGGCGGACCCCTGAGCTGAGTCGGAAGAACCGGTGACCTTATCGCCTTCAAGCTTGAGCTTGAGGGTGAATGGAAACTCAGTGCCGTTGGCATCTGCGGCACCATCCCACTCCCCGGTTATGGGGTCGCCAGCCGCGGCAGGAGCTGCCGGTTTGGCCGCGGGAGGGGCTGCCGGTTTGGCCGCCGCGCTCGCTCCCATGGCCGCGCGTTTGAGCTCCAGCGCACCGCCCTGACCCGCGAGTTCCCACTTGCCGGTGATCTTTTCGCCATCAAGCATTGCGGTGACCGTGCCTTCGTTGCCGCCGGCATCGAACTTCATAACGATCTTGCCGTTGTCGAAGGTCCCGCTGGTGATCGCGGCCGGGCCCTGTGGGGTTTCAATCTTGCCGGTCACTTTACCGTTGTCATTCTTAATTTCGACGGTCAATGGAATATCGCCAAGTTGATCGCTCTTGGCCACGCCTTCGTACTTGCCTGACAAAGTATCTTTGTTTTGACCAGGCTGATAAGTCGAGTTGTTAAATGAGGCTGCTGATGCGACCGCCGAAAGGGTCAACAGAACAGCAACGAGCAGGGGAGTCGTAAGCTTTCGTGACTGCATGTTTGGTTCTCCTGATAGGTATTTAGCGTTTCTCAAGCTCACGCCACTCTACGTTTGCGGAATGACGAAAGTTCTGAGTCCAGTATTTATACAGGAAAACGGTTGCCCGGGAAAGGGGGCAGTGCTGCGGGAAGCATTCGAGTGCAGAGTCGGAGGACCAGGGGTAAGAGGGCCGGACGTATTCCTATTTTCCATTTTTCTTTGTTTTTCTTTTTTCATTTTAGCTTGTCACTATCCTGCATCCGTTCAGTAAATGAAAAACGGAAAACCGATGTAGACATGACTAGATTCTTACTGGGCCGAAGTAGCATTCATTACAACCCCCCCCTGAGACTCTTTCTGGCAGCTCGCTGGCACTTTGCTGCTCCTCTGCTACCGGCACCAATACCTAATGCCGCGCCGTCTGCATAAGCGTGTCGAATAGACGGGCGAGATCCTCGCTTGAGGAAAACTTTATTTCGATCAGCCCGCCGTTGTTGGAGAGCTTAATTCTAACCGGTGCACCAAGGTTCTTGCTCAGCTTGGCTTCAGCCGCAAGCACATTTGCGTCTTCAGGAAGATTGGTCGCTTTTGATTTTGTTTGAGACGCGGCCGGAGGCGCCGAATGAGTCTTTCTTACAAGCTGCTCAGTGTCTCTTACCGACAAACCCCTCGAGATGATCTCTTTTGCAAACGCGATCTGTTGTTCAGTCGAGTCAATCGACAGCAACGCTCGGGCGTGACCCATAGACAACTTGCTCTCTTCGACCAATCGTTGAATCTCAATCGGGAGCTTTAACAGCCTGAGGGCATTGGCCACCGAAGAGCGATCTTTCCCGACTCTCTCGGCGAGCTGCTCCTGGGTGAGTTCTCGATTCTCGAGCAGGTTTCTATAGGCATTGGCTTCCTCGATGGGGTTGAGCTCTTCCCGTTGAATGTTCTCAATCAATGAGAGCTCCCAGACATTATCCCGCGACACGTCCTTAACGATGCACGGCACTCTGTGAAGCCCGGCTTTCTGAGCAGCGCGCCACCTTCGTTCGCCGGCTACGATTTTGAAGCGATCGCCGTCTCTTCTTACGACGAGGGGCTGAATGATACCGTTGTGCCGGATAGACTGAGCCAATTCCTCGAGTTTATCCTCTTTGAAGACACCTCGCGGCTGGATGTCGGCCGGTTCAATCCGGTCGATATCCAGGTCCATCAGGTCGTGTTCAAGAGATGCGGTCTGCGTAAATAGAGCGTCAAGCCCCCTGCCCAGCGCCTTTCTTGACATTGTTTATTACCTCCTTGGCCAATCGAACGTAGCTTTCCGCTCCTTTGGATCGAATATCGTAAAGGATAATTGGTTTGCCATGACTCGGCGCTTCTGCCAATCGAACGTTCCTGGGGATGATAGTGGTAAAGACCTGCGATCCCAGAAAGTCGCGCAAATCAGACATAACCTGAGTAGAGAGGTTGGTCCTCTCATCGAACATTGTAAGCAGGAATCCTTCAACAGTGAGGTTGGGATTTATGGTTCGGCGAACTCTAACGAGCGTATCCCAGAGTTCCGAAACGCCTTCCAAAGCAAAATACTCACACTGAATCGGTATCAACACCGAATTTGCCGCCGCGAGTGCATTTAGGGTTAGCAATCCCAAGCTCGGAGGACAGTCAATCAGCACATAGTCAAAGTCCTGGGCCAAAGTGTCCAGCAATCCCTTCAGCCGAAATTCTCGTGCTTCCAGGTCAACAAGCTCGATTTCAGCGGCAACTAGAGTTTTCTCAGCAGGAATGATCTTCAGGTTAGGGAGTTCGGTGTCTAAGCTAATGCCTGCCAGCGGTTCATTTAGAATCAGGGAGTGGTACAGACTTCTGCGCGCCTTGCCCCGTAATCCTAGCCCGCTTGTGCTGTTTCCTTGGGGATCAGCATCGATAATCAGCACTTTCATATCGGCAACGGCCAGCGTTGCGCCCAGGTTTATAGTGGTAGTGGTCTTCCCAACTCCCCCTTTTTGGTTCGCAATCGCTATTATCCGTGCCATCGGCGGTTACAATACCACATAATTCTGAGCCGCCAAACGAAAAGCGCGCCCCGCGCGCGTCGGAGAGATGTTTCACGTGAAACATCGGGCGGGCCTCTCCGTCTGGTTGTTCCACGTGAAACATACGTGGCTTGGCTAGGCATTGTTGTCGGCGGTGATGCTAATCACGGCTGTGGGTTCGCTAGCTCGTCCCGTCGGGGCTGGTTAGAATAGCAAGGAGATTTCAGGAATCTCACAAATCAGTGGCCAAAGCATTATCGGCTATGCTATTTTGTTCGTCTTTTTGTTCAATCTTAGAAAGATCTGTTGAGCCCAGGTGATTGCGTACCTCCAACAGGCTCAAAGAGGGGATTAGGGATGCCGAAAGAGGGAAAGGTTTTACAGGTCATCGGACCGGTTGTCGACGTCGAATTTGACGAGGTTGAGCTTCCGCCTATTTACCAGGCTTTGAGAATTGTCAGCGACGGCTTTGAAGTTCCCGAACCAATAAAAATCACCGTCGAGGTGCAGCAGCATCTTGGGGAAGGCCGGTGTCGCTGCGTCGCTATGGAGCCAACCGAGGGGTTAATTCGCGGAATGAAGGCTATAGACTCGGAGGGACCAATCACCGTTCCAGTCGGCCCCGCAACTCTTGGCCGGGTAATGAACGTCATCGGCGAGCCGGTGGATAAGCTCGGCCCCATCCACGCCGAACAACGCTATCCTATCCATCGCCACGCGCCGCCCTTTCAGGATCAGTCAACCGAACTCGAGATGTTCGTTACCGGCATAAAGGTCATCGATCTGCTGGAGCCATTCCTGCGCGGAGGCAAAATAGGGTTGTTTGGTGGCGCGGGAGTGGGAAAAACCGTGCTGATCATGGAGCTTATTAACAACGTGGCGATCAAGCACGGGGGCTTCTCGGTTTTTGGTGGAGTGGGCGAACGGACGCGCGAAGGAAACGATCTTATACGCGAGATGGTGGAATCAAAGATAGTCATGAATTTCGGTAAGTCGTTCTACGATCACATGGAGGAGACCGGCGAATTTGATCTAAAGCATGTGGATATGCGCGAAGTCCCTAAGTCCAAGGCTGCCTTAGTTTACGGCCAGATGACCGAGCCTCCCGGAGCTCGTTTGCGCGTCGCTCTGACCGCGCTCACGGTCGCAGAGTACTTCCGCGACGAAGCCGGCACCGACGTGCTGTTGTTTATTGACAACATTTTTCGATTTACCCAGGCCGGGTCCGAAGTGTCAGCCCTCCTCGGGCGGATGCCATCTGCTGTTGGCTACCAGCCAACGCTCGCTACCGAGATGGGAGAGCTTCAGGAACGAATCACCTCAACAAAACGAGGTTCGATTACATCCGTCCAAGCTATCTATGTTCCTGCGGACGATTACACTGACCCCGCGCCCGCGACTACATTTGCTCATCTCGATGCGGTTACCGCGCTGTCGCGTCAGATCGCGGAACTTGGCATCTATCCCGCGGTCGACCCCCTCGCCTCGACGTCCAGGATACTTGATCCTCGAATCGTGGGAGACGATCATTATCAGGTCGCGCAAGAAGTAAAGCGGATTCTTCAGCGCTATAAGGACCTTCAGGACATCATTGCGATCCTCGGAATCGATGAACTGTCTGAGGACGACAAACTAACCGTAGCCAGGGCCAGAAAGATTCAGAGGTTCCTTTCCCAGCCTTTCCACGTTGCCGAGCAGTTTACTGGACTCAAAGGCAAGTTTGTAGCCCTCGAAGATACCGTTCGTGGGTTCAAAGAGCTGATCTCAGGCAAACACGACGACCTTCCGGAGCAGGCGTTCTTCCTGGTCGGGGGCATCGAGGAAGCTGTCGAAAAAGCCAACGCAATGTAATTTCGCTGGTATCGAAGAATCGAAGGGTAATAATGGCCGAACTAATTCACCTGGAAGTCGTGACTCCGGAACGCAAGGTTCTTGAAACTGATGTAGAGCGCGTAGAGGTTCCGGGGCTCGACGGCGAGTTGGGGATACTCCCTGGTCACACCGAGCTCGTTTCGCTGCTCAAGCCCGCCGGGCTACTGACCTATCATATCGGCAACGAAGTCGGCGAGATGGCGCTCGGCGATGGATTCGTCGAGGTTAGCGCGGATCGCGTTACGGTTCTGGCTAACAAGGCCACCAGACCCGAGGACATCGATCTTGCAAGCGCGCTCAGAACAAAGGAACAGGCTGAACAGCGCCTGCAAAAAGCTCTTGCCGACCCTGATGCCGATATTGTGCGGGCAAGCATCGAGCTTGAACGGGCATCGGTGGAACTGCTGATAGCTCAAAAGGCGCGATAAGCACAATCAACACGACGGTATGATTTACTACAAAAGATCGTCGTTGAATTCCGCGACCTCGCTGTGGTAATCTTCGCGGTCCATAATCCGGATCTTTCAATCGTCTGATATTCAACTCAACCAATAGATTCATTCGGGGCGGCAACGCTTCGCGGTTTGTTGCTGCGCCGAATCACTCTTATTGAACTGGGTTGGGTGCTCGAACTTCTTTTCTTCAGGTGGTTCCGCTTCTCAGGTTCCACAGGAGCTTCGCTTCACTGGCCCCGATAATGCACGCTGATTTGCTTTCATCTATCCTCGACGCCATATCCAAACGGGTGAACCAGCAGAGCTTCAACATGTGGTTCAAGCCGATTTCCTCTGCACGGATGGATGAGTCGAGCATTTATCTGGGCGTTCCAAACGAAGTATTCCGCGACTGGATAAGCAACAACTACTTCGACGTAATCGAAGAATCCCTCAACGAGCTTGATCTGGATGCCTATCAGCTTCGGTTCCTGATCGATGACGCACCGCCCGCAAATACCAGGGCGTTGGAGACCCCGGCGAGTATTTCTTCCAAATCTTCGGTGCTTCCCGGCAAAGATCAGGGGCTTGCAGTTGGGGTGGCCAGGGCCGTCGAAACCGAACCGGTTGAATTGCCTCTAAACCCTAAATATACGTTCGACACGTTTGTTGTCGGATCCTGCAATCAATTTGCCCACGCTGCCTCCCTGGCGGTGGTCGATATGCCTTCGAAGACCTATAACCCTCTCTATGTATACGGAGGTGTGGGCCTGGGCAAGACCCATCTTATGCACGCGATCGGACAGGCCATCAAACAGCGAAACCAGAACCTCCGATTGACCTACCTGTCGTCTGAGCGTTTCATGAACGAGCTGATAAATGCCATCCGGTATGACAAGACCATAAAGTTCAGGGACAAGTACCGGAACATTGACGTGCTGCTGATGGATGATATTCAGTTCTTGGCCGGCAAGGAACGAACACAGGAAGAATTCTTTCATACATTCAACGCGCTTTACGATGCGCAAAAACAAATAGTGATCTCGAGCGATTGCCCTCCAAGAGAGATCCCGACGCTCGAAGAACGCCTTCATTCAAGGTTCGAATGGGGACTGATAGCCGACATCCAGCCCCCTGACCTCGAAACCAAGGTAGCAATCCTGAAGAGAAAGGCCGACCTCGAGAGGATAAACCTTCCGGACAACGTGGCGCTGTTCATCGCAAGCAAGATCAAATCCAATATCCGAGAACTCGAAGGTTCGCTGGTCCGGCTAACCGCATATGCATCTCTCAAAGGTTTGCCTATGGATCTGGATCTAGCCCACGAGGTCTTGCGAACAATTCTCGCCGAGGAGTCGAGTGGGGTCTCGGTTGACCTCATCCAAAAAACGGTCGCCGTTCACTATCGTCTTAAGGTTGCCGACCTCAAGTCAAAGAACAATTCCAGAAAGATCGCTGTGCCTCGCCAGATTGCGATGTATCTATGCAAGACCCTCACAAAGTCCAGCTTTCCGGAAATCGGACGTGAGTTCGGCGGCAAGCATCACACGACCGTTCTGCACAGCGTTAACAAGATCGCTCAGCTCTACGCGGGAGACGCTGATTTCCACAAGGCAATTAACAGTCTAATTGCTGATTTAAAATGAGTTTCTTACACTTTTCCACAGCCTCCAGTTGGTTGATAGTTGAGGACGTACTTGGGCTGATCTTATTTCGGCGTACCTGTGGAATAACTAGTGTCGCGGTTACGCCTTTTCCACAGGTTCATCCACATACTTATGAGCGGACTAGATCTACTATTCTCAATGTCATAGCTGCATTATTCGACTTTTGCACAGGCTCTACTACTATTACTAAGAACATGAATCAAGAATTCTTGTTGTCGTAGAAACCAGTCGCCAACAATCGAAAGAGGTGGGGTATGCAATTCAGCGTTAGCAAGAATGTTCTACTTAAGGAGTTGAACCTTCTTCAAGGTATAGTCGAGAAGAAGAGTACTATACCGATCCTATCAAACGTGCTCATCGAGACTGCAAACGGCTCTATGATCTCGTTGGTTGCAACTGACTTGGATGTCTCGCTTCAAACCGAGTGCGCTGCCGAGTCGGGACGATCCGGGTCAATCGTACTGCAGGCCAGAAAGTTATTTGAGATCGTTAGAAACCTGCCGGATGCCGAGATTAACTTTGCCAAAGAAGATAACGACTGGGTCAAAGTCGTTTGTGCCTCGTCTGAATTCAGAATAGTAGGTCAGGCGAAAGAGCATTTTCCGTCGACGCCAAAAGCAGAGAAGGCGGGAATTACGATTCCGGCCGGAGTGCTCCACCGCTTGATTAACCGCACGGTGTTTGCCATCACTCAGGAGGAGTCCCGATACGCGCTCAACGGGGCGCTGCTTTCGTTCAGTGAAGGGCGCCTGCAAATGGTTGCAACGGATGGTCACCGTCTGGCTCTGGCAGCGGCGGGCCTGGACCAGGCTCTGGATGGCGGCGCAGAGCCGTTGAAAGTAATAGTTCCGAAAAAAGCTCTAATCGAGTTGGCAAAGTTGACCGCGGGAATGGATGAGGATCTCGAATTATCAAAAGACGAGAATCACCTGTACTTTCAGATCCAGAACCGACATCTAACTTCACGGATGTTAGCAGGGCAGTTTCCAAACTACGATCTCGTGCTTCCAAAGAACAACGACAAATCTATAACAATGAATGTCGATAGGATAACCCAGGCAATAAGACGCGCGGCGTTGATGGCCGATGAGCGGAGCCACGGAGTCAAAGTCGATCTTTCAAATGGAAAGCTGAGCATAACCTCCCAAAGCGCGGACGTGGGCGAGGCCAAAGAAGTGATTCCTCTAGACTATGCCGGCGACAATTTGAGCATTGGGTTCAATGCCCAGTACGTGCTTGATTTTTTGGGGGTTGTTGGAACCGATGAGGTTGTGTTTGAGTTTAAGGACGAACAGAGTCCAGCGTTGTTGCGACCATCCGGTGACGGGCAAGCGGATTATAAGTATGTGGTCATGCCAATGCGACTGCTCTAAACTTGCAGGAGGTTTTTAAATAGGAACGTCGACTGTATGCAGGGTATGTCTGGTAAGCGGGTCTTAATAGTCGATGACAATAAATCGATCCGAACAATGGTGGCGGACTATCTTGGCGCCCGCGGTTATGAAGTAGTTCAAGCCTCGGACGGGATAAAGGGACTTGATTGCGGTCTATCGTCAGGAGCCGATCTCATTATCCTCGACGTCGTCATGCCGGGAATTGATGGAGTCAGGCTTTGCAAACTCCTTCGGGAAAAGGGTGTGACGACGCCCATCATAATGCTAACCGAGAAGGCCACCATAAGAGACAAAGAAGCGGGCTATGGAGTCGGGGTTGATGACTATCTTGCAAAGCCCTTTAGTCCTCGCGAGCTCGAGCTCAGGATCGAATCGCTGCAGAAGCGAGTAAAAACTGCGGCTCGCCCCGCGGAACCACGAGTTCTCAAAATGGGTGAGATGGAGATCGATCTCACCAAGCATATCGTCAAAGTCGCAGGGACCGAAGTTGTCTTGACGCCAATCGAATTCAATATTCTTAAGTTGCTCGCCTCCTCTCCCGGTCACGTATACTCGCGGCAGGATCTGCTCAACGCGATTTGGGATACGGCCTATGAAGGCTACAAGCGAAACATCGACCCCCACGTAAATCGGCTCAGGACCAAGATCGAGCAGAATCCCAAAAGACCAAAATATGTGCTCACCGTATGGGGAATTGGCTACAAATTCAACGATGCGCTGTCGTGAGATTTTAGCTGTTGTTCGCTAAAATCGTGCCCCCAGCGGGTTCGCTAGATTGATACCTCACACATCGTTGCCCGTACTAGTTCTATACTGTATCCTTACAGGTAGCATTTTTAGACGCGCATCAGAAGCTCTGGCTGGCAAGACCGTGGGATCCAACCCGGGAAGGTAAGCCTCTGTTGGACAGTTGTCGGTACGCGCCGGGCAATGTTGGTTGCGAGCAGACAATGTTAGGCGAGAAACCCAGTCAATACAGCCTGGATGACAGCGGCAGAGGAAGGGACGCCGTTGAGGGAAGTCCGCGCGGCGCACTTGCCCGGGGCGCTGCCGCAGCAGTGACAACGTCCGCAACCAGAGACTCCGAACCGGCAATGGAACATGCAATAGAGACGGTTCACGATACTTCGAATATAGATCGCGCAACAAAAGCGATGGCGGCCCCAAGTGGTAAGCGCTGGTGGTTGCTTGCAGCGGTATCCGCGCTGCTTCTTACTGGGCTTACCATTGCTGGCATCTACCTGGTCACCAAAAAACCGTCCACGGTGGATCAACTCGTAATACTCACCGTGCCGTCCGGCGCCGAGATAAAACTCGATTCAAAGGACTATGGGCATTCGCCGGTCAAGCTTGAGCAGCTGGCTATTGGAACCTACACGCTCACGATTTCGAAGGAAGGGTATGAGTCAATCGTACAGACTCTCAGCGTCGCTGAATCCGGGCCGGTCGAGTTCAAGCTTAAGCCGACTCCGCCCGCGGAAGCGGCAGGTTTACCTCCTGAAGAGCAGATAAAACAGTATCAAGATCTAGCCGAAGCGGCCTTCGCACGCGGGTTTTACGGCGTGGTTTATGAGGGAAGCGCTCTCTACTATGCCGACAACATCCAGACTCTGGATCCAAGAAATCCCTTTTCGGCTGAAATGCGCGAGCGGATTCGGAAAGCAGCGCACCAATCGGCGCAGAACGCGATTTCGCGCGGGGATCTTGGGCAGGCGCAGGAAGTCTACAACTTCCTGATGGAGAACTATCCTGTCGATGAGGAGGCTCGAGCAGCAGCGGCGAGACTCGAGAGTCAGCTGGCCCGCGCTCTGGGACAGGTTCGGGAGTTAGTCCGCAAGGCGGACGAAGCCTTGTTAGCCGGACGGTTGATCGACCCTCCTGGTAAGAGCGCGTATTTTTACTCTAAGCAAGCGCTCGCGATTGATCGCCAGAATGAGAAGGCGCGACAGATTCGTAACCAGGTTAAAGAGACGCTGGCGGCGGCCGGTGAGCAGGCGTTCAAACGAGGTGATGTCGAAGCTGCGATCAAGCAGCTTGAGGACGTGGGACAACTGTTCCCGGAAGACAAGCAGTCACGCGCACGCGTTCGGGAGATCAAGAATAGCCGTGCTGCGGAGACCGCGAAGGTTCCCGATACCGATACTCGCCGGCTCAACGGGCTCGAGGCTTACCGCGCCGGTAACTTCGATGCGGCTATTCCCGATCTACAGCACGCAATGGTCAACGGAAGAAGCACCCCCGATGTTGTCTTTGCGCTGGCGCGTTCGTACTTGAAAACCGGACAGCTCGATCATGCTGAGACATATTTTAAACAGATCAAGCCAAGCCGTGACGACGAGTATCGCTCATCGATAGCAGCGCTGGGAGACATCGCCTTTCAAAAGGGCGACTCAACTTCCGCGGTCGAGCAATGGAAGGAAGCCCGCCAATCCGGTGGCAGTACTTTGTACTCGGTTGCGATCCTCGACGACAAGATAGAGCGAGTTGAAAAGAAGCAACGCGAAAAGGCGGCCGAGCCTACCCCGCTGACGCTTCAGGTCAAACACACCCACGGCGGATTGCTAGGAGGTTCGTGCACGGGAACGCTGACGATTAACGCAACCGGCGTGCGTTACGATGGGCAACACGTTTTTGCATCCAATCTGGTCGGCACCGGCGTGAGCCTCACCAAAGACGAGATGGAGATCAAGTTTCAAGGGAGTTCACAGAAGTTCCGCGTCACCCGCGCGGAGGCTGAACGCGTTCGAGAAGCGATTGCCAGATACCAGCAGACATACTCTCCAGTGAGCAAGTAACATATCGCTTACACACCGTAGCGTAGACTGTCTAGTCTGCGCCCAGGCATTAAACCCGCCAAGAACTCGCGCAGACTAGACAGTCTACGCTACCCCGGCCTGGCCAGCCTTCCCCGCACGGGGAATTGATCCTGCGAGAATTTGAGTTATATTGCAAACGTCACCCCTGGTGGTGATGAACGAGCGAAATCGAACCAGGGTCTCAAGCTTCCACTAAAAGAATGATAAGAGGGGAAAGCCTAATTGGCGGCGCCGCCCCTCGTTTGCCTGTCGTATTCGCCGATGAGGCACGAGACCTCGTCGGCTACCTCGACCGGAACGCAAACACGGTCGATGCGATACCCGCGCATGCCTCGAACAACTTCTGAGACTTCGCTTATTTCACGTATAGTCGCATCCAGACCGGTTTCAACGTAGATCAAGCTCTTTGGATCGACTCCAACCGTCGAATAGTCGCCGTAGTATGGAATGTCTACAGCACGATCAGTTATCAAGTAGTACTCCGGATCAAACCCACAGCGGCGAACGATGTCCGCCGCTGTTTCCCAGAAGCTCGCCGACGCGTTCGCTCCGACGTCAATTGCTTTGAACAACCTTCGATCCATTAACCTTGACGCCAGGTCTGCGAGGACTGGATCTGCATCGCGCGACCACTCTTTCAATCGAAACATTACATCGGTGTCGTCAAGCTGAAGATATTCCTGAGTGCTCGCCTGTTCGCCCGCCAGCATCTTCTCGAATACCGATCCTTCGGTGCGAAAACCCAGAGCCCCGGTTTCGATCAAGAGACGCGCGCGGTTCAGCGCCGAATTCAGCACCGCCTCAGCCGATCGCAACGTCCGATGAAAATAGACCTGGCGGAACATGTAATATCGAGCCTGAAGGTACTCCTCAACGGCGTAGAATCCCTTGGCCTCAACATAGATCCGATCGCGCGGTTCGTCTATCCTCAGCGCATGCAGCACCCACTCCAGGTCATATAAACCGTACTTCGCCCCAGTCATCAGGCTGTCGCGCAGCAGATAATCCATCCGATCGCAATCCAGCTGCGAGGAAACCAGCTGGGAAACGAATGCCGGCGCATAGCTGTGCTGATATAGCGAGGCGAGCTTTTCCGGAAGCTGCTTATCGAAACTGCTGAGAATCCGATTTACTTCTGTTGTGCTGTCCAGAACTATGCGCCGCGTCCAATCCTCGTGGTGAAAGTGAAATACTTTTTCTACCACGTGCGAAAGAGGGCCGTGACCGAGATCATGGAGCAATGCGCCGGCGCGTCCGACGACGCGGGCCTCGGGGCTGACCACATGATGTGAACCCAACCGATCAAGTGCCCGAGTCATTACATGCATCACGCCGATGGAATGCGTAAACCGGCTGTGTTCGGCGCCCTGGTAGGTAAACATAGCCAGTCCGAGCTGGCGGATCCGGCGAAGTCGCTGAAACTCCGCTGAATCTATGAGGTCAACTATTAGACGGTCCTCCGGGACGGACTCGTCCAGCGAAATCATATTGTGAAGTGGATCGCGATAGTTTCGTTGAGGCACTGTAGCCCTCGATCGATGCTCAGCTATTCAATACGAATCTTATCATAGCGAAACCAATAGTGTTGACGCAGATAAAGGGCGAGGATATTCTGGCCAAGCTTCCGGACCCCCACGGAATTGTCCATCCACTAAACTGAAGAGAGTATTTATGAAGCGAATTGCGATAGTGTCCGCTGCAGCGATGATTCTTCTTCAAGCTCCTCTCGGAGCGCGTGCAATGCCGCAGCAAGCGGGTCCATCCAGAACTCCGGTTCTCACTAACGAGGACCTGACGTCACCACGAACCTTGTCTTCAACAACCTATGAAGCAAAGCCTTCGGCGACCCGGCCGCGTGGCGCAACCCTTAACAATGCGACGTCGGTGCTTCAAAACGCGCTGTCGAAGATGGCTGAGGTCAAATCGGTCCGGACCCGAATCCAAACTTTCTTGCCTACGGGAGAAAGGGAAGTAGTGATCGAAACCGTAAAACCGAACCGCACTCACCTCCGATCGCCGGAAGGGGAAATGATCGCCATCGGCAGTAAGGTTTACTTAAAGACCGGAGATGCCTGGGTATTGACGCCGGTGTCGGCAGGCATGGTCCCTGGATCAGACTCGGGCTTTGACTTTTCGACGCTGATAAATGAGATGATCGGAAAATCCAAAGTGCAGATCACTGGTCAGATGCTTGGCGATGAGGAGATCGACGGACTCAATTGCTCAGTGTACGAGTTTGAAGTAACCGATCGTTCCGAGACCGGCACAATTCAAATCAGCGTCGGAAAGAAAGACGGCTATATGCGTCGCCTGACAATCTCGGGCCCTGCACCGGGTCAAGGCGGTAGCTCGCTTACGATCAACGTCTGGTTTAACGATATCAACCAACCGATTTCAATAAGACCGCCGATGTAGTTGCCGGCAACTTATTTGACCATCCCGCGGGCAGGCGATAAGGTTTGGTGGTTTCAAAGGTTAACCACTCAAGCCGGCTTGGAGTAGCGCCATTATGCCTCGAATGACCGCCGAGGAACTCGAACAATTCCTATACTCACACTTTCCGGACACCGCCCACCGAGCCTTTAAGGTCGAAGAAGTGGGTGAGATGTTCGCAAAGATTCGACTACGCTACGATCGCCGGCACTTGCGTCCGGGCGGAACTATTTCTGGCCCGTCTCTGATGTTGCTGTCCGACACAGCAATGTACCTCGCGCTACTTGGAATGATTGGACCGGTAGCGCTGGCGGTGACCACGAATTTGAACATCAACTTCCTGCGCAAGCCCGCCCAGACTGATGTCATCGCCGAGTGCAAGCTGCTAAAACTCGGCAAGCGGCTGGCGGTCGGCGAAGTGACAATGTACTCAGAAGGTGACTCTGAACCGGTTGCCCACGCAACGGTGACCTATTCAATTCCACCAGGTTGACTCGAGAATCTGTTTACTTTCCCAACAACCGCTCGACTAGCCAGAAGCCCCCGGCGACGCTAATGAGCGCCGAGCAGACTGGTGCGAAACGCGTCACAAAAATCTGACGTTTGCGAATCCTCCAAATCAAAGGCAGTACGATGACCGCGATCATTAACTGTCCCGACTCAACCCCGACATTGAACGAAACAAGCGCCAGCGCGGCCTGCGGCCCTGAACCAATACCCAGGTCTCTCAGGACTGACGCAAACCCGAATCCGTGAACTAGCCCGAATCCAAACGTTAGAAGCCATCGCCATCTGAGATCCCTTCGGAAGATGTTCTCAACCCCTACGTAGACAATTGAGAACGCAATTAATGGCTCAACAACGCTCGACGGAAGCCAAACAAGATCGAAGGTGCACAGAGCGAGGGTAAGCGAATGCGCAGCTGTGAACGAAGTAATAATCTTTGCGACGTCTTTGAAACCAGTCCCGGCGAGCAACAGTCCCAGCAGGAAAATCAGATGGTCGTAGCCGGTGAGGATGTGCTCGAAGCCAAGCAGAAGAAACTGCAAACCTGAAGTCGTTGGCGGAGAGGACGCGATATCCAGCTGGAACTCGTTGACAGTGGCGTCGAGGAGCTTTTCGCCCAGTTTGTTTCCTTGCCCGTCTACAACGACGACGTATTGACGATGACCACGGGGGAACGATTTGATCGCAGCTGATCGAAACCTCATCTGCGATCTCGCCTCTCGATCGAAGGTAATCTGAAGGACAATTGTGTCGGCCTCTTCCGCACGGATGTCAACGGATGCAGGCGCGAGCCGCTGATCTGCAAACCAGATCTCAAACCCATCTCGCACGAACGCGTCGAGCCACGGACTCGCCGCTATCAGCTCCTCCGAGGTCAATTGCCCGTCGTTGTCCTCGTCCAGAACGCGAATACGCTCGACGTCCGTGCGCGCTACCGAGAGATGAACAGAAACCCGTGTTCCGCCCATTCGAATCTCAACCGCGCTCAGACCTGGA
>Ga0075418_10001932_pt1 | contig 23546 bp, 29 predicted proteins | sample SoiMetdeltSBSDD2_FD_81776 | JGI IMG/M metagenome (GOLD analysis project Ga0075418, IMG submission 81776) | Bulk soil microbial communities from a Populus tree surrounding site in Tennessee, USA - Soil MetaG P. deltoides SBSDD2 | ecosystem: Environmental > Terrestrial > Soil > Tree plantation...
CGGACGAACCATATATGCGGTGGGAATGTCAGAGTGCGGAGTACGCTCAGAACACGGCCCTGTTTCCTCTGGTTGACCTGTTCCAACGGATATTGCGGTTTGACGCCCAGGAGACGCCTGACGCGAAATTGGCGAAGCTCGAACAGGCGCTGAACCAGTATCGCCTCCCCTTAGAGGAAACGGTGTCACTCTTTGCGCCACTGCTCTCGTTGTCGCTACCAGAGTCACGCTATGCTCCGCTCAACCTCTCGCCGCAGCGTCAACGCCAAAAGACACTGGAAACTCTCGTCGCGATCCTCCTCGAACTGGCCGAACGTCACCCGGTGCTGTTCATTGTCGAAGACCTCCACTGGACTGATCCGAGCACCCTCGACCTGTTGAACTTGCTGATCGAGCAGACACCGACAACCTCTATATTGACAGTACTGACCTGTCGTCCGACGTTTCAACCGTCCTGGAGTCACCGATCTTATTTAAGTGAGATCACCGTCAACCGCTTAACGCATACCCAGGTCGAACAGATCGTCAACCGCATGACGGATGGAAAAACCTTCCCGGCAGAGGTGCTCCAACAGATTATTACCAAGACCGACGGGGTCCCATTGTTTGTGGAGGAACTAACGAAAGCCATTCTGGAATCAGGACAGCTCACAGCTGTCGATGATCACTACGAACTCACGGGGTCATTATCCACGTTCACGATTCCTACGACCTTGCAAGACTCGTTGATGGCACGTCTAGATCGTCTGGTCACTGCCAAAGCCATCGCCCAATATGCCGCCGTCATTGGGCGTCAGTTCTCCTATGATCTGCTCCAAGCAGTTTCGCAAGTGGACGAAGTCGTCTTACAGTGTGAGTTGGGAAGGCTGGTCGAAGCGGAGATTGTGTACCGAAGAGGCGTGCCACCGCACTCGACGTACGTGTTCCGACACGCCTTAATCCAAGACGCCGCGTATGAGTCACTACTGAAGAGCACGCGGCAGCACTACCATCAGCGGATTGCCCAGGTGCTGGAGGCGCAGTTTCCGGAGACCGCCAAGACCCAACCGGAACGCCTAGCGTATCACGCCACAGAGGCGGGCCTGGGGGAACACGCCTTGCGCTACTGGCAGCGGGCCAGCCAACAGGCTATCGCACGCTCGGCCAATCTGGAGGCCATCAGCCACCTCACCAAAGGCCTGGAGATCCTCGCCACCCTCCCAGACTCCACCGAACGCCTGCAGCAGGAACTCCTCCTGCAGACCACGCTGGCCTCGGCCTACATCGCGGTGAAGAGTGGGGCAGCCCCGGAAGTGGAACGCGCCTATCTGCGGGCGCGCGAGCTGTGCCAGCAGACGGGGGACACCACCCAGCTTATCCTCGTCCTGGGGGGATTGCGTCGGCATTATGCCCAGCGCGCCGAGTACCAACGGGTGCGTGAACTTGGGGAACAGCTCCTCCACCTGGCCCAGCGTCAGCAAGACCCCGTAGCCCTCCTGGAGGCACACCTGGGGCTGGGGTTGAACCTCTGGGACCTCGGCGAGTTGCGCGAAGCGCGGACCCACCTGGAGCAGGGGATTGCGCTCTACGATCGCCAGCAGGACCGCTCCCTGGCCTTCCGCCACGGGCGGGATCCCGGGGTGACCAGTCGCTACGCTGCCGCCCTAGTACTCTGGCTGCTCGGCTATCCGAGCCAGGCCTTGCAGCGGAGTCAGGAAGCCATCCATTTGGCGCAAGAACTCTCGCATGCCTATAGTATGGCGCTCGCGCTCTATTGGGCTGCCGAGTGCCATCGGTACCGCCGGGAGGACCAAGCAGCCCACAAGTGTGTCGAGGCAGCGATCGCGCTCGCGACGGAGCAGGGGTTTACGCAATACGTGGTGCGGGGGACGATTCTGCGCGGCGGGGTCCTCGCCGCACAGGGACAGGGTGAGGCAGGCATCGCACAGATGCGCCAGGGCCTGGCGGCCTTCCAGGCGAGTGGGGGAGGTGTATCGCAACCGTCCTTTCTGGCTCTGCTGGCCGAGGCGTATGGGCAGGGAGGCCAGGTGGAAGAGGGGCTGTGCGTGCTGACCGAGGCCCTGGTACTGGTGGAGAAAATCGGGGACCGCTTCTGGAAAGCGGAGCTCTATCGCCTCAAGGGAGAGTTGCTGCTGCAGCAAGCACCCACAAGGCGCAGGGCAAACGACACACAGCACCTATGGAAAGAGGCCGAGGGGTGCTTGCACCAGGCTCTGGACATGGCCCGCCGTCAGCAGGCCAAATCCCTGGAATTACGGGCGGCCCTAAGCCTGAGTCGCGTGTGGCAGCAGCAGGGTAAGCAGGCGGAAGCCTGCGTATTACTAGCGCCAATCTACAGCTGGTTCACCGAGGGCTTTGACACCGCCGACCTGCAGGACGCCAAAGCATTGCTTGAGGCTCTGGCGTAAGAGAAAGGCTGACAGGATCGCGGCCTTCTCCGCCACGACCTCTGAGGTGAGCGTGAGCGTCACCAGAGAGCGTGGGGGCATGGTCCTGTGCGGGTTTACGGGGGTTTTGCCGGTTTGCCCCCGCCCCTCCCCGCCGGGGAGGAGGACACGGCGGCAGACCGGCGGAAACAAACCCGTCATACTCCGCAAACCCCGCCTATCCGACATCCCAGTGCCGGGACATAGCGAGCATCACGCTCATCAAGCATGATCCCCAACCCGACCTCTCTAGGTATCCTCCCATTCATTAGCATTTCTACTGTCAGACATTAGAATAATTAGTTTGGCTTGTGCAGAGCCCGCATATATATTCTGCAGCGATATGCCATGACAACTGAGGACTGTCCCTCCCTTGACGCCGCGCCAGTACCTGTGTGCTGACTGCTCCGCCAGAGGCAGCCCCAGGCACGCATAGCCTGGTCAGGGTTGTGGCGTACTGTGGTGCAATATCTGAGGCGGTAGCGAACGCACACATTGCATAAGACGCCGCCCGCTCCACAGAGCGCTGCACCGGATGGAACTGCCTGCGGACCGGTGAGCACGGGTGTATCCGACACTCTACCGCCGAGTCTTTCCTGGGGTAGAAGGGTCAGCCACACCCTCACCTTGTGCTAGGATCGCCTGAGACGTGTCATGGTCTGCTGCAACCAACCGATGTCTACACGACCTCTGACGGCCACTCGCCCAGGTGGCCGTTGCGGTGTGTGGTGCGCCTCTCCCGTTGCTGCTGCTCGCAAATGGAGCTATGCCCCTTGCCACGCCTCTGCCTCTATGATAGAGTTGCGTCATTCCGATACACATTTATCAGAGATCGTGTGTCCAGGGGCTTCCTGCGCCGCTTTGCCTCCCTCGTGCTCTAGCCTGGGGCTCCTCCAGGCGGTGCAGATGCCCTGGCGATGGGTGCTGGGCTTTTCATCATGCAAAGGACCTCAGCGTGAATATTTTTGTGGGCAATCTCTCCTTTACGGCGACAGAACAGGACCTGTGTCAGCTCTTTGAGGCCTATGGTGTGGTGGACCGGGTCAATATAGTGACGGATCGCGACACCGGCCGTCCCCGTGGGTTTGGCTTTGTCGAAATGCCGGATCACGCGGCGGCCACCGCGGCCATACAGGGACTCCAGGGCCAGCAACTCGCCGGGCGGGCTCTCAACGTGACTGAAGCCAAGCCGCGTGAACCGCGTCGGGAGCCGCGTCGGGAGTTCGGCCGCTCCCGCTGGTAAGCCAGCGAGGACGATCTCTGTACCTGGGTAGGCGGTCAAGTCTGCCGAGCCGTGCATGAGAGATGGCCATCCTGTGGGGATGGCCGTTGCTGTGTGTGCACTCCTCACCTGCGTCATTTTCTCTGGCCAGACTTCCCCGCTTCTCAACAAGAGCAGGCTGGGGAGCATACGTCCTGTCATCCTCACGACATGAAGATATTTGTCACCATGGCAGTGCATATCTCGCCGCGCAGAGGAGGCGGCCCCGTGGCCACATTGCAGACCTGCGCCCCCGTTGCCTCGCAGATCTGGAGCGCTTTTTTGCCACACCCGCCAAACACGCCGGCATTTTCCAACACTCCCCGGGGGAGTTCCACGCCCAAGACTTTCCGGTGTTGCCGGCGGGTGTGGTGGCGGTGACGTTTTGACACCGGAACTCTACAGGACCACAGCGTTCTGGGCTGCGCTGCCAGGGGGGGCAGGCCTGAGGCACGTGGGAGTGGACAAGAGCCGGTTGGCATTGGTCGGAGAGGACGATACTCTCCCAGAGTAAGCGCTATACTCTGCCCTTGGACTGTGGGCATCCTGAGCGTATGCTGACCAGAGATGCAGGGCGGTAGCACCGCCCTGCATCTCTGGCATTGGCTCCAGATTGACGCTTACTGTGGAGTACGTGCTGCACACGTCCCAGAACCTTCGCAAGGAGCACCGGGCCATGACCATGACGATAAGCACCCATCTCTCGCCCCTCGTGGCACTTATCGTGGGGATTCTCATCCTGATTTTCCCACGCTTCCTTAATTACTTCATCGCCATCTACCTTATCGTGACCGGGCTGATTGGCCTCGGAGCCCTGCGCGTCATTGGCAGCCCGTAAGCCGCCATACACACCCTGAACACCCAGCGCCTCAGGCCTGCACTGCGCTCGTGGCGAAGCGTGTCTGGTACTCACCGGTCGTCATCCGCTGGGCCATTTCACAGATGAGATGGCCAATGAGCATATGCGCCTCTTGGATACATAGCACTGACGTAGACGGGATAAGGCTCGCGATATCGGCGACGTCCGCCAGTTCTCCCTGCTCCCCCAGGAGGGCTACTGTTCTCGCGCCGATCTGCCTGGCTGCACGAATCGCCTCGATCCCATTCGGCGAACGGCCACTCGTACTGAGGCCGATGACGAGATCGTCACTCCGGACAATCGCTTCGACTTGCCGACGAAAGGCCGTAGGATAGCCCACATCGTTGCTGATGGCCGTGAGCAGGGCCGTATTCTCGGTCAGGACGAGCGCCAGCAATCCCTGGGACGTACCTGGATGCGCACGGATACCCTGCATTGCGGCGGCGATATGCTGGGCATCGCTGGCACTCCCTCCATTCCCACAGAGCACTACCTTCCCCTGGCGTCGGAGGGTGGTAACTACCTCACTGGTGACCTGCACGATGAGATGCGACATGGCTGTCAGCTGGTGGATGACGGTGAGATGCTCTTCTAGCGCTTCATCGATCTTAGGCTGTAAGTCCATACCAGACCTTTCTCATCATATTGCCTGCATCACCTCTGCGTCGTATCATACGGTGTATGCACCCGTAGCGCCACTGCAGGGGATGTTTGACGTCCCCATGCACGATGGTCGATGCGTCTCTTGCTCCTATGGAAAGCGAAGACTCACGTGACCCCTCGCACCATCGACATCTTTTTGTATGGCCTCTTTATGGACATGGATCTGCTCCAGCAGCGCGGTCTGCATCCACGCCACCCCCAAGTGGCCTCTCTCGATAGCTATGACATAGTGATCGGTGATCGGGCGACGTTGATTCCCAGGGCTGAGGCCCGGATCTACGGCATCGTCACGGGTTTAACCTTCGCGGACATTGACGCGCTGTATGCGGAGCCCAGCGTGCGGGATTATCGTCCTGAAGCCGTCCTGGTCACCCGCGAGGATGGACGTCAGGTCCCAGCTCTGTGTTACACTCTGCCCTCTGTCGCAGACGCACCTCGCAACACCACGTATGCCGTCCAACTCTTAGCGCTTGCGAAGACCCTTGCCTTCCCCGCAGTCTATCTTGACACACTGCAGCGGCTTGCTCGGTAGGCTACAGCGTGCATCTCGCCTTGAGGGACGCGCCTCGCTGACGATAGGCGCGTGGACTGAGGCGAGGGACATTTCAGAGAGGAAGGGACCATTGCAGAGGTGATAAGGGCTGATCGCAATGTATCTCCTTGTGGTTCCTCGCGACTGAGGCTCCATAGACGGTCCTTGCGTCTGTACACAGGATATGACAGGGTTCGTGACCTGGCGCTAGCGTAGAGGAGTACCACAGTGCCTATCACCCACACCAATGCCAAAGGGCAAACCTTTTCTCTGTATCAAGGCACCACGAAGACCGGTAAGCCCAGGTATTACTTAGCCATGCAGAGCGAGGGGACCCTGGCCCAGGCGATCCCGGCAGGCTACGAAATCTACGAGAATCCCAACGCGCAGGTCTTTTTACGCCGCATTCCGCCCAAGATTATCACTGACGCGGAACACCAGGTGGTGGAAGAGGGCATGCGTACCTATGCCACGGTCAAGGACTATAAAATCGATGTCAGGGGCAATGCTATTCTCATTTATACGGCCATACAGGAGATTGATGCCCTGGCGAATCTGTTCAAGGCTCTCTACCCTGATCCGACCACCAACGTCGAGCTCATGGCCAACCTGCGGAAAGCCGTCCACTATTCACCGATGCTGGTGTTCCAGCTCGTCGATGCCCAACGCCGCACCTTTCAGACGCAACGCTACTGCTTCCTCGGGTCGGTGGATGACTGGATCGAGATTGGCAAGCCCGGGAAGTTGTCCACACTGGTCAAACGGTATGTCAAACATCTCGGCCAGGATTCCAATGTGGAACTCTGGTAAGAGCACAGACCGTGCGCTGCATCCCGAGATGCGTGCATATCGCCCAGAGGGGAGCCGCTGGCCCTCATGCGTCTCTCGATGGCACGGGCGTGATGCGCGTGGAGCGCTGAGATGATCGCGGGCATGGCGCGTCTCGACCGTCTACAGGCTGGTCGTTCATGGGGCATGTCCTTCGCGTGAGATCCGACCCCAATATTCTTGAGCCAGAATATACCCACAGCAGCTCGGGGCACCACAATGGCACGGATTCTCCTGATAATTTCTGGCATCATAGCCATAGTTGTACGAGAGTTCCTCCCCCGCAGCGATATCTCGCAAGGCGACAATCCAGATAGTGTCAGGCGTTTTCTCGACTTCACAGTTCGGGTCACACGAATGATTGATATACCGGGCTGTATTCTCCAGGGTCTGACCGTCCAGAGCGTACCGGTACGTCAGATGAAAGATATAGACATTGCCCGCAGCTAAACGCTGCACGCGTTCTCGGCTCGAAATCTTCTCCCCGATGTATTGGATAATGCGGGTGCCCTTGGGAATAGCCTGGGCGGCAAAGAGGCCTTGCCCAGCAATCCGGGACGGACCCACACGTACCTGAATGTTCATAAAGTTGCTGACTCCCTCCAAATGCAGCTCGCTGGCACAGGCAAGGTCAGCGTACATCCTGTCCGCCTTGGCCGTCACAGCGCACGTGTCTCGCCTCGATACGCTGGTCCACGACGAGCATATGGATGGGTGGTAGAAACGTCTCACCCTCAATATGCGATGCTTCAAAGATAAAATCCAGGCCTGTGGCCTCAATGTCGTCATACCGTCCGCACAGCATCGACCCGTTGCGGCCAATACAGGTGACGAAGAGGGGTAGGACAAAACCCTCCTGCAGTAGTCGCGTGAAGGCCGGATACATTGCGTCCTGGAGTGCCTCGCGCCAGTCAGCCATGCTCTGGTTCTCCTCTCATGCGTACGCCAGGTGTTAGATCAGGCTCCCGCAGATACCTACGAAGCCAGGATGTGCTCTTTGAGCTCCTGCAGCAGGATGGTGATTTCCTCCCAATGGGTCGCCAGGACCTGCGCCGCCTGGAGGAACATCCTGGTCTCTTCGTCCTCGACATGCAGGTCGACGTGCTCCCTCAATGTATGGAATGTGGCCTCAAACGCCGCATCGTCGTCAGTCTCTTGTAAGGTCTCAATGAGTGACTTGATTTCTTGATGGTCCTGCAGCGCCTCCTCGACCAGCTGCTTGCCCTCCTCGTCGGCCCACTCGGCAACAGCCGGGTAGAATACGGTCTCTTCCAGCAGCATGTGAAGGGTCAGCTCGGCAAAGACATGCTCGGCAATGATCTGTTTCAGATACGGATCGGAGGTGTCCGCATATTGCTGGAATAGCGCGCGTACCTGGCGGTGATCGGTAGTGAGCATGGCAATGGCATCGTCAGGCGGGTGGTTTGTCTCGTCATCGTTGGCATGGATATGCTTAGCCATGGAAGATGCTCCTTCCATCTATGTGCAGCGGCAAAGTGCCGCAGTGTTCTCTCGGTGTGTAGGCCCCACGTCCGCAAGCTCTATGCCATTGCGATGCGGCTGCAGCGTGTCTGGCGCGTCCTGACCATGGTGACACAGGGATACTGTGGTGTAGGTAGGATTATACGAGAGGTACACGCCTACAATGTGTGTTTCTCGATACAGGGATGTTGAGCGCTGGTGGAGGAGCTACTTCTGCTGGGTGTGGAAGGTCATCAATACTTGCTCAATCGCCGCACGTGCCCGTGCGGCGTCCTTCTTGCTCTTGAAGCAATTCCCAAAGGCCCACAGCGCTTCCGAGTGGTGCTCGCCGTGCCGAAACGTCGTGGCACGAATCTCGCCACACTCTGACACCTTATAAACTTCGTGCTTGTCCTCGGGCTTCCACCGCGGAGGTGCATTGAACAGCGCCAGGATGTGGTCGGCCACCTCTTCGACACCCTTGCCGTTGAGCTGGCGCAAGATACGCAGCAGTGCTTTGTCTTTGTTAGGCATCGTGTGGCCTCTCGGTCGCACGACGGGTGAGAAAGATAGACGGCCCAGCGTCACGCTCCATGACCCCTACGACGGTTTCCCCTGCCCGCAGAGTCAGGACGTCAGTGTGCCTGCGCACAACCCACTGCTTGTCGCGCTCGATCTCCCGCAGGTGGATGTGCAGCCACCACATCACCACGGCTGGTAACAGCTGGCTACTCAAGTGCAGGAGTTCATCTACACTCATCCAGTGGTCTCCCTGTGTCGCGTCACGGGACCCATGATGCCACGGACGAGCAGGAGACGCAAGGACACCCATGCCGCTGCCGATTAATAGCGCGTCATACAGGCGGGTGTGGGGGCGTGGGAACATGGCTGTCTCACAGACCATGTTCCTGCACGGCTGGGGTGACAAGTCGCGTAGGCACACGCGCCAATCGTGACGCCAAGTGCCACCTACAGCAACGCTGACTGACCTCGACGCAGACGTCACAGCCATGGTCCCAGATGTGGAGAGCGCCATGCCGGGGATAGATGGTGCGGACCAGACGCACTTCACCATGCAGAAATGGGATCCATTGGTGTTCTGTCGTATCATACAGACGTTCATGATGGGTACAATACAAGAGTTCTATCACATATTCCTCGTTCAAAAAAGTATGATCTACTACAATACAGCTAAAGATACTATGTGTATCGGAGTACATGCCGATACACTTGATGGCAACACACCTGCCTAAGCGGTATTTATAACGTGATGTATGTCACGAGGTATCACATTGAGGAAGGAAGACAATCGATGGTTTCCCGTCTCCGTCTGCTGGGCCTGATCCTGGGCATACTGAGCATCGTCATGGGGTGTGCAGCGACTCTGCCTCCAGTGGCGCCGCTCCGCGCGACCCTGGCTCCTGCAGCTCCCGCAGCCATCGCGCCGCCCACGTCGCCTGCTCCTTCAGACGTCCCTCCTGCAGTGGCACCTCTGCCGTATAGACATCTTCCCTATGCTACTGGGACCAGGGAGTCAGACACCTACCAATCCTCCCCCTACGAGCGGAAGATGGATGAGGAAGAGCTTGACTACCGGCGACGGCGCAGTGCCCAGGAGCAGGAACAGGAGCAGCGCTATCAGCAGTGGCAGCAGGAGCGCGTCCAGGAGCGGGATCCACGCTATGAATGGATGCGGTGAGCTTCTCTCATCTTACTAATAGCCCTGGGTGACGGCGGCGGTTCAGGGCAGGGTAGGCATCGAGCGCAACGCCGGCACGAGGGAACACAGTCAGCGTGGAGACGGTTGGCGACCGTACCACGCGAAGACCTTTAAGTGGTGCATCGATACCAGCTCTTCCATTCCTCACCATTTTGTGTCATCTTAGGCACGCATAGAAAGAAGATGCCAGTCGAGCGGAGGGTCTGCGATGACCTTCGATGACATTCTCGCCCAAGTCCTCGATCTACTCCAGCGTGACGGGAGAGTGTCCTATCGGGCATTGAAGGTGCGCTTCCAGCTTGATGATGACCTACTTGAAGCGGTGAAAGACGAACTCATCTACGCCAAAAAGCTAGCTGTGGATGAGGACAATCGTGTGCTGGCGTGGACCGGTGGGACGTCCAGAGCACCGACACCCGCTTCTCCAGTTCCTCTGCCTGCCATGCCGGACGTCTCTCCTGCTCAAGGCGAGGTCTCACCAGTCGCACCTGCCACGTCTGACGCCGAACGGCGCCAGCTCACGGTGATGTTCTGCGACCTCGTCGAATCCACCTCTCTTTCCTCCCAACTTGACCCTGAAGACCTCCGGGAAGTCATCAGGGAGTACCAAAAGGCTTGTTCCGAAGTCATCAATCGTTTTGATGGTTATATCGCTCAACTCCTTGGTGACGGACTCCTCGTGTATTTTGGCTATCCCCAGGCTCACGAAGATGATGCCCAACGGGCAGTACGCACAGGCTTGGGAATCCTTGGTGAGCTGGAAGCCCTGAATACGAGCCTGAAGCGAGAAAAAGGCATACAACTCGCTATTCGGCTTGGGGTACATACGGGTTTAGTGGTGGTGGGGGCTATGGGAGGCAGTGGCCGACAAGAGCAATTAGCTCTGGGAGAAACCCCCAACCTTGCCGCCAGAATTCAAGGACTTGCTGCGCCCAATACGCTCGTGATCAGTGAGGCGACATCACGGTTAGTCCAGGGATATTTCGCATGCGAGACGTTGGGGGAACATGCCCTCAAAGGGGTCTCACAGCCTCTCAAGGTGTCCCGAGTTCTCGGAGAAAGTGGTGTCCACAGTCGCCTGGATGCGGCGCAGCCCAGAGGACTCACCCCGCTGGTCGGTCGAGAATTGGAAGTCACGCTGCTCCTGGAACGGTGGGAGCAAGCCAAGGCAGGACATGGGCAGGTGATCTTACTCACGGGTGATGCCGGTATCGGAAAGTCCCGACTGGTCCAAATGCTGAAAGAGCATGCTGCCCACGAGCCACATGTGCGCTGGGAATGTCGGAGTGCGGAGTACGCTCAGAACACGGCACTCTTTCCTCTGGTTGAGCTGTTCCAACGGATATTGCGGTTTGAAGCCCATGAGGCTCCTAACGCGAAATTGGAGAAACTCGAACATGCTCTGAGCCAGTATCGACTGCCCTTAGAAGAATCTGTGCCACTCTTTGCTCCTCTGCTCTCCCTGAACACCGCTACCCCCTACTCAATTTGTCCCCACAACGTCAAAGACAGAAAACGCTCGAAACCATCGTCGCTCTCCTCGTAGAACTTGCTGAACATCAGCCTATGCTCTTCATCGTGGAAGATTTACACTGGACGGACCCTTCGACTTTGGAATTGCTGAACCTGGTCATCGAGCAGATACCCACTGCTTCCATATGTGTGCTGCTCACCTGTCGGTCGCATTTTCAGCCTACCTGGCATCACCGCTCGTATCTCACCGAAATGACGGTCCATCGCTTATCACATACCCAAGTGGCACAGATCGTCACACGCATGACCGATGGGAAAACCTTCCCATACGAGGTGCTCCAACAGATCATTGCCAAGACAGATGGGGTGCCACTCTTTGTTGAGGAAATGACCAAAGCCATTCTTGAATTGGGACAACTCACAACCGTCGATGGGCACTACGAACTCATCGGGTCATTATCCACGTTCGCCATCCCTGCGACGCTGCACGACTCGTTGATGGCACGATTAGATCATCTGGTCACTGCGAAAGCCGTGGCCCAACTGGCTGCGGTCATAGGTCGCCAATTTGCGTACGACATCCTCCAAGCAGTTTCGCATATGGACGAGGTGAGGTTACAGCATGAGCTAGGCAGGCTGGTCGAGGCAGAAATTGTCTACCAAAGAGGTACGCCACCGCAAGCGACCTACGTGTTCAAACATGCCCTCATTCAGGATGCCGCGTATGCGTCACTCCTCAAGAGTACGCGCCAGCAGCTGCATCAGCAACTTGCCCAGGTGTTAGAAGCACGGCCTGAAACGGCGGAGACACAGCCTGAACTGCTGGCGCATCACTACACCGAAGCAGGCCTTGCAGAGCAGGCCGTGAGGTACTGGCAGCGGGCCGGGCAGCGCACCGCTGGACGTTCGGCCCATGCGGAAGCGATTGGTCACTTCCGCCAGGCGTTGGAGGTCCTCGTGCTCCTCCCGGACACGTCCGCGCGTGCCCGGCAAGAACTCACGCTGCAACGCGCCCTGGGAGCGTCGCTCCTGACCACCAGGGGCTTTGCCGCCCCAGAAGTCGAGCACGTCTACAGCCGGGCGCGGGCCTTGTGCCAGCAGCTAGGAGACACCCGTGAGATCTTCCCAGTGCTGTTTGGCCTCTTTGGGTTTTATGAAGTACGGGGGGACTTGCGGACCGCCCGTGAACTCGCCGAACAACTCCTCACCCTGGCACAACGCCAGCACGACCCGGCGCTCCTCCTGCAAGGGCACCGTGTCCAGGGAGAGCTCTTGTTCCATCTTGGCGAACTTGTCCCGGCCCGTGCCCACCTGGAGCAGGGCATTGCCCTGTACAACCCGCAGCAGCACCGCACGCATGCCTCCCTCTATGGGCAAGACCCTGGCATGGGATGCCGAGTCTTTGCGGCCCTTGTCCTGTGGGTGCTAGGCTATCCAAATCAGGCGCTGCAACGGGGCCAGGAGGGCCTCTCCCTGGCACACGAGCTGTCGCACCCCTTGAGTCTGGCGATGGCCCTGAGTCAGGTGAGTCGGCTCCATGGGTTGCGCCGGGAGTGGCCGGCAGCCCAGGAGCGGGCCGAGGTACTGATGGCCCTGGCGCGTGAGCAAGGATTTCCACAACAATTGGCAACAAGTCTCGTGCACTGGGGTTGGACGCTCGCCGCGCAGGGACGGGGAGAGGAGAGTATCCCGCAGATACATCAGGGTCTGGCTGCCTACCAGGTCACGGGGGCCGAGATCAGTCGGGCGCAATACCTTGCCCTGCTGGCTGAGGCATGCGGGACAGGGGGACAGCCTGCGGAAGGGCTGCGCGTGCTAGCCGAGGCAGTGACTGTGGCGCACAACATTGGGGAGCGCTGGTTCGAGGCCGAACGGCACCGGCTCAAGGGAGAGTTGCTCCTGGCGCTCTCGGTGGACAATCAGGTGGAGGCGGAAGCCTGTTTCCAGCAGGCCCTCACCGTCGCCCGCCAGCAGCAGGCCAAATCCTGGGAACTGCGCGTCGCCATGAGCCTGAGCCGCCTCTGGCAGTCTCAAGGCAAACGCCAGGCAGCCCATGACCTCCTGGCACCAGTGTACGGGTGGTTCACGGAAGGATTTGATACGGCGGATCTGCAGGACGCCAAGGCGCTCTTGGATGCATTAGGGTAACTATGCCACGAGTAGAGCACACTCGCTCTATGGTAGATGCTATCGCCCTGACTTCATGACCTCACCGGAGGAGTACGTCACCATGCATATTGCCATTCTCGGTGCCGGCGCATTAGGTACGGTGTTGGGTGCCCATTTAGCACGAGCTGGGGAAGACGTCACGCTGATTGCTCGTGGTCAACGCGCCGCATACTTGCAGGAACATGGGGCGACCATTACAGGCTTGGTGCATTTTACGGTCCCTGTCCACGTGGTCACTGACCCCTCCCACATACACGACGCCGATGTCCTCATGGTGACGGTGAAGACCTATGATATGGTATCTGCCCTTGCCAGTGTCAAACATCTCGACGTGAGCAGCGTCTTGTCGATACAGAACGTTGTGCTCAAAAACGAGCAATTAGCCCAGACGTTTGGATGGACAAAAGTGCTCGGTGCCATGGCAGCGTTCAGTGGTGCCGTGCTCCCGACAGGCATGGTCCGTTTCACAGTCAACCAGGCCTTGTACCTTGGTGAACTGCCCGAGGGCACATCCACCCGTGTCCAGACCTTGGGTGAGACGTTTGCGCGGGCAGGTCTTCTGGTGCAGGTAACGCCGTTCATCCAGTCCTTCGAATGGTCAAAATACCTTGCCTTCGTGAGCTGGATGGCTCCTGCGGTGCTGACGCGGTTGGAGACCCATAAGTTCTTGCAAGAGGCACAAACGACGTCCATCGTGGCAGCGATCTTGCACGAGATGACCCAGCTTGCCACGGCACGTGGTATTGCCCTGGAAGATATGACCTTCTTCCCGACCAAGACCCTCAGTCAACTTGCCTTCGACGACCGGGTCACGCATTTACAGCAGATGGGCGACCAATTGGCGTTGCAGGCACCGCTGCACAAAATCTCCACCTTGCAAGATGTGGAACAAGGCAAACGTCTCGAAGTGGAAGAGACCCTAGGCTATGCGGTACGGCAAAGTGCTGCGCTGGGCATTCCAACACCCACTATGGATGTGTGCTACAGACTGATTGCAGGGATCAATCACTATCTCCAGTGAACGGACCCATAGTCTGCCCTATTGTGCCGCATATCCGCCATCCACCGTCATGGTATGCCCGGTGACGAATGAAGTAGCATCGGAACAGAGCCACACGACAGCTTCCGCTACTTCTTCGGGTTGCCCCACTCGGTCGACGGGCTCACTGGCCAGTATCCGCGCCATCCGTTCAGGAGCGCTCATGCCTGGTGCCGTCATCGGTGTCGCAATATATCCTGGACAGACGCAATTGACCCGAATACCTGGCTGCGCATACTCCAATGCCGCCGTTTTGGTGAGGCCGACCACCCCGTGTTTACTGGCGACATACGCCGCATTGCCTGGCAGTCCCACCAAGCCGGCGTCGGATGCCGTATTGACAATGGCTCCGGCGCCTTGGTGCAGCATCTGGGCAAGCTCATACTTCATACAGAGCCAGACACCGGTGAGGTTAATCGCGATCACCTGATGCCACCGCTCGTCAGGATAATCGGCGGTCAGGGCACGTTGCGTCCCTGCAATGCCGAGAGATGCTGACATGGGTAGACTTGGGTCCATGAAACCTCGTTCGCTTCTTATGGTCAAACATTCTGGAGATCGACGCGAGGGCTGGAGGTCACCCACCGCTTGCACTCCTGAGGACAACGGCATTTCAGCGCCATGACCCTGTCAGGGGCGACAACCATAGCCTCCTCCGCGGAGATCATATCGCACAGACGTTGTCAAACGCGCGCGTACTCGATAAGCTCCTGCTCTACTATCACTTTTCTTGGCTCTGAGGCGCTGGCCATCTGCATAATGAGTAGCGTGACACGCGCTCCAGCGCTGATCCATAGCAGGATATTGAGATACAGGAGGTCAGACACCATGCAGCATCCCTCTCAGGCGGAGCGCTCCCTCACCCGACGTCGATTCCTCAGGGCCGCGAGTGGCGCTGCTGGCGTGCTCGCCTGGCATCAAGGATGGCCCCATCAGCGCACCGCGCTGGCGCAAAAGGGCGCCCCCAGCGGCCAGATGACGTGGGCCATTCATGTCACCATTGCTCCGACCTGGTTTGATCCCGGCGAAACGACCGGTGTCATTACCCCGTTCATGTTCTTGTACGCGCTGCACGATGCCCTGGTGAAACCCATGCCTGACGGCCCGATGTCTCCCTGTCTGGCGACGAGGTGGAGTGAGAGTGCGGACGGTTTAGCCTATGACTTCGAGTTGCGGCAGGGCGTGAGGTTTCACAACGGCGCCCCATTTACGGCCGAGGACGTGCAGTTCAGTTTCGAGCGCTACAAAGGCTCGGGCGCGACGGACCTGAAACAGCGCGTCAAGGCGGTGGAGATCGTCACCCCGCATCAGGTGCGCTTCCATCTGCACGAGCCCTGGCCCGACTTTCTCACGTTCTACGCCACCCCGGCGACGGGAGCGGCCTGGATTGTCCCGAAGAAATATGTCGAGAAGGTCGGGGACGAGGGGTTTAAGAACCAGCCCATCGGCCTGGGGCCGTACCGGTTTGTGAGCCATCAGCCAGGAATCGAGGTGGTCTTTGAAGCCTCGCCCGAGTACTGGCGGAAGACGCCGCACGTCAAGCGCCTGGTCATGAAGGGGGTGCCCGAGCCCACCACGCGGCTGGCCATGCTCAAGCGCAAGGAGGCCGATGTGGCTTATGGCGTTTACGGCGCGGTGGCGGAAGAGATCCAGCGGGATCCGAACTTAAAGTTACAGCCCGCCGTGGGCCAGACCATCCAATGGGCCGTGTTCACCTCTGAGCAGTACGAGGCGAAGTCCCCGTGGGCCGACAAGCGGGTGCGCCTGGCGGCCAATCATGCCGTCAACCGCCAGGCGATCAATGAGGCAGAAACCCTCGGGTACTCCGTGCTCACGGGGAATATTGTGCCACGTGCCCTCGAGTATGCCTTGCCCCTGGAGCCTTATGCCTACGATCCCCAGAGAGCCAAGCAATTGCTCACAGAGGCCGGGTACCCGCAGGGCTTCGATATGGGCGAGTATAGTGTGGATCCCGTCTATAGTGGCGTCGCTGAAGCGATCGTGAACGATCTTGCCAGCATCGGCATTCGAGGCAGAGTACGCCCCATGGAACGGGCCGCCTTTCAGGCAGCGCATAAAGAGCACACCCTGAAAAATCTCGCCCACCAGGGGAGCGGGGCGTTTGGGAACGCGGCCACGCGGCTCGGGGCGTTTGTCTACAGCAAGGGCGCGAACTCGTGGATCAAAGACCCGGAGATTGATGCGTGGTATGCACAGCAGGCGACGGAGCGGGACCGTCAGAAGCGCCACACCCTGTTACACCAGATCCAGCAGAAACTCTATGACGACGTCCGTTTTCTCCCGATCTGGGAGTTGGACTTTTTGAGTGCCGCAGGCCCCCGGGTGGCGGTCTCAGGCATCGGCTTGATCCGCTTCCACTTGTATTCGGCGCCCTTCGAAGACATCCAGATAAAAGCCTGAGTGCCTCTGGGCTCGCTCGGAAGATGGCCCTGGGGGCGAGGGCTTCGCAGACACACGCGGCACGGACGCGCCGCCGCGTGCTCCAAGGGAGCTGGGCGGCCACGTCTGGCGGGTGCATGCGCCCCACCGCACCGGCATCCGCGGTGACCAGGTGCGCATTGTCGGACGCTACTCCAGACAGTGTGGGACCTCAGAGGTGGGAGCGACGGGACGAAGAGTGGCACGGAAAACGTTGACGTAGCGTTAGCTATCGCCGGACAGGCGCGGGTTTACGGGGTGTACCGGGTTTGCCCCGCCCCTTCGCGCCCTGCACCCCCTCCCCGCGGGGAGGGGTGCCCCAGCCGCCAGCGGGCGTAACAAACCCGCCAAAGGCCGCAAACCCCGCAAGCAACGCCACAGATCCAGGGGAGGTCAGCCTGCCCGACGCTGCCTGGTGTCCCCTGGTCTCCACCTCAGTGCTTGCATTCTCGTGCCGTCCTCCGTGGTAAGGTCGTGTCATAGGAAAGCGCTGTGGACGGCAATGTGGCCAACGGTGTCGTGACCTTGGACGGCAAGGTGCCCAATGCGCAGGTAAAAGCCGAAGCAGAGCAAGAAGCCCGGAGCGTGGCTGGTGTCACACGTGTGATCAACTATCTCCAGGTGAAGGCACCGCCGTCGCGTTCACCCACCCGCCCCAGAGGTCATGCCGAGCCTGAGATCGGCTCGGCTGGCTGTGCCTGCGGTACGCAGGTCGTCCCCGGCCCAAACTTCGCGTGCCCCAGCAATGTTGGTATCGGTTCGACTGGACTGCTCTACGCGCGCCACACACTCCCTCCCGATCACTTACCCCTCTCCTGGAGCAAGGCGGTCACCGTTGGTCGGTACGCTTCGTATCCTAGTATGAATTGATCTTGTAAATTCCTTTATATATCTTAAAATACTACTATTTTTATTTCTAACACTTTCCCTACACAGGAGCGATACGCTCCTGCCCATGAGGTCATTATATGGCGCGTGGACGCCGCACCTCCTTCACGATCCGCCTCACGCCCGCGGAGCGTCGGACCCTACTGACGTGGCAGCGGGCCACGACCATCCCTGCAGGACTGGCCCGCCGTGCCCGGCTGCTGTTACTGCTGGCGGATGGCATGACGATCACCGCGGCTGCCGCGACCGTGGGGCTGAGCCGGCGGCATACCTACAAGTGGATCAAGCGGTTTTTAGCAGAGGGCGTAGCTGGGCTGCAAGAGAAACCCGGCCGTGGCCAGCGACCTGGGCTGCGCCAGTATCCCCGGACCGAGCCGGACGACCTGTTCGCCTGACCCACGGGCGCAGAGCAGGTGGAGTATGGGAGAGGGTGACAAATTCAGCACCGACACCCAGGAGCGTACGCGCCGAGTACTCCTGAGGGCTCACGGGTGGGCAGACCTTGACCGGCGCAGTGGATACACCCTCCCGTGCTGTCGCCGCCTGGGTGGAGCCGTGGGCTTCTCGACGAGAGGCAGTAGGCCACACCCAGGCATGACCTCTGCAAGGAACACGAGCAGGCTCGCATCGGCACAGAGGATGTCCCCGATCACCACGAGGCAGGGTCAGGACATATTAGGCTCATCACTGTGGGGACACGGTTGGTGGATATGCGCGCTTCTCTCCTACTGAAAGCCGCTGATGGGCACCGTGGCGTGCGTTGCCTACCACAAGGTCGTCTGCGTACGGGACGCCCCGTTGGTGGCACCATGTGCTCGTGCTGTGGCAGGTTGTACCAACGCTTGGAAGGCTTTCCCTGGGGTAAACGCGGGGACCTGTTTCGCGGGAATCGGGACTGGGTCGCCTGTGCGCGGGTTGCGTCCTGTGCGGGCTTGGCGCTGGCGGAGCCGGAAACTGCCAAAGCCCCGCAGATCCACCCGCTGCTCCGTCTGCACCGCCGCCATAATGGCCTCCAAGAACTGGGTGATCACCTCTTCCGTCTGGTGCTTCGGCAGCTGCACGGCGGTGGCGACCTGATCGACGAGATCTGCCTTCGTCATACCTCTCTCTCCTTTGGATGAGCAGGCCAGGAGCCAGCCTGGCCAGGGTCGAGATGTCTGGCACGACAAGCGTAGGCTGCCTCGGTCATAGTTGTCAAGCATTTTCTCAATTATGGATGGCACGTAGCCGTCGTAGAAGACGAGAAGCTCTGCCGTCATCCACTTCGCGCAGGAAGGAGTGAGCTGCCAGCCACCTGGGTGGCATTGTCGGCTCTCCCCGGCGCAGTCATTGCTCCCACCGCATCACAGGCACCGTCGAGATACTGTTGAAGGGGGATCCCTCGACCACCCGCGTGCTATACGCCAGATACACCAGCGTCCGGCGCGTCAGATCGACCATGCGTACGACCCGCGTTTCCTTGAAGATGAGCGAGGTCTTGACGCTAAACACCTCAGCCTCTTTCGGCAGCTTCGTGAGATCCACAGTGATCGGGCCGACCTGGCGACACGCGATGGCAAAGCGGGATCGATCCTCGGCCACGCCAACTGTCCCTTTCATCCCGCCGGTGCGCGCTTGGGAGAGATGGCACGTTACCCCAGGCACCTGGGAATCATCGAAGGCGCTGACACAAATTTTATCGTTGGCACCCAGGACACGGAATGTCGTCGAGACACAGCCGATGTCCTCCGCGTGCAGCCATCCGACGGCACCGCCGAGGAGCACTACGCAGAGCATCCAGACCCATCGGTATCCTCGCATCCTCTCCCCTCCCTCATGCTCACTGATGACGCTCCCGCCGCCTCGCGTGCGTGACTCCACATACACCTGCGTCGTCTCACGTTTGGAGTGGCTGAGAAACTGTTGAACCTGCTCCAGCAGCCCCTGCTCGCATCGAGGCATGCGGCATCATTGCCACCCTTCTCCTGGAAGGTGCGCACCTCTGATCCACACCCACCAATGAGGGTACGCTGCTGCAGGTACAATTGTCAGCAATACACCTCATGATAGCCGTAGCCCTTGCAGGAGGATGCGAGGTCCCCCTGCACTGCGCCGCCTGAGCCGCAGAGCGTTGTGAGGTCTGGGATCTGCCTGAGTCTCAGGCGCAATAAAAGCACCCGGCCATCTGTGGTTGGTCGTGTGTGCTCGTCATGATGCGGGCGCGCATGAGGATGCTCCCTAGACCGTGGAGTGAGAACCTGAGGGATGCTTGTGGATGTGAATGGTTGGAGAGGGCTCGTCCTGCGCATAAGCCATGGTCCTAAGGTGCTGTTATGGAGCCAGGCCCCCAGCTTACCGATATCGCGGACGCGATTTGCCTTGCCGTCACCACGATCTTTCTCCTCGCGGGCGTGGGCATCACCGTCAATATCCTCATCGCCCGCTTGGGTCGGATTGTGGATCGTGCCCGGGTCCTGGAAAGTCAGTAGCAGCAGGCGGCAGACGCGCATCTGGCTCTGGAGGCTGAGCTGAGGGTATTATCACAGCGAGCGCGGTTGATCTACCGCGCCATTGCCCTGAGTATTGCCTGTGCCCTGAGTTTGTGTCTGACGGTGACCACGCTCTTTGTCGGCTCCTTGCTCAGACTCCAGTTCGCCACGGTGATTGTCCTGCTCTTTGTGACTGCCATGCTGTCGCTCATTGGCGCGTTGCTGAAGTTCTTCCGTGAGATCATCCTGGGCACCCACCATCTGCGGATTGGTCCCCGGTAGGCGCCGCAGGGGCGGCACCGGAGCGTTGTCGTGTGGATGAGGTTGATGGGAAGGGACGCACAGCGCCAGGAGGCCGGCAGTGGCTCTCCCAATCCCTGACGCCCCTCCCGTCACTAAGGCGACTTTGCCGTCAACGCGTCCTGGCATGCTCGTTCCTCCTGCAGACTGTGTTCATAGATCACCCCTGTGGGATTGTTGTAACGTGTTTCGACTGCCAGCGGAATCAGCGCGTGCAAAGCAGTAGCACTGATGAGGATCACCATAGCGGGAGAGCGCGGTTCAGCGGGGATGTGGACGTGCCACTGGGTCTGGAGTATGGTGGAGGTGAGCACAGCAGTTTGACCCGAGCGATGGTCCCGTGTACGATGCCGTGCTCCTGTGCGGGGTCATGGTGGTAGGTCTCTGGAGAAGCACAGATGAGCGAGGATATTCGAGCCGAGGCAGCAAAGTACTATGATGTGAGCCCGACGATTCCGGACGATATCGCCTTCTATCAAGCACGCCTCCCCGCGTCAGACGCCGCGGTCCTGGAATTGGGCTGTGGGACCGGTCGTGTGCTACTCCCACTGGCGGCATGGTGTGGCTTTATCCACGGCATCGATCGGTCCCAGGCCATGCTTACCCATTGCCTGCACAAGTTACAGGCGGCAGCGATACCCCCGACCAAAGCGCGCGTAGAACTTGGCGATATCACCGACTTTGCCCTGGGCCGACGATTTGATCTGATCATCGCCCCCTATCGCGTCTTTCAACTGCTCGACACGGATGCCCAAGTCGATGGCTTGTTCCGGTGCGTCCGAGCGCATCTGGCGCCTGGGGGGACCTGCATCTTGAATGTGTTTCATCCCCAGGGTGACTTCGAGGGGGTGCAGCAGGCGTGGGAGAGCATGACCGAGAGAGGTCGGTGGGAGGTGACGATCGACGGCGTGCGCCTCCGGTGTGAGGAGCGCTGGCTCCGCCTCGATCCCGAGCGGCATGTCCTCTATCTGGAGTTGATCTATCGCCGCGACGTCGGCGGCGCGTGGATTGAGGATGCGGTATTGCAGATTCCTAGGCGGTGTTACACGCCAAAGGAATTCGAGCAGGTCATCCGCGACCACGGCTTTCGGATCATCCAGCGTTGGGGTGGGTATGCCGGGGAGCGCTATGGGGAGGGACCAGAGCTGGTGGTCCGGTTCGGTGCGTAGTAGGCGATCACAGGGGGGACAGCATACCATAGGCGAGTCGTCGTGTGCTGTCCCGCGTGTCATGCCACCAGGGGTCATCGCCCGCCTTCTGACACGTAGGACGTCAACAGTATGAGAGCAGAGAGGGTGGTCTGATGGCTAGTTCAGGCAAAACCTATCGAGGTATCGTGGTGCCAGGGAGAGGTTTTGGTGCCAAACGCATGGCCAACCCCGCAGTCCTGCAAGCCGCGCAACGTTTGACGGCACTGACCCTGGTGCCTGGGACGCTCAACGTCCGACTGCCGCAGCCTTTCGACGGCCTGTTACCGTGGCACTTCACTGAGGATGAGCTGGGCGGGAATGTCTGGCGGGATCATGCACCCAACCGTACCGGCATCCGTTGTGGTGAGGTGCTCATAGCCGGGCGCTACCGCGGGATTGTGTTCCAGGGCGATGAGCCCGAGTATCCGCCTACGCAAGTGGAGATCATGAGCGATCACCATCTCCAGACCACGCTGGAGTTGCACGATGGCGACATGCTGGAGTTCACACTCCTGACGGACCAGGGCACCGGCAAGAGACCATAATGCTCTGCACGAGGACATCTGGGCGAGGTACATACGTATGGCCGATACAGAGCTCGATCAACTCCACACGGCGATTAAACGCCAGTGGCCCCGAGTCCCCAGCAAGAAAGCCCAACCCTACGTCAATGCCTTTTCTGCCGCTGAACGACGTGGCACGAAAATCACCGCCAAAGTCTTAGGGAATCATGGCACCTACACGGTTTCAATCCAGCTCGATCCCCAGGGGCTCACGTCCGCCTGCAATGCATTATATTCTAAGTTTCTCTATCCAATTATTATGGCTAGTGTCTATTTGTTACCTATACTTGCTGTTGTTTCTCTTCCATTCATCAAATGTTACTGACTCTTCCGATCTCTGAGTTCGGCCTGTGTTTATGCGGCTTTCTCGTCTACCCCCGGCTTTGCACCAAAAATCCGGTCAGTACGCTGACCCATCGGTCAATCAGTCCTTTTTAGCCTCATTTTGAAGGCTTTTTCGAGACCAGAGAGACCTATTTTTGCTCCTAAAAATCCTATGCAGGAGCGACTTTTGGTGCAAAGCCGTCTACCCCCCATGAAAGTGCTTTCAACTCAAAGGCTTCAGATTCTACAAGGCGCCAGTAGTGCTTCAGACAAAAAATAATTTCCTCCATCGTGAGCTGCCCTTTGCATACCAGCCGTGAGGTGTACATCAAGACAAAACACCCCATCAGGCGTAAGACCAGATGGCCGTAGTACGCATCCTCGCTCTGCACCTGACAGGCCCCAGTCGCCAGCAAGTGCTTCAAGGTGCGAAAACAATACTCGATCCAGTACCGCCGCTTCCACGCCCGGATGAGCCGTGGCCCGCTAATGGCCGTGTCGAGACACATCACGTAGAATTGCTCCTCCCTGGGTGCACTGACCACGAGGAGCGTCACCGCGCCATACGTCGGACTGGTCGCCTGCAACCGCGCATAGCGTACCCCAGGTACCTGCTCGCTGTACCGCCAAGGCCACGCGCGGTGCTGCTGCAAGTTGTGACCCTGGACCTGCCGCCCATCGGGTAGTACGAAGGTGTAGGTACTCTTCCCTTCTACGAGGAACGTGCCCTGGTGGGTGGTGGCCACATGGCGCATCAGCTTCGAATCGCCAAACCAACTATCGGCCACGCCCATCGGCGGAGACAGCTCCACGCCACGTCGGCGGAAAGCCGCCATGCGTCCATCCAGGTTGGGTAGGCGCAAGGCGCGTTACCTATTGGCACGTTTCCTCACGCCCCCCGTTTAGCACCGGACGTGCGGCTTTCACCGCATCCGGCGCAACA
>Ga0075418_10001934_pt1 | contig 23541 bp, 20 predicted proteins | sample SoiMetdeltSBSDD2_FD_81776 | JGI IMG/M metagenome (GOLD analysis project Ga0075418, IMG submission 81776) | Bulk soil microbial communities from a Populus tree surrounding site in Tennessee, USA - Soil MetaG P. deltoides SBSDD2 | ecosystem: Environmental > Terrestrial > Soil > Tree plantation...
CGCCTCATGGACTACGGGTTCCACGCGCCCACCATGTCCTTTCCGGTGGCGGGCACGCTCATGATCGAGCCGACCGAGAGCGAGCCCAAGGCGGAGCTGGACCGCTTCTGCGAGGCCATGATCGCCATCCGCGAGGAGATCCGGGCCGTCGAGGAGGGCCGCGCCCCCCGCGAGGACAACGTCTTGAAGCGCGCGCCCCACACCGTGCGCGCGGTGACCGCCGACGAATGGGGCCGGCCCTACACCCGCCAGCAGGCCGCCTTCCCGGCGCCCTGGGTGGCGGCGCGAAAGTTCTGGCCGGCGGTGGCCCGCATCGACAACCCCTACGGCGACCGCAACCTCATGTGCACCTGCCCGCCCGTGTCGTCGTTCGAGTAGAGCCGGCCCGGCCGCATCCGCCAAACCCGCTACACTCGAAATAGGCGAGTTCGCTCGCGAAAATCGCGAGCGGCGTTGGAGGCGGATGCCCGAGCCCGTCCTGACGTTCCGGGAGTTCCGTGAGCTGCCGTGGTGGGTCATCGTCCCCTGGCTGCTGGGTATCCTCACGGCCTCGGGCGTCATCTTCACGCTGTTCTCTTCCGTAGGCCGCCGTCCGCGGAGGATGTCGGCCACGCAGTGCCCGCCGGTGCAGTCGGAGGAGTTCGTGCGCGCGGTCGGCAACACCGTCAACAGCCTGTTCGTCGCCGGGGGCACGGCGGAGCTGCTCAACAACGGCGTCCGCTTCTTCCCCGCGATGTTCGAGGCCATCGCGGGGGCGAAGCAGAGCATCAACTTCCTGGCCTACATCTGGAAGCCGGGGAAGGTGAGCGACGAGATGTTCGCCGCGCTCACGGAGCGGGCCCGCGCGGGCGTGGAGGTGCGCGTCCTCCTCGACGGCATGGGCGGGATCCGCGCCCCGACGGACGGGATCGCTGCGTTGCGCGCGGCGGGCGGGAAGGTCGAGCGCTTCCGTGCCCTGCGCTTCGGCAAGATCACGCGCTTCTACAAGCGCATGCACCGCCGCGCCATCGTCATCGACGGCGTGGTGGGCTTCACGGGAGGGGCCGCGGTCGGCGACCAATGGCTGGGTGACGCGGAAAAGCCCGAGCACTGGCGGGACTGCATGGTCCGGGTGACGGGCCCGCTCGCGACCAGCCTGCAGTCGGCCTTCGCGGCGCCCTGGGCCAACTCCTGCGGGGAGATCCTGGTGGGCCCCCGGTTCTATCCCGACCATGGGGCGAACGTGGGGAAGGGCGACGAGCCCGTGATGCGCCACGTCTCGCTCGTGAGCTCCCCCTCGGGCGACGAGCACCCGTTGCGCGTCTTCTTCCTGCTCTCCTTCCTGGCCGCCCGTGAGCGGCTGTACATCGCCAGCTCGTACTTCGTCCCCGACGAGCAGATGCGCGAGGCCGCCATGGACCGGGCGAAGGAAGGCGTTGACGTGCGGATCCTCATTCCGAACGAGCACACCGACGCCAAGCCGATCCGCCAGGCGAGCCGCAGCTACTACGACGCCCTTCTCTCCGCCGGGGTGCGCGTCTTCGAGTACCAGCCGACCATGTTCCACATGAAGACCCTGGTGGTGGACGGCCAGTGGTCGGTGGTGGGCTCCGCGAACATGGACATCCGCTCCAAGGAGCTGAACCAGGAGAACGTCCTGGGCATCCTGGATGGGGGCTTCGCCCGCCAGATCGAGGAGAGCTTCCTGGCCGACCTCAAGAGGGCCACGGAGATCCGCCTCGCGGACTGGCGGCGCCGGAGCGTCGGCGCGCGTCTCAAGGAGAGGGCGGCGGCCCTGTTCGCGGAGCAGTACTGAGGATCGTGGCCGAGCCCGCCCACGACCGCTTCCCGCCCGCCGCGTTGCGCGACAAGCGGGTCCTGCTCCCGCTGGCCGCCCTGGGCCTGGCCGCCCTGGTGCTGGTCGCGGTGCGAGCGCCGCGCGCCGTCATGCCCGGTGGCTCGGCGCCGGAGGACGAGGCCCCGAGGCCGCTGGCCGACGAACCGGTCGAGACCTGGACGGACCGGTTCACCCGGCTCGAGGGATCCGGCGGGTGGGCCGCGCTCATGCGGGAGCTGGTGGCGATACGCGAGAGACATCCGGAGCTCTACGCACGGTATCGGCTGGGATATCTGCACGCGCGGGCCGCCCTCGAGGCAGGCGACAACGACCAGGCGGCCGAGTCGCTGGCCCCCTTCCTGGCCGCCGGCCACCCCTTCCGCGACCTCGCGCTCCATCATGCGGCGCGGCTGGCGGAGCGCCAGGGCCAGGCGGAGGAGGCCTCGCGCCTGCGGCGGGAGCTGATCGGGGGATATCCGCAGGCCCCGCACCGCCTGCAGGCCGTCGAAGACGAGACGGCCCATCTCGCGGCCAAGGGAGACGCGGCCGGTCTCTCCGCGCTCGCCGCGCAGGTGACGGGCACGGTCGACGCCATGACCCTGCGCGACATCGAGGCGCGCGTGGTGGAGGCGCAGGCCTCGTCCGACCCGCAGGCCGCGCTCGGGCGGGGCGTGCGCCTCCTCAAGGCGGGGACCGCCGACGACGCCGCCGAACGGGCCTCGCTGGTCCTCGACACGCCCGAGTTGCTGGCCCGGCTGGCGCCGGCCGACCGCGTACTGGTGGGCGAGGCCGCGCGCAGCCATCGGCGGTTCGACCGCGCCGTGGCGATCCTCGAGGCCGCGCGGCCGCTCCTGCCCGCGCGCCGCGACGAGCTCACGTTCTCCATCGGCCGCGCGCGCTTCGGCGAGGAGCGTTACGCGGAGGCGGAGAAGATCTACCTGGAGGGGGCGGCGGGCACCGCCGACGCGGAGCAGAAGGCCGTCTTCTTCTTCCACGCCTCGCGCTGCGCCCAGCTCCTGGGCGACGACGCCCGCGCCGAGCGCCACATGACCGCCGCCATCACCGCGGGCGGGAAGTTGCCCAAGACCTCGCCCGCGATCACCCAGCGGCTCCGCACGCGGCTGGCCCAGGGCCGGCTGGCGGAGGCCGCCGCCGATCTCCGGCTCCTGCGGCAACGCTTCCCGAAGGACCGTGCCCTGCTGGAGGGGACGCTGGCCTATGTGACGGGCATGGTCGCGAAGGGGCGGCCCACGGAGGCCCTCCGCCAGTTGGACGCGCTGCCACGGCGGCTGGTACAGAAGCAGGACACCCCCGAGATCGAGTACTGGCGGGGCCGCGCGAAGGAAGAGAGCGACCCGCGCGGCGCCGGCCACCACTACCTGGCCGTGCTTCGTTCAGAGGCGTCGCCGCACTACGCCTCGTTCGCGCGCCAGCGCCTGGCCGAGGCGAAGGTGGCGGCCGCGGTCGGCAAGGAGCAGGCCGCGCGCAAGGCCCAGGTGGAGCAGCTGCTCGCGGCCGGAGACGTCGAGGCAGCTCGCGGGTTCCAGACGGACGTCGTCCTGCTCGCGCCGCCCGCGGAGCGGGAGAAAGAGGCCGAGCGCCTGGCGGAGATCTACCGGCGCGTGCCGCGATACGCGGAGATACTCGCGATACCGGCTCCCGTCTTCCCGCGTCTGCCGCTGCCCGACGCTGCGCCCGCGCCGTCGCCCTCCGCGTCACCCGGGGCCACGGCGTCGCCGGCCACGGCGCCTGCGAGCGCGCCGGGGCCCGACCGCCTCGACAACCTCCTGGCCCTCGGCCTCTTCGACGACGCGGTGGACCTCATCCGGGAGCGATACCCTCTGCAGCCGGTCGCTTCCGCGGTCGCGCGGGCGGCGGCCCTGAGCCGAGCCGGGGCCACCCGCGCCTCCATAGGATCGGTGGAGATCGCCGCTCGGGCCTTTCCTCCCGACCTCCTCCCGCGCCTGCTGCCCAGGGAGGTGCAGGAGCTGCTCTACCCGCGCTACTTCCGGGAGGAGATCGCCGCGCGGTCGGCGGCCCACGGCGCCGACCCGCGGCTGGTCCTCTCGATCATGCGCGAGGAGTCGCGCTTCGAGCCCCGGGCGCGCTCGGCCGCCTCGGCCCGCGGGCTGCTGCAGCTGATCATCACCACCGCCCGCGACGTGGGGAAGGCGCTGGGCCTCCTGGACGTGGCCAGCGAGGACCTCTACGACCCCGCGGTGGCCATCCGCATCGGGTCACGTTACGTGGCGGACCTCCAGCGGGAGTTCGGGGGCGATCCCTACAAGACCGCGGCTGCGTACAACGCGGGGCCCAACCAGTCGAAGCTGTGGTCGCGGCTGGCGCCCGGTCCCGGGCACGACTTCTTCCTCTCGGCGGTGAACTTCGACGAGACGAAGGACTACGTGCGGAAGGTCATGAACAGCTACGTGCGGTACGCAGAGATCTACGGGGACGAGGCGGAGAAGGCGAGGCCGGACGGCGCAGGACGCTAGGCAAGCCCGGCTATACTCTGCGGCCACGCGTGCCTTGCCTCGACGGCCGCTGGGCAGGACGGGGGTCGCGCTGCCCGTCCTCGGCCTCGGCACCGCGCCGGCCGGCCATCGGCCGGAGCGGGACGCGGTGGCGTTCTTCCGGCGGTGCCTCGATTCCGGGATCACCCACTTCGACACCGGCCCTCTCCAGGGGGGTTACGGCAACGCCCAGGTCTACCTGGGCCAGCTGCTGCGCGCGCGGCGGGATGAGGTGTTCCTGGCCACCCGTTGTACCGAGCCCAACGGCGCCGCCGCGTTGCGGCAGCTGCAGCAGAGCCTGGCCGACCTGCGCACCGACCACGCCGACGTGGTCTACGTCCAGAGCCTGGGCACGGACCGGATGGACCCGGCGGCGGTCTACGCGGCGGACGGTGCCTGCGCCGCGCTGGAGAAGGCCCGGCGGGAGGGGCTCACGCGCTTCCTCGGCGTCAGCGGTCACAACCGGCCGGACCGGTTCCGTCACGCCCTGGAGGCCTGGGACTTCGACGTCATGATGACGCCGGCCAGCCTGGTGTCCCGCCACGTCTACGGCTTCGAAGAGGAAGTCTGGCCGCGGGCGCGGGAGAAGGGCGTTGGCCTCCTGGCCATGAAGGTTTTCGGCGGGGTGGCCGACAGCAAGAGGACGGCCAAGGGCGCGCACCTGCCCGACCGGCTCAAGCAGGCCGGCCTGCGCTACGCCCTGGGACTGCCGGGGGCGTGCGCGGCAATGGTCGGCCTGTACGACGAGCAGGAGCTGGAGCAGGTGCTGGCCTGGGTGCGCGCGTACGCTCCACTCGAAGAGGCGGAGCTGCGCGAGCTGGAGCAGCCGACCCGCGCCCTGGCCGCGAGCTGGGGCGAGCTCTACGGCCCGCGCCACTAGGCCGCGCCCGGTCATTAGCCGGGGAGGGGAGGGATCTCCAGGGCGGACGCGAAGCGGTCGCGGGCGGCCGCCTCGGCCACCACGCGCAGCGATTCCTGGAAGGCGCGCACGGTGAGCGTCAGGGCCTCCTCGTCGTGCGCCGCGCTGGGCAGGAACAGGTTCTGCTTGGTGAGCACCCGCCGGCGCAGCAGCTCCTGCTGCAGCAGCGTCCGCATCAGCAAGCGGCGCCGCGGGTCCACACCGTCGAACACCATCATCATCCGATACGGCGGCCCGATCATGCGGGCGGGGACGCCGGCGGCGTGGCAGGCGGCATCGACGGATTCCCTGAGCCGGCGGCCATGGGCCGCCACCTGGCCCGGGACGTCCTGCTCCCCATAGATCCGGAGCGCTTCACGAGCGGCGGCCAGCGCGTAGGTCTCGCCCTTGAACGTCGGCTCGTAGTGGATGCGCCCGATGGCCGAGGCGAAGACGTCGCGGCGTCCGACCACCGCCGCCAGGGGCAGCCCGTTGCTCAAGCCCTTGCCCACACAGGTCAGGTCCGCCGTGATGCCGGTGGCCCGCTGGACGCTGCCGCGGTGATGGCGGAAGCCGGTCAGGATCTCGTCGAAGATGACGAGTGCCCCTTCTCGGCGGGCCAGCGCAGCGGCTGCGGCCAGGAACGCGGGATCAGCCTCGCGCACAGGCCCGTCGGTCCCTTCCAGGACGCCCGCCGGCTCGAGGAGGATCGCGGCCACCCGCCCGCGGTGCTTCTCGAACAGGCGGGCGAGCGCTTCGAGGTCGCCGGGCGCGAACTGCAGGAGAACCGACTCGTCCCGGGGGGGTACCCCCGTCGCCGGGAAGCCCAGCCCCTCGATGAACCAGTCCTGCCAGCCGTGGTAGCCGCAGGACAACACCAGCGGACGCCCGGTATGCGCCCGGGCCAGGCGCACGGCCGCGGTACAGGCGTCCGATCCGTTCTTGCCGAAAGTGGCCGCCTCGGCCCCGGGGAAGACCGCGCATAACGCATCCGCCACCTCGGGCATCAGCTCCGGGGTCAGCGTGGGAGTGGCGGCCGAGTGGAGCACCGATTCCACCGCTCGCCGTATCCGCTCGTGGGCGTACCCGAGCAGCGCCGAGCCCCAGCCCATCAGGTAGTCGACGTAGGTCCGTCCCTCGAGGTCCGTGCTGCGGCACCCGCGCGCGTCGCGACCGAACTGCGGGTAGCCGTCGCCGCTGGAGCTCCAGCTCACGCCGTCGCAGGGGAGCCAGCAGCGCGCATGGGTCTCGAGGACGCGGTCGCGCAGACGGCCGGTTCGGCCGGTGATGGAACGGCCTACCAGGAAGGCGAGGCGCAGCGGAGCCGCCCTGTCCGCACCGGGAAGCGCTCCGGCTTCGGCCACCTCGATCTGCAGCTCATGCCGCCCCGCGCCGCTCGGCGTACGAAACACCCATGACGCGGTGACGGCCTGGCCGGAAGGCACCGCATGCGGCAGCGGCACCTCGCCCACGCGCGCCCCGTCGAGCCCGATGACCAGGCGGGCCGTCGCCGCCCACGGGCGAAGCCCGCGGTTCTCCAGCGTGAACCAGAGCGCGCGCACCTCGGCGGCGGGGAGGGTGGGCGGCAGGTTGTGGTCGGTGCAGGCTGCTTCGGGCTCGGCGGTGACGGGCAAGTCCCCTACCGCGCCCTCTGCCACGCGCCGTAGGTTATGCCGCAGTTCACCTCGATGGTCGTGCCGTCGATGGCGTCGTTCTCGATCACGTGCGCTATGGTCGAGACCAGCTCCTCCAGCCGGACCAGGCGGCCCAGGTGGACGTTCTTCACGATGCCAGCCACGATGTCGGGGTTGAGGTCTTTCAACGCCTCGGTGGCGGTGTAACCCGGGGCCAATCCCACCGCGCGGATGTTGCGGATGCCGGAGGCGTGCAGCTCGCCGGTCACGATCTTGGGCCAGACCGTCAGGGCCGCCTTGGTGGAGGAGTAGTTGATCTGCCCGGGCTGGCCGTCCTGCGCGACCGAGGAGATGACCAGCAGCAGGCCGGGCCACCCGCCGTCCGCCATCCGGCGCGCGGCCTCGCGCCAGGTGATGAACGCGCCGACCAGGTTGACCTCCACCACCGTCCGGAAATCCTCGGTGGCCAGCACCCGCGTGATGCGACCCGTGCCCGGGTCACGGCTCAGCATCAGCCCGTCGCGGGCGATGCCGGCGTTCGCGCAGACGATGTTCAGCGCGCCATAGCGCTGGACGGCCGTCTCCATGACCTTCTGGACGTCTGCGTCGCGGGTCACGTCGGCCGCTACCGCCGTCGCCTCGCCGCCCGCTGCACGGATCTCCCGCGCCGCGGCGGTCACGCAGTCCTCCAGGACATCGGCCAGGACCACGCGGGCGCCCGCCGCGGCCAGCGACCTTGCGGTGGCCAGGCCGATACCCCGCGCGCTTCCAGTGATCACGACGACGGATCCGGCGAGCCTCATGCCCCGCCCTCTGCGGGGATCCTATCCCACACTCGGAGACCCGCCGCACCCGTCGGGGTGCGGCTACGACTTCTTCTTGTAGGTGATCCGCATCCCCGGGACCTCCTTGCCGTCGGGTCCCGTCATGTACATCGTGAACACCCGGGTGCCGGCGTCCTTGTACTCGACGACGGACTTCATCTTCGCATGCTGCCCCGACGCATCCGTGGACTCCATGCTGCCGGTCATGGTCTTGGTGGCGGCGTCCCAGGTGGACTCTCCCATGGCGATGCCGGCGGACATCGAGTCGGTCCAGGTGCCCACGTACTTCTTCTTGCTCGGGTCCCAGGCCGAGGTGCCGTGGCCATGGAACGACTGGCCGGGCCCCATCTCGCCCTTGAAGTCCGTGATGAGGCAAAGGCCGCCGCAGCCCATGACGTTGGTCTCGACGCCCTTGGAGGTCATGGGCGGGGTGCCCGGCGCCATGAACATCTCCACGGTTGCGTCCCAGGCGCCCTCGTCCTGCTTGAGGATGGCCTGCTCCGGCCCGGGCTTGGGCACGGGCGGCATGCCCTGCTGGGCGGCCAGGGGTCCCGCCAGGATCACCGCGCCCAGGGCCGCGGCGAGTGCCGAAGACATCAGCTTCATTGCGCCTCCTTCGAGTGGAGTGATCGAGGGTACGAACCTCCCGGATTGTGGCCCGCTCCGCCGCGGGCAAGCAAGGGGAGCGGTCGTTGCTTTGGCCTCACCGTTGGACGATACTGCTTAAATCCCCGGAAGGGCAGCCTCGTAAGAAGGGCTGCGGGCCTCAGGTGCTCGACGGAAGTCTCGACAAGACCAACGGACGAATGGTCCTGGGCTGGGCGTGGGACGACGGCAGTCCCGCGGATCCCGTCGCGATCGAAGTGTACGACCACGTCACCGGAACGGTCCTCCAGACGGTCGTGGCCAACCTCCCGCGCATCGACCTGCGGAAGTACGGCAAGGGAGATGGCCACCACGGGTTCTCGGCGGAGCTTCCGTCCGAGTCGTTCCGCCCCGGGCTGCTCGTCTCGGCGCGGATCTCCGGGACCCGGTACGTGCTGCCCAACTCGCCTTTGCGCCCGGGCGACGACGAGCAGACGCGGCTCCCGGACCGCGCGGAGCGGCTCGCGGGCCGGTTCTGCTCGATGCCCTTCGAGAAGCTGGCCCTCGATGCCGACGGCGCGCACCTCTGCTGCAGCTCGTGGCTGCCCACGGTCGTCGGCGACCCGAACACGCAGAGCCTCGACGAGATATGGAACTCGAAGGCCGCCATCGAGGTCCGGCGGTCCATCATCGATGGGGACTTCAAGTACTGCCTCGACCGCTGCCCGGCCATCCAGGAGAAGAGCCTCCCGCTGGTGTCGCAGCTTCATCCCGACGTCTACGCGCGCGCGGTGGCGGCGAAGTCGGCGCCCATCACCACGCTCCCGAAGCACCTCGCGGTCCTCTACGACCGGACGTGCAACCTCTCGTGCCCCTCCTGCCGGTCCACGGTCCTCTCCGCCACGCCGAAGGAGCGCGAGGAGTTCAAGGTCGTCCTCGAGAAGGTGATCCGCCCGGCCATGCCCGGCCTGAAGGTCCTGGAGTTCGCCGGAGGAGAGGCCCTGGCCAGCGCCCACCTGCGCACCGTGCTGGGGATGATCGACCGCCAGGCGCACCCGGACCTCCGGGTGGCCCTCTTCACCAACGGCACGCTCTTCGACCGCAAGGCCTGGGACCACCTCTCCAACGTTCACGGGATCACGTCGGTCTATCTCTCGCTCGACGCGGCCACCAAGCCCACGTTCGAGGAGCTCCGCCGCGGCGGCCTGTGGGAGGAGACCTTCGCCAACGTGGAGTTCATCTCGAGCCTGCGCAAGGAGGGGGCCATCGAGCAGTTCGCCATCCTGTTCGTGGTGCAGTCCAGGAACTTCCGGGAGATGGCCGACTTCGTGAGGCTGGGCCAGCGTCTCGGCTGCGACCGCGTCCTCTTCCACGAGCTCGTGGACTTCAAGACCTACTCGGCCACCGAGTTCAAGGCCCGCAGCATCGTGTCGCCCGGACACCCGCAGCACGGCGAGCTCCTGGCCGAGCTACGGGACCCGGTCTTCGACGACCCGCGCGTGGTGCTCGCCACGTTCCGGACCCTGCGCCAGCAGTCCCTGGCCGCGCAGCCGGCCCTCCAGGCCTAGCGGGTCCCCGGGTGTGCTGGTGCCCTCAGTTGTCCCGCCGCCCGCATTGGACCATACTGCCTCAATCAGATCTGCCGATCAGGAGGCTGACCATGCGTAGAGCTGCCCTCGCGCTCTTTGCGTCCTTCCTGTCGTCCGTGGGAGCGGCCGCCGCTCCACTGGCACCGCCGCGCCTGGTCGTCGATCGCGTCGGGCCGCGGACCAGCCTGTTCGTCGAGGTGGTGACTCCGGACGGCGCCACCGCGCGCTCCCTGCTCAAGCAGGCGGTGACCGGCGTGCGGCCGGTGGCGGCCGGCTGGGACCCGAGGGAGAGTGCCGCCTTCGTGACCTGGAGCGAGCAGGACGGCGGCCGCTGGGCGTCCTACAGCCGCGACGGAGGGAAGATCTGGTCCGCGCCCCAGGCCACGGGCACCGCGCTGAAGCTGCTGGGGGGCGACGTCCTACCGGGGCAGCCGATGCCGCCGGTCCCGCCCGCCCTGACCCTCCCCGCCGACGGCCGCTTGTTCCTGGTGCAGTTCCGCTCCGTGGGACTGCCCGAGTGGCGGCAGGCCTTGACCGAGCTTGGGGCCGAGGTCCTCAACTTCTTCCCGCACAACGCCCACATCGTGCGCATGGACCCTGCGCTCGTGCCCGCCGTCTCGCGCCTGGCCGTCGTGGAGCGGGTGGAGCCCTATCACCCCGCCTACCGACTGGAGCGCGAGCTGCGCGACTGGGCGCTGGCGGGAACGGACCAGGCACCGCGCCGCGTCCGGACCATGGCCTTCGAGTGGGGGCCGGCGGGCAAATCGCGCATCCTGGCCGCGGCCCGCGCCTGGGGCGCCACCGTCGCCACGTGGTATCCGAGCGGCCACATCCTGGAGCTGTGGGCCGATCCGGCCCAGCTCCTGCGCCTGGCCGCGCACGACGAGGTCCTGTGGATCGACCGGTGGTCGCCGCCCGAGCCGGACATGAACCTCGTCCGCGGGGATTCCGGGGCCGACTGGCTCGAGGACACGTACGGGACCTGCGGGCAGGGCGTGCGCGGCGAGGTCCTCGACAACGGCATCCAGGAGAACCATCCCGATTTCGACGGCATCCTCACGCACGGCCCGCACAACACGGAGAGCCACGGCACGAGCACCTACGGCATCGTCTTCGGCAACGGGGACCGCGACGGCGACGGGAACGCGCAGGGCACCGGCCACATGCCCAGCTCCACCGGGTGCCCCTCGCAGGGCATCTTCGCGGACTACGACTTCCTGACCGACCGCTTCGCCCATACCCACCAGCTCAAGCAATCGCCGTACTACGCCTCGTTCCAGACCAACTCCTGGGGTGACAGCCTCACCACGCAGTACACGAGCATCTCGCACCAGATGGACGACATCATCTGGCAGCTGGACATCGCGATCACGCAGTCGCAGTCCAACGCGGGGAGCCAGCTGTCGCGGCCGCAGGCCTGGGCCAAGAACATCATCGCGGTGGGCGGCATCTACCACTTCAACACCCCGGTCACGACCGACGACCACTGGAACGGCGGCGCCTCCATCGGGCCGGCCGCGGACGGCCGGATCAAGCCCGACGTGAGCTACTGGTACGACAGCATCTTCACCACCAGCACGGGCGGCGGCTACACCTCGTCGTTCGGGGGGACCTCCGCCGCCACCCCGGAGACCGCGGGCGTGCTGGGCCTGATCGTCCAGATGTGGTCGGAGAACGTCTGGGGCACCGATCCGCAGGGCAACACCGTCTTCGAGCGCCAGCCGCACGCGTCCACCATCAAGGCCCTCCTGGCCAACAGCGCGCAGCAGTACCCCTTCAGCGGCACGGGCCACGACCTCACCCGCGTGCACCAGGGATGGGGCCGGGCCAGCGCCCGCGCGGCCCGGGAGCGCGCCGCGCGCAGCTTCGTGGTCGACGAGACCAAGAGGCTAAAGGTGGGGCAGACGGCCACCTATGCGATCGAGGTCCTCCCCGGCGAGACCGAGCTGCGCGCGACGATGTCCTACCCGGACCCGCCGGGAACGACGTCGGCGTCGCTGCACCGCATCAACGACCTGAGCCTGCGCGTGACCTCGCCCTCGGCCACCGTGTACCACGGGAACAACGGCCTGCTGGCGGGCACGGCCTCCACCCCGGGCGGCAACCCCAACACGATCGACACCCTGGAGAACGTCATCGTGCCCGCCCCCGAGGCGGGGACCTGGACGGTCGAGGTCACCGCGGCGGAGATCAACCAGGACGCGAACCTGATGACGCGCGCCGTCGAGGACGCGGTCTTCGGGCTGGTCGTTACCGGGGGAGCGCTGGCCAGCGGAGGCGCTCCGGTGGGCGAGAACTGAGAGGACCCCGATGGGTGTTGATTTCGTCAACGCGAACATCGAGCTGAACCGCCGCGAAGTGCGCGAGAAGCGGCTCCGCCTGGCTTCGGCCCCGCTCCAGGTCAACATCGAGCTCACGGGGATCTGCAACATCGTCCCCCCGTGCCTCTTCTGCAGCGGCAAGAACTTCGGCCACGATTACGACCCGCTCAACGTCGAGTACCTCGACAAGTACGCCTCCGTCCTCGAGCGGTGCGAGCACGTCAACGAGGACAGCTTCGGCGAGCCGCTGGGCCACCCCGCGCTGGTGGCCACCGCGCGCCGCTACATCTCCAACGGCCAGCGCTTCTCGTTCGTGACCAACGGCCTGCTCCTCTCCCCCGACAAGGCCGACCGGCTGGCGGCCCTGGGGCCGCGCCTCGGGATGCACGTCTCGTTCAACGCGGCCAGCGACGACATCTTCTTCAAGCTGACCGGGAGGAAGTTCGCCAAGATCGTCGAGAACGTCCGCTACTACGTCGCGAGCTACAAGCGCCAGAACGAAGGGGCCGCCCCGGACCTGATCCTCACCTTCATCGTCATGAAGATAAACCGGCACGAGGTGGTCCCGTTCCTGCGCCTCGCGCGCGAGCTGGGGGGCCGCGCGCTGCTGGCGTCCCTGCACGACCGGCCCAGCGTGCCGGTGGGCAAGTTCGGCTACGACTTCGTCTACGAGGAGGAGATGCTCCCGTACGACGAGCTCGTGCGCGTGGGGACCGAGGCCAAGGCGGTGGCGGCGGAGATCGGCCTGCAATGCGTACTGCAGTGGGACGCCTCCACGGACTCGACCGTCCGCGGGTTCTCCGAGCCCGGCGTGGAGACGCCGTGCCTGGTCCCGTGGCGGTACATGTTCATCCAGGAGCACACGCGCAAGGTCTTCGCCTGCCCGTACCACCGCGACCCGTACGGCGACCTCTCCAAGACCTCGTTGGAGGAGATCTGGAACGGCGCGGAGGCGGTGGAGCTGCGCGCCAGCCTGGGGCGCGGCGAGATCCCGAAGTACTGCAAGGACCACAGCGCGGGGTGCCCCCTGGTCATGGCCGAGCGCAGCGCGGCCACCCTCGAGCAGATCGAGGACTCGGTAAGGGTCGGGGAGAACGACTTCACGCACCTCGTCTCCGGCTGGCATCACCTCGAGCGTGTCCCCTACCCCATGCGGTGGACGTCGCCCGCATCCGAGTTCCTCATCCGCGATGCGGGACGTCCCTGGCTCTGCATCGACGCCGTGGCCCTCGGCCGCAAGTCGGTGCGAGGCCGGGTGGAGATGGAGGGACGCGCGCTGGGTCCGTTCGACGTCAGCGACCGCGGATGGCAGACGCTGCGCTACCCCCTGGCTCCGGGGGAGCCGGCGGGCCGCGTGATGCGCGGACGCATCGTGACCGAGACGCCATGGAGCCCTTCCCCGGTGGGAGTGGCAGGCGGGGACACGCGCCAGCTCGGCATCGCCGTGCGCCGCATCTGGACGGAGTCCACTCGCGCCACCCGGCTCGTCACCCGGCTCAAGTCGCTGGTCCGCCGCCCGGCCCCCGAGACCGCCACCGGAACCCGACCCTAGCCGCATGCGGGAGTCGTTGTTCCCGGGCCTGGGGATCGTCTCGACCCTCGCCTACGGGGCCGTCATCGCCTGGCTCTACCTCACCGCGCCGCGCTCGCTGGGCGAGGTGGCCACGGGGGCCAGGGTGGCGGCGGGCACCTATCAGGTCGACGCCGCGCGGTTCGACGCGGCCCTCCGCCTCTTCCGGGCGGAGCAGTTCCGCGCGGCGCGGGACGAATGGGGCCGCGCCGATCCGGCGCGCCGCGACCCCCGCACCCAGTTCTACGTGGCCTATGCGTTCTACCGCGAGGGGTGGGGCCGCCTGTACAAGGACGACGCGCTCTACCGGCAGGGCATCGAGGCCGCCGACCGGGCGATCTCCCTGAGCCCCGCGCCGCTGACGGTGGCCGACCCGACGCTCCAGATGCACACGGCGGCCGAGCTCCGGGCCGAGCTGGAGAAGGGCACCGAACGGCGCATGGACGACCTCAACCCGATGAAGCTCCTGGAACCGCGCAAGTGACGGACGCGGGCGGCCAGCGGGCGTTCGTCCACTACGTGGTCCTGCCCATGGTCCTCCTGACGGTCGCGCTGCTCGGAGGGCTGCGCGTGACCGCGGCGGACCACGGCTTCCTCTTCGTCGCGCCCCCGCTCGTGACGCTGGTCCTGGCGGGGCTGCTCACGAGCCTCTTCGTGCGCGGCGGGCTCGTGCAGCCCGCGGCGTGGGTCCGCGGCGACCGGCCGGTGCTGGAGAACGTCGCCCACATCCTCACCCTGGCGGCGCTGTTCGCCGCCTCGGCGCAGGCCTTCAACTCGGTCCTCCCGGAAGAGGGCCTGCTGCACTGGCTGTTCTCGTTCTTCTTCCTGTGGACGCTGTGGAACAACCAGTTCTCGTCCTTCGATCCCGCGCGGCTCCTGCGCAGCCTGACCGTGCTCTTCGCGACCGCGTTCGCCCTCAAGCACATGCTGCTGGCCGGTCTCCGTCCCGCCGAGGCCGGCTGGATGGGGCGGGTGGGGGCGGCCCTCCTGCAGGGGGCCTCGCTGGGGACGCTGGACATCCCCGTCTTCGCGCCCGCCACGGGCTACATCTCCTTCTTTACGGTGGTCCTCTACGTGGCCGGGCTCATGCTGGTGCCGCCGGCGCCCGGGAGAGACGAGGTGCACCGTCTCCTGCGGGCCTACGAACGCCTCGGCTCGGAAGGACGGGCGCGGCTGCGGGACGCCATTGCGGAAGACGAGGCGGGCAGCGAGGGTGCGCCCCAGCGGCGCCGCCTGTCCTAGCCGGTGGGAGGCGGCGTCGTCCGCTTCTTGGCCAAAGGCGCGTCCTCGGACAGGAACATCCCGACCATGCTGAGGAGCTTGCTGGCCAGGACCGGCTTGATCAGGTAGAGGTCGCTGCCGGCGTCCTGCCCTTCGGCCATGTCCATGAGCAGGGCCTTCGCGGTGAGGAAGATGACGGGGACGTCCATGGTCCGCGCGTCCTTGCGCATCCTCCGGCAGAGGTCGTAGCCGGACATCCCGGGCATGGCGACGTCGAGGATGGCCAGGTCGAACGTCTGGTCCGCCAGGACGGCCAGGGCGCCCTCGGCGCTGTCGGCCGTGACCACCTCGTAGCCCTTCTGGGCGAGGATCTGGCGGAGCGCGCCCACGGCGGCGGGATCGTCGTCCACGGCCAGCACGCGCTTCTTCGCGGCGCGGGTCAACGGGTCTCCTCCGCCTTCTTGGCCTCGCGGATCGCGCGGGCCTCCTCGAGCACGGCGCCGGTGCGGGCCTCCTCGCCGCGGCCGGTGGGCCGGTAGTAGCGCCGCCCGCGCAGGTTCTCCGGCAGGCAGTCCATCCCCGCCACGCCCTCGGCCTCGTCGTGCGCGTACGCGTAGCCCTTGCCGTAGCCGAGGTCCTTCATGAGCCGGGTGGGGGCGTTGCGGATCCAGAGGGGCACGGGCTCCGCGCGCGTGTTCATCGCGTCGCCGGCGGCCTCGCCGTAGGCGACGTAGAGTGCGTTGCTCTTGGGCGCGGCCGAGAGATACGTCACCAGCTGGGCCAGCGCCAGGGCGCCCTCGGGCATGCCGATGAAATGCACGGCCTGCTGCGCGGCCATGGCCTGCACCAGGGCCTGGGGGTCCGCCATGCCCACGTCCTCGGAGGCGAAGCGGACGAGCCGCCGGGCCACGTACAGGGGGTCCTCGCCCGCCTCCAGCATGCGGGCGAGCCAGTAGAGGCCGGCGTCCGCGTCGGAGTTGCGGATGGACTTGTGCAGGGCGCTGATGAGGTTGAAGTGCTCCTCCCCCCCGCGGTCGTAGAGCAGGGCCTTGCGCGCGAAGGCCTGCTGCATGGCCTGCATGTCCACGCGGCGCCGCCCGTCCTCGCCCGGCGGCGCGGTGGTGACGGCCAGCTCCAGGACGTTCAAGGCCGTGCGGGCGTCGCCGTCGGACGCGCGGGCCAGGAACGCGACGGCCTCGTCGGACACCTCGGGGGCCATCCCGGCCAGGCCGCGCTCGGCGTCGGCCAGGGCGCGCCGCATCACCTCCACGAGCTGCTGCTCGTCGAGCGGCTTCAGCACCACCACCCGGCAGCGCGAGAGCAGCGCCGCGTTCACCTCGAAGGACGGGTTCTCCGTCGTGGCGCCGATGAGGACCACGTCGCCCGATTCCACGTGCGAGAGCAGGGCGTCCTGCTGCGCCTTGTTGTACCGGTGGATCTCGTCGATGAAGACGATGGTGCGCCGGGCCTCGCGCTTGCGGCGCGACTCCGCGGCCTTCAGGACCTCGCGCAGCTCCTTGACCCCGGTGAGCACCGCGCTCATGGACTCGAAGTGGGCGCGGGTGGTGCGACGGATGACCTGGGCCAGTGTCGTCTTGCCCGAGCCGGGCGGCCCCCACAGGATCAGCGAGCGGACGTAATCGGCGTCGATGGCCCTCCGCAGCGGCTTGCCCGGGCCCAGCACGTCGTCCTGCCCGAGGATCTCGTCGAGCGTGCGCGGCCGCACGCGGTCGGCCAGGGGGGCGTGCACGGCCGGCGCGTCGGGGTCCGGCTTCTCCGGCGGGGGGAAGAGCAGGCCGGAGCCCGCGTCGCCGCTCATGCGAACAGCCTAACCGAAACGGGAGCCAGAAGCGCGTCGCTGGCGCGCCGCCTCGAACAGCAGGACGCCCGCGGCCACCGCCACGTTCAGGCTCTCCACGCCGCCGCGCATGGGGATGGAGACCCGCGCCGAGACCTCCTCCAGCAGGTCCTCGCCCAGGCCCGCGCCCTCGTTGCCCACGACCAGGGCCACCGGCCGCACCAGGTCCATCTGGTCGTACGGCGTCCCCCCCGACGCGACCGCGGCCACGGTGGCCACGCCCCGCTCCTTCAGCCGGAGGAGCGTCTCGCGTGCCCCCGCCCGCCGCAGATGGGGGAGCCGGAACGCGCTGCCCATGGATCCGCGCAGGGACTTCCAGGAGAAGGTGTCGGCGCAGCCCCCGGTCATGTAGGCGCCGGTCGCGCCCGCGGCCTCCGCCGCGCGCAGGAGGGCGCCCGCGTTGCCGGGGTTCTGGATGCCGACGGCCACCAGCAGCAGCGGCCGTCCCCGGAACAACGCCTCCTCCGTGAAGGAGGGGCGCCGGGCCAGGGCCAGGACGCCCTGGCTCGTCTCCGCCTCGGAGATCGAGGAGAGCACCGCGTCGTCCATCTCGCGCACGGGGACGCCGCGGGCCCGCAGCGCCTCGACGAGCTCGCGTCCGCGCGCGGTGCGGGCCGGTCGCGGCGAGACAGCCGCCTCCGCGATCTGCGCGCCCGCGGCCAGCGCCTCCTCCACGAGCTTCGTCCCCTCCAGCAGCGCGAGGTCGCCGCCCGCGCGCTCCTTCAAGGCCCGGAAGCGCCGCACCACGGCGTTGCTGCGGCTGCGGATGAGGGGGGCGGCCATCGCGGGGAAGGCGTGATGGTATCATCGGGACGGTTACGACGGATCGGCCAGGTGGGCGAGACGGCCCGCCTTTTATGCCATGAACGATATAAAGAAGCGGCTCGAGGACGAGATGCGGACCCTCGACTACGAGCTGAAGGTCACGCTCCCCAAGGAGATCCTCACCGCGCGGGAGCACGGGGACCTGCGCGAGAACGCCGAGTACAAGGCGGCCAAGGAGCGCCAGAGCTACCTCCAGGCCCGCCTGGGCCAGCTCCACCGGCGGGTGGCCGCGCTGTCCATGATCAACCTGGACCGGATCCCGCACGACAAGGTGGGCCTGGGGTCCACCGTGAACGTGCGCGACACCGGCAGCGGCGAGGACACCGTCTACGAGATCGTGACGCCCGAGGAGGCGGACCCCACCGTGGGGCGGATCTCGCCCTCCTCGCCCATCGGGAAGTGCCTGCTCGGCCACGAGGAGGGCGACGTGGTCCAGATCCGCGTGCCCTCGGGCGCCCGCGAGCTGGAGATCACCAAGCTGGTGACCATCCACGACGAGCAGGTCGGAGACGCCGCGGCCAAGGCCTGAACGGCCGGCATTCGTGCCCGCCTCCGCGACCCTGACCTTCGACGGCGACCCGGCGGCCGGGCTTCAGGAGATCCCCGCCGCGGCGGGCGTGGGCCAGATCCTCGGTGCCGAGGGCAAGAGCCTGGTGATCGGCCGGCCGGCCCATCTGAGGCGCTGGGCCGCGTCGCATCTGGGCGCGGGCAAGCCCCGGCGTCCGGGCTCGCGTCCGCCCACCGACCTGCGGCCGGTGGCGCGTGCGCTGCAGTTCACGGTCACGACCTCGGCCTTCCAGCAGCGCGTCGTCTTCGAGCGGCTGATGTCCGACACCGTCGCCCCTTCGGCGCGCCGCGACCTGAAGCCGGCCTCCTGGCTGCAACTCGATCCGCGCCAGCGCTTCCCGCGCGTCACCGTGCGATCCCTGGGCGGCGATCCGGCGGCGCTGTTCGGTCCGTTCCGCAACCGGCCCGCCGCGGCCCGGGCCATGGCCGCCCTGCACAAGCTCTTCCCGCTGCGACCCTGCGACTTCGTCTTCGAGCCCGCTCCGGACCTGACCCTCGGCCTGGGCTGCGTCTACGCGCAGGTCCGCACGTGCGCGGCGCCGTGCCTGTCACGGGTGACGGAGGAGGCCTACGGTGGGCTGGCGGCGGACGCCGCCGCCTTCCTGGCCCGCCCGTATCGGCGGCCGGCGGAGGCCGTTGCCTGGATCCCGGAGTGGGTGGCCGGGGCGGACACGCGCGCGGTGGTGGTCGAGAAGGGGAAGGACGGAATCGAGGTGTATCCGGTGGTGGCGGGGACCGTGCTGGAGGAGCAGGCGACGACCGTGCAGGAGGAAGGGGACATCGAGCACGGGCTGGGAAGTTTGAACTGGACCGGTGCCGACGGGACCGGTCATGATTGGGACTGGTTGACGAGCTGGCTCTACACGCCGAAACGGGTGGGACGGTACGTCGTGCTGGACGGGAGCGAAAACAGCTCGGCGCTCGTGCGGCGGGAAATCGCACGTGCGCCTCGGGGTCTATGAGCGATTACTCGCCGAAGCGCCGTACCGCGCTGGTGCTCACCGGGAGCGGGACGTCCGGGGCCTACCACGCCGGGGCCCTCAAGGCCCTCGACGAGAGCGGTGTGAAGATCGACCTCGTGGTGGGGTCGGGGGCGGGCGCGGTGGCCGCCGCGTACGGCGCGGTGGCGGGCGGGCCGCGCCTCCATGAGGCCGGCGGGTTCTGGCACGGCGCGGACTGGGAGTCGTTCTACCGTTTGAAGACGCCGCTGCGGTTGGGCGTGCTCCTCCTGGGCGTCTCGTTCGGTGTCTTCCTGCTGCCCCTGGCCCTGGCCCTGATCGCGGGGCTGTTCGTGCCCCTCGTGCTCATCGCCGACCTGGCCGCGCCCGGCCTCTCCGCCCGTCTGGTGGGATGGGCGGCCGCGCTGCCGGCGGCCATGCGGGTGCCCTACCTGGCCGCGCTGGCCGTGCCCATCTTCGTCCTCTCCGTGGTCGCCATCCTCTACGTGGGCGCCATCTGGCTGCGCGGCCGCCGCCGCTTCGCGGAGTCCCTGGAGAGCGTCCTCGATCCGGCCCGCGCGCGCGAGCGGCTGGTCCGCGGGCTGTGGGAGATCTCGCGCGGGTCCTCGAGCACGGCGCGGCCTCCGTCGGATGCCGAGCTCGGCCGGCGCTACGTCGCCCTGGCCGCGGAGAACCTGGGACAGCCCGGGTTCCGGGAGCTGATCCTCCGCACCGCGGACCTGGAGACGGGAACCGTGCTGCCGTTCGTCCTGCTGCAGGACGGGCACCGGGACGCCTTCGCCGCCGCACGCAACCGCGGCTCGCGGTCGCGCCTGCCGGGGATCCCGGGCGCGATCGACCTCCGGGCCGAGGGCTACGACGCCCTCTTCCTGGACGCGGTCACGACCGGCGTGCTCCCGCCCATGGTGGCCCCGGTCCAGCGTGTCGCGTTCCCCAAGGGCGGGCTGTACGCGGGCGAGGTGCACCGGCTGACAGACGCGATCGTGGCCGCGGGCAGCGGGATCTCCGAGGCGCTGGCCGCCGGGGCCGACCAGGTGATCGTGGTGTCGGCGGCCCCGGTCGTGGCCAGCCCGACGGCGCGCCGTCGCGGTCCGCGGGCCGTGGCCGACGCCCTGCTCTCTACGCTGGAGAGGCAGGTGGTCGAGGCCGACGTGCGGGCCACGGAGCGGATCAACCGGATGGTCGCGGCGCTGGGCCACCGCAGCGAGGGTGGAGGATCCGCCTGGCAGGACCCGGCCACCGCCCGCCACTACCGCGACGTCGCGCTCTACGTCGTGCGGCCCGAGCGCAGGCCCTTCGGCCCCCTCGAGCTGGAGGGCGCGCAGGACCCGGCCACCGAGGCCCAGGCCACCGCCGCGGACCTCGTGGACCTCGGCTACCGCGACGCGTACCGCATGTTCGTGGAGCCGGTGGTCGGCGCGGCTCCCGAGCCGCGGCGGCGCGAGGAGATGGCGCGCGAGGAGCGGGCCCAGACGATCGAGCTGTAGCATGAGCAAGCGGGGGATCGGGACGCGCGCCGTGCACGGGAACGCGCCGACCCGGCGTGGTCCACTGACGACGCCGATCGTCCAGGCCGCCACCTTCGTGTTCGAGTCGTCGGCGGAGATGCGCCGCTACCTCGACGGCGACGAGGAGCTGTACCTCTATACCCGATACGAGAACCCCACGCTGCGGGAGCTGGAGTCCCGCCTGGCCGCCCTCGAGGAGGCCGAGGCCGCGGTCGTCTTCGCCTCGGGGATGGCGGCGTCCACCACGGGGATCCTCTCCACGGTCAAGGCCGGCGACGAGGTCCTGGCCAGCGCCTCTCTCTACGGCGGCGTCACCCGGTTCGTGCGCGACGTGGCGCCGAACCTGGGGATCAAAACGAGGATCGTCCCCACGGCCGACCTGCTGCGCCTGCCCGCGGTCGCCACGGACCGCAGCAAGCTGCTCCTGCTGGAGAGCCCGACCAACCCGTCGGTCGAGATCCTGGACCTGCGGACCATCATCGCCGCCGCCCACGACGCGGGCATGGCGGTGATGGTGGACAACACCTTCGCCACCCCGTTCCTTCAGCAGCCGATCTGCCTGGGTGCCGACCTCGTGATGCACAGCCTGACCAAGGCCCTTGCCGGCCACGGCGACCTCATCGGGGGCGCGCTCGTGGGATCGAAGGAGCGCATCGAGAAGGCGCGGGGTCTGCTGAAGATCCTGGGCGGCTGCATGGACCCGCACCCCGCCTTCCTGGCTCTGCGCGGCTTGAAGACACTGCATCTGCGCGTCCACCGGCAGTGCGAGAACGCGATGGCCCTGGCGCTGCACCTCCAGGACCATCCCAAGGTCGCGAAGGTGCTGTACCCCGGCCTGGAGTCTCATCCGGGAAACGAGGTGGCGCGCCTCCAGATGTCGGGCTTCGGGGGCATCGTGTCACTCGTCCTCAAGGGCGGGCTCGCCGCCGCGGAGCGCTTCTACGACGGCCTCCAGCTCATGGCCCGGGCGGCCAGCCTGGGCGGGGTCGAGACCCTGGTCAGCCTGCCCGTCCACACCTCCCACCACGGCTTCACCGACGAGCAGCTCCGGGCCGCCGGCATCGACGCCGGCATGGTGCGCATCTCCCTGGGCGTCGAGGACTCGGCGGACCTCATCGCCGACGCCGACACCGCCCTGTCGGGGGTCTGATCCGGAGGGACCTTGCTCCCGGTCTCCAACGAAACCGCCCTCAGCGTCGTCCTCCTCGGCCTCGGCCTCTACTTCCTCATCCTCTTGATCCGCGGCCTGCGCGGCTATCTTCTTTTCAGGAAGGTCCGGCCGACCGCCCTCCTGACCTGGCCCGTGCCCCGCTCGAGCCAGTTCCCGTTCCTCCTCATCCTGGGCGTGGTGGCCACGGCGGTGACCGCCCTCAACGCCTACCTCGATCGGCCCCTCCACCACGTCTTGAGCCAGGCCCTGATGGCGGCCTACTTCATCCTGATGGTGCCGCTCTGCCAGAACATCCGCCTCGGCTTCTACGACCAGGGCGTCTGGGCGGACACGGGGTTCCTCCCTTACGCGAAGATCGGCCGCATCGCCTTCCGCGAGACGCCCGAGATCGTGCTGATCCTGTTGCCGCGTGGCCGCTCAGGGTCGTTCCGTCTCCCCGTTCCGCCCGAAGAATACGGCGCCGTCCGCAAGGTCCTGGAAGAGAAGATCCGGGCCCGCGTGGTGAACGTCGAAGCGGCGATCCTGGGCCTCTAGCGTGAGATATCGTCTGGGAGAGGTGACGCGATGTCCGAGCACAGCGCCGTCGTGACCATCACCAAGCCCCGGGGGAAGGGCGTCGTGGACTACGAGGTGCGCGTCCAGAGCCTCGACGAGCTGTATCGGGCCTGCCGGGATGCGCCTCCGGCGGACCTGGTGAGGGTCCTGATCGAGGGGGGCGACGGTGACGTCACCCTCAACTTCGCGAGCTTTATCCGCGCGCCGGATCGCCATGGCTAACGCGATCCGGCGCGAAAGTCGGTCGTTTCGTTACCCGTCCCTGTCATAGCCGGTCCTCGTTTCTCTAGCGCGTGCTAGACTTTCCGGTCGTGTCAGCCAAGGCACAGCCCGCAGGGATCAAACCCTTCCTGGAGCGGATCCAGGAAGGCGTGGTCGTCTGCGACGGCGCCATGGGGACCGTGCTGTACTCCCGCGGCGTCTTCCTGAACCGCTGCTTCGACGAGCTGAACCTCTCGAACCCCGCGCTGGTACGCGGGATCCACGACGAGTACGTGGAGGCCGGGGCCGAGGTCATCGAGACCAATACCTTCGGCGCCCACCGCTTCAAGCTCGGGCCCCACGGCCTCGAGCCCCAGGTCAGGAAGATCAACGTGGAGGGGGCCCGCATCGCGCGCGACGCGGCCCAGGGGCGCGCGCTGGTGGCGGGCTCGATCGGCCCCGTGGGCAAGCCCCTGGAGCCGTACGGGAACATCACCTTCGACGACGCCGTGGCCGCGTACCGCGAGCAGGCGGAAGCGCTCCAGGAAGGCGGCGTGGACCTGTTCGCCATCGAGACCATGCCCTCGCTCGATCAGGCGCGGGCCGCGGTCAACGCGGTGCGCGCGGTCTCGGAGCTGCCCTTCGCCGTCTCCATGACCTTCAACGAGGAGGGGACGACGTTCTACGGCGACAAGCCGGAGGACATCGTGCGCACGCTCGAGGAGTGGGGGGCCGCCGTGGTGGGCGCGAACTGCAGCCAGGGCCCCCAGCCCATGCTCGAGACCGTGCAGCGGATGGCGTCCGTGGCCACGCGGGCCAAGGTCTCCGCTATGCCCAACGCCGGCGCCCCCGCGCTGGTGGACGGCCGCTACGTCTACCTCTGCACGCCGGAGTACATGGCCTCGTATGCCCGCCGATTCCTATCC
>Ga0075418_10001935_pt1 | contig 23524 bp, 18 predicted proteins | sample SoiMetdeltSBSDD2_FD_81776 | JGI IMG/M metagenome (GOLD analysis project Ga0075418, IMG submission 81776) | Bulk soil microbial communities from a Populus tree surrounding site in Tennessee, USA - Soil MetaG P. deltoides SBSDD2 | ecosystem: Environmental > Terrestrial > Soil > Tree plantation...
CCCGCTGGGTTACGGCGGTCCTCATGCGGCGTTCTTTGCCACGCGCGAGTCGTCCGTGCGCCAGGCGCCAGGCCGGATCATCGGCATCTCCGTCGATAGCCGGGGGCGGCAGGCCTACCGCATGGCGCTGCAGACGCGCGAGCAGCACATTCGTCGCGAGAAAGCGACATCGAACATCTGCACGGCACAGGCGCTCCTGGCCAACATCGCGGCGATGTACGCCGTGTTTCACGGCCCGCAAGGACTGCGCGCGATCGCTGGGCGCATCCACCGACTGGCGAACGCCCTGGAATTTGCACTGACCGCTGTCGGATATCAGCAGACGAATCAAACGTATTTCGACACGCTTCACATTCGCGGGGCTGAGACAGACAAGGTACGGCGGGAAGCTGAAGCGGCCAGAATTGATTTCCGCTATTTCGGCGACGGTGCGATCGGCATCTCGGTAGATGAAACCACGACCATCGACGATGTTGCCGAGGTACTCAAGGTCTTCACGACTGTGCGTGGCGGAGCCGTGCGATTAGTGCTGCGCTTCGATCCGAATGCTCCGGTGGCGGTGAAGGCTCCGTCGACGCTGCAGCGGACGTCGAAATATCTGACGCATCCCGTCTTCAACTCGCATCAATCGGAAACCAAGATGATGCGATACATCCGCAGCCTCGAACGCAAGGACATCGGCCTCGACACGTCGATGATCCCGCTTGGTTCATGCACGATGAAGTTGAACGCGGCATCAGAAATGCTGCCGGTCACGTGGCCGTCGTTCTCGCGCATGCATCCGTTTGCGCGAGTAGAGCAGTCCGAAGGGTACCGTCAGATCTTCTCCGAGCTCGAACATGCGTTGTGCACCGTCACCGGCCTGGAGGCGGTGTCGCTGCAGCCGAACTCCGGCGCGCAGGGGGAGTTCGCCGGGTTGATGACGATTCGTGCGTACCATCGCGATCGCGGCCAGCCGGAACGGGACGTCGTACTCATTCCGGCGTCCGCGCATGGCACCAATCCGGCGAGCGCGTCGATGGCGGGATTGAAAGTGGTTGTCGTTGCCTGCGACAGCAATGGCTACATCGTTCTCGATGACCTTCGCGCCAAGGCGGAACAGCACAAGAACACTCTGTCGTCGTTGATGGTGACCTATCCATCAACCTACGGCGTCTTCGAAGAAGACATCAAGGAGATCTGCCGCGTCGTCCACGAGAATGGCGGACAGGTCTACAGCGACGGCGCCAACATGAATGCGCAAGTCGGGCTGACGAGCCCGGCGGCTATTGGCGCCGACGTGTGTCATCTCAATCTGCACAAGACGTTCGCCATTCCGCACGGTGGCGGCGGTCCAGGGATGGGGCCGATTGCCGTGGCCAAGCACTTGGCGCCCTATCTTCCGGGGCATCCGGTCATCAAGGTGGGCGGCGCAAAGGGGATCCCGGCGATTGCCGCGGCGCCATGGGGAAGCGCGAGCATTCTTCTGATTTCGTACGGCTACATCCGTATGCTGGGCGCACGCGGAATGACAGAGGCGACGCGAGTCGCGATCCTCAACGCCAACTACCTCAAGGCGCGCCTGCAAGGGCACTATGACGTGCTCTACGCGAACCACAATGGCCGCGTTGCGCACGAGATGATCTTCGATCTACGACCGTTCAAGCATGGTGCCGGTCCGTCGGTGGACGAGCAGGATGTGGCGAAGCGGCTGATGGATTACGGTTTCCATGCGCCCACCGTCTCGTTCCCGGTCGCAGGGACGATGATGATCGAGCCGACCGAGAGTGAATCGAAGGACGAACTCGATCGATTCTCCGAGGCGTTGATCGCTATCCGGAAAGAGATTCAGGCCATCGTCGACGGTAATGCCGATCCGGTCGACAACGTGCTCAAGAACGCGCCGCACACGGCCGAGGAAGTCACGGCCGACAACTGGACCCACCCGTACTCGCGCGAGCAGGCGGCGTACCCCCTCACGTATCTGCGTGCGCACAAAGTCTGGCCGGTAGTCGCGCGGATCGACAATCCATATGGGGATCGCAACTTGATCTGCGCCTGTCCGCCGATTGAAGCGTACGAAGAGGTAGGGGCGAAATAGCGCTCAGCTACCAGCCATCAGCTTGCGTCGCGTCTCGGGCTGCAGCCTCGAGGCGGCAGGTTCGTCAAGAAACAACGTGACGTTCGGGTGTGTCCGGATGATCGAGGCAGGCACGAGTGCCGTAATGTCTCCTTCAACCGACGCTTTGACGGCGAGCGCCTTCCGCGCGTCCGGCACGATGACGAGCAATTCGTTCGCCTTCATCATCTGACGTATCGACATCGAGATCGCAGTCGTAGGAACATCCTCGATGCGCGTGAACCATCCTTCGCCGACCTGCTGCTGCCGGCACATTTCATCGAGATTCACGAGAATGTAGGGATCGGTCGTTTCGAAGTCCGCCGGTGGATCGTTGAAGGCGAGATGCCCGTTCTCTCCGATGCCGGCAAACATGATGTCGATTGGTGCGCGAGAAAGTTCACGGCCGACATCGCGCATCACATCCTCCACGTGACCCGTGCCATCGAGAAAGTGATACGTGCGGATCGACGTCTTATCGATCAGGTTGTCATGTAAGTATCGCCTGAAGCTCGCCGGATGCGTGTCTGGAATCCCGACGTACTCATCGAGGTGAAAGAGCTCGACCCGTGCCCACTCAATGCCCGTCAGCGCGGTCAGCGCCTGGAGGAAATCGAGCTGCGAGGCGCCAGTGGCGGCAACGACGCGAGCTGTTCCGGATTGAGCGATAACGCGACGGAGGCTGGCCGCCGCGTGTTCTGCGGCCGCCACGCTCATCGCGCGGCGGTCCGCTTCAAGGCGCAGCTTCATTACCCGAGGAGTGCGTCCTTGCAGTACTGCACGCACTTCGCCATTTCTTTGATTCGATCGGATCCTTCAGGCGCCGGGTATTCGAACTCGATCGTCGCCTGGATTGGCCATTTGTTATCACGGATCGTCTGCAGCACTTCCTTGATCGGTGTGTCGCCTTGGCCGAATGGCACGTTCTTGTCGTCCTTTGTCTTGTCCTTGACGTGAATGTGCGTGATGCGATCGTGATGCTGCTTGAGAAATGGAACAGGCGACGTCTTGTGTCCGCCGACGAAGTGGCCGATGTCGAGGTTGGCGCCGTTGTGTTTCGCGTAGCTGAACGCTTCCTCCCAGTGCGCCGGGCCGGTTTCCGTATGACCGTGATAGCCGACCATCATCCGATGCTTGTCGGCGAACTGGCCGACTCGTTTCGTTTGTGCGACATCGATCTCACAGGAAATCGCTCGAGCGCCCAAGTTCTTCGCCAGCTCGAACGCATAATCGAGCACGTCGTCGGTGAAGTTGTAAATGCCGTCATACTTCACGATTTCGATGAGAACGCCGGCATCGTTCCACTTCTTCCGGAACTCCTTGACTTTTGACATCGGCACACCGACCCGCCACTTCCGCAGTTCCTCTGCGTTCGCCTTCTGCACGGCCGGGTCCGGAGCGGGCGTGCCGCGGCCGCGAGCCGGGACGAGATTCGCGGGAACACCGAGGAACGCCTCGACCGGTTGCGATCGCAGCTCGACGCCGCTGATGTTCAAGTCGATGCACTTTTGCAGGACTTCGTCTGCGGTCAGGACCGGCGTTGGGCCAAAGTTGTAAGGCACGTTCATGCCAACTTGCACGCCGGCCCATCTGGAGTTCGGTTTGGTGGCTGCGCGCAGCGTCCGTGAATCGAGCAGCACTCCGGCAGGTAGTCCGGCAAGCGCCATTTTTCCAAGTTCACGCCTCGTGTAGAGCATGACGTCTCCTTGCGTGACAGTACTCGCACGAGCGCGCCGATGGCAAGCGGTTCCCTCGCCAGCGCGTTCATGGGCGGCGATCATATGATTGTTTCGATTGAGTAACGAAGCGTCGACCACAGCGCCCGTTATCCGGACCACGACAGTTGGGTCGTACCCGGTGCCCGACTGGCTCGCAGCACATCCAACAGAACAGGCGCTCCTGGATGCGACACGCGTCGTATTCGACATTCAGCGCCAGGCGGGGATCGATCTGCCGACCGATGGCGAGCTCTACCGGTTTGACGTCAATCATCCCGACACCAACGGGATGATTGAATATTTCGTACGTCGATTCGGCGGCATTCGATCCGACGTCGGCCGTGCCGACGCCGAGGCATTCCGATCGAAAGTGGAAATGCGCTTCCGCACGAAACCAGCGGGAGTCGTCGTCGCTCCAGTGACTGAAGGAAGCCTGAATCTGCCCGGCGAGTGCAGCCGAGCGGCGGCCGTCGCGGGACGCCCGTTCAAGTTCACGCTGACGAGCCCGTATATGCTCGCCCGCACGCTGCTCGACGAGCATTACCACGATTTGAAGGCCCTGACGTTGGCGATCGCCGACGCGCTCGGAGCGCAGGCGGCTGCTCTGCGCTGTGCATGCGTGCAGGTCGACGAAGCGAACATACCCGGCAATCCCGCCGACGGTCCGTTGGCAGCCGAAGCGATCAATCGCGTTTTGGCAAATGTTCTCGTCGAAAAGGCGGTGCATTTCTGTTTTGGTAATTACGGCGGCCAAACGATCCAGCAGGGCACGTGGGCAGCGCTCATCAGTTTTCTCAACAACCTCAAGGTGGATCACCTCGTTCTGGAACTGGCGCACAGGCCTCTGTCCGATCTTGAGGCCTTGCGAGAGCTGGATCCGCGAATCGGCGTCGGCGTCGGGGTGATTGACATCAAAGTCAATCACATCGAAACGGCGGAGGAAGTGGCGCGCGCGCTCGAGCGGGCCGAATCGATGCTCGGCGCCGGTCGCGTACGTTACGCGCACCCTGATTGCGGATTCTGGATGCTCAAGCGCTCGATCGCAGACCGGAAGATTGCGGCGCTGGTGCAAGGCCGCGACTTGTATCTCGGGAAAGGGTGAGCTTTTGTTGGCTGATCTCTTCACGCTTTCCCCGTTCGAGTTCTTTGTGCTGCGCACGCGCACGCGCTTTCCGTTCCGCTACGGCATCGCGAGCATGACGGAGGTTCCACATTTGTTCGTGCGGACTCGGGTGCTGGCGGGTGGCCGAGCCGTCTGGGGCCTGACAGCCGAAGGCCTGCCGCCGAAATGGTTCACGAAGAATCCGGCGACGACGTTCGAACAGGACTTGCCGGAAATGCTCGCGTCGATCGTCCATGCCGCGGACATTGCGGAGGCCGTCGCCTCCCGGCCTGTTTCCTTTTTCGATCTCTGGCGCGAGGTGCACCGGTCGCAGACGACGTGGGCTGATGCGCAGGGGCTGGCACCTCTCGTCGCGGAGCTCGGTGTCGCCCTCGTGGAGCGGGCTGTCCTTGACGGTCTTTGCCGCGTTCTTTCGGAACCACTACATCGTGTGATTGTGCAGAATCGGTTAGGAGTGAAGCTCGGTGAGATCTACACGGAGCTCGAGGGACACGATCCACAGACGCTGCTTCCGGACAGCCCGCTAAAATCCTGTTTTGTGCGCCACACGATCGGCCTCGGCGATGCCCTGTCCCCAAGAGAGCTGGCCGCTGAAGATCGCGTGAATGACGGACTCCCGCAGGATCTGGAGGCCTCAATTCGCGCATACGGGTTGCGTTACTTCAAGATCAAGTTGAGCGGCATGCCCGAACGGGATCTTCCTCGCCTCGAGGACCTTGCACGCATCCTCGATCGAGAGACTGGCGGACAGTATTACGTGACGGTGGATGGCAACGAGAACTTCAGAAGTTTTGAAGAGTTCAGGGATTTCTGGGATCGGATTGCGGCGCGCGCCGCTCTCAAGGAGTTGTGCCGGCGAACGATCGTCGTCGAACAACCAGTGCACCGGGATCGCGCCTTGCTCGAGGAAACAGGTGACGAATTGAGCGGATGGCCTGACCGTCCGACGCTCATCCTCGACGAATCCGATGGAGCCATCGGCGATGTGCCGCGCGCCCTCGATCTCGGGTATGCGGGTGCGAGCTACAAGAACTGCAAGGGGATCGTAAAGGGGCTGGCGAACGCGTGCCTCCTCGCCGCGAGACGTCGTGGCGGAAAGCCGGGAGTCTTGACCGGCGAGGACCTGTGCAATCTCGGTCCCATCGCGGTTCAGCAGGATCTCGCGATGATGGCGATCCTCGGAATCGATCACGTCGAACGCAACGGCCATCATTACTACCGCGGCTTGTCGATGTTTTCACGTGATTGGCAGGACGCTGTTCTACGAACACATCACGACCTCTACTTGCGACACGAGAGCGAGTTCGCGCACCTTCACATTGAAGAAGGAAGGATAAGTCTCGCATCGTTGAACAGGGCGCCCTTTGGCGTTGAGCCCCAGCTCGACGTGACGGGATTCGCGCCGCTGGAAAGGACACAACTCGCGCGCATATCATGAGAAACATGCAAGCCGTCAGGCGTTCACTGAATCGATCGAGTTCTTCCGTTATCGCTCTTCTCGTCGCTGGTTTGGTCATGACCGGGTATGCCTACCAGACTGGCAAACCGTGGCCGCCAGGAGTGCAGCAGGTCTCCGATGAATCGCCCGTCCTCTCGCCGGAAGACGAGATGAAGACCTTCTTCGTGCCGCCCGGATATCGCGTCGAGCTGGTCGCGAGCGAGCCAATGGTGGAGGAGCCCATCCTCATCGACTGGGATCCGGATGGTCGCCTGTGGGTGATTGAGGAACGTGGCTACATGCAGGATCTGCCTGCGACGAACGAGCGCGAACCGCTTGGCCGCATCAGCGTGCTCGAGGACACCAACAACGACGGCAAGATGGACAAGAAAACCGTCTTCATGGACGGACTCGTTCTGCCACGTGCTTTAAAGGTGCTCGATCGCGGCGTGCTGATCGGCGAGCCTCCTCATCTCTGGCTTGCTCGTGACACGAATGGAGATTTGAAGGCGGACTCGAAAGAGCTGGTGGTCGACACGTACGGCCAGGAGCTCGGAAACATTGAACACAACGCGAACAGCCTCACATGGGCGCTCGACAACTGGATGTACACATCCGAGCACAACGGCTACCTGCGATTGAAGGACGGCAAATTCGATTATCAGCCGACCCTGGCGCGCGGCCAGTGGGGCGCGACGCAGGACGATGCGGGACGGATTTACCGAAATACCAACGAGGCAGCGCTGTTCGTCGATTTGCTGCCGGCGCGTTACTTCACTCGAAACCCAAACCTCGTGCGCACGCGCGGATTGTACGAATCGCTACAGAACGAAGAAGTGAACCGGGTGTGGCCGGTGCGTCCGACGCGAGCGGTTAATCGCGGATACCAGGAGGGCATTCTGCGGCCAGACGGGACGCTGGCGCACTTTACCGCGGTCTGCGCGCCGACGGTTTACCGGGGTGACCGGCTGCCGGCCGAACTGTATGGCAACGTGTTCGTGGCTGAACCTGCCGCCAACCTCGTGAGCCGAATCATCGTGAGCGACGATGGGTCAACGCTACGTTCGAAGAAGGCGTATGCGGATGCAGAATTCCTGGCGTCGACCGACGAGCGGTTCCGTCCGGTGTACTTGTCGTCAGCACCCGACGGCACTCTGTACGTCGTCGACACCTATCACGGGATCATTCAGCACAAGGGGTTTATCACGGAGTATCTACGCGATCAGATACTGTCACGGAAGCTCGATCGTCCGAGTGGGCACGGGCGCATCTTTCGAATCGTGCACGATACGACTCAGCGGGACCGGACGCCCGCGTTGTCGAAAGCATCCCCGGCGCAGCTGGTCGACACGTTGTCGCATCCGAATGGATGGTGGCGCGATACCGCGCAGCGCCTGCTTGTCGAGCGAGGCGATCGATCGATTGTCAAGGCCCTCACCGACAAAGCCGAGCGTGCGTCCGATTGGCGGACGCGCCTTCACGCGCTCTGGACGCTCGATGGGCTCGACGCAATCGAGCCAGCCACGGTGATGCACGCGCTGGACGACTCGTCACGCGACGTGCGAGTGTCGGCCTTGCAGCTGTCTGAACGGTGGCTTGCGCAGCCGAATCATCCAATTCAGACGGCGGTGTTGAAGCGGACGGCGGATGCGGACTGGGCGGTGCGTCGTCAGCTTGCCGCGACACTCGGTGCGTTTCCCGCGAATTCAGCTGGAGAAACAGCGCTTATCAGCATGCTCGAGCGCTCCGGCGACGATCCGATTCTGGTGGACGCTGCGCTCACTGGGCTGGCAGGTCGGGAACCGGCGGTGCTGCACCGGCTGCTGGAGACGCCGGCGGAAACGCCACAGAAGACGGCGGTGATGGCGACGCTTGCCGCAACGATCGTCAAAGGCGGACAAGACAAGGCGGTCCAGGATCTTCTGCATACGATCGCCGAGGAATCGGGACCTGCATGGCAACGTCGCGCGCTGATCGCGGGTACCGAGGCGGTACTCGCGGGTGCGGCACTTCCCGGAGCGCCGCCGGGCCGTGGTGGAGGTGGTGCCGCCGCGGAGAACAGCACGGCACCGGGCGCTCGCGGTGGTCCCGGTGGCGCGCGGGCTTTTCCTGATGATCCCGGCACCGCACGCGGTGGAGGTGCAGGGCGAGGTGCGGGTGGAGGACGAGGGGGACGGGGTAGCGGCGGACCGTCGCTCGCACTGTCCCGTGAACCGGCTGAGTTCGCGGCGCTCGCAAAAGGCAACGGCGATCTCTCGACGCGCGCCAGCACTCTGCTCGCGCGGATGAATTGGCCCGGCAAACCACCGGCCGCTGGTGCGCAAGCACCGGTCGCGCCTCTCACACCGGAGCAACAGAAGGTTTACGACGCCGGGCAAACCGTGTTCAAAAGTCTCTGCATGGCGTGCCACGGCGAGGACGGGAAAGGGGGCGAGCTCGGACCGGCGTTGATCGGATCACAGTTCGGGCTGGCGGCGCCTGAGATCCCGATCCGAATCCTGTTGCAGGGCAAGGAAGGCAAGGTTGGTCTGATGCCTCCGCTTGGCGCGACACTCACCGATGATCAGATTGCTGGCGCGCTCACTTATATACGTCGTCAGTGGGGCAACGCTGCAGGAGCAGTGGATCCGAGCACCGTCAAGGATGTGCGGGCTGCGACGGTTGGCCGAACGCGTCCGTGGACCGATGATGAATTGACTGCCCTTGCCGCTGGGCGAGGCGGGCAAGGCGCGAGGTGACGGCTGCTGCCGCGTTCTTCGACCTCCAGGTGAACGGCTACGCCGGCGTCGACTTCAATCAGGACGACCTCGACGCCGACCAACTGCATCGGGCATGTGAACGGCTCGAGGCTGACGGCGTCGCGGGTCTTCTCGCGACGATCATCACCGACGATCTTTCGGCGATGTGCCACCGCCTGTCGCGGCTGGCCGAACTGCGCGAAGCGAATCCGCTCGCCACGCGCTTGATCGCCGGCGTTCACATCGAAGGGCCGTTTCTCAATCAGCTGGACGGCTATCGCGGCGCGCATCCGCTCGACGCCATTCGCTCGGCCGATGTCGATTCGATGGCGCGACTCCTCGATGCCGCTGACGGTCTCACCCGCGTCGTGACGTTGGCGCCAGAATCCGATCCTGGATCGGCTGTGACGCGCTTGCTTGCGTCCCGCGGCATTATCGTGTCGGCTGGCCACACGGATGCGACGCTCGACCAGCTGCGTCGAGCGATCGACGCCGGACTCTCGATGTTCACGCACGTCGGAAATGGCTGTCCGATGGTGATGAACCGGCACGACAATATCATTCACCGTGCCCTCTCTCTTGCCGACGAGTTGTGGTTGTGCTTCATCGCCGACGGCGCGCACGTCCCGTTCGTCGCGTTACGGAACTACCTGAAGGTCGCTCGCGAAGACCGTTCCATCGTCGTGACGGATGCGATTGCGCCTGCTGGGCTTGGTCCCGGCCGGTACAGGTTCGGCCGATGGGATCTCGAAATTGGTCAGGACATGGTGGCCCGTGCGCCCGACGGTTCGCATCTGGTCGGGTCGGGGATTACGATGAAGCAGAACGCTGAGAACCTCCGGCGCGGGGTCGGCCTTCCCGAACCGGTCGTTCGCAAGCTGACGTTGGAGAACCCTCGCGTAGCGCTCGGAATTTGACGACCGAAGACCACGGGCCACGGAAGAACACGGCCACGGAAGAACACGGATCGGATCCCGGATCCCGGACACCGGATCCCGGCTCGGTTGACAGAGGGTACGATGTTTCAGAGAATCGCCGAGCCTGGCGATTCAGCGTCCGATAAGGCTTCTCATGCATACTCCCGCCGCGGCTCGAGAAACACAGAGCACTCGCGTTTTCGAAGGCGTCACGCCATATCACTGGCTCGTGGTCATCATCGCGTCCGCCGGCTGGTTGTTCGACTGCATGGACCAGCGGCTCTTCATTCTTGGGCGCGAGTCGGCGCTCAGAGAACTGCTGCCGGGTGATCCGGGAGGCATCCGGACGCACATCGGTTACGCCACAACCTCGATGATTCTTGGCTGGGCAACCGGCGGAATTATCTTTGGAATGATGAGCGACAAGATCGGTCGCGTCAAAACGATGGTCGCGACACTACTTGTCTATTCAGGCTTCACCGGCCTTTCAGGACTTGCGAACAGCTGGGTCGATTTCACCATCTACCGGTTTCTTGCCGGGATCGGCATCGGCGGAATGTTTGGTGCCGCGACGACGCTTGTCGCTGAAAGCGTACCGGCAGGGTTCAGGGCGATGGCGCTTGGGTCGCTGCAAGCGTTGTCGGCTCTGGGTAACATCATCGGCTCGCTGCTCAGCCTCCAGATTCCCCCGGGATCTCAGAATTATTTCAACGATTACGCAGGCTGGCGGGTGCTCTTCTTCGTCGGTATCGTTCCGGCGCTGCTCGTTGTTCCCATCATCTTCGTACTCAAAGAACCGGACTCATGGCTGAAGGCGAAGGCTGATGCCGCGGCCGGCATCGGGCACAAGAACGTCGGATCACCCGCGGAGCTGTTCCGCGATCCACGGTGGCGGCGCAACACGGTCGTCGGCCTGTTTCTCGGCGTCTCCGGCATGATCGGCCTGTGGGGTATTGGCTTCTTCTCGCCTGAACTGATCTCGACCGCGCTCAGGGGCGCACCACAGAATGTCGTCGATACCGTGCGCGGGTGGGGCACTGCGTTCCAGGACGTCGGATCGTTCCTGGGCATGATCACCTTCACCATGGTGGCGGCGTTTCTGAGTCGCCGACTCGCGTTCCTCATGGCGCTCCTGCTCAGCATGGTCGTCACGATGTTCGTGTTCCGATCGCTCAATTCCGCCACCGATGCGTACTGGATGCTGCCGATGATGGGGTTCGCGCAGCTGGCAGTCTTTGCCGGTTATTCGATCTATTTCCCGGAGTTGTTCCCGACGAGGCTTCGTGGCACGGGGGTCGGCTTCTGTTACAACACCGTTCGATATCTCGCCGCGCCGGCGCCGACGCTGATGGGATATCTCGCCACAATGATGTCCTTCCGCTCTGCCGCCGTGCTGATGTCGACGATTTATCTCGTGGGTGTGATTGCACTGATATGGGCGCCCGAGACAAAAGGTAAGCCGCTGCCGGAAGGATAACCACGCTATGAACCGCCGTGATTTTCTGATTGCCGCAGGTTCCACGATCGCCACTGCGCCAGTTGTTGCGGCACAGCAGCCCCCGGCTGCAGGTGCCTCATCGACACCATCGTTAAAGAAGGCTCGCTTCCGGACCGGCCTGGTGGCGTACTCGTATCGCCAGGCGCTGCAGTCGAAGGCGATGACCTACGAGGACCTCATCAACATTGCCGTCGACACGGGAACCGACGGCATCGATATGACGGTGTACTGGCTGCCGGGCACCACAGACGACGTGTTGCTTCCGCTGCGTCGCGCCGCATGGAGAAGTCGGGTCGAGATCTACAGTGTCGGCACGCGTGTTCGTCTCGCGCAGCCGACGCCGGAGCTTCGCGAGAAGGAACTGGTGGAGTTGCGCAAGTGGGTCGATGTGGCGCAGAAGATGGGAGCCACCCACATGCGCGTGTTCGGTGGGACGAAGCCTCCTGATGCCAGCCTGGAGCAGGCGATTGGGATGGCGATCGAAACGCTGAAACGTGGCGCGGAGTACGCCGGGACGCGAGGCGTAATTCTCGGTGTCGAGGACGACGGCGGGATCACGGACTTCGCGAAAGAAACGATTCAAATCGTGGCCGGTGCCGATTCGCCGTGGGCCGGTATGAATCTCGACATCGGGAACTTCCGTCCGCCGAAGGTGTACGAACAGGTCGAGATGTCCATTCCTTACGCCGTCAGCACGCACATCAAGACGACGGTTGCGCAGGACGACGGCAAGACGAGAGCGCCGTACGACTGGGATCGAGTGTTCACCATGTTCGCGCGACACGGCTACCGCGGGTACATGGGTCTCGAATACGAGGCGGAAGAGGATCCCAAAACCGCCGTACCTAAATATCTAAAGCAGCTGAAAGAGCTGGCTCAGAAGCATTCGGCCTGAGGCAGCCCCAGGGCTGCGCTACGGGTTTGGTATGTTCGAGCGTCGTAGCGCAGGCCTTCAGGCCTGCCCGCACCGAAGGAGTTGCGCGTGACCACGTTTCCAATTGCCGCGATAACCGACGAATTCTCGCTCGATCTCGACACGGCTCTCGATGCCATGGCGAAGATCGGCATGACCGGCGCTGAACTGAGGTTGATTGGCGACCGCAACATGATCGATCTCAGTGATGCTGAAGTCACCGACGTCCGGCGTCGCGTCGAGAGCCGCGGGATGCAGGTGCTCAGTATTGCCTCGCCAGTCCTCAAGTGCGTGCTTCCAGATGCTCCGCCGATCGACGAGCGTCTCGAGCAGGATGTTTTTGGCTCCGCCTACACCATCGACGATCAACCGCGTCTCTCGACGCGTGCATTCGAGATTGCCGAGCTGACCGGCGCCACGATCATCCGTGTATTCTCGTATTGGCGTACGACTGCCCCGGACCGCTGTTTCGATCGCATCGTCACGGCGCTGAAGGATCTCGCCGATCGAGCCGCCGATCGAGATTTGATCATCGGCCTGGAGAACGAGCAGGCCTGCAATGTGGCCACGGGCGCCGAAGCCGGCCGATTGCTGGCGGCTCTCGATCATCCTGCACTCAAGGCAATCTGGGACCCGGCCAACGCGTCCATCCTTGGGGAGACGCCGTTTCCGGACGGCTATTCGAAAGTGCCCGCATCACGGATCGTTCACGTCCACGCGAAGGATTGCGTCGTCTCGGGCCACACGCCGACGTGGGGGCCGCTCGGCGAGATGGGCATCGACTGGAGAGGGCAGCTTGCCGCGCTCAAGCGCGATGGATATCAGGGTGCGATCAGTCTCGAGACTCACTGGCGCGGGTCCGACGGCGATCGGCTGAAGGCGAGCATCATCTGCGGTGAAAACCTGCGAGAGCTGGTGGCCGAGACGCACAACCAGCCGGCATGAGGACTACCGCCGACCTTCGACCAGAGCTTGCGTCAGCGCGTGCGCGCGGCGGCGGTAGGCGTCGAGCAGCGTCTTCGTGACCGGGCCGGGCGTGCCGTTGCCGACAGGCCGGCCGTCGATCTGCGTCACCGGACTGAGTTCTTTCGTCGTGCTCGTGATAAACGCTTCCTCCGCTGATTCCAGATCGGCAGGGACCAGCGTTTCGTAGCGGACATCCACTCCGACGTCGTTCCCGACCTCGAAGAGAAAATTACGCGTCAACCCTTCGAGCAGTCCGGCGTCGTTCTTCGGCGTCAACGCCGCGCCGCCACGGACGATGAAGAAGTTCGCCTGCGAGCACTCGGAGAGCTCGCCGCGATAGTTGCACATCAGGCCCTCGTCGGCGCCGCGCCGATTCGCCTCCTGCATGGCGAGCGCGTTATTGAGCAGATTATTGGCTTTGATGATTGGATTGACCGATCCGGGGTGGTTACGGAGGATGGGTACGAGCGCAACCTTGATCCCCTCGCTCAGGACTCGCGCCGGCACTTCCTCGAGCGGTTTGACAATGATGACGAGCGACGGCACCGGCGTTGATTGCAGGTCGTAGGTCAGCTCGCCGACGCCGCGCGTCAGCAACACTCGAATGTAGGCTTCCTGCAGCGGCGCGGCGGCGGCCATCGTATCGGCGATCCATGATGCGAGTTCGTCATCGGTGAACGGCACCGCGAGGTCGAGATAGCCAGCCGAGGCGCGCAGGCGACGAACGTGTCGATCGTAGAGAAACGGCACACGATTGTAGGTGCGCAGCGTTTCGTACACGCCTTCGCCGTAGAGGAATCCGTGATCGTACACGGGAACCGTCGCCTCTTCGGCGCGCGCGATCCGACCATTGACGTAGACAGCACCACGTAGGGGCATCGGCATATGAGTTTGCGTCTCTGGAGGCGAGAGAGGAAACGAAGTTCACAACGAAGCAACGAAGCTAACGATGACGAACGGAGAAACGATGCTCGCGGTCATCCACGGCAATCTCGAAACGTGGATGGCTGCGAGCATCGTTCCTTCGTACGTCTCCGTTGACTCCGTTTCTTCGTTGTGAACTCCGTTCTCTCCGTTACCTCCGACGCTCGCGTTGCAAAAAGTCTAGCACAAGCAGTACGCTCGCCTTCGATGCGCGTGCTCAACACTCAGCAGATGCGCGAAGCGGATCGCCGTACGATCGACGAGGTCGGGATTCCGTCGATCGTCCTGATGGAGAATGCCGGCCGTCAGGCGGTCGCCGCGATGGAAGCCGCGTTCGAAGAACTGTCGACCATGCATGTCGGCGTGATATGCGGGCGAGGCAACAACGGCGGAGATGGCTTCGTCGTGGCACGGACGCTCATCCAACGCGGCGTCGAGACGTCCGTGTTTCTCCTCGGCAGCGTCGCCGATGTTCGCGGTGATGCGCGCACCAATCTCGAGGTGCTCGGTCGGATCGGGCTGACGGTTGTCGAGATCACGAACGCGCAGGAGTGGGAGCTGCACTTCAGCGAGCTCTCGCGCTGCGAACTGCTCGTTGATGCCATTCTTGGCACCGGCTTTCATGGCCAGTTGAGCGGCCTGCTCGAGACGGTCGTTGCCGACATCAACGGCCTCGGCGTGCCGATCGTGTCGATCGATCTCCCGACCGGTCTCTCTGCCGATACCTCGGAGGTCGGCGGCGAGGCGATCGAGGCATCGATGACGATTACGCTCGGAGCACCGAAAATTCCGCTGATTCTTCCTCCCGCCGACACCTACAGCGGCGATCTGGTAATCGCCGACATTGGGATTCCGTTCCCGATTCTCGATGACGTCGAAGGGTCATACATCGAGATTCTGACCCGCGAAAAGATGCGCGAACTCGTCCCCGCCAGGGCGGCTGATTCGCACAAAGGAGATTTCGGCCGCGTCCTGGTCATCGCCGGATCGATTGGCCGCACGGGCGCCGCACACCTTGCGGCGTTAGGGGCGCTTCGGTCGGGCGCCGGATTGGTCACCGTTGCCACTCCTCGCTCGTGTGTCCCGATTGTTGCCGCGATGGCACCGGAGTACATGACCGAAGGCCTCGAAGAAACCGCCGCCGGGACGGTTGATTTCGCCGCGCTCGATCGCGTCCTCGATTTCAAAGCCGATGTCATCGCGGTCGGTCCAGGCCTCGGCCAGTCTCCAGGTACTGCTGCGTTCGTGCACGGACTTGTCGAACGGGCCGGTGTTCCCTTGATCCTTGACGCCGACGCGCTGAACGCGTTCGTCGGCGATCCGGAGCGGCTTCTCGGACGCGACGGTGTCGACGTCGTCATTACGCCGCATCCAGGTGAGATGGCGCGGTTACTCAATCTCAGTATCGAAGCCGTGCAGCACGATCGCCTGCGGCACGCGACCGAGTTCGCCTCGACGCATCGTGTTCACGTCGTGCTCAAGGGGCATCGCACGATCGTCGCCGGTCCGGATAACCGGGCCTTTATCAATTTGACTGGCAACGCTGGAATGGCCACCGGCGGCACCGGCGATCTGCTCACCGGCATGATCGCCGCATGGTTCGGCCAACTGCTCGATGCCGAAGCTGCCTGCAAGCTTGCCGTCTACCTGCACGGGACCGCAGGCGATCTGGCCGAAGCAGACGAGGGGGACGTCGCGCTCGTCGCCGGCGATGTCGCCGAGCGTCTCGGTGACGCCGTCCTCGAACTGACCGCCCGTCGTCGCCAGAAACGACAGCCGGAATAGCGTGCGCCGCGTGGCCGAGCCTGAAATTGTCATGACCAGCAGCGAAGACGAAACCTCACAGGCAGGGGAGCGATTCGCCGCGCGGTTGCAGGCCGGCGATGTCGTGCTGCTCTATGGTGATCTCGGCGCAGGCAAAACGGCTTTCGTCCGCGGGATCGCTCGGGGACTTGGTGCCGCACCCGACGATGTCACGAGCCCGACGTTCACGCTGATGCAGGAGTATCGCGGACGCGTGACGCTCGTTCACGTCGATCTGTATCGCCTCGCGCCCGACGAGGTGAGCGGTCTTGGGGTCGAAGAATCAACCGACGAACCCGCGGTGATTGCGATCGAGTGGGCCGAGCGATGGAAAGGCGCGCCCGCTGAGGCGTGGACGGTGCGGATCACGGATGAGGGGGGAGATCGGAGAAGGATAACTATTGGAGACCAATTTCATTCCACCCGGTAGTTTGGTGCTTCCTTGGTGATGATGACGTCGTGCACATGCCCTTCACGATGACCTGCAGGCGTTACACGAATCAATTTCGCATCGCGTTGCAGTGAAGGAATGTCGGGGCTCCCGCAGTACCCCATACCCGCACGCAGTCCGCCGACGAGCTGGTGAATCATCGCCGCGACGCTGCCTTTGTGGGCGACGCGCCCCTCAATCCCTTCGGGCACGAGCTTCTCGCTGGCTTCGGGTGTGGTGTCGAGATCGAACTCGTCCTGGAAGTACCGATCGCGGCTGCCTCGCCGCATCGCGCCCAGTGAGCCCATTCCGCGATATTCCTTGAAGCTGCGTCCCTGATACAAAATCATCTCGCCGGGGCTCTCATCGGTGCCGGCAAAAAGACTTCCGATCATGACGGCGCTGGCGCCGACGGCAATGGCCTTGGTGATGTCGCCGGAGTAGCGGATTCCGCCATCAGCGATGATCGGAATCTTATGTGGCGCGGCGGCGCGCGCGCATTCGGCCACCGCCGTGATCATGGGGACGCCAATGCCGGCGACGATTCGTGTCGTACAGATCGAGCCCGCGCCAATCCCGACCTTGACCGCGTCAACATCCAGCGCGATCAGAGCCTCGGTCGCATCCGCTGTTGCAACATTGCCGGCCACGAGATCCACATCCGCATACTGACGACGGATGCGCCGCACCATGTCGAGGACACCCTGCGAATGCCCATGCGCAGTATCGACCACCAGCACATCGACGTGCGCCGCGACCAGCGCTTCGGCGCGTTCGAGCGCATCCTTGCCGACGCCGATCGCGGCGCCGACGCGCAGGCGGCCCAGGCTGTCCTTGCAGGCGTTCGGATACTTGACGATCTTCTGGATGTCCTTGACCGTGATCAGCCCCTTCAACATGTAGCGGTCATCGACCACGAGGAGCTTTTCGACTTTGTGGCGGTGGAGGATCTCGCGTGCCTGTTCGAGCGTGGTCCCGACCGGAACCGTGAAGAGCGGATCGCGCGTCATGATGTCGCGGATCGGTCGATCGAGGTTGGTCTCGAACCGAAGGTCGCGGTTGGTCAGGATGCCGACCAGACGCCCTTCCTTGTTGCCGTCCTCGGTGATCGGCACACCGGAGATCCGGTATTTCTTCATCAACTCGAGCGCTTCGAAGATCCGGTTGTTTGGCGAGAGCGTGATCGGGTTGACGATCATCCCGCTCTCCGATCGCTTGACGCGATCGACCTCGGACGCCTGTTCCTCGACCGAAAGATTCTTGTGAATCACACCAATGCCGCCTTGTTGCGCCATGGCGATGGCGAGGCGGGATTCGGTGACCGTATCCATCGCGGCGCTGAGCAGCGGCACCTTGACCCGAATGTTTCGCGTGACGCGTGAAGAGACATCGACGGCGCTGGGGAGCACCTGGGAGTGCCTCGGCACCAGCAGCACGTCGTCAAAGGTCAACGCGGTGGTGAGTCCGATTGCAATCTGGTCGGAGTTCAGAATGTCAGTGCGTGTCTCCATTGATTCCTTCACGAAAAAGGGCAGCAAGAAATCTGCTGCCCTTGTATTCATTCATCGCTCAGCTCGAGCACCCCAGCACCCAAGGCACCCTTGGCACCCTAGGCACTCCGGGCACCCTTGGCACCCCTGGCACTCTTGGCACCCCTGGCACTCTTGGCACCCCTGGCACCCCTGGCACTCTTGGCACCCCTGGCACTCTTGGCACCCACTTAAGCCCCATGACACTTCTTATACTTCTTCCCGCTGCCACACGGGCACGGGTCGTTGCGCCCCACCTTGGGCTCGTCACGTTTGACCTGCTTCACGACGTCGTCGCCACCGGTTCGCGCCGGCCGAGGAGCGGTCTGTCCCGCGGCATTCCCACCACGGATCGCGCCGAACGGTGACGGCGGGGGAGCCGACTGCGGCGAACTCAGCGTCAACTGCTGCGGCGGACGTCGTGGCTGCGTCGGCCGAATTGGCGCCGTCGTTCCCGCGGCATCTTCACCGGTGACCGGCGTGAGACGCCACAGGTAACGGACGATTTCTTCTTCGACGCGATCCTTCATCGCCTGGAAGAGGGCAAAGCTCTCCTTCTTGTACTCGACGAGCGGATCGCGCTGGCCGTAGCCGCGAAGGCCGATGCCTTCTTTCAGATGATCCAGGCTATAGAGGTGATCCTTCCATTGCGCGTCGACGATCTGCAGCATGATGTCGCGCTCGACACGACGAAGGATTTCGGCCGGGATCAGCTTTTCTTTGGTCTCGTATTTCTGAAGGATGGGCGCCCACAGCGCGTCGGTTATTTCTTCCGGCCTCATTCCGGACAGATCCATTCCGTTCAGATCCGCTGGGTCCATGCCGAAGATGTCGGCGACGGCCTGAACCGTCGCGCCGAAGTCGCGATCCTCAGGATCAACGTCCTCCCCGGCATACGTATCGACCGTGCTGTCGATCAATTCCTCCGCGAGCGTCATCAGATACTCGCGCGTGTCGACGGTATCCTCATCGGTCAGGTGAATCTTGCCCTCGAGCAGTTCGCGGCGGAGCGAATAGATGCTCTCGCGCTGCTTGTTCATCACATCGTCGTACTCGAGGAGATGTTTGCGCACTGCGAAGTTCTGCGCTTCGACCTGCTTCTGCGCCCGAGCGATGGCGTTGGTGACCATCTTGTGTTCGATCGGCACGCCCTCTTCCATCCCGAGGCGCTGCATCAGGCCGGAGATTCGATCCGACCCGAAGATGCGCATCAAATCGTCTTCGAGCGAGAGATAGAACCGCGATGAACCGGGGTCGCCCTGACGGCCGGCGCGGCCGCGAAGCTGGTTGTCGATGCGCCGCGCTTCGTGCCGTTCGGTCGCGATGATGTGCAGACCGCCCATCGCAACGACCTCGTCGTGCTCGGTATCGGTCTGTTGTTTCAATGCCTTGTAGATGCGCTCGTAGTCGGCGCGCGGCACACGATAGAAGCTGTCGAGGTGGTAGAAGTAAACGAATTCGTCGTCGTCGACGAATTTCTCCTGGCCCTTTGGCAGCTTCTCCGCGATTTCTTCAGCCAGCGTCTGCTGCCGCGCCATGAACTCGGGATTTCCGCCGAGCAGAATGTCGGTTCCGCGGCCCGCCATGTTGGTCGCAATTGTGACCGTCCCCTTGCGGCCGGCCTGCGCCACGATTTCGGCTTCCTGCGCGTGGTACTTCGCGTTCAGGACGACGTGACGGATTCCGCGTCTCTTTAACAGACTCGAAAGCCGCTCCGACTTCTCAATCGAGACCGTGCCGACCAGCGCCGGCCGGCCGATCTTCTGTTTTTCAATGATGTCGGCGACGATGGCTTCGTACTTCTCGCGCTCGGTGCGGTAGACCGTATCGGGCTCTTCGATGCGTCGCAGCGGCCGGTTGGTCGGCGCCACCATGACATCGAGCTTGTAGATCTTCGCGAACTCTTCCGCCTCGGTGTCGGCCGTGCCGGTCATCCCGGCAAGCTTTCCGTATTTCCGGAAATAGTTCTGGAAGGTCACCGTGGCGAGCGTCTGATTTTCGCGCTCGATCTTTACCTTCTCCTTGGCTTCAACTGCCTGGTGAAGGCCATCACTCCAGCGCCGTCCAGGCATCAGTCGGCCCGTGAACTCGTCGACGATCACGACGCCGCCGTCCTTGATCATGTAGTCGACGTCGCGCTTGAAGAGCGTGTGCGCGCGGAGCGCCTGATTGATGTGATGGAGGAGCGGCATGTTGGCAGGGTCGTAGAGCCCGCCCGGCTGCAGGCGATGTTCCAACATCTTTTCCGACTTCGCCATTCCGGTCTCGGTCAGCGTGACCGTTTTGTGTTTCTCGTCGACCAGGTAGTCGCCGGTCTTCTCCAGTTCCTCGCGATCTTCGGCCTTGACGTTGCCCTGCGTGACCGCGCCGGGCGCGAGACGCGGGATGATTCGATCCACTTCGTAATAAAGATCGGTCGATTCTTCAGCCGGTCCGGAGATGATGAGCGGCGTCCGCGCCTCGTCGATCAGAATGCTGTCGACTTCGTCCACGATCGCGAACTGATGCCCTCGCTGCACGTAGTGCGCGAGATCGAACTTCATGTTGTCGCGGAGATAGTCGAATCCGAATTCGTTATTGGTGCCGTAGGTGATGTCCGCCGCGTACGCCACCTGCCGTTCCTGATCGTTCATGTCGTGCTGAATGACACCGACCGACATGCCCAGGAACCGATACAGGCGGCCCATCCACTCGGAGTCGCGGCGCGCGAGGTAGTCGTTGACGGTGACGACGTGGACGCCCTTGTTTTCCAGGGCATTGAGATAGGCGGGAAGCGTCGCCACCAACGTCTTGCCTTCGCCGGTTTTCATTTCCGCGATTTTCCCGCGGTGCAGCACCATGCCGCCGATCAGTTGCACGTCGAAGTGCCGCATGTTCAGCACACGGCGGCCGGCCTCGCGCACAACGGCAAAGGCGTCGGGCAGAATGTCGTCGATCGTCTCTCCCTTGGAGACACGCGCGCGGAACTCTGCGGTTTTGGCGCGGAGTTGTTCGTCGGAGAGCTTTTGAATCTCCGCTTCTTTGGCGTTAATGGCGGCGACGTAGGGGCGCAGGCGTTTCAGGTCACGCTCGTTTTGCGTGCCGATAACCTTTGCCAGGAGAGTGTCAACAATCATCAGGAACGACGGGAGTCAGCGTATCTGATGATTGTACAACAAATGGTTGGGTGGGCCTTCGCTGAAGGCCGAAGCCGCGGCACGAATCCTGAAAATGCTGATTTTCGATTGCTGATTGCTGATTAAGGGCCTGCCCAATCAGCAATCAGAATTCAGCAATCAGAAATTACAGGATCTACTGTGCGAGGAGCTTCATTGGATCCGTGATCTTGCCGTTCAACAGGATCTCGTAATGAAGATGCGCGCTGGTGGAGCGGCCGGTGGATCCAACGAAACCGATCACGTCGCCGCGACGGATCTGCTGTCCGATAACCGCGCGGAATCTCGACAGGTGTCCGTACCGGGTCACAATCCCATACCCGTGATCGATCTCGACGAGGTTTCCGTAGGTGCCGCTCCGTTCCGCGACCAGGACGGTCCCATCGGCTGTCGCGCGAACGGGTTCGCCCCAATCCGCTGAAATGTCCAAACCGGGGTGGAAGTCCGCGCCGCCGGTAAAGGGATCGCGGCGATTCCCATAGCGCGAGGTTAACCAGCCGGTGACTGGCCAGATTGAGGGGGTAGCCGCCGCCAGCGCCTGCCGTCGTTGCACGCCGCTCTTCATGATGTCGAGTCGGCTCGCCATCGTCCCAAGCAGATCACTCAGGACACCGAACGTGAGATCGGGTGCCAGCATGTTGCCGAGGAGCGCAGGTGTTGCGCCGAAGCCGCCACCCATTGCGCGCGACTTGACGCCTTCCGGGAGCTTGTCCATCGCGCGGCTCGCCTTGGGATCGACCGCGGCCTGAATGCCGAGAGAATCGACAGCCGCTTGCAACGAGGAGATCTGTCCGGCGAGTTGACCGGTTGCCTCGCGATAGCTCGCATTCTCGATCTGCAAGGCGACGTTCTGACGTTCGAGATCGGCGATGGCGCTTGTCGCCGACCAGCGCGCTCCGAGACCTATTAGTACCGGGATCGCGAATGCGAATGCGACGCCACCAAGCGTTGGCCAGAGAGAGATGGTGAAACGGCGAACAACACCGGTGGCCCGGTCCGCCAGAACGATGTTGTAACGCCTTGCAGCCAAGCGCCTCCAGGAAGTCGCAGAGTGATCCGACGGACTCTACCATAGCCCCCGATTGGAAGGAAGTACCTGACACCAAAGGGCGAAGCCAGCTCGTCCATTCTTAGAGCACCAATTGTCTGGTCGAGTCCTTGCACAGGTGAAGTCGGGCCGCTGATAACGGGCCGAAGTACGAAGTGGCGTTGGAAACATTGGCAATGGGTTGGAACATGAAGGTATTCGTCGTGATGATGCTCGTTCTCCTCGCCGCCGCAAGCGCGGCGGCGTATGGTCGTGTGGACATGGTAGCTGGCATGGCGTCGGTCGTCGCCCACACGTCGCAGGCTGACGAGCCGATTTGGCTGCTGCTATCGGGCAGCGCCTTGATTGGTCTTGCCGCCGCACTGCGGCGCTCGACATTGTGAAGCACTGAAACGCGCCTTCGCCGGAGGGGGCGCGGGCGGCGGGTCGTCCCGTCCGCTTCATGGGGTCCGGAAGAAGGCACCCTGCATTTGCAAGCTGAGGAGGCGGGCAATCTATGAAACGACTGTGGGTACTTCTCGCGTTGGGCGTGCTTCTGCCCGCCACGGCGCGCGCCGAACCGATTGCGATTGACCTGCAATCGACCACCGGCGGGTTTAGCGGCGGTTCAACCGCCGTGCACACACTCGCGATCGATCTCGGAACGATCGTGGTGCCGGCTGGATCTGTCGGAACCTACCTGATCGACGGCCTCAAGGTAGGCGCGAACTATGTCGTGTCGCTGGTCATCTCGGGGACCCCTGGTTGGGACACTCTCCGCGCTGAGTTGCTCGATCCTGTCTCGGACGGCAATGATGCGGTGGACCCGAAGAGCCAGCCGGCGTACGTTCCGAAGGGCTACTCGACGTCAAACAATGTCGATGGCCTGAGTTTCGCCCAGGATTCGGCCCTGATGCGCAGCGCCGTGTTTGCCGGAGGATCGGCAACGGTGATGGCAGACGAAATAACGAACATGGGGGACATCCTGACGTTTGCAGGCCTCGGATCGGGAATGGTGCGTGTGACGTTCGGGCTGCGCAACTACGGGAGCAATGGATTCCTCCTTCGTCTGAATGCGAACGGGAGTCCGACACCCGAACCGGCTTCGATGTTCCTGCTTGGTACCGGACTCGCCGGACTCGCAGCGTATCGCCGCCGTCGAATCGCGAACCGTTAGCTGGTGGAGGCTTCTGTGACAGCGCATCGCAGTCGCGACATCGCGGTGGCGTGCGTGCTGACGGGGGCCA
>Ga0075418_10001937_pt1 | contig 23498 bp, 24 predicted proteins | sample SoiMetdeltSBSDD2_FD_81776 | JGI IMG/M metagenome (GOLD analysis project Ga0075418, IMG submission 81776) | Bulk soil microbial communities from a Populus tree surrounding site in Tennessee, USA - Soil MetaG P. deltoides SBSDD2 | ecosystem: Environmental > Terrestrial > Soil > Tree plantation...
GGAACACCCGAAGCCCCCTCCGGGAACACTCTCTCGAGATCCGCGTCGTCCGGCGCCGCCCCGGAGACCACGTGCTGCATGACGCCGTCGCCCAATCGCAGGTGAGTCCCCGCCAGGACCTCGAAGGAGATGCCTCGTTGTTTCGCGGCCAGCGCCAGCGCCGCGGTCGTCGGAGACCACTGCCGCCGCCGCGCCCGCCGCTGAAGCGCAAGGAGCCGCCGCGCGAAGTCCTCGCTCGGCTCCCCGATCAGCTCGAGAAGGCCGGCGAGCCCGACGCGGGCCGCGGCTCGCGAGAGGCTTCCCGAGTGGCATTCCCAGACGAGCTCGACCACCCTCGGCGAGCCCGGCTCGTGCACGAGCGTTGCGAACTCGAGGGTGTCGCGCCGGTGCATCGTGAACGCCACCGCGAGCTCCACGGCACGGATGATCTCCAGCAAGGCCCGCTCGAAGGGGATCCCCGGCGCGCTCTCGAGGCCGTCCAGGAACGTCGCGTCCAATCCGCCGTCCGGGATCGGCGTCCGGAGCCCAGCGATGCGCTCGACGAAGCGGGAGGCGAACTCGGGCCCGGCGACCCCGGTTCGAACCCCCTCGAATCGACCGAGGTCCACGCGCTGGGCGAACACGGTCGAGCGGTAGTGGACGTTGCGGCCGCGCAAGACCCTGCCTTCCAGCAACCGCGGAGCCGTCGAAGGAGCCGCCAGAGTGTTCTCGCGCGTGCTCACCGGCTCGCCCCGCCCCCGGCGGAACCGGGCGAGTAAGGGGACCCGGCGACCTTGGAATGCGCGTTCCAAGCCGACCCCGGTCTCGGTGCACGAGCGAGGGAGCCACCGATGTCGAGCCGTCCCGGCCAATGATCGGTCGCGCACGGCGACCCACCGCAATCGCCCCACGAGAGCTGGCGGACGATGGAATCCGCCCCGTCACGGAGGGTGATCACGTCGCCGTCGTTCGACAGGCCGAGCCCGTCGGTCGCCCACTGGACCTCGGCGCCGTCGAACCGGCCCACGGGCACGCCGCCGCCGAAGACGACGAGCGTCCCGCCCGGAGCCAGCGCCCGGCCGAGCGGGAAGACGTGACGCTCCGGGTCGCTCGCGTCGCCGAGCGCCCAGCCGGACAGGCACACGGGCGTCTTGCCCGCGTTGACGATCTCCACGAACTCGTCGTCGGACGGATCGCGCTTTCCGTCGCCGTTGGCATCGCCGGCCGCACCGGGCGGGGGATCGGCGAGGACTTCGGTGATCACGAGCCCCGCGGCCTCCGCGGCGCGGCTGGCGACGCAGGGCGACTCACGCGGGGCGAACAGGAAGAAGCCCGCCGACTCGATCATGTGCGCGGCGTCGTGTCCGACGCGCGGGACGATCGCCAAGCGCCATCCGAAATCCGCATGCATCGCCTCCGCCTTCGACCTGGCCAGGTCGAAGTAGAACCGCCCCCTCGCAAGGCGCGTGGATCCCTGAGCCTCCGCCTCGTCGTCTCCGCGCACCAGCTCGTCGGTCTCGGCGGTCGTGGTGTCCCGCTCCCCGAGCAACACGACGAAGGGCATCGCGAAGAACCCCCGAAGGTCCTCGGGCCGGATCGGACTTCCCTTCAGGCCATACGGCACCGTGTGGCGGCGAGGGTCGTCATCCGCGGGGAGCGTGTACCAGCCGGCGTTGGCGGCGACGGCGCCGAGAGCGCGCGCTCCGGGAAGGAACGTCAGCAGCCGATGGGTGAACTGCGCTCCGGCGCTGTGGCCGAACAGGTAGTAGCCCTGCTGACGCCCGCCAAGCGAGCGGCGCGCGGCCTCGAAGAGATGCTCGATCTCCGCATAGAGGGTGTCGCCCGGGTCGCGCCAGCGCGCCCGCGCGAGCGAGGTCCTCTCACCCCAGCCCCCCGCCGTGACGCCGAAGGTGTAGTCCGTTCCCTTCGGGTAGGCCTGCTTCGTGAAGGCGGGGGCGATGGCCAGCGCCCCGTACCGCTCGGCGACCGGCGCGGCCGCCCGAACGTAGCGCTCCGCGTCGCGGTTGGCGCCGTGCAGCGTGAACCAGATGGGTCCGCTCGCGGGATCGAACGACCGGCTGCGGTAGACCATCGCGGTCAGCGTGTGGCCGTCGCGCGCCTTGAACGCGACCCGGCCGAAGCCCGCCTGGAACAGCCCCGAATCGTCGAGCCATCTCGCGGGATGCCGATCGTCGCGGCCGCTCCCCGCCCCGTCGGAAGCACCCGCGGGGCTGGCCGGACCGTCGCACGCCGTGAGCGCCAGGACCGTCGCGATCAGGGCGAGGGGAAGGGGCCGAGCGATCATTCGGCGGCGGCGCGCCGATCCGCGAGCGGCACGACCGGGGATTCGTTCGCGGTCGCAGGCGCCGCCATCCGCGCGGTCGCTGCCACGAGGTACCGCTTGGCCGCCTCGTCGACGATGCGGCGCATCAGGGCCGGAAAGGTGTAGCCGGCTGCGGCCGCAGCGGTGACGAACGCGCCCCGCCTGTCGAAGATGTCCACCCAGCGGATGTCCACGACGACGGGCTCGCCGAACGTCGAGAGCCGAACGTCGATGCGGGCGTAATCCCGGCAACCGGCGATCGCGTAGGCCATGCGAGCGCTCTCGCGCAGCCGCTCCGCGTGGGATTCCTCCATCGGCGCCGGACAGGTCTTGCCGCCTTCCCTGTCCGTGGATTCGACGAGCGGAAGGCACTCGAGGGCCTCGTTCCCGAGAAGCGACGCGTGGATCGTCCGTCCGCGAACGACCTGCTCGACGTGCGTGGGCTGGGCGTAGTGGCGCCGGATCTCGCGGACCGCGGCGCGGAGCGTCCTCCGATTCCTCACGACGATCCTCGGCGCGTCGGGCTCGAATCGCGGCCGGACCGAGAGCGGGAAGTCGAGATCCAGCGTCTCTCCGGGGTCGGAGACCACGCGGCAGGCCGGGACGGGAACGGAGGCCTGCTCGAGCAGCGTCATCAGCGCGTACCGGTCCGCCAGGCGCGAGAGCGCGACGGGACCGGGGCCGGTGTACGCGATGCCGGCCATCTCGAGCATCGCCGGCACGTGGCTGAAGCGGCCTTCCCCCTGCACGCCCGCGGCCAGATTGAAGACGATGCCGCCGGGCGTGCCCCGCCTGGGGTCCGGCGGAAGGAATCCCGCCAACTCGCGCAGCAGCGTCATGTCGCCGTCCAGGACCTTGACCTGGAACCCCTGGTCGCGCAGCGCGTCGACCGGCCGCTGCACCGACTGCTTACGATACTTCGCCGGCGCGAGCGTGCCGAGCCGGCCGATCACGCCCGTGCTCCCCTGCGTGCGGATCACGGCGATCCTGGGTTTGGAAGCGAACCAGGGGCGCGCGCCGGCGACCAGGCGCGCCAGGCGGTCGGGCCACTCCTCGAGCAGGCGCAAGTCCAGGAATTCGGAGATGAACAGGATCGCGATCATCTCGGTGAGGATCAGCTCGGGGAACTGGACGATGAACGGCGCGATCACCAGGTCCGCCGCGAAGATGACGAGGGCGAGCACGATCGTCCAGCCCGCCCGCCAGGCCGCCGTCACCGCGTTGTCCTGCTCCAGCGTCTTCGCGATCCCCTCGGCCAGCATCGCCATGATGATCACGGGGAAGAAGGCGACCCCCCAGACCGCGTCCGAGTGCAGCCAGGGAGCGATCAGCAACGCGCCGACCATGATCGTCGCCGACAGGCAGAGGATGATCGCGACGCGGGCGTACAGGGGGAGCCTGATCCGCCGGATCCAAGGCCGGATCGCGAGGATGGCCGCGGCGACGACGAGCAGCAGCCCGAGGCTCGGAACGAATCCGCTGGCCTTGAAGCCGATCGCGATCAGGATCGCGCGGAACCCCAGCACCCGGACGCCGAGGGTCAGGCGCGCGAACGCGATGAGCAGCGCCCCCGTCGGGAGGAGCAGCAGGTAGAGGATGGAGCCCCGATCGCTCGGCGGAATCCAGTCGAGGGAGAACCACTGCTCGAGAACCTCGCCGAGCGCCCGCAGCGGCCCGACGCCGATCAGAGACATCGACTCGCCGGGGAGAGCGAGCATCCGGCAGAACACCAGCACCAGCGGGAAAGCGCCCAGGACCGCGAGCACCGCCAGGGTCTTCGGGCCGATGTGCCCCTTCCGCCGCGCCAGTCCCCAACCTCGTGCGGCCGGAGCGAGCTCGAGCGCCGCCTGCGGCGCCGCCGGAGCCCGGTCCTCGCTCATGGCGACCTACCCTGCCTTGCGGATCGCGACGACGGCCGAGAGGCCGGGCACCAGCTCCGGCGGCGGCTGCTCGAGCCGGATCCGCATGCCGACGACGGGGGCGCTGCGCATGCGCGAGAACCGCGGCCGCGGCACGTCGGACGCGGGGACCTCGAGATCGGTCGTGAGCCCGATCTGGTCCACGACTCCCGTGAATTCCCGGCCGGGGAGCGAGTGGAAGGTCACGGTGGCGACGCTGCCCAAGCTGACGGAGCCGATGTCGTCCTCATCGACCCACGCTTCGACCCAGACGTCCTCACCCAGCCTCATGACGATGATCGGCTGGCCGGCCTCGACGGAGCCGCCGGGCTGCGCGATCCGCCGGACGATCGACCCGTCCTCCGGCGCGCGGATCGACACGCTGTCGAGATCCGCCTCGGCCCGCCCGAGCCGAGCCTTGGCGCGCAGCAGCTCCGCCTCCAGCACTCCGAGCTTGTGCTCTCGTATCGTGACGGCGTCCCCCTCCAGGCTCACCGCGCGCCCCGCGGCCTTGGCGAGCGCGGAGTTGGCTCGGGCCGCCTGGAGGTCCGCCGCGGTCGTGAGCTGCCGGGTCTCCGCGCTACGGACGTCCTCACGCGAGACGACGCCGTCCCCCACGAACAGGGATTCGCGCAGCTCGCGATCCCGGCGGGCGTCGTTCGCCCGGATCCTCGCGCCCTCGGTCTGGGCCTCCGCCGCATCGACTCTGGCCGCCGCCTCCTGCTCCTGCTGCCCGATCCGCCGGCGCTCGTGGGCGATGCCCAACCGCTCGACCTCGATCGTCTGATTGAGGCCTTCCACCTGGGCGCGCGCCTCGTCCACCTCCGCCCGCAGGTGCCGGTCCTCCAGGCGGACGAGGACCTGGCCGGCGACCACCTTGTCGCCGACGTCCACCTCGACCTTCGTGACCTGGCCCGTGAGGCGCGTCCCGATCTCGGCGAGATGTCCGCGAACGGCGGCGTTCTTCGAGGTCACGTGGTGCGACTGGTACTGGAGCCAGATGAAGAGGGGCGTCACGATCGCGAGCAGTGCGACCGGGATCACGCCCCATCGCGCGGATCGCCAGGCGCGCTGCCGTCGGCTCGCCGAAGGGGACGGCGTGCCCAGCAGGCCGCCGATCGGGTCGGTCTCGCCCGCGCCGGGGGGCGCCGGCTGCGCGTCGGGCGCGGCCGCGCCTGCCTGGGTCCACTCCTTCGGGACCGCCAGCCGGTCGCGACGGCGTCTGAGCTTGCCCGCGTCTTCCATCAGAGGCTCGCCCCGCGGGCGACGGTCGCCTGCTCGATACGGACCGGAAGCGATCTCGGCCGGCGGCGGCCGAAGAGCGAGCGCTCGACGAGGTCCACGAGCTCCCCGCGCTCGCAGAACGCGCTGAACGAATGGTCGATGCCGGGGACCTCGGTCAGGGACACGCGCCGGCGCAAGCCGTAGGCCGACGCGGCGGCGCGCATCGCGGCCACCCAGCGCCGAGCCCGCTCGACACGGTTCGCGCCCTGCTGCTCGTCGAGGTGCGGGATGCTGCGCAGGTTGGTCGCGCCTGTGTCCCGGTCTCCGATCAGCACCTTGATCGGGACCCGGAGGAATTGCTCCGGGCTGAAGTGGACGCCTTGAAGCGAGCGGCCCATGCGGAGGCCGTAGGGGTAGCGCCGCATGCGATCGGGGAACGTGTACCACCCGGACGCGGCAACGACCGCGCGCGCGACGCGATGCGGATGCGCCAGGAGATAGCGGTGGGCGAACTGCGCCCCGCCCGAGAATCCGAACAACCGGATCTGCGTGACGTCAGCGCCGCACAGCAAGGCCACTTCCGAGAGATAGCGGTGGAGCAGGAGATCGACGCGAGGGCCGCGGCCCTTCCGGCCGAGGCGCTGGTAGTCCTTGTGCTGCTCCTTCGTGAAGACCGGAACCAGCAGCACGGCCCCGCGCGCATCGCAGAGCGAGGAGAAGACGACCGCCTGCTGGTGGGCGTTGCGCGAGATGCCGTGCACGGCGACGAGCACCGGGGCGCCTTTGACGGCGGACTCCGGGACGTACACGAGGTAGTCCTGAGTCGGATCGCTTCTCAGGGCGCGTCGCAGGACGCGGCCGCGAGGCAGCGACCAGGGCGTGTGTCTCCTCCTGGAGCCGGCCTTCGGCATGTCACGCGGCTCCGATCCAACCGGACCCCATGGCATCGAGGTGATGCTGCGCGCGACCGAGCAGCTCCATGGCCGTCTGCGGCGCCGCGAGCCCCTCACGATCGTAGATGGCGAGTCCGGTCGCCTCCCGGGCCTCCGCGATCTGGAGCGGCGCCGCCGTGAGCACGCCGCTGAGCGCCAGCACGGGCGTCGACCTCTCGCGCAGCCAGCGGACGCCGGCCACCGCTCCCATCGAGTCTTGCGCGGCGAGCACGACGCCTCCGACGAGGCGGGAGAACTTCGGGCTCGAGAGGAGCGCCGCGGTCTCCCGCTGGAGCACGCCGTCGGCGATCTCGAGGATCATCGCATCGACGCCGTGTGAGGCGACGTGGCCGACGAGGGAGACGAGCGCCTCTTCGATTCGCTCAGGGCCCGCGAGGTAGGTCGATGCCATGCCGACGTCCGTGAAATCGAGCACCGGATCGGCGCCCGCGTCCTTGAGCCACCAGAAATCGCCCCCGGCCCCCGTTCCGGTGACCTTAGCGTAGCCGACGCTGAGGCCGCTCGCTATCAGGCCGCGGACGAGATGGACCGCGGTCTGCGTCTTTCCCGAGTCCATGGACGTGCCGACGACGGCGATCGGAGTCGGCCGGTAGTCCCGCTGCGGGGCTGCGGGTTCCAGCGCATGGTGTCCGAGATTGATGCGCTCGCCGCCGGCATCGGCCAGCATCCCGATGGGCGTGATCTCCGTCGGTCCCTTCGCGATCGACAGGTGCCACGAAACCACGCGCGCGGCCATGCCCCCGCCCGCGACGAGGTGGCACGGCCCGAGCGTCTCGGGAACCAGGGCCTCGAATTGGCTCGACGCGTAGCGGTTCCCGTAGGCGACGACGATCTCGTCCCCGGCGAACAGATGGCGGCGCCGTCCGTTCACCATGTGCAGATAGGCGTGATGACCGATGAGGTCGACGCGCGCGAGCACGAGATCTCCCGCCTGGGGTCGTCCCTTGGGAGGCAAGAGCGAGCAGGCCGCGCCCTGGGGGACGCGCCGTGTCGTGAACGCCCACGAGGCGAGCCGCAACCGCATGCGGTCCCGCCGCGCCGGCGTCATCGCGCCGCGCAGCCCCGTTCGTGCCGGGCGCATGTCCACCAGGGGAGGAATGCGCGGTCGGGCCGGCGCACTCGGAGCCACCTCGGGGACGGCCGGCGCCTCATCAACTCTACGCAGTTGATCTTTCCTTTGCGCCATGACGGAACCGTGTCACCGGGCCCGTCCCCCCCGGTAGGCGTTCGTCAAGCTACCGTCATGCTCCCCCACGGGCAAGGCCTTTCGGCCTTGTCGTCGAGCGGTCTTGATATGATTTTTCACGTTGATCCGGTGTATCGCGATGAAGCTCGTCGGATTCCATTACAACCGCTCGCCGCTGGACACGAGCAAACGGCTCAGCCCGTCGGTCGTCAATCGCATCGCGCTCGTCGACGGCTTCTTGCGCGACGCGGGGCTGCGCCTTTTCGTGTACGGCCCGCACCACATCGATCCGGCGGAGGCGACCGTCGGTGGGCATGTGTTCGAGAACGGGACTTTCTTGCCGTCCATGGAGACGATTCCGACCGTGAACGGAAACTGGACCCATCGCACGCGCAGGCTCCTCGAGCACGGCATGGGTTATCAGCAGTTCGGGAGATGGGTCGAGGAGCGCCGCATCGGCATCTACGTCCCGCACGCCTTCTCGGAGCTGCTGGGGAACAAGCACGAAACCTACAAGCTCGTGCGGGGATTCCACGAGACCCTGCATCCCCACTGCGAGCTGTACGCCCGGTCCGAGCGGCAGCTCGCGTATTTCGTCGAGACCGGCCGCATCACCTTCCTCAAGCCCCGCACGGGGAGCAAGGGCGAGCGGATCGTCACGCTGCGGCGCGACGGGACCGGGCTGTCCGTCACCTACTACGAGGGGGGCGAGCGGAAGCGGCACGCGGTCAAGACGCTGCGGGAGGCCTCGACGCTCGTCCGGGGGTTGACCGAGCGAAAGCGGAGCTACGTCATCCAGCACGGCGTGGAGACGATGCGTCACGGCACCTCGACGTTCGACATTCGCGTGACGATGCTGCACGACGGCCGCACCTGGAACTGGCTGCACGAGGCGCGCCTGTCCCCCGGGGGGAGCGACGTGTCGAACGTCTGGCAGGGGGGAGAGATCGTCGTGACCGAGGATCTTCTCTTCGATGTGCTGGGGCGAGAGGGCGCGCAGCAGATCCTCTACGAGCTCAAGAGCGAGTCGTTCGGGCTCGCCGCGTACCTGGAGCGGCTCCATCCCGGCGACATCCTCGAGGTGGCCTTCGATTTCGTGATCGACCGCGAGGGGCGGCTACGGCTGCTGGAGATCAACACCAAGCCGGGGCTGGCCGGCATCGGATCGGACGTCAGCATCTTCGACAAGCTCCCCGAGCACGAGCCGTTGTTCGAGCGCTGGGTCTATCCGCACGCGCGGCACTTGGCCGGCTTCCTGTCGCGCAAGCTCGAGCGTCTCACGCCGTGAGCCGGCCTTCCTGCGTCGCGCGGTACTCGGCGTGCATCTCGACGGGACGGAAGCTGTCCTTGAGCTGGCGAAGGCCGGGACGTCCCGCGTCGGATCCGTCATTGACGCGCTCGAATCCGCGAAGGCTCAGGAGGAAGCTCCGGAACTGGAAGTAGGTCAGTCCGCGCACGTCGTTGTCGCACTTTCTGTCGAACGCGCAGGCCCATCCGGGGCGGATCTCGCCGCCGAGCGCGTACCCGGACAGGCGTCCGTCGAGGAGCACGACTTCCCCGCCGAGATCGGCCGCGGGGAGCGTCCCCGCCCACTCGATCGCCCGGCTCGAAGTGCCCACGCCTCCGGCGGTGCCGTGCGCTTCGCGGTGGGCGGTCTTCCATCGCGCGAGCAGCGCGCGGCAGCCCTCGGCGTGGGCCGCCGAGAACGGCGCGACCTCGACGTCGGTGCGGCCCTCGAAGAGGGCGACATTGCGACGGATCGTCCGGTACGCCTGGCCGCCGAGGTCCTCGTACGCTCCGGGTGCGAACACGTACTGCGTCGCCCGCGGCCGCACGCGAAGCCCAGGAACGCCGGACATCGCCTCCGCATCGCGGGCGTCGATCCGAACGATCCGCGCGGAGCGGTCGGCGTTGAAGGTGTTCGCCCGCTCGAGGCAGCGCCGGAGCACGGAGATGCTCAACGGGATCGGAGGCAGGTAGAGCTCCAGACGAGGCACGGCGTCGCGAAGCCGCCAACGAAACACGCAGAGCGAGCCCTCGTCCTCGATCACGAGGATGGCGCTGCGGCCGGGCCGGTTCTGCGCGAGGAGATTGGGGAAGTAGTAGCCCCAGCCGATCTGATTCCCCGCCGCGACCGCCGCCTTGTAGCGGTCGAGGTGGTCGCGATCCACGATCTTCAACCCCTCGAGTGCTCCGGTGCACTCGGGCAGCGTCATCGGCGGCCGCGTCCTAGTCCCGGCTCACGGTCGCGAGGACGACGCTCTTCCCGTCGGGCGAGATCTTCCGGACCCGCGGGATCCACTGCCGCCGGTCCTCGACCGCGGTGTGCAGGTACTCGAGGACGTAGAGGTCCTTGCCGGCGAGCGCGACGGCCGTGGGCGACCAGGGGCTCTCGAGCTGGAGCAGTGTCGTGAGCGTTCCATCGGGAGCGATCTTCACGACGCGTCCGCAGCCGCTCGCCGCCGCATACACGGTGCCGCCGTCCTCCACGGCGAGCCCGCGCAGCAGAGGACCGCTCCCCTCCGAGCCGGGTATCGAGGCGCATCCGCTCAGCGCGACGTTCGCGGCCACGGTCGTGATCCGGCCCTGTCCGTCGATCCGCCGGATCGCGGCGTCCTCGGAGTAGAACAAGGAACCATCGGGACCGGCAGCGAGGCCGTTCAGCCACGGGAGTCGAACGCGCGCGACCACGGAGCGCGCTCCCGAGCTCCGCAGACGCACGACGTCCAAGGCTCCGGCGGAGGCTCGCGTGGGGTAGTAGAGGTCGCCGTCGCGGCCGAGCGCGAGCGGGGCATCGCTGGACACGAGCACGGTCGGCTTGGAGCCGACCCGCACGATCTCGCCGCCGGAATCCGAGGGAAGCCGCGCGCTCCCCCAGCGGTCATCCGGATCGACGGCCATCCAATGAAACCGAGGCGCCCGGATGGGGACCAGCGCCGCTTTCGCGTCGATCTTCCAGAGTCCCGCACCGGTGTCGATGAAATAGACCTCGCCCCGCCGATCGACGGCGATCCCCGAGCCGGGGTGGGCGAGGACAGGCGCCGCGAGCACGAGCCCCGCGGCCGCGATCACGGCCCGGCAGCCTCCGCGCATCCTTCACCTCCGCAGATACTGTCTCACGGGATCGGTGCGGAGCAGGACGATTCCCACGACGTGCGCGACGATCAAGGCCGGCACCGCCAGGAAGGGGATGACCCCCAGCTTCGCCGAGACGTTGGGGAGCACTTCGAGCGGGAGGTCGGTCGGGTAGCCCGTCAGCGCTCCGAGCGCGACCGCCATGACGAGATCGAGGATCCCGGCGACGTTCCAGACGAGCGCCCACTTTCGCGACGACGGGCGCCGCCGCCAGAGGGCGAGCGCGACGAGCGGCGCGGTCAGGCCGATCACGAGATCGCCGGTTCCCGCGGGGCCCGCGAAGGCCCACGACAGCACGCCGTCGTGCGCGAGGCGGAAGAACTCGAAGGCACGAAGGCGCCCGAGCTGCAGCGCGGCGAGCACGACGAGCGCGAGCACCGCGCCGGGACGCTTCGACGTCATCGCACGCAGGCCGCATCGACCCATACGCCGGGCGGGCGCCACACCCAGCTCACGCCGGCGTAGGGGCAAGCGTCGGCTTCGCGCGACCGGCAGGCGGACAGGTGCTCGTCGAGCGCGGGATCGTCCGGCAGCTCCACGAGGACGTTCGGCTTCAGCGCCTCGATCCAGCGAGCGCCGTCCACGGTGCCGTCGGAGCGGTAGAGCCCGGACAGCCCGATGGGCCAGACGCGTCCGTCGGTCGAGACGATACGTGTGCGGTCGTCCAGCTCGAGCGCAATCTGCACCTCCTGATACGAGAGCCGCATCGGTCCGCACCGCTCGAGGTCGTAGCCGGTCTGCGCGATCCAGCGGTCGGTCGAAGCGACGCGCGTCCAGTACGCGCTCACGACCTTCGCGATCGTGTCCGATCCGGAGTGCCGGCGAACCCTGGCTCGCAACCCCGCGTCCGCGCCGTAAGCCGCGAGCAGCGCGGCAGCGGCCAGCGCGACGATCAGGCGTCCGCGCGTCGACGCCCACAACGTTCGCGCGGCGAGCGTCGCGACGACCGCCATCGGCGCGAGCAGGAACATCATGTAGCGCGCGACATGGGCCGCGCCGGTCACGAACGTATATAGGAGGACGATCGCGGCCAGCACGACCGCCGCGATCCGCACGAGCCACACGCGTCCCGGACCGTCGCGGTCCTCGCGCAGCAGCCAGGGTGCGGCGATCGTCCCGGCGGTCAGCGGCGCGTAGGCCGCAAGCCGTGTCACGAAGCCCGGGTAGATCCAGAGCGGGCCGAGGTGGAGCCCCTGGCGCCGCGCCAGCATCAGCCGGCTATACGCGCTCGCCGGCAGGAACACCCCCGTCCAGCGCCATTGCCACAGCGCGGTGAGGAGGATCGCGGCGCCCCCCGCGGCCGCGGCGAGCGCGAGCGGGCCGGTCACGCCGACGCGTCGGCCGTCGGGACGGCGCGCGCTCGCGAGCATCATCAGGAGCACCGCGAGCACCACCGCCCCTTCGGGACGGAGCGCGACCACCAGCGCCGCGAGCATCGCGGCCGCGAGCGACGTGCGCGCGCCGGGTCGCGCGGTCGCCCAGGCCGGATCGCGGAACAGCAGCGCGGCGACCGCCAGCGCGAAGAACGGCGCCTCGATGCCTTGCGGCGAGTTGTACGCGAAGCCGGGATTGAGCGCGACGGCAAGGCACGCGACGGCCGCCCAAGCCGCCGAGCCGGTCGCGCGACGGACCTCGCGGCACACGATCCACAGCAGAGCCGCGACCGCCACGAGACAGGCCGCGCAGGCGACGTAGAGCGCGACGGGGAGGCCGAGCGCGCGCACCAGCAGGGCCATCGCCGTCGTGTAGAGCACGCTGGTCGAGCCGGCGCTCGGCTCCCCCGGGTTGAACTGGAACCATCGCCCCGCCGCCGCCTGCACGGCGTAGACGAAGTGGATCAGGGCGTCCCCGGAGACGTGGAACAGGTCGGGCCAGGCGAGCAGGGCGTACGCGGCGAGCGCGGCGAGCCAGGCTGCGACGTCGGCTGCCGCGTGGCGACTCACGCGCGCGATCATGCCACAGCGGCGTATAGTCGGCGCCGGAACGCTCATGCTGATTCCACTGGTCGTGCTCGCCGCCGCGTTCGTCATGATCGCGGCGGAATCGCTCGCGCCGGGGCGCAGCTGGCCTTCGGTGCGCGGCTGGTGGCTCCGCGCCTTCCTGCTCAACGGGTTCCAGGCGGCGGCCGTGTGGCTGGCGGGCGCGGTCTGGAACGACTGGATGCGCGCGCACCGCCTCTGGTCGGCCGAGTCTCTGGGAACGACGGGGGGCGCGATCGTCGGCTACCTCGCGATCACCTTCGTCTATTACTGGTGGCATCGCTGGCGGCACGAGGTCGCGTTTCTGTGGCGGTGGGTGCACCAGGTCCATCACAGCCCGCAGCGGATCGAGGTGATCACCAGCTTCTACAAGCACCCGATCGAGATCGTCGCGAATTCGGTCCTCTCGAGCGCGATCGTGTACCTCGGTGTCGGCCTCGACCGGCGCGCGGCCGCGGGGGCGGTGCTGCTGAGCGGGCTGGCCGAGCTGTTCTATCACTGGAACGTGCGCACGCCGTACTGGCTGGGCTATCTCTTCCAGCGTCCCGAGAGCCACTGCGTGCACCACCAGGAAGGGGTCCACTCCTTCAACTACTCCGACCTTCCGCTCTGGGACATGATGTTCGGCACCTTCCGCAACCCGCGACGCTTCGACGCGCGCTGCGGCTTCGGGAGCGAGGGGGAGCGGCGGCTCGGCGAGATGCTCTTAGGAATCGACGTCAACGCCGCCGCCGCGAAGGATCGCGCCTCTTGAGAAGAAAGGCCGCGCTGGCCTTGGCGGCGCTCGGGCTCGCGCAAATGGCCGGCGATCTGCTTCACGTTCCCGCCCTGAAGGGGATCGCGGCGGCGACGGCAGCCTCTCCCGCGCCGAAGGTCTTCTCGGCGGTTCGCGGCCTCGAGACCTACTCCACGCAGTTCCGCATCGAATGGCTCGACCGGGCGGGGGAGCGCCGCGTCCTCGCGCTGACCCCCGAGCTGAACGCACGCCTGCGCGGCCCCTACAATCGCCGGAACGTCTTCGGCGCGGTGTTGGCGTACGGACCGATCCTCGTGACCGAGCCGCGCACACGTCCGATGTTCGACTCCGTGGCGCGCTACGCGCTCTGCGGCGACGCGCCGATCCTTCGCGAGCTGGGGATCGACCCGCGCTCGATCTCGGGGCGGGTGACGATCCGGCTCGCGCCGAGGGAGGGGAGCCGCACCGGAGAGCTTCCGCTCACGATCGAGCCGAACTGTCCGTGAGCAACGGTTGGACCGGCGGCCAGTACAGTCTGTTCCGTCTGGCGCTGGCGGCGTATCTCTTCGTCCACTTCGCCGCGCTCCTCCCGTGGGGCGCGGAGCTGTTCTCCAGCGCCGGCGCGCTGGTCCCCGCGTCGGCGAGTCCGCTCGCCCGGCTGTTCCCCAACGTGCTGACGCTCTTCGACGGCCCCGGGTTCGTTCGCGCGTTCCTCGTCCTGGGTCTCGCGGCCACGGTCCCGCTCGCGCTCGGCGTCTTCGACCGCGCCGCGGCTGTCGTGCTCTGGTATGTGTGGGCGTGCTTGTTCGGCCGCAATCCGCTGATCTCGAACCCATCGCTCCCGTTCATCGGTTGGATCCTCCTCGCGCACGCCGTGATTCCCGCGGCCCCGTACGGCTCGTGGGCGGCGCGCGGCCGCGTCGATCCTCGAGGGGACTGGAGCCTGCCGCGATCGATTTTCCTCGTGGCCTGGATGGTCATGGCTCTGGGATACACGTACTCCGGCGTCACCAAGCTGGTCAGTCCGTCGTGGGTGGACGGGACCGCGCTCTCCCACGTCCTCGTCAATCCGCTCGCGCGCCCGGGCTTCGTTCGGGAGCTGCTGCTCGGGCTGCCTCCGGTCCTCCTGCGCGTCGCCACCTGGTCGGCGCTGGCGCTCGAGCTGCTGTTCACTCCTCTCGTCCTGATTCGAGCGCTTCGTCCGTGGGTCTGGTCGAGCATGGTCGGCTTGCACCTGGGACTCCTGGTCTTCGTCGACTTCGCCGACCTCACGCTCGGCATGCTCCTGATCCACTTCTTGACCTTCGATCCCGCGTGGGTGCCGCCGCGCCGCGCGTCGGCGCCGGCGACCGTCTTCTACGACGGCCATTGCGGCTTGTGCCACGGAGTCGTCCGGTTCGTGCTTGCCGAGCGGAGCGCGTCGGCCCGGCTCGTGTTCGCACCGCTGCACGGGGCGCTGTTCAACACACGTGTATCGCAAGCGCAGCAGGCCAAGCTTCCGGACAGCCTGGTCGTGTTGACCGAAGAGGGACGGCTCCTGACCCGCTCCGCGGCGGTCCTTCACATCCTGGCGGAGCTCGGCGGGCTCTGGCGCATTCTCGGCGGGATCGCCGGAGTCCTTCCGACCGCCCTGCTCGACGCCGCGTACGACGGGATCGCGGGCGTGCGCGCTCGCCTGTTCGGGCGGCCGCAGGACGCGTGCCCGATCATCCCGGAATCTCTCCGCGGCTCGTTCAATCTCGACTGACGGTGCGGGTGAATCGAAGGCGGCGGACGCGCTCCGTGATCACCTCCATGATCGCCGGCTTGCCCCTTCGGCCCCGGGTGAACTGGATCACGTAGCCGGCCTCGGACTGGAAGACGTCGCCGAACAGCCGCGTCAGCGGGTCGGGATCCATGCGACGCCGTTCGAGGACCAGTCTTCCGGAGCGAAGCACGAACGTCCAGGTCACGTCCAGCTCCGCGCTGTAGTAGGCGCCGGCGAGCGGATCGAGCGGAGCGTCTCCTCGACCGGGCTCCTGCACCTTATCGTACGTGCGCTTCTGCGACCCTTCGATTTCCTCGTCCACCGCGACGACCGCGCCCTGGCGCTGCACGAACGTGAGGACGAACCGCCGCGGCGCGGCCGTCAGTCGATACGCCCCGCCGCCCAGGCTCGTCAGCGGGAAGTTCCCCTCACCGCCCCCGTCGAGCATCAGCGTGTCGCCTTCGAGGAAGAAGCGATGGATGCCCCCCGTGGCCCCCTGCCAGTACAGGCCGGCCAGCGCCGGCGTGGGGACCTCTGGCGGCTTGCCCGGTCGTGCCGCGGCGTCACCCGAGGGGACCGGCGGGGCGCTCGCGGCTTCATCCTTCGGTAGGTACAAGTCCGCGACCTGCAGCGCGAGCGGCGTCGGGGCGATGTCGAAGGCGTTGCAGAGGACGCTGACGGCGAGACGGTCGTCGGGGAAGCGAATGAATTCGGCCTTGTAGCCGAGGTCCGATCCGGCGTGGCTGATCATGCGGCGGCCTCGATGGGTGCCGATGAAGAAGCCGAAGCCGTACCCGAAGGTCGTCCCGTCCTTCAGACGACCGGGCGCGCTCATCGAATCCAGCAAGGCCTTCGTCCCGACCTTGGGCTCGTAGAAGTTGGCGTCGAAGCGAGCGAGGTCGCGCACCGTGGTGACGACGCCGCTGTTCCCCGCGAACGCGAGCGGCCGCGGCGCGAGGCGCAGCGTCGCCGGGTCGTGCCCCCAGTAGCCCGTGGCGAGATCCTCCACCACCTGTGCGGGCTCCATCTTGACGTCCGAGCGGGTCATGCCGAGCGGCTCGAAGATCCGCTCGGTGAGGAAGCTGCGGAACGGCTTCCCCGAGACCCGCTCCACGATGACGGCGAGCAGGATGTAGCCGGTGTTGGTGTACAGGAACTCGGCGCCGGTCGGATGATTGAGAGCCGTCTGCCGGTGCACCAGCCAGAGCACATCCGCCTGGGTCTCGATGTCCGAGGTGCGCCATCCCGCCATGTTGAAGAGATTCCAGTAGTCGCGCAGCCCCGAGGTGTGGTTCAACAACTCACGGATGGTGATCGGCGCACCGAAGACCGGAAGCTCCGGCACGTAGGTACGGACATCATCGTCGAGACGGATCTTCCCGTCGGACGCAAGCAACAGCACGGCGAGCGCCGTGAACGGCTTGGTCGTCGAGGCAACGGAGAGCCGCGTGGTGTCGTCGAGGGGGACGTGGTGCGCGACGTCCGCCATCCCGTAGGCGCCGGTGAAGGCGATCTCTCCCGACCGGGAGACGCCGACCACGCAGCCGGGAGCGTCGTTTCGCGCGAAGGGGGCGAAGATGGCGTCGATGCGGCCCGCCATGGGGTCGCGGATCACGGGCGCGTCCGCGCTCGCGAGCGCGCCGAGGACGGCGAGGACGACCCCGAATCCCATGGGGCCAGCCTACGGGGTGATCGCGGTCGCGTCTTGAATCCACGGAACCCGGCGCGTGAGCCGCCTCCGGTAGGCGCCGGGGCTCTGGCCGAACACGCGCCGGAAATCGCGGGTCATGTGGCTCTGGTCGCTATACCCCGTCTCCCCGGCGATCGTGGAGAGATCCTGCCGCGTGTGATGCAGCAAGCGTCGAGCGCGCTCGGCGCGCAGGAGGCGGGCGTACGCGCCGACGCTGCATCCGTACTTCGCGCGAAACGCGCGAGCGAGGTAGATCGGATGCAGCCCGAGACGACGGGCCAGCTCGCTCAGCGATCGAGGACCCGGCTCGTCGTGGAGGAGATCGCGGGCGCGCGCGACCCAGCGCGTGTTCTCATCGGGCGCGGCGAGAGAGGCCGGCGCCGCTTCCGCGAGCAGATCGACGACGAGACCTTCGATCGCGAGCGGCGCGAGGTCGTCCCTTTGAACGAGCTCGGCGCGTATCCGTCCTGCGTAATGCGCGACCCCTGCCGAGCGCCGGACGACGATCTCCTTCACCAGCACATCGGCGTCGAGCTCGACGACCAAGCACTCGACGGGGTTCGATCCCACGCGGTTCTCGTGCACCGCTCCAGCCGGCTTGGCGATGAGCGTGGCGGGCCCATGCGTCTCGAGCGCACGTCGCTCCACCGCTTCTCCGTAGGGTCCTTCGAGCACGACGTTCAAGGTCGCCCGCTCGTGAGCATGAGGCGGCAAGCGCAGCCCCGGCAGGAGCGAGGCAAAGGTCACGAGGCAACCGCCCGCCCGGATGGTCGGATTCGGGGGACCGCCGAGGACGCCGGAAGGGACTTCGACGACGTGACGTCCGGTCGTCACGATCGTTCTCTCCTCGCCCCATGCCCCGTCATGAATCATCGTACGCTTGGGGAGCCCTTTTCGATGACCCGCTCCTTCGTCGCCGGGCCCGCGCTGGGCGCGCTGACGGCTGTCGCGTCAGGGAGCGGGGCACTCCGGGCAGAACGCGAAGGAGCGAGCGCAGAACGCGGGATGGCCGTCGCAGCCGCGACAACAGATCAGGCCCTTGGGACAGCCGCATCCACCCTTGGCGTACGCCGGACTCAGGAGCTGCGCGGAGCCCAACACCAAGGCGAACAGGATGAACGACATCGCGAGCAGCTTCTTCATGGGTTCCTCCTCCGAAGATGATGCTCGAAGACTACACCCGCTTCGGCGGCGCGAGAAGGCGCCGGACCGCTCGAGGGAGGGCGTGGACCACCCGATCGACCGCCTCGCGCGGCGAATCGGTGACGTGGCCGAAACCCAACTCGTCGGCGTCGAACACGCCTTCGCGCACCATGGACCGTCCGAAACGGCGCAGGCCGTCCCAGAATCGGCCGCCGACGAGCACGAGCGGGAACGGGCCGATCTTCCTGCACTGGATCAGCGTGGCGGCTTCGAACAGCTCGTCGAGCGTCCCCAACCCGCCGGGCAGAACGATGTAGGCGCACGAGTACTTGACCAGCATGACCTTGCGCACGAAGAAGTAGCGGAACTCGACGCTGGCATCGACATAGGGGTTCGCACCCTGCTCGCGGGGGAGGAGGATGTTCAGGCCGTAGCTCGCTCCGCCCGCTTCGCGCGCCCCTCGGTTCGCCGCCTCCATGATGCCGGGTCCGCCGCCGGTGATGGTGACGAACCCCGCGCGCGCCAGCTCGTGCCCGACGTTCCGAGCCAGCTCGTAATACCGATGCCCCTCCTTGAACCGCGCGGAGCCGAAGACGGTGACGGCGGGACCGAGCGGCGCGAGCGCGCGAAAGCCGCGCTCGAACTCCTCCGTGATCCGCGAGAGGCGCGCGCGCTCCCCGCGGGCGGTCCGCCTCTGCATGAGGAAGCCCCGCTCCTGCCGCGCCGGCGATTGGTCCAGCGGCAGCTCGTAGGGCACGAAGCCGAGCTTCCGCCAGGTGCGCTGCCATCCACGCTCCCACTGGTCGAGCGTGCGGGGCTTCGCGATCGGCCGCGCTTTCGAGCGCGCGGCGCGTTTCGTCGCCATGTTCGCCTCCAGGGCCGGAGTCTACTCGTGTAGCATCCGGCGATGGATCTCTGGTGGTCCGCTCTCCTGCTCGCGCAAGCGATGGCCTATCCGACCGGCGACCGCGCGCCGACGCTCGCGGAGACGCGCGCCGGGATGGGGATCGCATCGACCGATCGGCTCCGCGGCCAGCTGGACGCCGTCGGCTTCGCTTCGACCGCGGAGCAGATGCAGAAGACCTGGGACCTCTCGGCCGAGGGTCCCGCTCCCGACCGGCTCGGGCCGGCGCCCGCGCTCGGCGTGCTCGCCGCGCTCTCGCCGCACGACGACTATCTGTACGCCGGCCGCGTCTACCGCAGCGTGCTCCCGCTCGTCACGGCGAAGACCGTGATCGTCGTCGGCGTGTTCCACCAGTACCGGAAGTATCGCGTGAGGGATCGCATCGTCTTCGATCCGTACGAGACCTGGCGCACGCCGGACGGGCCGGTGCCGGTGTCGGGACTTCGCGAGGCGCTCGTCGCCGCCATGCCGCAGGCCGACGCCTCGCGCGACGCGGCGGCGCACGACGCGGAGCACTCGATCGAGGCGGAGGTGTACTGGCTCCGCCATGCCAACCCGTCGGTCGAGATCGTGCCGGTCCTGGCCCCGGCCGCCCGGTTCGAGAAGCTCGAGGAGATCGCCTCACGACTCGGCAACGCCCTCGCCCAAGCGATGAAGGAACGCAACCTCCGGCTCGGGAGGGACGTCGCCATCGTGATCTCGGCGGACGCGGTTCACTACGGCCCCGACTTCCGCCACGTCCCGTTCGGGGACGGAGGGATCGAGGCCTACGCGAAGGCCGTCGCCCGCGACCGCGAGCTGCTCACCGGCACGCTCGCCGGCCCGGTCGGCGTCGAGAGGGTCCGGGCGCTCTACGAGACGTACGTCGATCCGTCGGAGCCGGACACGTACCGGCTCTCGTGGTGTGGGCGGTTCTCGATCCCGTTCGGCATGCTGCTCCTCCGCCAGACGGCGAAGGCGCTCGGCCTCGCGCCGCCGGTCGGGATGCCGATCGCGTACGCGACGTCGGTCGGGGCGCCCGAGCTGCGCGTGCGCGCCGTCGGCTTGGGGGAGACCGCCCCGGCGAATCTCTTCCATTTCGTCGGGTACCCCGCGGCCGCATGGGTGGCGCCGTGAGTCTGCTTGACCAGCGACGAGGACGCGTCCAATAGGTGGTTCCAGTCGCAAGTCGTGGATACACCTCACCAACTCATCACGATCGCGACCGACGTCGTGCAGGCAGCCAAGGCGAGCAACAGCGACCAGTTGACCGCACAGAAGAAATGGTCCGCAAACGGGAAGGACATCGCTGCCTTCTTGAGCGGCTGCAAAAGCACCTCGACCTCGCCACGGGCGAGGTGACCGGTAGGCTCAAGAAGGGCTGGGCCGCCGACATCAAGTCCTACGACGAGGGCCACGCGCACATGTTGATGTTTGCCGATACCCTCAGCGAGGGGATCGAAAAGCAGTTCCCGGCAAAGTTCAAGGGCTGAACTGTCGGTCGCGGGTTCGATTCCCGCCGCCTCTACCAGCCATTTGCTGAAAACACACCAGCCAGGAAGCCGCTGCCGAGTCACGGACAAACATCGCGGTGCCGAATCTGGGCCCTTGCAGTTCCTGCCCTGCTGCTCAATACTGAACCACATGGTTCAGTATATATCTACCCGCTTCGATGCCTCCTTCGCCGCGCTTTCGGACGTCACCCGGCGCGGCGTTCTGGAGCAGCTCGCGCGTGCGGACGCCTCGATCACGGAGCTGGCCGACAAGTTCGACATGACCCTCACGGGCATGAAGAAACACGTCGGGGTCCTGGAGGATGCGGGCTTCGTGACCACGGAGAAAGTCGGCCGCGTGCGCACCTGCAGGCTCGGCCTGCGCCAACTCGAGGAAGAAGCGGCCTGGATCGAGAGGATCCGCCAACTCTGGGCCGCGCGCTTCGACGAACTGGACAAGGTCGTCGAGAAACTGAAACGGAAGGAGAAGCTCGATGGACGCAAGAAGAGAAAGTGAGCCCATGGACAAGCGCATATCGGTGAAGCGGACCTCGGACCGCGAGCTCGTCGTCACGCGGACATTCAACGGTCCGGCGCGCCTGGTGTTCGAGGCGTGGACGAAACCCGAGCTGTTCACGCAGTGGTGGGTGCCCAGGTCGATGGGCATGAAACTGCTCTCCTGCCAGCTGGATGTTCGAGTCGGCGGTGGATATCGCCTAGAATTCGCCAACGAGGGATCAGAACCCTTCGCGTTCTTCGGCAAGTACCTCGAAGTGACCCCGCCCTCGCGCCTGGTCTGGACCAACGAGGAAAGTCCCGAGGGTTCCGTCACCACGGTGACCCTCGAGGAGAAAGGAGGCAAGACGCTGCTGGTCCTGCACGAGCTCTATCCCTCCAAGGAAGCGCTCGACGCTGCAGGCACCGGTGCGGCGGATGCGATGGGCGAGACGTTCGCGCAGCTCGACGAGCTGCTCGCCACCCTGGGCGGGTGAGCTACGCCGACAGGGGCGCCCCGCGCGACAAGGGCTGCAGCTTGAAGTAGGTCAGCGAGCGCCACAGCCACTCCACCGGGCCCAGCTTGAAGCGGCTCATCCAGGCCTGAGCGAACACGGCTTGCAGGATGTAGAACGCGATCGCCGATCCCACGGCCGCCGCGGCGCCCATCTTGCCGATCATCCCGAAGCCGAGGCCGTAGAACAGCACGATGCCGAACACGGACTGGGTCAGGTAGGTAGACAGGCCCATCCTGCCGAGTGGCGCGAGCGCGGTACTGCTGAGCGCGCCGCGTGGCTCGCTGATTCGCGGTCAGCGATCGATGACGGCCATATTGCGCGCCACCCAACCCACATGGAGACATTAGGCGTGGAAGGCAGCTTGGGGACCGACAGCGCGAACATCGAGAGGCCGAACACGAATCCGTGTCCTTGACCAGGCCTACGTACCTCAAAGCTGCGAGAGCCCGAAGATCCGATCCGTCACCACCCTCACGGTGGAGTTGAGCCCGGCCGCATCGAACGCCGCCTCGAGCCGCCGTGACGCGCGCTGGGCGTCGTACGCGGCCTCACGGTCCTCCAAAGGAAGATCCGCCCACGCGGGGGAGGGGAGGATGCCGCCATCCGGCGATCGCTTGCGGTGCGCGGAGACCGTGGCCTCGATCAGCTCGTCGCGGTCCGCGGGCGTCATCGCTGCATCTCCTCGACCACGATCCCCTTGCCCCTCAGGCACTCGGCCAGCGCCCGCCGCGCGCGCACGACGTTCTGGAGGAACGTGTTGAGCTTCATCCTCAGTTCCGAGGCCAGCTCGTAGTCCGAGCGCGCGCCGGCCGACAGCCGCGCGCCGATCGCCTTGGCCGGCGCTCCGCGCAGCCGCTCGAGACACCCGAGGATCGCGCGGCGCAACCCCGTATCCGCAGGCTTGGGCGGCGGCACGGCGATCTCGAACGGCTCGCCCTGCGCATCCTCGAGCGGCACCTCGGTGCCCGTCCGCTTCGCCTCGTGCACCGCGACGTTGCGCGCGATCGTGCCGAGGTACCGCAGCGACGCGTTCTCGCCGGAAAGCTGGAGCGTCGGCGCGAGCCGCCACATCCGAAGCAGCGCTTCCTGGATCACCGCCTCCACGTCCACCTGCCGCGCGAACGACCGCAGGCGCCCTCGGAGCTCCGGCTCGACGCGGCGGACCCACTCGGTAAAGGCGACTGGATCGCCCCGCTGGGTCCGCCGGTAGAGCTCGTCGAGGTCGCTCACACGAACCGGACCGTGATCATGTCGCCCTCCTCGATCCAACCAAGGCTGATCGGAGCCTTCTCCTCCACGTCATGGTCGAACACGAGGGTGAGCCGCACGGTCAGTCCCCCGGGGTACCACCCGGTGCGCGTGCTCTCCTCCGGAACGAGGTGGGCGTTCTCGATCGTGCCCCGGTCGAAGGCGACGTGGAACGTCGTGCCGGCCTCCGGGACCTCGAACCCCTCCTCGGGCGCCTCGAGCTCCAGGACCAGTTTCCGCCCGGCCCTCGCCACGATCCGCGCGTCCACCGTATCGCGGAGGCGACCTGACGTGCTCCCGAGGGCGCGAGACTCCAGCTCGCCGAACTCCCCGTCGTCGAGGCTCAGGACCTCCTCCTCCACGAGCGCACTGAGGCCGAACTCGATGGCCTGCCGCCGCCGCCCCAGCCCCAGTACCAGCCCCACCCCCTCCGCCGACACCCCGAACGGAAGCTCGACCGGCAGCCGCACCCGGCGCCGCGGGTCGCGCGGATCGACCGTCGGCTCCTCGGAGATCGCAACTAGGCTCGTGCGCCGGGTGACGATGCGGTGTTTCAGGCCCAACGCCTCGATCGCCTTGTCGTCGGGCCGCTCCCGGCTCTCGATGTCCTCGACACGCTCCCGCGCGTACGCGGCCCCCAGAGGCAGCACCGCGCCGTCGACCACCGCCCGCCCACCGACCTCGAACCGCCGCCTCCACGGCTCGTTCTCCCCGGCCAGCCTTCCCGTCACCTCGAGCGTCCCGCCCCCGGGCACCACGTGCACGAGGATCGACAGCGGCTCTCCGGCGAAGACGTCCCGCGACTTCTCGGGGGCGAACCCCACGTACCCGCTTCCGCTGACGGTGACCTCGGTCAGCACCGGGGCTA
>Ga0075418_10001938_pt1 | contig 23492 bp, 21 predicted proteins | sample SoiMetdeltSBSDD2_FD_81776 | JGI IMG/M metagenome (GOLD analysis project Ga0075418, IMG submission 81776) | Bulk soil microbial communities from a Populus tree surrounding site in Tennessee, USA - Soil MetaG P. deltoides SBSDD2 | ecosystem: Environmental > Terrestrial > Soil > Tree plantation...
GCCCACTCCTTGGCGCGCTCGAGCTCGTCGAGACCGAACATGGCGAGCTCGCCGGGGACCATCCACCCGAGCGCATGCATCGTGTGGGCGACCCATTCCTTGTCGGACACCACGGCGATTCGCTTGAAGGCCGAATGGTGGTGGAACAGTGCGCCGAGGCCGAGCCTCAGGTCCTCGACCAGGCCGCCGGGGCCGAAGCCCTCGTAGTCGGGCGCGATGACCTCAACGATCCTGATCTCGCCGGTCTTGAGCATCTCCTCCATGGTGGGCTTGAACTCGCGCAGGTCGTCACCACGCAGCCGGCCGGACACCCGGATGCCGGTCACTCCCTGTGGCATGTCTGGCAGTACTTCGATCATCGCGCTACTCCGGCTGGTTCAGCTCGATCAGGTTGCCGAACGGATCGTGCAGGAAGGCCTGGTGTCCGGAGCCGGCAACGAGCGGGGCCCGGTGCACGTCGACGCCGTGCTCCTGCAGATCGGTGACGGCGGCATCGATATCGTCGACTCGGATCGCGAAGTGGTTCGCACCAGGCGGCTGGGTGTCGGACTCCATCAGGTGGACCTGCTGGCCGCCGGCGTCGAGCCAGTATCCCGGGCCGAGGTTCGGGCGCGGCAGCTGCGTCATGCCGAGAACGTCGCGATAGAAATCGAGACCCTTCTGCGCGTCGGCGACGCAGATGGCGACGTGGTGGACACCTGCTGGCTTCATCACTCGATTCTGACTCGCATGCCGTCGTCAATCCAGGAATCCATGCAACAGAGCCGCCGACCCGGCGACGTGTGCGCGCATCGCCGCCGCGGCGCCGTCACCATCGGCGGCCAGGATCGCCACGACGATCGCCTCGTGTTGTTCGTCGGAATGCGCGATATTGCGCGGCAGCAACGGGATCTGGTCCAGCAACGCGTTGAGTCGCATCCGGTTCTCGGCCACCAGCGGCACCAGTGACGGCGAACCTGCCGCCTCAGCGATCGCCAGGTGCAGCCGCGAGTCCAGCCGCCGGTAGTCGTCGGGCGCCGCCCCGCGGACATCGGCCAGCCGCGACCACAGCACCTCCCGCTCCGCCGCGGTCAGCGTGCGGCTCGCCGCCATCCGGGCAGCACCGACCTCGAGGATCTCGCGAAGGCGCAGTGCATCGTCGATCTCCGCACGCGTCACCCCTGGGGCGTCACCGGTGTGCCTCGGCAGCTCGTCTGCCAGAAACGTGCCGCCGTAACGGCCACGACGAGAGACGAGGTATCCCGCGTCGGCCAATGACTTGATGGCCTCCCGAACGGTATCGCGACTGACCCCGAGCCGAGCCGCGAGTTCGCGTTCGGGCGGAAGGGACTCCCCCGGCTGCAGCACGCCAAGCCGAATGGTCTGCAGTAGCCGTTCGACGGTGTCCTCGAACGGGTTCCCGGGCCGCACCGGGCGCAGCAGTGCTTCACTTGCGCGCGGGACGTCCGGGTCGGCAGACATTAGATCGGGGTGACGTAGTGGCCGCTGATTCCGCCGTCGACCAGGAAGGTGGCGCCGGTGATGAACGAGGCGTCGTCGCTGGCCAGGAACGCCACCGCGGCGGCGAGTTCCTCGGGCTCGGCGAACCGGCCCATCGGCACGTGCACCAGCCGACGTGCCGCGCGTTCCGGATCCTTGGCGAACAGCTCCTGCAACAGCGGGGTGTTGACCGGTCCGGGACACAGCGCGTTGACGCGAATCCCGCTGCGCGCGTATTGGATCCCGAGTTCACGCGACATCGCCAGCACCCCGCCCTTTGAGGCCGTGTAGGAGATCTGGGAGGTCGCCGAGCCCATCACCGCGACGAATGAGGCGGTGTTGATGATGGAACCCTTCTTGACGGGCACCATGTGCCGCAGCGCGGCACGGCAGGACAGGTACACCGACTTGAGGTTGATGTCCTGCACCTTCTGCCACGCGGGCAGCTCGGTGGTCTCGATGACGTCGTCGTCGGGCGGTGAGATGCCAGCGTTGTTGAACGCGATGTCGACGGACCCGTACGTGTCGGCGGCAGTATCGAACAGGTTGTCGACGGCTGCTTCATCCGAGACGTCAACGGGCACAAACAATCCGTCGAGTTCGTCGGCCGCCGCCTTGCCCGCGGTCGGATCGATGTCGCCGACCACGATCGTGGCGCCCTCGGCGTGCATGCGCCGACCCGTTGCCAGTCCGATCCCCCCGGCGCCACCGGTGATCACCGCGACCTTGCCGGCCAGTCGTTGGGTCAGATCCATCAGGCATCTCCGATCGCGTAGAAGACGTTCTTGGTTTCGGTAAAGGACAACGGCGCGTCTGGGCCGAGCTCTCGGCCCAGTCCCGACTGCTTGAACCCGCCGAACGGCGTGTTATAGCGCACCGACGAGTGCGAATTGACCGACAGATTCCCGGATTCCACGGCCCGCGACACCCGCAGCGCGCGGGACAGGTTGTCGGTCCAGATGGAACCGGACAGCCCGTAGGGCGTGTCATTCGCCAGCGCGATGGCGTCGGCTTCGTCGTCGAACGGCAGCACGGTCACCACCGGACCGAAGATCTCCTCGGTGACGGTGCGATCCGTACGCGCCGGCGTCAGCACGGTCGGCGGGAACCAGTAGCCCGGACCCGACGGCGCGTCGCCACGGAACGCGACGGGCGCATCGTCGGGCACGTACGACGCCACGGTGTTCCAATGCGGCTTCGACACCAGCGGACCCATCTCGGTGTCCTTGTTGCGCGGATCACCGACCACGACGCCCTTGACCGCGGGCTCGAGCAGCTCCATGAACCGGTCATAGACATTGCGCTGCACCAGGATTCGGCTGCGTGCGCAGCAGTCCTGGCCGGCGTTGTCGAACACACCGTACGGCGCCGTCGCTGCCGCCTTCTCCAGGTCGCAGTCGTCGAACACGATGTTGGCGCTCTTGCCACCCAACTCCAGGGTGACCCGCTTGACCTGTGCGGCCGCGCCGGCCATCACGCGCGTGCCGACCTCGGTGGAGCCGGTGAACACGATCTTGCGGACATCGGGATGGGACACGAAGCGCTCCCCCACCACCGACCCCTTGCCGGGCAACACCTGGAACAGGTCGGCGGGCAGCCCCGCATCGACCGCCAGTTCGCCGAGCCGCATCGTGGTCAACGGCGTCCACTCCGCCGGTTTGACCAGGACCGCGTTCCCGGCCGCCAGTGCAGGCGCGAAGCCCCAGGCAGCGATCGTCATCGGGAAGTTCCACGGCGTGATCACGCCGACGACGCCGAGCGGTTCGTTGAACGTGATGTCCAGCCCGCCCGCCACCGGAATCTGCTTGCCGGACAATCGCTCCGGGGTGGCCGAGTAGTACTGCAGCACGTCGCGGACGTGACCGGCCTCCCATTCGGCGTTGCCGATCGGATGCCCGGAGTTGACGATCTCCAGCTCCGCGAGCTCGCCCACATGCGCGTCGACCGTCGCAGCGAAGGCACGCAACGCCGCCGCCCGCTCGGCGGGCGCCCGCCGCGCCCACTCCCGTTGTGCGGCCTTGGCGCGTGCGACGGCGTCGTCGACCCCAGCATCGTCGGTCTGCTCGACAGTGCGCAGCACCTCTTCGGTTGCCGGGTTGATCAGTTCGGAAACAGTCACGCATTCTCCTTGGCATATGCGGCCGCCGCTTCTACCACCGCGGCGAACAGTCGCAGGTCGTCCAGTCGTTCTTCGGGATGCCACTGCACAGCCAAAACGAAGTTGTCACCGGGGATTTCGACGGCCTCGATGACACCGTCGGAGTCCTGGGCGCTTACGATCAGCCCCTTGCCGAGCCGGTCGATGGCCTGGTGGTGATAGCACTGCGCATCCGACGATTCGCCGATCAGAGCGGCCAGCCGCGTACCGGGCACGGTGCGCACCGCCGACGTGGAAAACACCGCATTGCCCTGCTGGTGGCGAGTGTGGCCGAGCACATCGGGCAGATGCTGATGCAGTGTGCCGCCGAGCGCGACGTTGATCACCTGCGCCCCACGGCAGATGCCAAGCAGCGGCATGCCGCGCCGGATCGCACCGTCGACCAACGCGTACTCCAACGCGTCCCGCGCACGGTTGTCGGCAACCGCCTCGTCGGTGGCCGGATGCGGTTGCTGCCCATAGCCTTCCGGGACGACGTCGCGCCCACCGGTGATGATCAGGCCGTCCAGCCCATCCAGAATGCGCGAGGCGATTTCGGCGTCCACAGGTTGCGGCGGAAGCAAGGCAGCGACGCCGCCGGCCAGGTTCACCCCTTCGATGTAGATGGCGGGCAGAAAGCTGGCCCGCACATCCCACGGCCCCGTCTGCGCCTGCTGCAGATAGGTCGTCAGACCCAGGACCGGTCTAGAGCCGCTCAAAGCCACGCACCCTTTCCCAATCTGTTACCGCCGAATTGAACGCGGCCAGTTCCACGCGTGCGTTGTTGAGGTAGTGCTCGACGACGTCGTCGCCGAACGCCTCCCGCGCCACCTCGGACTTGCCGAACAACGCCGCCGCCTCCGCCAACGTGGTCGGCAGCCGTTCCGCACCGCTGGTATAAGCGTTGCCCTCCAACGCTTCCGGCAGCTCCAGCTCCCGGTCGATGCCGTACAGCCCGCCGGCGATCAGCGCCGACACGGCAAGGTACTGGTTCACGTCGCCGCCGGGCGCCCGGTTCTCCATCCGCATGGCGTGTCCCTGTCCGACGACACGCAGTGCGCAGGTCCGGTTGTCGAGGCCCCACGCGATCGCAGTGGGCGCGAAGCTGCCCTCCACAAATCGCTTGTACGAGTTGATGTTCGGCGCATAGAACAACGTCAGCTCGCGCATCGTCGCCAGCTGGCCGGCAATGAAGCTGCGGAACATCGGGGACATGCCGAGCTCGTCGTCGGAATCGGCGAACACCGCACTGCCGTCGTCACCACGCAACGAGATGTGGATGTGACAGCTGTTGCCTTCACGCTCGTCGAACTTCGCCATGAACGTCAGGCTCTTGCCGTACTTGTCGGCGATCTCCTTGGCACCGTTCTTGTAGATGGTGTGGTTGTCGCAGGTGACCCGCGCGTGGTCGTAGCGGAACGCGATCTCCTGCTGACCGAGATTGCATTCACCCTTGACGCCCTCGCAATACATGCCGGCGCCGTCCATTCCGAGCCGGATGTCGCGCAGCAGCGGCTCCATCCGGGTCGAAGCGTGCATCGCGTAGTCGACGTTGTAGTCGGTGGCAGGCGCCAGGCCGCGGTACCCGGCCGCCCACGCTTCGCGAAAGCCGGTGTCGAAAACCATGAACTCCAACTCGGTGCCGACGTAGGGCACCAGCCCGCTCTCGGCAAGTCTGTCGATCTGGCGGTTCAGGATGCTGCGCGGCGCCTGCGTCACGGGATTGCCGTCGGTCCAGGACAGGTCGGCCATCACCATCGCGGTGCCCGGCAACCACGGGATCAGCCGCAGCGTGGAGAAATCGGGCGTCATCACCATGTCGCCGTAACCGGTTTCCCAGCTGGAGATCGCGTAGCCGTCGACCGTGTTCATGTCCACGTCGACGGCGAGCAGATAGTTACAACACTCCGCGCCGTGCGCGGCGACGTCCTCGACGAACAACCGGGCCGACACCCGCTTGCCGGTCAGTCGGCCCTGCATGTCGCAGAACGCGACGATGACGGTGTCGATGTCGCCAGCGGACACCAGCGCTTCGAGCTCGGATTGCGACAGCATGCCAGTCATGACGAGAAGTCAACCATTGGAAACCGCCTCACGCCTGCCTGACCTTGCATATTTACCAAAAACCCACCTTAAAGGTAGGGCATCAGACCATTAGAACTCAATTATCGGGTTATGCCGTTGTCGACGCGGGGAGCGCCTGCAGAGTGCTGGCCTTGCGGTTGATCCGGACATCGAAGGCTTCGGACACATGCCACTCCCGCGACAGCATGACCGGGGTGCCGTCGCGGCCGTAGTCGACCTCCTCGATATAGAGCAGGGGCCGACCGCGCCGCACCCCGAGCACCTTCGCGGTTTGGCTGGTACTGGCGACCGCGCGCAGTGTCGCGGTCGCGTGATCGGCCGCGTGCCCCGAGGAGCTCAGCAGCGCGAACAGTGACGGGTCCAGGTGCTGCAGATCGAGGTCGGTGCGCAGCAGGCGCGCGGGGATGCGGTCGAGCGAATAGATCACCGGCTGGTCGTCGGCTGTCCGCACCCGTTCCACCGCCAACACTGTGTCGCGCGGACCGAGTTGAAGCGGCGCGTCCTCCTGACGGCACGGCTCGAACGCCGCCTGCAGGATGCGCATCCCGGCATGCGCGCCCGCAGTCTCGATCATCGCGAGGTAGCTCAGTGTCGAGTCGAGACCGTGGGGCATGCGCCGACGCTCGGCGACGTAACTGCCCGAACCGCGACGACGCGTGACGTAACCGGCCTCGACAAGCCCGCGCACCGCCTCACGCACCGTGGCACGAGATACGTTGAAACGCTTGGCGAGTTGGCCCTCGGTCGGCAGCTTGGTCCCCGGCTGCAACTGCGAACTGGTGATTTCCTCCAGCAACTCGTCGCGCAACCGGTCGGCGAGCAACGTTCGGCCGGACACTCTGCCGAGCCTACGTCCGGGTCTCGCGGGGCGCCTCGGCGGCCGTCGCCTCGAGGACGCGACGGACCTGGTCGGGCACCGACGGCGCGCCGGGCAGCAGCCCGTCGAAGATGGCGCTGCCGATTGTGTATCCCCACGCGCCGGCCTCGCTCACGGCACGCACCCGATCGATGCTCGCGATTGACCCCGCGACAATCACCGGGCCGCTCGAGCGCGCCACCACCGCACGGATCAGCGATTCGTGATCGGCGGTCGGGTGGCGATACGCCAGCAGGTCAAGCCCGCTGACGTGGTCCAGAGCGGTCAGCCGTTCGGCGTCGCTTGCGATTTCGTCGATGGTGCCGAGCAGAACGCTTGGATGGTCGACGACTTTGCCTGGGAAGGGGCAGTAGCGCACGCCGTCCGGCAGGATGCCCGCTCCGTCGGAGGCGTGCGTTCCGCCGAGCACCCAGTCGACCCCGGCCGCAGCAGCCGCGTGCAGCGACGACAGCTCGTCCTCCTTACTGGTCGAGACCACCTCCAACATCACCTCAAACCCGGCGTCGTGGGCCAGCGATGTCAGCTCACGCTGTCTCGACGCGTCTGCGCCGACGTCCTTGAATCCGATGTACCGCAGACCGGTATCCGCCAATTGCGGCACAATGTCGGCCGCGGTCTCGACGGTCCGGTCGCCGTGGGTGAGCATGAACACGAATTCCGACACCGCAGTGCTCCTATTCCTTCGCCCCGGCCTTCGCGGCGTCGGCCACGATCGACCGCGCCGTGTCGTCTGACCACACGCCGAGGAGGTCGGCGAGGTCGACGATCGAGATCCGCTCGCGCAGCAGATGGGAATTGCGCAGCGCCCAGAACAACAGGTCGTCGTCGTATCCGGCACCGAGGTCCTGTGCCAGGGTCGGCAAACCGCTCGCGTGGCTGATCTCGTCGAACTGTTCCGGTGACGCGAGCGCTAATGAGTGCACGAACGCGTCCCAATCCGAAACCAGTGCCTCGACCGCGGATTGGTTTGCCAACAGCCAGTTTCGCTTCGCCGAGTACGCGGTCCAGCACTCGGCGGCCGTCTGCGGATCGAACTCGGCGAACGCCCGTGCCACCGCGTCTCGGCTCGTTGTCTCGTCGGCCACCCGCACCTTCGCATCCGCCGACCGGATCGTGGCATCGACGAGCTGCCAGACCCGCACGGCCAGTCGAGTCGCGACCGTGACCTGCATGCCGTGCGCCGCGGCCGGCCGTCCCTGACGGCTGCGCGCCATCTCCATCAAGTGCGAGACCGCATGCTCGGTGCCCGATGCCGGTGCCGTCGAACCGACGATTCCCATCGACAGTCCACTGACCGCCAGCAGCCGGGCCAGATCGGCGATACCCGCTGGCTCGGCGTCGCGCGCGGCGCGCGCAAGTGCAGGCAGAACCGGATGTGCGGCCAGGACATCGTCGACGACGGCGGGCGCGTACGGCGGTCCGTGACCGAGCCGCGCGGCGAGCCGCCATTCTGCGACCGCGTTGGGGACCGTCGAAAGATCGCCTACCCCAGCGAGATTCAATTGCCACGGCGCCGCGCTGAGGATGTCGGTGTCGGCGACCAGCACATCGGGCCACCGAGAGTGGACAGTGCGTTTCGCGCCTGCGATGACGAGAACGCTGCGGTCCGCGATGAAACCGTTGATGCTGCAGGCGGTTTGGATCGCGACGTGATGGTTGCCGGTGCGCTGCGCGGTGACCTTCGCGATGTCTGTGAGGGTTCCGGATCCGACAGAGACAAGCAACCGGTGCTCCCCTACTTCGGCCACCGATTGTTCGACGGTTTCCTCGTCGGCGCGGACGGTCCCCGTTCCGAGCTGGATGACCCGGCAGCCGAGGTGCCCGGCTAGCCGATCTACCACTGCGCCCGCCGCTGTGCGGTACGGTCCGCCGTCGCTCAGGATAATCGGGTCTCGGCCGATGAACCTTGCGAGGCTGTCTGCTATCGCGCTGTCCGACACCGACGCTCCGATGCGTACGTCGATGTCAGGCAGTCCCGGTTGACCGTCGGCGCGCAGGCTCGCCAGCAGCGCCGCGGGGTCGGGAACGGTGATCATGTCGACCGAACCGAATCTTCGGTCGGCCGAGCCGACGAAACGGCCGGTGCCGCCAGAGCGGATTCGACGGCGTCGAACGCGGCGAGATAGCGGCGGTAGGCGTCGGCGTAGGTCTTGGTCGCCTCCGGGTCGGGGTCGATGGCGACCGGAGCGAGCCGGACCGCGACCATTGCCGCGGCGAAATCGGCGAAGAGGCCGGCGCCCACGCCGGCGACCATGGCGGCGCCGACCGCGGTGGCCTCCTCGGTCAGCACGCGCCGCACTGGTCTGCCGAGCACACTGGCCTTGATCGCCGCCCATAGGTTGTCGCGCGCGCCGCCGCCGACGATCCGCACCTCGCCTCGACCGAGGCCGAGCGCGTCCAGGCGTTCGACGATGTCGCGCAACGCAAATGCGCAACCTTCGAGCACTGCCCGCGCAACGTGGGCCGGCGTGTGATTCATTGCGAGGCCGAGCAGGCCGCCACGCATCCGGTCGTTCCACCGCGGCGCGGTCGCCCCCGACAGGGCCGGCAGGAACAGCACGCCTTCGCTTGCCGGCGGCGCCTTGCAGGCCAGAGGAAAGACCTCGGACTGCGGCACCCCGAGCAGCCCGGCGAGCCAGAGGGTGCTTCCGCCGCTGACGAATCCGGGATTCTCGATCAGCCATGCGCCGGGCACCGCGTGGCCGTGCGTCTCGACGAGACCGGCCGGGTCTCGCACGGGCGTCGCGGACACCGTCGTCACCGGTTCGGCGGTGCCGGTGACGTCGACGACCACGCCGGCTTCGATCGCGCCGGCCCCCACCGACGCGGCGTGCTCGTCTCCGGTGCCGACGACAACGGCGCAACTGGCCGGCAGCCCGAACTCCGATGCCATGTCGGGCAGCAGGGTGCCGACCACGTCGGTCGACCGGCGTACCGGAGCGAGCATCGACGGATCCAATTCAGCTGCCGTGCACAGAGATTCGTCGAAGTCGCCGCGGGCGACGTCGTACACCATGGTGGACGATGCGTTCGCAGCGTCCTGGGCGTGCGAGCCGGTCAGCCGGTGCAGCAGGTACGACCCGACGGGCGCCAACGTCGCGGTGCGCTGCCACACCAGGGGTTCATGGTCGCGGATCCACATCATCTTCGGCGCACTGTGCGAAGCATCGGCCACCAGACCCGTTCGCTCGGCCAACGTGTCCTCTCCGACCGCGGCGACCAACCGATCGCACTGCTCGGTGGCCCGTTTGTCCAGCCAGATGATCGCCGGGCGCAGCGGCTCACCGTCGGCGTCACATGCGACGACGCCGTCGACCTGGCTGCCAAGACCCATCGCGATGATCCGCGCCGGGTCGACGTCGGACGTCGCCGCGCGCACCGCATCGCGCAGTGCGGTGCAGTACATACGCGGGTCCTGCTCCGCCCAGCCGTCGTGCTGGTGGGTCATGCTCAGCGCGGCAGAACCGGTGGCCACGACGCCGCCACCCGCGTCGACGAGGACGACCTTGATGCTCTGCGAGCCGACATCGACTCCCAGGACCAGAGACACGGCCTTTTCCTCAGATCACGGTGAGCGGGTCGGCGATTCGTCTGTCGCGATCTCGGTCGCGGACATCGCGCCGTAGCCCTCCTGTTCCAGGTTCACGCCGTACTGCCCATGCGAAAGCGCGAACTCTTCTTCCGGCGACAGCACCAGCTTGTGCCGTCCCGCGACCGCGAAGTAGATCACCCCGATCACGAAGTACACGAGCGTTCCGACGACGCCGGGCCGGTAGTCCGGATTCAGGAAGAGCGAGACGAGCGCTACGAGTGCGATCGCGCCCGCGATCGCGGCGCCCCAGACACCCACCGGACTGCGGTACGGCCGTGCGATATTCGGCAGCTTGCGGCGCAGCATGATGAACGCCAGGCACTGCATGAAGTACGAGATCACCGCACCGAACACGGCCATGTACAGCAACGCACCGACGATCTTGCCTGCGAGTGCGTTTTCGCTCTGGCCCAGGAAGTAGATCACCAGCGAGAGGATGTACCCAACGACCGCGCCTGCGATCAGCGCGACGTACGGCGTGTTTCTGGTCGGATGTGTGATCGACAGGCTCTGCGGGAAATACCCTGCGCGAGACAGCGAATATGTGTTGCGGCCGTAGGCGTAGATGATCGTGAAGAAGCTGGCGATCAGCCCGATCAGCCCGACTAAAGCGAGCAGAGACGCCGCCGTGCCCTCCCCGAACACGGCCTTGAAGCCATCGAACAACGGGGTCGCCGACGTGCCGATCGCCGCGGCTCCGCCTCCGACGCCCGTGTTCAGGAACAGGGTGAGCACGGCGAACAGCACCAGCGTGTTAAGCCCCCAGATGGTCGCTTTGGGGATGTCTCGCTTCGGGTCGTGAGACTCCTCGGCGGCCAGCGGCAGTTCCTCGATCGCGAGGTAGAACCAGATCGCGAACGGTAAGGCGGGGAAAATCCCGGCTATGCCTTTGGGCAGGAAGCTGCTGCCGCCTTCGTCCGGCGGGATGTTCGTGAGCAGGCCGGCGTCGAACGACCCCGTGAAAAGCACGGCAAGGAAGAAGAACCCGAGAATGCCGAGCGCCGCCGCTGTGATCACCACAGTGAAGCGCATGGTGATCTCGATGCCGAGGATGTTGATCCCGACGAAGACGATGTAGTAGATCGCCCACCACAGCACCGGGCTGTTCCACCACCCGTCGGCTCCGGTCAGGTCGAAAACGATGTCGTGCGAAAGGAATCCCATCGCGCCCACGACGACCGCAGGGGTGATGACGTATTCCATGTTCTCGGCCAGCCCGGTGATGAAGCCACCCCACGGGCCCATCGCCGACCGGGAGAACGAGTAGGCGCCGCCGGTGTGCGGCAGGGCCGGCGACATCTCGGCGATGCTGTAGCACAGGCCGTAGTACATGATCGTGATCACGATGCCTGCGATGAGCAGACCGCCGAACCCCCCGGCGTCAAGGCCGAGGTTCCAACCGTAGAAATCTCCCGAGATGACCGCACCGACACCAAGGGCCCAGAGCGACCAGAACGCGGCGTGACGGCGCAGCTTGCGCTTCTCGAAATACCCGTGTTCTGCGTCCCGATAGGTGACCGATCCGACTGCTCGCTTGTTATCCGCCATGGCGCCCTCCTCGGCTATTTGGCGCAAGTTGTCAGACAACTTGGACAATAATGAGGGCGAATGCGCACGTCAATATCGGAACGGAGTCAGTTCGGAAACACCCGAAACACCAGCTAGGTGGCCTACCGGACGGCACGCGGACAAGGTTTACGCGGCCGTCATCCCCAAAGGTAGGACACCAGACCAATAGCGGCCTATTGTCCGTAGGGAAATTCCGCTGTCCCATCCCCTCGAAGGAGAACCGTCGTGCCAGAGGGCCATGAGCATTTGACTGAAGACGAACGGCATCTCGCCAAGCTCGGCTACGTGCAGGAGTTGCAGCGGTCCTGGTCGGGCTTCTCCAACTTCGCGATCTCGTTCTCGATCATCTCGATCCTTGCGGGCTGCTTCACCTCGTTCGGGCTGGGCTGGAACAACGGCGGCCCGATGGCGATCGCCTGGGGCTGGCCGCTGGTTTCGATCTTCATCCTGATCATCGGCCTGTGTATGTCGGAGCTGGTTTCGGCGTTCCCGACATCGGGCGGAATCTATTGGTGGGCAAGCAAACTCGGCGGCGTCAAGGCCGGGTTCTACACCGGCTGGCTGAACCTGATCGGGCTGATCGCCATCCTGGCGTCGGTCGCGTACGGCTGCGCGACGTTCCTCGACCTGACGCTCGGCACGTTCAGTGAAACCTGGCTCAACGGCTACAGCCTGACGCGCACCTTTATTCTGTTCGTCGTTATCTTGGCGATCTCAGCACTGATCAACATCTTTTCGTCCCACCTGCTCGCCATCATCAACAACATCTCGGTGTGGTGGCACGTGGCGGGCGCGGCGGCCGTGATCGTGATCCTGTGGGCGATTCCGGAACAGCACGCCAGCTTCGGCGAGGTGTTCGCCAAGACGATCAACAACAGCGGCATGTTCGGCGGCTCGACGTCCGGCTGGGGTTTCCTGCTGTTCGTGCTGCCGATCGCGGCGATCCTGACGCAGTACACGATCACCGGCTATGACGCGTCGGCGCACCTGTCCGAGGAGACCATGAGCGCGGCCAGCGGGGCCGCCAAGGGCATCTGGCAGTCGATCTTCTATTCGGCCATCGGCGGCTGGATCCTGTTGCTGTCCTTCCTCTTTGCGGTCCAGGACTCCGACGCGGTGTCCGCAGGCGGTGGCGCGGTGGTGACGATCTTCAACCAGGCGATGAGTTCGAAGTGGGTGGCGCTCATCCTGTTCATCTCCACGGCGGGCCAGTTCTTCTGCACCACGGCGTGCCAGACCAGCGCGTCGCGCATGCTTTTCGCGTTCAGTCGTGACCGCGCCGTGCCGGGTCACCAGCTGTGGTCCAAGATCAGCGCGAAACGGGTGCCGGCCAACGGTGTGATGGTCACGGCCGTGCTCGCGGCGATCATCACGCTGCCCGCGCTGGTCGAGGTCGACATCAACGGCGCACCCGTTCCCGTTGCGTTCTTCGCGGTGGTGTCGATCGGCGTCGTCGGCCTGTACCTGTGCTTCGCTGTGCCGATCTACTACCGGTGGAAAGCCGGCGACTCGTTCGAACAGGGCAGCTGGAACCTCGGCAACCACTGGAAGTGGATGGCCCCGATCGCGATCATCGAGATCCTCATCACATCGGCCGTCGCCATGTTCCCGACGTCGTCGGGTGGCGTGCCGTGGGGTGATGCCTTCGAGTGGAAGTTCGTCAACTACACCCCGCTGTTGGTGGGCGGCGTGCTTGTACTGCTGTGGATCTACTGGCACGCGTCGGTGAAGAAGTGGTTCACCGGCCCGATCAAGCAGGTCGACGAAACCGGCGAAGAACTGGAAGGCGTCTCCTAGCCACTACACAGCTAGAGGTTTGACAAGGCCCGCCAGCGGGTAGGGTCGGCTGAGTGTGTGGAGCCACCGGCGAGGTGCGCCTCGACGGCCAAACGCCCGACATCACAGCCGTCTCGGCCATGGCGCAGGCGATGGCCCCCCGGGGGCCCGATGCCGCGGGGGTGTGGTCACAGGGCCGGGTCGCGCTCGGCCACCGTCGCCTGAAGATCATCGATCTGTCCGAGGCGGGCGCCCAGCCGATGGTCGATTCCGAGCTGGGACTGGCCGTCTGCTGGAACGGTTGCATCTACAACTACAAGCAGCTGCGGCGCGAACTGAGCGAGCATGGCTACCGGTTCTTCTCGCACAGCGACACCGAGGTTTTGCTCAAGGCCTACCACCACTGGGGTGACCGGTTCGTCGACCGTCTCTTCGGCATGTTCGCGTTCGCGATCGTCGAACGTGACAGCGGCCGGGTGCTACTGGGCCGTGATCGGCTGGGCATCAAACCGCTGTACCTGACCGAGGACGCGCACCGGATCCGGTTCGCGTCGTCACTGCCCGCACTGCTCGCCGGCGGCGACGTCGACACCCGCATCGACGCCGTCGCGCTGCACCACTACATGACCTTCCATTCGGTCGTCCCGCCGCCTCGGACGATTCTGCGCGGCGTCACCAAAGTGCCGCCGGCGTCGCTGGTGGCGATCGAGCCCGACGGGCGTCGCACGACCACCACATATTGGGAACCTGACTTCAGCCGTCGCGACGACCGCGCCGACTGGTCCGAACAGGATTGGGAGGAAGCGGTTCTCGCCGCTCTGCGGGTGGCGGTGGATCGCCGCCTGGTCGCCGACGTGCCCGTCGGATGCCTGCTGTCGGGCGGCGTCGATTCGAGCCTCATCGTCGGGCTGCTCGCGGAGGCGGGCCAACACGGTCTCGCGACGTTCTCCATCGGCTTCGAGTCGGTCAACGGTGTCAAGGGCGACGAGTTCCGCTACTCCGACATCATCGCCGAGCGCTTCGAGACCGACCACCATCAGATCCGGATCGGCACCGACCGGATGCTGCCCGCGCTCGACGGCGCGATCGGCGCGATGAGCGAGCCCATGGTCAGCCACGACTGCGTCGCCTTCTATCTGCTCAGCCAGGAAGTCGCCAAACACGTCAAGGTCGTGCAGTCCGGGCAGGGCGCCGACGAGGTGTTCGCCGGCTACCACTGGTATCCCCCGATGGCCGACGCCACCTCGCTCGAGGGTTCGGTGGCCAGTTACCGCAAGGCCTTCTTCGACCGGGACAGCGACGGTGTCGCCGGGCTCGTCACACCGGCCTACCTCGCCGACGGGGATCCCAGCGAACAGTTCGTCACCGAGCACTTCGCCCACGCAGGCGCCGCGACCGGCGTCGACCGCGCGCTGCGGCTCGACACGACCGTGATGCTGGTGGACGACCCGGTCAAGCGCGTCGACAACATGACCATGGCGTGGGGTCTGGAAGGCCGGGTGCCGTTCCTCGACCACGAGCTGGTCGAGCTGGCCGCCACCTGCCCGCCCGAGCTGAAGACCGCGCACGAGGGCAAAGGCGTGCTCAAGCAGGCCGCGCGCAAGGTGATCCCGGCTGACGTCATCGACCGACCCAAGGGGTACTTCCCGGTGCCCGCGTTGACCCATCTGGAAGGTCCGTATCTGGACCTCGTGCGTGACGCGCTGTACGCCCCGGCCGCCAAGGAGCGCGGCCTGTTCCGACCGGAGGCCGTCGACCGGCTGCTCGCCGATCCCAACGGCCGGCTCACGCCGCTGCGCGGCAACGAGCTGTGGCAGATCGCGCTGCTCGAGCTGTGGTTGCAGCGGCACGGCATCACGGGAGCCGCGGCATGACCGCGACAGATCCAGCGCAGGACCATTCCGAGGCCATCACGCTTGGCCTCCATGACGCGTCGCCGCAGCACATGGTCGACGCCATGGCCGACGACGTCGTCGTCGAACTCGGTTGGGGCCGACTGATTTTCGGTCAGACCTTCGCCGATCCGAACAAGCTCGCGGAGGTGCTGCGCCAGGAGGGGCAAGGCAGGCGCGACATCTGCATGTACGCCCGCGAACCGCAGGTGCTGGTCGCCCTGGCGCCCGCCGAACTGTTCATCGACCCGAGCCACACCTACCGGTTGCGGTTCTCCGAAGACGAACTGGACTTGTCGCCAACCGGGTTCACCGTGCGCACCCTGCAACGCGCCGATGACGCCGACGCGATGAACCGCGTGTACCTGCGCTGCGGGATGGTGTCCGCCCCCGTCGACGTCATCTGGGACAACCACCTTCACCGCGACCCGGTCGACTACCTCGTCGCGGTGCGCGACGACGGCACCATCGTGGGCACCGTGACCGGTGTCGATCACCGGCGGCTGTTCTCCGATCCCGAGGACGGCTCCAGCCTGTGGACGCTGGCCGTCGACCCGACGTCGAGCCTGCCCGGTGTCGGCGCGGCGTTGACACGCGCGCTCGCCGCGATCTACCGGGACCGCGGACGCGCCTACATGGATCTGTCCGTGGCACACGACAACGCCGCCGCGATCGCGCTGTACGAGAAGCTGGGTTTCGCCCGTGTGCCGGTGATGGCGGTCAAACGCAAGAACGCGATCAACGAACCGCTGTTCACTCACCCGCCGGAGACAGTCGAGGATCTAAATCCGTACGCGCGCATCATCGCCGACGAAGCCATGCGCCGCGGCATCTGGGTGGAGGTGCTCGACGCCGAAGCAGGTGAGATGCGGCTGTCGCACGGCGGACGCAGCGTCGTCACCCGAGAGTCCTTGTCGGAGTACACATCCGCGGTGGCGATGGCTCGGTGCGACGATAAACGACTCACCCGCCGCCTCGTCGCGGAAGCGGGAATCGCCGTCGCCAAAGGTCGGCTGGCGACCTTCGACGAGCAGGATTACGCGTTCCTCGATGAGGTGGGCGACGTCGTGGTCAAGCCGACGCGCGGTGAGCAGGGCAAGGGCATCACCGTTGGCGTCGACAATCCTGACGAACTCGATGCGGCGCTGGCGCGCGCGCGTGAGCAACATCCCGACGTCCTCATCGAGCAGCGCGCATCCGGCGACGACCTCCGCTTGGTCGTGATCGACCACAAGGTGGTGGCCGCCGCGCTACGACGCCCCGCGGAAGTCATCGGCACCGGCCACCACACCGTGCGTGAGCTGATCGACGCCCAGAGCCGGCGCCGCGCGGCGGCGACCGGAGGGGAATCCCGAATCCCCGTCGACGACGTCACCGAGGCCACCGTCAGAGAAGCCGGCTGGTCGTTCGACGACGTGCTGCCCGAGGGCCGACGGCTGCGCGTGCGCCGGACAGCGAACCTGCATCAAGGCGGCACCATCCACGATGTCACAGCCGAGGTGAACCCGGACCTGTGCTCGGTGGCGGTGACGGCGGCCGACGCGATCGGCATCCCGGTTACTGGCATCGACCTCCTCGTTCCCGACGTCACCGGGACCGAGTATGTGTTCATCGAGGCCAACGAGCGGCCGGGACTGGCCAACCACGAGCCGCAACCGACCGCGCAGGCGTTCGTCGACTTCCTGTTCCCGCAAAGTCCCGGCCTCCCCCAGGCCTGGACACCGGATCAGCCGCCCAGTTAGTCGCTAGCAGCCGTTACCAGGTGCTGGTGCGCATGACGATCTCGGCGGCCAGCTGTGCCGTCGACTCCTGCGCGTTGCGCCTGCCGAGCAGGTCGACCAGCCGGAAGTCGCCGTATACGTAGCGCTGGCTGGCCTTGGCGACGGCCCGCGCGGCGGGCGTGCTGACCAGCGCGGTCGTGTTCATCTCGACCGGTGGGCAGTGTTCGTCGCGGATCTGCCCGGTCAGGTCGGCGACGCGCGGATGACCGCGGTCGATCACGACCAGCCCGATGAACCGGTCCAGTCGGGTGGCGGCAAGCTCCCAGGCCAGTTCGCCGCCGATGCGGTCGCCGACCAGTAGCGCCCACCGCACGTCGAGCGCATCGAGGATGCCGACCACCGATTTGGCGGTCAGCCGCGGATCGGGGCCGATCACGATCGTCCGCAACGACGCGGTGTGCAGTCGCTGACATACCGCTTCATACGCGGCCGTCGCGTGATGCGCCGCGCCGAGCACCACCACGACGGAGCCCTTGTCCGGGCCCGCCACGTCGACCGGCACAGGAAAGCCGTCGACGGTCACCATGGTGGAAGGCATTTGGTCAAACTACAGCGAAATGGTCGCCTGGCGGGTCCATTTTCGCGGGACTTAACGTGCACGGTCGGCCTGCTTTGCAGCGATGTCCAGAAACGTCTGCGGCAGCGTGGCTTTGACGGTAATGGAGGGATTTGGTGTGGGGAACGCGATGCCGAACACGGCCATCGTGCCGATGTTCTCGAACGTGAAGTAGACGCTGTTGTCGACGTTGTTCAGTCGCATGGTCTGCTGATACACCAGCGCGTCATGGCGCGGTGTCGCCAGCCGTGTGGTCGTCATTGGAATTCCGGGCGCCGTCGGGTCGAAGAACGTTTGAAAATGGGCGCAGCGGTCGGCGATGGCGGCCAGCCTGTCGAGATCCAGCGGCCACGTCAACACCGTCATCACGATCCGCGCGCCGTCGTAGCCCACGACATACTCCGCCGCGCTGCCGGGCCCACGCTCGGCCGAGTCGGCGATGGCGCGCGTGAGCCCGTCCGAACAGCCTTCCGGATTGGACAGCATGGCGGGTGGACCGCCTGCGCCGTCGGGCTGCCCGGGTGCGCGAGTGAGGCGGTCGTACTGCACGCCCGTCGGGAAGTCCGCGGCGGTCAGCACCACCGTCTCCAGCCTGGCGCCGGGCCACGTCGCGGTGCCCGAGATCGCGTGCGAGCAGCCGGTGAGCGCCACGAAGAGCAGCGCCACCACGGCTCGCCTGATCATGATTTCAGGCTACCGACGCGAACGCGGAGCCCGTCGGACGTTAGCGACAGGAATAGCCGCCATCGATCGGCAGTGTGACCCCGGTGATCATCGACGCGTCGTCGCTGAGAAGGAAACAGATCGGCGCGGCGATCTCGTCCTCGGTGGCCCACCGCCCCAACGGCATCTGCTCCAGGAACGGCGGACCGACATCGGGGCGTCCCCAGTAAAAGGCGGACATGTCGGTCATCACCACGGTCGGATTGACGCTGTTGACGCGGATGTTGTGCCTGCCCAGTTCCAGCGCGGCCACCCGGGTGATGTTGTCGAGCGCCGCCTTGGACGATCCGTAGGAAATGTGGCCCGACAACGCCACCAGGCTCGCTTGACTGGACACGTTCACGATCGAGCCACCCACGCCGCGCGTGATCATTGCTGGTGTCGCGTGCTTGATGACCAGCAGGCTCCCCCGCGCGTTGATGCTGATTACCTTGTCGAACACCGCGATATCGGTGTCTTGGGGCGTCGCTATCTCCCCACCGAACCCACCACAGTTCACCACGCCCCACAGGTCGAGTCCGGATACCGCGGCGCGGATCTCGTCTTCAGAAGTGAGATCGAACGGAACCGGCGCAGCGCCCGTCTCATCGCACAGCTTGGTCAGCTGCTCGACGTTTCGCCCGCCTGCATAAACTGTCGCGCCCTGACTGACGAGCCGGCGGACCGTCGCCGCCCCGATGCCGCCGCTCGCGCCCGTTACAAGCACTCCGCGCCCCGCGAAATCAGCCATACCAATGTCATACTCTGCTTCCTCGTGACCGGGAGCGACGCGGTGAATCTCAGAGTCGACGGGCTGCTACTCGACTGCGACGGTGTCCTCGTCGACTCTCACAACGCCGCGGCCGTCGCATGGAATCAGTGGGCGCAACGCTGGGCACCGGGTTTCGACTTCCACCGCGACATCGAGCATGGCCGCCGAATTCAGGATGTCGTCGCTGAATTGATAAGCACGCCAAGCGATGTCGCCGAGGCCGCCGCTGACCTGATTCAGCTGGAGCTGGACCATGCCGCCGACGTGGTGCCGATACCAGGTGCACGCGAACTGCTCGAGTCCATACCTCAGGGAAGCTGGGCGGTCGTCACCTCCGGCGGCCGCACCATTGCCACCGCGCGTATGGTGTCGGCCGGACTCGTCCCAGCCGCCGTACTGGTCACCGGCGAGGACGTCGAACGCGGAAAACCCTTCCCCGACCCCTACTTGCTCGCAGCGCGGCGCTTAGGAGTATCTCCTCAACGGTGCGCGGTGTTCGAGGACGCGCCCGCGGGCATCGCGGCAGCGCAAGCAGCGGGTGTCGAAACCATCATCGGCGTAGGCACCGCCGCGACTGCCGGTGTCACTGCGGCCGTTGCGGATCTGCGCGGCGTCCGCTTTGACGGACAGCGTTTGCAGATCAGCAGTATGTAGGTCAGCAGCTCGACTTGTACGCCGCCGCACCGCCTTCGCCGTTGAGGTTTTCCTGCGTGATGATGGTGAAGCCGGTCTGCACTTTCTTGGTGTTCTGACCGCCGTCGAGCGCCGTCACCGCCTCGTCGACCCCGAACTTGCCGATGATCCCCGGCTCCTGCGCGACCAGCGCTTGCACCGTGCCGTCCCGCAGCGCCTGGATCTGGTTCGGGCCGGCGTCGAAACCGACGATCTTCACCTGGCCGCTCTTGCCCGCCTGTTTGACTCCGGTGGCCGAGCCCTCGGCGGAGAAGATGTTCGTCGCGAAGACGCCGACGAGGTCGGGATCCTTCTGCAGTTGCGCGCCGATGAGTTGGGCTGCCGTCGCCGGATCGTCGTGGCTGTACTGCACGCCGACGTAGGTGAACTTGCCGTCGGCCTTGACCGCGTCCTCGAAGCCCTTCGCGCGCGCGTCGGTGGTCGATATGCCGGGATCGACGTTCATGACCATGACCTTGCCGCCCTCGGGGTGCAGTTGCTTGATGGCGTCGAAGGCCGCTTTGCCGCCGCCCTCGTTGTCGCTGGCGATCGACGACACCGCGTATGACGGATCGTTCGTCGTGGTATCGACGAGCACCACCTTGATGCCCGCCGCGGCGGCCTGCTCGAGGGGCTGCTGCATGGCCTGGACATCGGTGGGCGCGACCAGCAGCGCGTCCGGGCGGGCGGCGACGATGGAGTCCAGGACCGGCTTCTGCAGCGTCGGATCGAACTTCTGCGGGCCCTGAGAGTTCAACGTGACGCCGAGCTTGGCCGCCTCTTCCTGCGCGCCGCACTGCATCGTGATGTAGAACTGGTCGCCGATCACACCCTGCAGAAGCTGGATGTTGTAGTTCTTGCTGGCTTTTGGCGGCGCGGTGACGGTGGTCGCTGCCGCCGCCGGCGTCACCCCGTTCGACGTCTCGCCCGAACCGCTCGACTGCGGCTTCGAGGACGTGCAGCTCGCCATCGACAGCGTGAGCACCACTGCCCCAAGAGCACCCGCGACCGGCATTACGCGCTTACGGTTCACTGGCTTTCCTTTCATTTCGATCCTTTGCGTTTGAAGAGGCCTCGAGACCGTGCACTGCGCATGGCCGCGGCACGCCGGGTCTGGTCGACGTAGACGGCGGCGATGAGCACCGAGCCGACCGCGACGCCCTGCCAGAAGGGTTGGACGCCGATGATGACGAAGCCGGACTGCAGCACGGCGGGGATGAACAGGCCGACGACGGTGCCGAAGATCGTGCCGTAGCCGCCGAAAATCGATGTGCCGCCGATGACAACCGCGGCGATGACGTTGAGGTTGGTCAACGACTGGCCGGCGATCGTCGTGGTGCCGTACTGGGCGAGCGAGAGCAGCGCGCCCAATCCGGCGAGCGTGCCGGCCAACCCGTACACGAGCACCAGATGTCGCGACACCTTGATGCCCGTGCGACGAGCAGCCTCCTCGTTGCTGCCGATGGCATAGGTGTAACGGCCGAATCTCGTCTTGTGCAGCAGGATGCCACCGAGAACGATCACTATCAGCGCGACGAACGGCAGGCCGGGGATGCCCAATATCTTTGTGTAGGCGCTGAAGTCGGTCAGTTCGCTGGGGACCGAGCGGATGTCGATACCGCCAGTGAGGACCTGCGCCAGTCCGAGCGCAACCGACAGCGTGCCGAGGGTGACGATCAGTGCGGGCACTTTCGCGATGGCGACCAGCGCGCCGTTGACGACACCCCACGCCATACCGGACAGGATCGCAGCGACGATCCCGACAGCGGCAACACCAATTCCACTGCCGCCCATCGCTTCCATCACCTTGGCTGCGACCACGGACGAGAACACCAGCACCGAGCCGACAGACAGGTCGATGCCCGAGGTGATGATCACGAACGTCATCCCGACGCCGAGCACCGCCCAGACAGCGACGTTCTGTGAGATGAGCGAGAAGTTGCCGGTCGACAGGAAACGGTCGCCGGCAATGACGGTGAAGAACAAGCAGATGACTATCAGCACCCCGAGGATCCAGAACGCTTGAAGCCCCACAACGCGTTTCAGCAGTGACTGGGCACTGTCGAGCTCGTCTGCCCTGTCCGCCACGGCGTCCTGCTGGTTGGCCACGGTGCTCACGCCTCGACTCCTCCTCCCTCCGGTCCTCGCTCGTTCCTCGCCGCGATCCTCACTCGTCGTCGTCTTCGGTACTCATGCCCCACCGTCCTTCGCATCGAGGGCGCCCGTCATGGCACCCACAAGCGTCTCGACCGTCGTGCTGCGGCCCCGGTACGTAGCGACCCGCCGGCCGAGCCGCAGCACCTGGATGCGGTCGCACACCTCGAGCACATGCGGCATCGAGTGGCTGATGAACACCACCGCAATTCCCTTGTCACGCACCCGCTTTACCGACTCGAGAACGTTCTTGGTCTGGACGACACCCAGCGCCGCTGTTGGCTCGTCGAGGATGACGACCTTGTCCGCCCATGCGATGGCCCTGGCAATGGCGATGCCCTGGCGCTGTCCACCGGACATCGACCCGACGGGCGAGCTGAGTGAACGCACCGTGGCCCCGAGCGCCCTGAAGGACGCAGCCGCCTGGCGACGCATCTCCTTCTCGTCCATGAAACCAAGGTGGCCCAGAACGCCCTTGGCCGGGATTTCCCTGCCCAAGAACACGTTCTGAACGGGATTGAGATGAGGAGCCAGCGCCAGATCCTGGTACACCACCTCGATGCCGAGGTCGTTCGCCTGTCGTGGAGATGACAAACGCACTGGCTTGCCGTCGAAGTAGATCTCGCCCTCATCCAATTCGAGGCTGCCCGACAAGGCCTTGATGAGCGTCGACTTGCCTGCGCCGTTGTCGCCGATCAAGCCGACGACCTCGCCGGGACTGATGTCGAAGTCGGCGCGGTCCAGCGCACGGACGTGGCCGAAGCTCCGCGAGACGGCGCGCGCCTCCAGCAGGGCGGTCATGCTGCGCCTTCCTGTTGCTTGATGTTCGGCGTGGGCTTTGGCGGCCACGTGGTGCCCGGCCTACAGACAAGCAGCTGCACGTCACCGTCGAGGTGCCAATCCCCGGAAGACGCTGGGACGACGAGTGTCTGGCCGCGTTCGACGTCGACGGTTTCGCTGTGCGCAGCCGCGAGTGTGCCTGCACCGGACAGCACCACGGCGACCGCGAATCCGGCGGGCATGTCGACACCCGCTGTCAGTAATGCCATGCGGAAGAAGGGCTCCGCCTGCTCGGTCAGCACCTGCACGAGGCCGGCCACGTGCTTATCGGTGTGCCGCGTGAGCGCAGAGACGTTCGTCCGTGCTGTGGTCTCGACCACCGACAGCGCGACCTCGCGGGTCAGGCCGAGAAAAATCTCGTCGTCGGATGCCGTGGTGTTGGTGCGCTCCAACAGAATTGACTGATCGGTGGGCTCCTGCGCCTCCACAAGGAGAATGCCCGCACCGATGGCGTGCGGGGCTCCGCCTGGCACCAGCACGCCGTCGCCCGGTCGCACCGGAACAGGATGCATGAGCGCCAGCATCGCCTCGGCGTCCTGCGCCTCCACCAGCTTCATGAGCCGGTCGCGGCCGACCTCCTCGCGCCACCCGACCCACACCGCGGCGCC
>Ga0075418_10001940_pt1 | contig 23480 bp, 19 predicted proteins | sample SoiMetdeltSBSDD2_FD_81776 | JGI IMG/M metagenome (GOLD analysis project Ga0075418, IMG submission 81776) | Bulk soil microbial communities from a Populus tree surrounding site in Tennessee, USA - Soil MetaG P. deltoides SBSDD2 | ecosystem: Environmental > Terrestrial > Soil > Tree plantation...
CCATGCCCGAGCTTCTCCTCCAACCGGTAGCTTCCCATCTCGTGCGCGGCGGCGACCTGTCTGCCGAGGCCGTAGACCACGCGGGCGCCCAGGAATGCGAATCCGACGGCGAAGGCGGAGCCGACGATGGCGGGAGCGTAGGCATCGGCGGCCCCAGACACCTTGTCGAGGAGGTCGAGCACGAGGAGCGCGAGCGGCGCCATCGCACCGGCGGCGATCGCAGCCTCGAGCATCTGACGTGGCGGACCGGGCATGATCAGTGGAAACAGGATGACCACGGCCGGAACCCAGGTGAGGTTCGGCAGGAATCCGTTTTCGAGATACTGTTGCCAGAAGCTGATCATGGCGATGACGAAGCAGATGACGATCTCGTAGGCCAAGCCGAGCGAGTGCAGCCGGGGCGCGGAGACGCGGTGCTTGCTCGCCGCCCACCAAAGCGCGGCGGAGGCGGCCACGGCGGAAAGATTGACCCACTGGAACGGCAGGTTCGCGAAGAATTCGCGTTCCAGCTGTTTGTGGAGGAGCGCAGCCAAACCCCAGGTGCCGAAGAAAAGGACCGGGTCGAATGCAAACGCAGCCAGGAGAAACAACACGAGCAGGCGCACGCGTCCGCGAACCTGCTCGAGGAGTTCGGGCGGGAGCGACGCCGCGATGCCACGCGAGGAAGAGGGGCGCGCTTCGGGACGAAGGAGGGTCGCGTGTTCCAAGGCTGCCTGCTTTTGCTGCCGCGTGGCACCCTGGCGTCAGGGACCCCAACGTCAGTTCGGGGAATCATCCGATGTACGGGCGCTCATCGTCTCCTACGTCATGTCCTCTGGTCGCACGGCTCGATCGAACTCGGCTTCGGTGAGCAGGCCCAACGCGACGACGGCCTCGCGCAGGGTCGTTCCGTGCTCGTGCGCATGCTTCGCCACCTTCGCAGCGCTGTCGTACCCGATCGCAGGCGTGAGCGCCGTGACGAGCATGAGAGAGTTACGCAAATGCCTGTTGATGGCGTCGCGGTTCGGCTCGATGCCGGCAGCGCAGCGCTCGTCGAAGCTGGCGCAAGCATCCCCGAGGAGACGGATCGATTGCAGCATGTTGTAGACGATCACCGGTTTGAAGACGTTGAGCTCGAAGTTTCCCTGGCTGGCGGCGAATCCGATCGTTGCGTCGTTTCCCTGCACCTGGCATGCGACCATCGTGAGCGCTTCGCACTGGGTGGGATTCACCTTGCCGGGCATGATCGAGCTGCCGGGCTCGTTGTCCGGGATGCGGATCTCGCCAATGCCACAGCGCGGGCCGGAGGCCAGCCAGCGCACGTCGTTGGCGATTTTCATGCACGCGACCGCGAGCTGTTTCAATGCCCCGTGCGCACCGACGAAGGCATCGTGTGCGGCGAGCGCCGCGAACTTGTTCGGAGCACTGACGAATTCTCGTCCCGTGATCTGGCCGATCTTCTCAGCCACCTTCGGCCCGAAGTCGGGATGCGAGTTGAGACCGGTGCCGACGGCGGTGCCCCCGAGCGCGATCTCGCGCAAGGGTGGAAGGCAACGGTCGATCGCATGCAAGGCGTGGTCGAGCTGGGCCACCCACCCGCTGATCTCTTGACCCAAGGTGAGAGGTGTCGCGTCCATGAGATGGGTGCGGCCGATCTTCACGATCTTGGCGAAGATATTGGACTTGCTCCGCAGCGTGTCGCGAAGCCCTCGCACGGCTGGCAGGAGGCGCTCTTCGATTTCCTGGATGACCGCGACATGCATGGCGGTCGGAAACGTGTCGTTCGAAGACTGCGAGCGGTTGACGTGATCGTTCGGGTGGATCGGGTCCTTCGAGCCGATGGTGCCCCCGGCGAGCTCGATCGCGCGATTGGCGATCACCTCGTTGGCGTTCATGTTCGTTTGGGTGCCCGAGCCGGTCTGCCAGACGACGAGCGGGAACTCCGCGTCGAGCTTCCCTGCGATCACCTCGTCCGCCGCACGCACGATCCAATCGGCGCGCTTCTTGTCGAGAAGCCCGAGGTCGACGTTGGTGAGTGCCGCCGCCTTCTTGATGACGCCGAAGGCGCGAATGACCGCGAGCGGCATGCGCTCTTCGCCGATCGGAAAATTGAGGATCGAGCGCGCCGTCTGTGCGTCGTAGTAGCTGTCAGCGGGCACCTCGATCGCGCCCATGGAATCGGTGGCTTTGCGCGTGGTCACATGCCCTCCTTTTGGCGCCAGTCTACCCGATTCGCCACCGCGTGTTCACCGTGTCTCTTGCCGGGCGTGGACTTGCCGAGGGCAGGCGTTTTGGATATGAATTGTCGTGATCCACAACGAGTTGCCCGGAGGTGAGGCGATGAACAAACCACCGAATGGCTGGCCGCGGATCTCTTCTGCGATCTTCTACGACGACGCCCCCAAGGCCATCGACTGGCTCTGCCGGGCGTTTGGCTTCGAGGTTCGCCTCAAGATCGAAGGCGAAGCGGGGCGCATCGAGCACTCGGAGCTGGTGTTCGGCGAAGGGCTGATCATGGTCGGGAGTGCCGGAGGCAAGTCCAAGCGTCCAGTGCCGCTTCCTTGCAAGAGCCCGCGCGCACTCGGCGGGGCCAACACGCAGTCGCTCTGCGTCTATGTCGACGATGCCGATGCGCATTGCAAGCGGGCTCGGGCGGCGGGAGCGAAGATCGCCGAGGAACCGACGACGACGGACTACGGCGAGGAATACTGGAGCGATCGCGGGTACCGCGCGGAAGACATCGAGGGTCACAACTGGTTTTTCGTGCAGCGCGTGCGCGACCAGAAGCCCCGCGCGACCTGAGAACGACCTGGCGCAAAGTCGGCGCATTCGACTCGCTCCTTGATTGCGCGCGGCGCGTGCGTCTCCGGTGAGGTCAGCGCATGTCTCGAATCGCCGACAGTGCCGGCGACAGCCAGCGGCTGCCGGTCGCCTTCGTCGGACATGGCTCGCCGATGAATGCGATCGAGGACAACTCGTGGAGCCGTGGCTTCCGCGCGCTCGGTGACCTGCTGCCGCCCGCGCGGGCGTTCCTCGTGGTTTCTGCCCACTGGTACGTTCCGGGAACTTTCCTCACCGGTGGCGACCATCCGCAAACCATCCACGACTTCGGCGGATTCCCGCAAGCGCTGTTCGAGATCCAATATCCGGCGCCCGGCGACGAGGATCTCGCGGCGCGCGTAGCACGACTTCTCGAGAATTGGAACGCCGGAGTGCGCACCGACTGGGGATTCGATCACGGCACGTGGAGCGTCCTGCGCCATCTCCGCCCCGCGGCGGATGTCCCGATCGTCCAGCTCAGCATCGACGGGCGCCTGCCGGCCGCATCCCACCTGGCCATGGGGCGAGCGCTGCGCCCACTCCGCGACCAAGGCATCCTCGTCCTCGCGAGCGGCAACATCGTCCACAACCTGCGCGATGCATTCGGGAGGATGAGATCGGGTGACACGTCGACGCCGGAGTGGGCCGCCCAGTTCGACGCAGACGTGGCCAGGGCGGTCGAGCAGCACGACGAGGATTTCCTCGTTCGGGCGCTCGACGGCGCGGCCGGCCGCACGGCGCATCCGACACCGGACCACTACCTACCGTTGCTGTATGCCGCTGGCGCGCGCGACGCGTCGGACAGCGTGCGATTCCCGCTTTTCGGCTTCGACATGGGTTCCATCTCGATGCGTAGCATGGTGTTCGGCTGAAGGCGATTCTTTCGTGTCACCACGGGAAAGCTAGCGTGACGCGCCAGCGCCGACGCGCACGCGCTCCTCGACCACATTCCAATCGATGTTGGCGAAGAAGGCCTCGATGTACTTGGGGCGCTCCGCCGGCTTGTAGTCCAGCAGGAAGGCGTGCTCCCACACGTCCATCACCAGGAGCGGCGTGAACCCCGAGACGTTGCCGATCTCGTGCAGCGAGATCCAGTGATTCGAGAGCCTGCCGTTCGCGGGGTCCTGATAACAAATCGCCCATCCGACACCGCGCATCATCCCGATGCCGACGAAATCCGCCCTCCAGGTGTCGTAGCTGCCGAAGCTCGCGGCCGCCGCCTGGCGAAACGCCGCCTGCTGCGCCGGATCGCCGATGCCGCGCCGCGTCATGTTGCCGAAGTAGTACTCGTGCAAGACCATGCCGTTGTACTCGAAACCGAGCCGGCGGGTCAGCTCCGAGTAGGCGGGCATCTCCTCGTGGTCGATCTTCCCGTCCGCGAGCATGGCGCTGATTTTCTCGGTGAGCACGTTGGTGTTCTGCACGTAACCTTCGTAGAGCTTGAAGTGCATCTCCAACGTACGGTCGGAGATGCCCACGAGGCCGCTCAGATCGAACTGTCGCGGCTTGTAGCTTGCGCTGGTCAGCATCCGAGCCTCCCGAATGGAATCGACGGGCGAGCGTCCACGGAGCGTCTCGAGCTCGATCCTCGCGGCGCGACTAGCGCGTGGCCTTGAAGCGCTCGTTGGCCTCGACGAACAGACGGCGCGCGGCCTCGAGGTCGAACGGACGCTCGGCCAACGTCTCCGCGTCCCACTCGCTGCGCGGGACGGCGAAGAAATCCCCGCCGTAGATGTGGATCGCACCGGTGAGCTTGCGGATCGGGTTCGTCACCGAGTGAATCGCATCGTCGGGCAGCCGGTAGACCTCGCGCACGGACAGCGCTTCGGCGTCAGTCGCCTCGATCACGCCACCCCGGCGCTCCCATACGATGTTGTCTTCGCGGCCGGTGTAGATGCCGATGGATGCCCACATGCCGTGGTTGTGTGGGAGCAGCACCATGAGCGGGGCCCACACCACGTTGAGAACCGTCAGATCCGCGGCACGATGGAGCGTGTGAATTCCGACTTCGGTCGGCTCCCCGATCGCGTCGAGGATTGCTTGCGGCTCCGCGACGGCACGACGCAGGACTTCTTCGACGGCCGACTGGCTGTCGGTCTCCTTCGCCGCGCGCTTCGCCTCGTCGATGAAGCGGTCGAGGTCGAACCTCGTTTGCATCGTTCCACTTTTCCCTTCCGTCCGGGCGACGGCAGTTCCGGCCACGACCAGGCCCATGGCACCGGTCAAAAAGGTGCGTCGCGACAAGCGTGAGGACATCGGGACAACCCCCAGGGATGCGCCGACCGTCGCCCCAGTCGCAATTGGCTGTCGGATCCGAGGTCGCGCAAGGATCACCCGTGGCGGACATCCTCCCATGATCGAGCACGGTGGTCAATCGGCGCGCCGATTGTGCTACGCTCGGCCGATCAGCATCGCAAAGAGGGGGCACTCGTGGACCAAAGAGTCATCGATCTCTATGACGAGTACACGCACGCGCCGCTCGACCGGCGCGAATTCGTGACCCGCCTGGCGCAGCTCGTGGGCGGAATGACGGCGGCGATGGCGATCCTGCCGATTCTCGAGCCCAGTCGCGCTCAGGCCGCCGTCGTCGCGGCGGACGACGCGCGGATCGAGAGCAACCGCACCACGTATAAAGGTTCATCGGGCGAGGTGAAGGCCTATGCTTCGCAGGCGAAGGGCGGGAAGAAGCTGCCTGCGGTCATCGTCATCCACGAGAACCGCGGCCTCAATGCACACATCGAGGACGTGGCGCGGCGGCTGGGGGTCGCGGGCTTCCTGGCGCTGGCGCCGGATCTCCTGTCGGGCCTTGGCGGCACGCCGGTGGATGAAGACAAGGCGCGCGAAATGATCGGCCAGCTGGATCCGCAGGCCGTGCTCGGGGACCTCACGGCGGCGGTCGCGATGCTCGAAGGCCACGCGCTCGGCAACGGCAAAGTCGGCGCCGTGGGATTCTGCTGGGGCGGCGGCATGGTGGGGCAGCTCGCGGTGGCTTCGCCGGCTCTCGATGCGGGCGTCGTGTATTACGGGCGCACGCCCGCGCCCGAGGACGTGGCGAAGATCGCAGCGCCGCTCCTGCTGCATTACGCTGCGCTCGATGAGCGCATCAATCAAGGCGTGCCCGTGTTCGAAGAGGCGCTGAAAAAGAACAAGAAGAACTACACCTTGCACATGTACGAGGGTGTCAACCACGCCTTCCACAACGACACATCCGAGGCGCGTTACGACAAGGCCGCGGCCGAGCTATCGTGGTCCCGCACCACGGAGTTCTTGAAGAAGCAGCTGCAAAGCTGAGGGGGACTCCGCCGGACGGATGCTTTGGTGGCCGGTGGGAGGGTGCTCGATTTCCCACATTTTGATCGGGAACGCCGCCGCGCGCACCTGGCTTGCGCCAGGTGCAGGCGTGATCTATCCTTTCGGGGTCCCCGGAGGCGCCCAGGGGGAGTCGTCGTGACCCCAACCAAACCGCGCAAAGTCCAATCCACTCACGGAAGCCCTGCGCGCGGCAAGCCATCTTCGATCAAACTGTCGCTGCATGCGCTCACGCTGCTGGCGGCATCGTACGTCCTCGTCTGCAGCTCCTCGCCGAACGGTGTGAGGCATGACGAGCTTCCCGATTGGCTCGGGGATCTGATCGTGGATCTCGAAGCTGCGCCGGTCGCGGTGCCTCCGGTCGCCATCTACAGCTACGAGTACCAAGGTCGGGTCGTCTATTATCTCTCGCCGCAGTGCTGCGACATCCAGAGCAAGCTCTACAACGCCAACGGCATCGTCCTCTGTCATCCCGATGGCGGAGTGGACGGCGGCGGCGATGGCCGTTGCGACGACTTCCTCGCCGAACGCACGGACGAGACGCTCATCTGGAAGGACACGCGCCAGCCCTAGCACTTCGTCGTCTTGCGTTTGCTGCCGACGCGGCCCATCGCCTCGACCTTGGCGATCATGTCGAGGGCGACGGGCAGCTTGCATGACGTCTTGCCCATGTCGACTTCGACGCTGCCGACGCGTTTGGCTGTCGCCTTGGCCTTGGCGAGCATGGGCTTCACCGAGGCGCCCACTGCGATGACGAAGCCGTTCATGCAGTACCGCACACGATTCGGTGCGGCATGGATTTCTTTTTCGACGCGTGCGAGGAGCGCGGCGATCTCGTCGCGATCGAGCTCCGCATCCGGCCGCATGGCCAAGAGCCCGGCGTAGGTGTTCCAGCCGGCGCTGGCGACGGATTCCTTGTCGCTGTCGATCCACTCGAGGGCGAGCGCGCGCGCGTGCGGGCTCTCCGCCGCGACCCAGGCCACGGTGTACTCCGAGACCATCGTCCCGGATGCCTTGCGGGCCCACGTGTCGATCTCCTTGCGCGTCATCTGGCTGCCATCGGCGACCAGCCCGGCCAGGTACATGGCATCCAAATTCCCGGTGCGATAGAGATCGAGCGCCAGCGCTTGCTGGCCCTTGATCTTCTTGGCGATGACCTTGAGATCGCCGACCTTGACGCCGAACATCTCGGCCGTCGCGCCGTGGTTGCGATAGATCTTGCGTTGCTGCTCGCTGCCGAGCCGTTCGAGCTCGGCCATCACGTCGGGGAGCTTCATATCCTCGACCTCCTGCTGTTGGCCGTCCGGGTCCCACGGGGTTCCGGTCGAAGTCGCGGGGTCACCCTGTATCCTACCTCGGCGAGTGTCGATCGAGTAAGATACCGCACTTCACCAGTGCTTGGAGAAACCGCATGCCCGATCGCAAAGTCTCTCCAACCGATTCCGTCTCACCCCGGCGCGACCCCGTATGGCTGATCGTCACCAGCCACTGGTTGGCGATGCTCGGCCTTGGCCTGGTCGTCACCGCGATCATCACCTGGCTCTTCGTGCTGCCGCTGCAAGTGCGCGGGCAGGCCGAGAACCCCTACATCGGCCTGTTCTCCTTCGTGGCCGTGCCGTTCGTCCTCTTGCTCGGCATTGTGCTGCTATTCATCGGGGTCTACCTCGGACGGCGTCGGGCCCGGGCGCGTCTCGCGGCTGGCCTCATCGAGAAAAAAAAGGCGCGGACACGACTCCTCACGTTTCTCGGCATCTTGTCGGCGGCCAATCTACTCGTCGGAACGCAGGGGACCTATCGCGCCGTGCACCACATGGAGAGCGTTCAATTCTGCGGCCAGACCTGCCACGTCATGAAGCCGGAATTCACGGCCCACCCGATCTCGGCACACGCACAGGTGACCTGCGTCGAGTGCCATGTCGCGCCAGGTGCGGTTGGCTGGGTGGAAAGCAAGGCGACGGGGACACGGCAGCTCGTCGAAACAATCTTCGACACGCATCCGCGCCCGATTCCCTCGGCGCTCGAGACCGACCGGCTCGTGCCGGCGCGGCAGACGTGCGAGCAATGCCACTGGCGCGACAAGCCCGGGGCGATCCGACTCAAGGTCGTGACCAAGTTCGCATCGGATGAAGAGAACACACCGAGCCAGACGGTGCTGACCTTGCACGTCGGCGGCTCACGCATGGGGGGAATCCACGGCAAGCACTTCGGCCCAGGGGTAGAGATTCGTTACGCAGCGGTGGACAAAAAGCGACAGGAGATTGCCTGGGTCGAGTACAGCAACAGCGAAACGAAGCAGACGCACACGTACTTGGCCGATGGCAAGACGGCCGACGATGTCAAAGACTTGAAACAGCACGTGATGCAATGCGTCGATTGTCACAATCGTCCGGCACACCCGTTCTGGCTTCCCGAACGCGCTCTGGACTTGGCGATGGGTCTTGGTGTCATCCCGGTGACGCTTCCGTACGTGAAACGGCAGGGGCTCGAAGTCATTCGAGCGGAGTACGCGACGACGGAGGAAGCCACACGGCGCATCCCGGAGGCGCTCACGGCCTTCTACCGTGACAACTATCCGCAAGTGCTCGCTGAGCGCGGCGATGAGATCGAAGCCGCGAGCCGCGGCCTGGTCGCGGTCTACACGCGCAACGTCTTCCCGGAGCTCGACGTGACGTGGGGGACCTATCCCAACAACATCGGTCACGAAGACTTCCCGGGCTGCTTCCGCTGCCACGACGAAGCCCATCGCGCGCCGGATGGCCGGACGATCACGCAGGATTGCGCCACCTGCCACGAAGCCTCCGCCGTCGAAGAGACCGATCCCGAGGTCTTGAAGACACTCGGACTCACGGACGCCCTCATCGGCATGCAACGAAGATAGGAAGGCGCTCACGATCGAGCGGTTCGCCGTGCTCGGCGGCGCTCGGGCGGGCGTTAGCGCTGGAGGACGATTTTGCGCGTTTCGAGGCGATCGTCGAGGCGGGCGCGCAGGAAGTAGACACCGGTGGCTACGGGTGCACCCGCGTTGTTCTTGCCATCCCAGAACACGCTCCGGCGTCCGGAGATCTCCCGCGCCGTGAGCAGAGTGCGAACGCGGCGACCGCGCACGTCATGGATCGAAATCTCCACGTGCGCGTCGCGCGCGAGCGAATAGTCGATCCATGTCCCGTGACGGAACGGATTCGGCCGCACCCGCTCGAGGGTGGTGAGCAGGGGCCGCGGGGTCGCCTCGACTTCCGGTTCTGGGCGCGGAAGGGCGAGGATCACGAGACGTGGCGACTGGCCGGTGCGCCCATTCGGTCGAACCTGTCCATTCGGGCCGGCATAGTGGTAGAGACCATCGCCATGAATCGAGCTCGTGACGTCGAGAGCGATGACGGCGTTGCCAGCGAGGCTCGTTTTCTCGGCCACGAGCTGCTGTGCCTGGTGTCCCGCACAGACGTCGTCGGTCGCTGGACGGCTGCCCTCGATCGTCGGCGTGTCCGGCAAGTACAGCGTTGCGAGCACGACCGAATTGCCGAGACCGCGCACATCGAAGGTGAGGTGACCCGGGTACGCGCAACTTGTCGGGTCGCCACTTGCAGCGCCTGCTCTTCCCTCGGGAGTCGATCCGACCCCGGAGGGTTGCGGAGTCTGGTCCTCCGAAGGACTGAAGACGTGCTCGACGTGTGTGGAACGCTCGATGATCAAAGTCACGAGGCCGGTCGCCGTGGCGAGTCCGTCGGTGACCTGATAGGTGAAACGATCCCATCCGGTGCCCGAGGGTGTGTAGACGAAGGAGCCATCGGCAGCGATGTCGACGTTCCCGCGCGCCGGAGGCTCGACGATCGAGGCGCCCAGAGAATCCCCGTCGGCATCGTCGTCGTTCTCCAGCAAACCCGGTGCAGGGATCACCAAGGGAACACCGGCCGTGTAGCGATATTCGTCATTGGTGACCACGGGGGGGTCGCTCACCGGCGCGATCGTGATGGTGACGATGCCAGTGTCGGTTCCATTCCGACCATCGTCCACGACATAGGAGAATGCATCCACACCGAAATAGTCCGGGTCGGGCGCGTAGGTGAAGGATCCATTGGCAGCGAGATCCACGACGCCGTGCGTCGGTGGAGCGGCGAGTGAAACCGTGAGCGAGTCGCCGTCCTCGTCGACATCGTTCGCCAGCACCCCCGGGGCAGAGACAAGCAGATCGAGATCCTCGCTCAGGTCATAAGCATCGACAGCCGCGACCGGCGGGAAGTCGGCGCCCGCGTGGAGCGCGACGAGGAGAAGCTCGGGCGGGCGGCTCGACTCTCGCGAGCCGTAGTTGATCGCATCGGGGGTAGAGTTGCGGAGGCCGAAGCTCCACACACCTGGCCCTTGAATCGTGTGTCCCAGATCGAACTCGACACGAGCATTGGAGGGTACCGGCCCGAGAGTCCCGATCGGGACGCCGCTGATCGCTGGAGCATTCGCCCAAGTGATCCCAGTTTCCGTCCATGGCGTGGCCGACGAGGCATAGTTGTTCGACACCGAATAGAGCGCGCCGCCATCGGCGCTGGATGCTTGCGCACGCAACAACAGGAGGCCGTCGCGCACTGGCCCGACTCCGGTCACATTGAACTTGAGATAGCTGTGGTACGTGGGGTTGTCTTCCTCGATCCGCAGATCGGGGGTGTTGCCGTAATTGTTGTTGGGTGATGTCGAGCGGACCTTCGCGTCGGCGGTGGCGACGAAGCTCACCACGGCGCCGCCGACCCCGATCCAGGCCTCGGCGTCGCTCGAGGCAACGGTGTCGCTGGCGCGATAGAGAAAACGATCGAGCCCGGCGTATCCAGGCTCCGGCACATAGATGAAACCGCCGTCAGCGTCGAGATTGAGCTCACCATGCGCCGGCGGCTCGAGGACGCTGGCGACGAGGGCATCCCCGTTGGCGTCCGTGTCGTTGGCGAGCACTCCGGCGGGCTCGACCCACAGGGTTTGGTCGACATCCACTTCGAAGACATCGCGGGCGGCGAGGGGGGCGATGTTGGGACCCTGGGCACCGACGAGGACGCTCATCTCGTCGGACGCCGAGGCGACACCATCGGTGGCAGTCAGTCGTAGCGTGTAGGTCCCGTCGGCCTCGAAGGTCGCGGTGGTCGCAGGCGCCGAGGGGTCGCCGAAGTCGACGTCGTCCGGACCCTCCGCCAGCGACCAGAGGGCCGAGAACTGCGGCGGCAGCGGCTCGCCATCGTCGCTCGCCATGCCGGTGAGAGTCGCCACGCCGCCCGTCGGAATGATCAAATTCGGCCCGGCTTCGGCGCAGGGAGGCCGATCGAGCGGCTGGGTGCCGGCCGGCCAAGGGTCGCGATCGAAGACGAAAGTGCCGTCGGAATGCACCGTCACCTCGACAGGGGGTAAATGGCCGCGGTCGGTTTGGACCCGAGTGACGTTGAGCGCAGTGAACGGTTGGTCCTGCATCCAGATGTGGCCGTCGCCGTGAATGTAGAGGATCGGTTTGGCGAAGGCGGTGGCGTCGAGGACGAACTGGTCGAAGAACAGGTTGCGGTCAAAAGCGGGTCCAGCTTGGGAAAGGACCACGGCCGCATGCACGGAATCGACTCGAGTCGTGAACTGGTGATGGATCCAATCGGCATCGTCATCCATCACCGCACGGAGGTTTACTCCTCCTACCAGATTGATGCCGACGAACAACACGCCCTTGTGCACGAAGGCGAAGTTCTCGGGCCGGATGTCTTGCTTGTCTACCGTGGGCACGCCGCAGAACGAGCTCTCGATCCCCATGAGATGCGTCGTCCAATACTGCCACGCGACCACGCGATCGAGGCAGTCGGTCACTTCGTTGTCCCCCGGGACGATGAAGGCTGGCACGGACAACGAGCGCAGCATCGCCGCCATGTCGCTGTAATACGATTCGTCGCATGGGGCCGTGCCCAGCTTGATGTCGCCGAGATGGAAGAAGAATTCGGATGGACTGTAGAGGTCGTGATTGTCGAGATGCTGCTGGAGAATCCCTACCTCGGCCGAGTCATACGGCGCATCGGCGGTGACCGAGAAGATCACCGGCTCAATGTCGAGCGCGGGCCTGGACGCCTCGCGCGCCTGCAGAGGCACGGCGGACAAGGCGACCAACCAGACCCAAATCAGGAATTGTCCGCCGGCTTCGTAAAATCCGAAACGCAAGCGCAGCCTTCCTGCTCGGATGACATTCAGCCGATCATGCAAGCAAACGGGACTCGAGTGGCAACTCAAGCGTGTGAACTCACAATGGGGCGCAGCACAATGATACAGGAGGCTCGGAGGGGGTCACAAGAAACCGCGACCACCTTGACAACCTGTCGCAGGGGCTCGGAACGCCGACGGATTGACATAGGATCGCAGCTCGAGTTTTGGGGGAAAACCCCCAGCGCGGAGTGGTGGCTCGATTCGCCGCCACTTCCGCGGACCTTCGCGGCGGCGCGTGAAAGCGCCGACCGGTGCGGCGTGCCTCAGGCCGCGAAATCTCCCCGACTCTACCGCAGCACCGTCATCTTGCGGCTTTCCCGCACTCCGGATGCCGTCTCGAGCTGGTAGACGTAGGTGCCGCTTTGCACCGGCTGGCCGGAGTCGTCTTTTCCGTCCCAGACGATGCGGTCGTGCACACCGGGCTTCATCACACCATCGACGAGTGCGCGTACTTTGCGCCCGCGAATGTCGAAGACGGTGAGCGACACATGCTCCTCGCGTTCGAGTGTGAGCTGGATCGTGGTGATCGGGTTGAATGGATTCGGGCGATTGCCGAGCAGCCGTGTCGAGAACAATGCGGCGGGTGGCGCCGAGGACAAGTCGTTGGGAGCACCGGGTGTGCCGTCATCGCCACCGCCGATGACGAAGACGGTGCCACAGCGGACTACGTGGCCCGGGACCAAGGTGCCGTCGGGGCCCACATGAGTCGCCGCGTACAAGTACTCGTCGACCTCAGCGTCGATCACGAGAGTGCGCACCAAGCCGACGGCGTCGACGATGGCTGTCCAGGGGGTCGTGTCCAGGTCGCCGTCGTCGTCCGGGTCGAGGTCCTGGCCGTTCGTTCCGGTGAACCCCGATACGAGCATGTGGGTGACGTTGTCGCTGTTCTCGAAATTCAAGCTCGCGGTGACGTCCTCGACGAAAGAGGATGTCGCCTCACTCACGACGAGGGTCCCATCGGCCTCGATCGCGAGGCCATCGAGGCTCACGACCGCTTCGATGACACCGCAGCCGCCCGTACCATCGCCGATGACGAGGTACGTGAGCGCAGTGAGGCGCTCGCCCGGCAGGCCGGCGAGCTCGAAGAATTCGTCGTTGTCGGTGCCCTCCTGGTCAGTGCGGATTTCGTTGATCTGCGCGGCGTGTGCCGCGAACGGCAGCATCACCAATGCCAGAAGGTGGAGCGCGCGGCCGATCGGCGCGGATCCGTTCGTGAGTGTACGCATAGCATGCTCCCAGAGGCTCGAGTGCGCGATCTCCCCAAGATGCGTTCGCACGGGCGGCGTCGAGAACGCGCCCGGCGGGAGTCGAATCTTTGCGTGCGCTCGGATTATACCAGGGAAGCGCGGGGAGTTCGAACGTCCGGCCGTCACTCCACCGGACGGATGGCGACGCCGTGATTCTCGAGAGCTTGCCGGATAGCATGGGCGAGGGCCACGGCGTTCGGGGTGTCACCGTGCAGGCAGAGAGTCTCGGCCGTGACGTCGATGGTGGCTCCCGTCACCGACCTCACGCGGTGTTGCACGGCGATCGCGATCGCTTGCTGTGCCGCCGTGGCGGGATCGAGGATCAGGGCATCGGTGTGCTCTCGGCTGCGCAGGCTGCCGTCGGGCTCGTACCGGCGGTCGGCGAATGCCTCGCCCGCGACGCGAAAGCCTGCACGCCGCCATGTGGTTAGCATCTCCGACCCGGCGAGTCCAATGAGAACGATGCGATCGCGCCACGCATCGAGGCCACGCCCGATCGCGGTCGCCACCGCTTGGTCCTTGACTGCGACGTTGTAGAGCGCGCCGTGTGGTTTGATGTGGCGTACGACGACGTCCTGCGCGGTCGCGATGTCCATCAGAGCGCCGACCTGAGAGGCGACGGCGGCCGCGAGCCGAGCGCTCGTGATCGACATTGGGAGCCGGCCGAAGTGCTCCCGATCCGGATAGCTCGGGTGCGCACCGACCACGACGCCGAGCTGCCGACAGAGAGCGAGCACCGCGGCCATCGTCTCTGCGTCGCCAGCATGGCCGCCGCACGCGATGTTGGCCGAGCTCACCAGCGCCAGAAGCCGGGCTTCCGAGCCATCAGCCAACGCCGCGGGGATCTCGCCGACATCGGCGTTGAGATCGATGCTGCGCTTCGTGAATCCAGCCGTGGGTCCGGGGGGGTTCCCCGCAGCGTGGATGTCGGAGGTCATGATTCCCTCGCCATGAGCTCGGTGCCACGCGTTTCGGGCAGCAGGAGGATGAGCCCCGCGCCCAGCAGGAAGAACGCCGAGGTCGTAGCCAGTGCCGGGCCCAAGCCGGCCCTGTCCGCGAGCGCACCGATCGTGAACGGCGCCAGCGCGCTCACCGCGCGGCCGGAATTGTAGGCCAAGCCTTGCGCGGTGGCGCGAATCCTCGTCGGGAAGAGCTCGGCCAGCAAGGAGCCGAACACGCTGAAATAGCCGTGACCGAAGAAGCCGACCCAAGGCCCAAGCAGGATCAACACGATCTCGCGGCGTGCACCCAACGTGTAAATGGGAACCAATGCGGCCGCACCGAGCAAGAACGCGATGAACATCGGGCGGCGGCCGAAGCGATCGGCGCCGAAGCCGAAGAGCGTGTAGCCGCAGAAGGCGCCGAGTTGCATCGGGACGATCCATCCTGCCGAACGCACGAGACCGAGCCCGGCGCCGCCTTCTTCGACCGGTGCGGCGAGAAACGTCGGGATCCAGGTGAACAGGCCCCAGTAGGCGAAGAGCACGCACGAACCCATGAGCGTCGCGATCGCGGTGCGACGCAACAGCGGAGGCCGCGACAACTCGGCGAGCACCGACAAAACGGAGATTCGCCGCGGCGTCCAGATCTCGGGCTCGGACACGTGGCGTCGAATCCACAAGGTGAGAAGCGCCGGCAGGATTCCGATGGCGAACAGCGCGCGCCAGCCGTAGCGGGGCAGTACCAGCGCGGCACATAGCGCGGCGAGGATATAGCCGATTGCCCAGCCCGATTGCATGAACCCGATCGCCTTGCCGCGATGTCGAGCTGGCCACGTTTCCGAAACCAGCACCGAGCCGGCCGCCCATTCACCGCCGAGGCCGAATCCCACCAAGGCGCGCCAGAAAACGAGATCCGCCACACCGCGCGAGGTGGCCATGAGCGCCGTGAACACGGAGTAGGTGAGAATCGAATAAATGAGGGCGCGCGCACGACCGATGCGGTCGGCCAGGTAGCCGAACAACACGCCGCCGCAGGCCGAGGACACGAGCGTCACCGAGGCGAGGGCGCCGGCGCCGGCGGCACTGAGGTGGAATTCGGCGCGGATGCTGCTCAGCGCGAAGGCGTAGAGCATGATGTCCATGCCGTCGAGCATCCAGCCGAGCAGCGCTGCCCACAGCGTCTTCCATTGCGCCGGTGAGATGTCACGCGCCCATGCGGTCACGACACACCGCCATCACGCCAGCGTGCAAGCCACGCTTCACGTTCCAAAGCCAGGGCGCGCGCCGCATTCAGCGTGATCCATTGGCAGCGCACGCGATCGCGCGGGCGCAGCTGGCCGACACGATGCACGTCGGCGCTGCAGACGTTGGCGATTTTCGGATAACCACCCGTCGTCTGGTGTTCGATGAACAGGAGGATGGGCTGGCCGCTCTCGGGAACCTGGATTGCGCCGAGCGACACGCCCTCGCTCGACAGTTCCCCGCTCCGCGCGCGCGCGAGAGCGGGACCGGCGAGACGAATGCCCATTCGGTTCGATTGCTCGAGCACTTCGTACTCCGAGTCGGCGAGTCGCGCTTGGGAATCGGGTGTGAACCAATCGGCCTGCGGCCCGACCGTGATGCGCAGCGGGCCGGGGGCATACTGCTCCGCGATCCACTGCATGTCGAGTGTGCGCAGACCAGAATCTTCCGTGCGATGCCGAATCGTTGCCGGTTCGCCGCGCGATGCGATATACAGCCGGTCGCCGGCCTGGAGCGCCCGGCCGAGACCACCGAGACCGCTCTGGAAATGCGTCGAGGCGCTGCCGAGAAACCGAGGGACCTCGAAGCCGCCGGCGACGCAGAGATAGCCGCGCGCGCCATCGCGAGCGTGCCCGAGAACGAGCCGACTGCCGGCCGCGACGCGGATCGCGCGCCACGGAGGAAGCGAACGTGAGCTGCCCGAGGCTCCGGCCTCCTCCAACAGGGCACCGAAATCGCTGCCCGTGAGCGCGATGCAGGTTTCCTGGTGGAAGACGAACGTGCCACCCACGAGCGTGAGCTCGAGGGCTGTCCCATCCCCGACGTTTCCCACCAGCCAGTTGCCGAGACGGAACGCCAAGGGGTCGGCTGCGCCGGAGGCCGAAACACCAAGATGCGCTGCACCGAAACGGCCGAGGTCTTGAGTCGATGCCAGGAAGCCTGGCTTTTCGACGGTCACGCTGTTCGGCGCTTGCTCCGCACTCGATTGTGCCTTTCGAGGTGCGTCGGCGTGCGTTCGGCTCCGCGCCGGCTCGATCGCAGCGGACGGATCGTCGTGGCGCGGTGCGAGCGTCGCGAACTCCGCCGGCGAGATCGGGCGAAAACGCACGTGGTCGCCCATCTGCAGCAACGATGGCGGCGTCGCTTCGGGCCGAAACAGTCGCAGCGGGGTGCGGCCAATCAGTCGCCACCCTCCCGGCGACGCGAGCGGGTAGACGCCGGTGTGCGTGCCGCCGATGGCGACGCTCCCGGCGGCAACATGCGTTCGCGGGGCAGCGAGGCGCGGCGTCGCGAGTTCCGGCGGCAGGCCGGCGAGGTAGGGGAAACCGGGCGAGAAGCCGAGGAAATCGACGCGATACAGCGCACGAGAATGGATCGCGACGACTTCGTCCTCCGACAATTCGTGCATCGACGCGACCGTGTTCAGATCCGGGCCGAAGTCGTTGCCATAACACACAGGGATCTCGATCGTGCGCGGCGTGGGGAGATCGACGTCGGACAGATGTTGCAAGCGTTCCTCGAGCCATGCCTGCATTGCCGCCGGGGAGCGCATGTGTGGATCGAAGGAGACGAGAATCGAAGCGTGGCCTGGATGCACGTTGCGGACGAAGGGCGCGGCTTCTCCGAGCAGCGTGCGGGTGAGGCGCAAGATGTCGCCCTGGAGCTCGACCCCCGGCTCGTCCGCGAACACCACGAGCGTCGAGTGATCGCTCGCCGCGACGATCCGAGCGCCGGAGGAGGACATCCGTTGCGTTTCAGCTCCAGCGGTGGAAGAACAACGCCTGCCGGTGAATAGGAGCGGTGCGTTCCTCGAGAGCCGCCAACTGGGTGCCGTTGAATGGGGTGAACGTGCGCGCCAGCTCGACGTTCTCTTCCAACTGGGCCACCGAGTCGCATCCGATGATGATCGTGCTCACGGGCAGCGACAACACATAGTGCACCGCCTCGCGCATGGTGAGCACACCCGGGCCGCCTTCCCCACTCGACCCGGATTCAGCAGGCGGTGTCCAAGACGACAGGATGCGGCCGCGCGCCGGGACCTTCATGCCGATGATCCCCATCTGATTCTCGAGAGCGATGGGCAGCAAGTGCTCGATGAAGCTCTTGTGGTGTCGATCGGCGGCGTTCAGCGCCATGAGAATCGTGTCGAACGGGAAGCGGCGGATCGCCTCGGCGAGAACCGCGGGGTCGGCATGGCCGGTGACCCCGAGGCAACGCACGAGGCCCTGCTCGCGCGCCTGGGTGAAGGCCTCGATGGCGCCGCCGGGAGCGAACAGCTGCTCGACTTCGTCGAGGCGCGACAGGTTGTGGGCCTGCCAAATGTCCACGTGATCGGTTTGCAGCGAACGCAGCGAATCCTCGAGCTGGCGGAGCGCACCGTCGCGTGTCCGGTCGCGCGTCTTGGTGGCGAGGAAGGTCTCGCGGCGCCGGCGCTTCATGACCTGCCCGATGGTGCGCTGGCTGAGTCCCGCGCCGTACATCGCAGCGGTATCGATGTAGTTGACGCCGAGATCGAGGGCGCGCTCGACGATGGCGAGGGCGACTTCTTCGTTCCCGGGCTGCTCGATGGCGGCCTGACCGCCGAGACTGAAGAGGCCGACGCGGTAACCGGTCCGTCCGAGATTGCGAGTCGGCAGGGCATCTGGCGTGACCGGATTGGCAGGCAGGTCGGGGAGAGCACGCGCAGCATCCGGCAGGGCGGAATGGGCGAAGAAACCGGCGGTGGCAGCGGTGGTCAGCTTCAGGAAGTCGCGGCGTTCGAGGGCTGCACTCTCGCCATCCTTGTCCTTGCGCATGGAATGGCCTCCAAGTTGGGATCCGCCGGGATCCGAACACAGCGCTCAAGTCGTGAGTCTACACCACTGGCCCTCCCCATCGATCCGAAAGTCGTTGGCTCCTCACGCAAGCACAGTCGGACCGCCGGAGTTTGACCCCCGGCCGCTGCAGTCTATACTGGCGCCGCGCCGCAGTGAACCCAGGAGGCAGACCGTGGCACGGCTCGACCCACATTCTCATTACGACGACACACAACCGCGAACCAAGCGGTGGTCACTCGGTCTACGCATCGACTTCGCAGCCCAGAGGCTCGCCGGCACCGTCGTTCTCGAGCTCGAGCATCCTGGGAGCGGGCCATTCGATCTCGATAGCAAAGGGATCGGCATCCAGAAGATCCAGGCGCAGGATGGGTCCGACGTGCCCTTCGAGCTGGGCGAGGAAACCGAGATCCTGGGACAACGATTGCGATTGCAGCTGCCGCCGCATTGTCGCGAGGTGCGGATCGAATACACGACGTCGGCGACGGCGGCGGCCCTGCAATGGCTGGCGCCGGCGCAAACCGACGGCAAGCGCCAGCCGTTCCTGTTCAGCCAATGCCAGGCGATCCATGCGCGCAGCGTCGTGCCGTGCCAGGACACGCCGCTCGTGCGTGTCAGCTATCACGCCGAAGTGATCGTGCCCGAGGATCTGGTCGCGGTGATGGCCGCGGGGCCCGCGGGCATGCGGCCGGGGCCGATGGCGGGTTTGCGCACCTATCTGTTCGAGATGCCGCAGCCGATCCCGCCCTATCTGCTGGCGTTCGCCGTCGGGGATCTCGCCTCGCGCGACCTTTCGCCGCGCTCGCGTGTCTGGGCAGAGCCCGGTGTGGTGGATGCGGCCGCGTGGGAATTCGCCGAGATCGAGTCGATGCTGACGAAAGCGGAATCACTCTTCGGCCCGTACGATTGGGAACGCTACGACATGTTGGTGCTGCCGCCCGCCTTCCCTTACGGCGGCATGGAGAACCCGCGGCTCACGTTTTTGACACCGACCTTGTTGGCCGGGGATCGGTCGCTTGTGGATGTCGTCGCACACGAGCTGGCGCATTCGTGGACGGGGAACCTGGTCACCAATGCCACCGCGGAACATTTCTGGCTCAACGAGGGCGCCACCGTGTGGGCGGAGCGGCGCATTCGCGAAGCGCTGCACGGTGCGGACGAGGCGATCCTCGGTTGGGCCATGGGCCAGAACTCCTTGGAGGAGTCGCTGCAGCGTTTCGGCCCCACTTCACCGTTCACGCGCTTGCGCACGCAGCTCGAAGGCGTCGATCCCGACGAGGTGTTCTCGACCGTTCCGTACGAGAAGGGCTCGCGTTTCCTGGCGCTCATCGAAGCGACGGTCGGACGCGAGACGTTCGATCGCTTCATGCGTGACTACATGGCGCGTTACCGCTTCACCTCGATCACGACCGAGGAGTTCGTCGCGTTCCTGGAGGAGAAGCTGCCCGGCACCGCGGCGAAGGTGGACGCCCAGAGCTGGTTGTACGAGCCGGGAATGCCGGCCAATGCGCCGGTCTTCCGCTCGCCGATGCTCGACGATCTGGTGCAGCTGGCGAATGGCTGGGCGCAGGGCATGCGGCCCACGCCGGAGCAAATCGCCAGTTGGAATCCCAGTCAGATGGTCGTCTACCTGCAGAACTTGCCGCGGCAGCTCGATGCAGCGGCGTGCGACTGGCTCGACACCGCGCTCGGCCTCACCCGGCGTGGCAACTACGAGATCCTGGTGGAGTGGCTCACGATCGCCGGTGCATCGGACTATCCCGCGGTCTTCGACCGCACGCGCGAGGTCCTGACGCGCGTCGGACGCATGAAGTACTTGCGGCCGTTGTATACCGCGCTCGGCAAGCATCCGCGCACGCGAGCGCTCGCACACGACATCTTCGCCGTCGCGAGCCCGACATACCACGGGCTCTCGCGCCGCGTGGTTCAAGGCATCATGGACAAGTACCCGGCTTGATTCATCTGGGCCAGAAGCCGGCGAAGGCGCCTGCGGTGAGCAAGCTGTAGATCAAGCCATCGATCGTGTGTTTCGAGGCTGTTTTCCACGACTGGACCTTCCAGATCACGTCTTGCCAGAGTGCCGCAGCATAGGCGAGGAACGCCATCGTGCTGACGAACCGGAAGAGGATCCGGTATTCCGTCTCCGGTGTGAACGTGCGACCGGACAGGTACGCGACGAAAACTCCCACCGCGGCGCAGTAGAGAAACCACTTGCTGAGAAACTTTCCCATCACCGGAGCACCCGGGGGCCGGATCGTCATGAAGCCGCTCGGGCCGCGTTTGTATTTCTCGATCATCTCTGGTGTCCGCATGTCGGCGTGTGAGCTCGGACACGGGAAGACGTAATCGCCGGGTGATGCACCCGCTTTGCGGATTGCCTCCAGCACCGCCTCTTCATTGGGTAGCTTGGCGAAGTCTTTGCGATGCCAGGGCAGCACCATGTGCAGAAAGGAGCTGGCGAAGAAAACCAAGACGGTCGAAATGAGAATTGGAATCCACAAATCCATGACGGGAACCATGAGGACCTCCTTGCGCCGCTCGATGACCATGCGGCCACAGCGCCAGGAAGCTAATTCCTACGCAGCGGAAAGTCCACGACTGGCATTTCAATTCACCCGGCAGGCATCGCTCGATGTGGCCAGCGTTCGCGGGCAAGAATCGCGGCCGTCTGGCCTGAAGACATGCAAGCTGGGCGCCGCGGCGATCGCCACGGCGCCCAGCCCGAGAACGTCGATTCGCGCCGCTACTCGCGGAACAATCGTTTGACGTTGCCCATGCTCGCTTCACGTGTCGAGACGGGCAGGAGTTCGACGCCGAACTTGGCGAGCAAATCTTGGCCGAGAGTGCGCAGCGCGCCCTCGCCGGAGGCGGTGACGGCTCGTTCCAGGACGAGCGTCGTCGTCGCCAATGCCACGTCGTCGCAGGACCTACCCGCCAGCGTCACCGTGACCGTCCCACCCGGCAGCAACGATGGGACATCGAAGCTGAGCGAGCTGGTCGTGACCTCATGCGACTCGAGCGGGACTCTGCCGGCGAACGTGTTGACGAGCGAACCATTCAAATGCACGGTCACCTGAAGATAGGCGAACACCGCCAGCTCGTGCTGGTTCGTCACCGAACCCGAGAGCGTGACGCGATCACCGGGATTCGCAACCGCACGGTCGAAGCTCAGCTGGACGTCGAGCTGGGCGAAGGCGGCGTCCACCCCGCCGACGACGAGCGCCAGGGCGCAGAGGCCCACCTGTAGCCAACGCTTCATTGCACCCATCCTTCCATCGAGTAAAAACGGCCAGCCACGATCGGCTGTACCGAACGGGAACGTGACGCGATTCCGATCGCGAAGCGAGGGCTCGGGAGCAAAACCAGGAATGCGACGCATTCGCCGGGCTGCGGGGCGCAATCCGGAGGACCGATTCCGATGCGGTAGGTGAACGTTAGCAACTCATGTCGAGGGCGTCAACACGGGAGAGGTCGGCGTGGATTGGCTCGGGACATCATCGAATTGTGGGTGGAATCACGCAGCGGCCGGTCAAGCGAGCATATGACTCTTAGTCGAGCCTGGCTGGATGGGTTGGTGCGCCCGCGAAGCGTCTTACGCACTTGCCGGTCGTCCTCACCCGGGAAGACCTCGCGTACTACTGATGGAATTGCGTGGCTTCGAAAAGTTGATGTGCGCGCTCATGAACGGAACCGGGTTGCGCGCTTAGGAATGCGCGGAACTACGCGTCAAATCAGTTGTTCAACGGGCGGTGCGAAGAGCTGCGATTCGAATCGGGGCTTCGACGATGATCTACACTCACGTATTAAACGGCGGCCCTGCAACGGTGCGAAGCCCCATCGACAGCCTCCCGGGTTTTCGCAATCCCTGGCCCCTCGCTCGGTAACAGACTCACACGCACCCGCGCTACCAAGCCATCCCTCGCAAGGTAACGACCGCTTCGATGTTCGCCGGCTGTTCCCGCAGCCTCTGCCCAGACCGCGAGTTGCACCTCCTCCGCCGGAGGAATAGACTCCCAGCTACCAAACCAACTTCGCCCGCACCACGTCACAACGCGACCTGCGGGTGAATAGGCGTTAGGCGGACGTACAGGTGCCGGAGGTTTCTCTGATGCCCCACGGAAAGATCTGCTACCTCGAAATCCCGGCTAACCACGCCGAAGATTCGGCGCGGTTCTACTCGGACATCTTCGGTTGGAAGGTGCGTAAACGCGGGGATGGGAACCTCGCATTCGATGACTCAGGGGGAGTGAGCGGGACATGGGTGAAGGAAGGCGACCGAACGCCTGACGAACGCACTCGGACCTACATCATGGTCGACAGCATCGCAGAGTCGTTGAAACGGATTGAGACTTCCGGCGGCAGGGTGGTCACGCCGCGCACAGACATTGGGCCGAACATGGGGGCATTTGCTGCCTTTACCGATCCGGTTGGTAACGAGTTCGGCCTCTACGAAGAACCGCCGCGGTAGGTACGCCGCGATGCGCACACAGCCGCCCAACCATGTCGCACTCATTGGAGGCGCACATGTCGGAGGAGTGCAGCAGTGTCGCGGGCTTCGGGGCTCTTCGTACTTCGTCACGGCAGGCGGAGAACTCGTTCCGTTTCGCCACCCGTCGCTAGGTTCCCGTCGGTCGTCGGTGGCGGGGCCGCCGCCTAACATGCGCATGCACCTGACAGAGCCGCGGGTACGGTGGTAGAAGGTCGTACGGTTTCGGACCGCGTCTCTGCAGGTGATGCGCGGGACGTTAGCCGCTGCGAGGTGCTCGTCGACAAGCGACAATCCAGCGGAACACCCAACTCGGAGTAAACTCGCATGGGACTTCTAACCTTCAGCCTCAACGTTACCCTGGACGGCTGCGTCGACCACCAGGAGGGAATCGCCGACGACGAGACACACGCTTTCTTCACCCGCCTTATGGACGAGGGCG
>Ga0075418_10001941_pt1 | contig 23480 bp, 20 predicted proteins | sample SoiMetdeltSBSDD2_FD_81776 | JGI IMG/M metagenome (GOLD analysis project Ga0075418, IMG submission 81776) | Bulk soil microbial communities from a Populus tree surrounding site in Tennessee, USA - Soil MetaG P. deltoides SBSDD2 | ecosystem: Environmental > Terrestrial > Soil > Tree plantation...
GAACACCGGCCTCGACACGCTACGACTGCGCGGCTCTCTCGTCGAAAAGCTGCTTGCACGGACGCTCGCAGTCCCGGCCGCGCGGTTCTTCCGCATGCGGCGGTCGGTCAACCTGCTCGTCTCGGAAACCGAAAACGGCCATCCGGGCATCGTCGAGGGCCCCTATCAGAGCCCCATCCTCGTCCAATGGCAGAACGCGCCGCGCAAGTCCCGCGTCCTCGACGTCACCCTCACTGAACTTCGTTAGAACGTTCGCGCAGTGTACGGGCGCTGATACCGCCCCGTCGTTATTCGCTTTGCAGCCGGTGATCGCAAAAACCTCTGGAAGTTCACCACGGCGCGGAGCCCATGGACCGCGACCTTATCGAGCAGGTCAAACTGCTCCGCGCTGAAATATCCGCACGCCAGACCCTTTTTCAGGAGCGACCGCGTCTCGCGGGCCGCAGCGCTCGAGAAATCAAGGAAGTTCGCAAACAGCAGCGGGTTGTGACGTGCAAATCCCTCTTCAATGTTTCGTTCGGCTGAACCCGCGGCGTCGCGGATTTCATCGCAGAAATCCAGATCGCGAACGACGCACGCGTCTTCAGTAGCCCTGCGTACCTCGATGTTCAATGCGTGCATCCGCTGCCACGATACAAGTTCTTCAAATTGACGTGCGTTGCCCATGCGCTCCAGAGAGGCATGGGCGATGCCCATCGATTTTCAACGAGTTCTTGGCTTTGGCCTTACTGAGTATCGAAAAACTGCGACGCGGCAGCGCGTGAGCGTACGCGGAAATCTGAAACCCAAGGTCCGGCTGAAGCCGGACCTTCAGCGTGGCAACCTATCGGGCATCTCGGCGATGACGTAAGTCACCACCGCGATGGCGGCAGCACCCTTCGAGACTTCTTCCGGCGCGATGCGCTCCACTGTGTCGGCCGCTGTATGGTGAATGGTGAAGTAACGCGTCGGATCCCCCATATACGCCATGGTCGGCGCGCGACCCGCCTGCGCGATCGGATCGATGTCGGCGCCGCCGCCGCCGGAGATGGTCTCCGCGAGATTGAGCGGTGTGAGGAGCGACGTGATATCGCGGATCATGTTGCGCGCCGCAAGGCTGCCTGAAAACCCGAAGCGGGCCGGTTCGAACACCCCCGAATCGGCCTCGAGCGCGAACACATGATTGGTCGCGACCGAGGCGTACCGCTCCGCGTAGGCGGCGGCACCCCGCGTCCCGTTCTCTTCGTTGGTCCACAGCACGAGACGGACCGTGCGCCGCGGTTGTATGCCGAGCTTTTTCATCAGCCGGAGCGCCTCCCAGGTGATCACACAACCGACGCCGTCATCCGACGCGCCCGCGCCAACATCCCAGGAGTCGATGTGACCACCGAGCACGACAATCTCATCCGGCCGCTCGCGACCGCGGATCTCCGCGACGACGTTGGCCGATTCCGCGTCGCCGTCGCTGCGACCTTCGAGCGACAGGTGAACGCGCACCTTGCGCCCACGCGCGGAGAGACGCGCAATGCGGTTCGCATCTTCGCCGGAAATGGCGGCTGCAGGAATCGCCGGTAAATCAGATTGGTACGCCACGCTGCCGGTGTGCGCCGTGCGAAGACCAACCGGACCGACCGAACGCACCATGACGGCAACCGCGCCGGCCTGCGCGGCCGCACGTGCACTTCCGGTGCGATAGCTGACAGTGTCGGCGTAGTTGGTGAACGGCTGGTTGAACAGCACGATCCGGCCGCGCGCATCGGCCGCGCGCATGCGCAGCTCGTTGAAGCTTTCGACCACCAGCACCTCGGCGTCGATGCCACCCGGCGGCGTCGCGACAGTGCCGCCGAGCCCAAGGATCGTCAACGTATGGCGTGGTGGATCGATGATCTCTGCGCTCTCGCGGCCCCGCACCCACTTGGGCACCATCACCTTCTCGGTGCGGACGTTCTCGAGGCCGTCCTTTTTCATCGCCTCCGCCGCCCACGCAATCGCGCGTGAAAGGTTTTCAGAGCCGCTGAGCCGGTTGCCGTAGGTGTCGGTGAGTTCAGCGAGGCGCTGCCACGCGAAGTCGTCGGCGGTTGCCGTTTTGATCAGACGGGTCGCGGTGTCGCGATAGGCGTTGATCCAGCCGGGGGTGGACTGCGCATCGATGGCCGACGCCATGATGGCAATGACGGCCGCGACGGACAGGACCACTGGAGGGATGCGCTTGGTCTCCATCGAGGCACAAATGTATCAGAAGGACGGTGGCCCGGCCCTCACGGCCGGCTGTGAGAACCATACCGTGTCGGTATTTTCAATGCGCAATCGGAAGGACGACGCAGAACGTACTCCCGGTGTGTCCCGTGGATTCGACGCTGAGTGAACCGTGGTGGACCTCGGCGATCCACTTTGCGATCGGTAGCCCGAGGCCTGCTCCTTCGGCCCGGCGTGACGGATCGAGCTGCACGAAACGTTCAAAGATACGCGCGCAATCGGCTCCGCGATGCCCGCACCCGCATCCGCAAGGCGGCGGCGACACCGCCGAGCGCCAGCAGGACGACTCCCGCGCCAAGCCAGGCGAAGCGTCCGCGCATCATCGCGCGCAGTTCTTCGCGATACAGAATCGCGGTCACGTCACTGCGTGATCTTGATGAACCACGCCGCGATAACCGGACCCTGAGGCCCGCGGCCGCGACCGCCTCCACCTGCCGCGGGCGGGGGTGTACCGGGCGCGGGCGGCGGCGCCGGGCCGCGTTCCGGCTGGAACAGATACACGTTGTGGGTGTTTGGATCGACGGTGATCGTCTTGGCGCCGGCAAACGTCGGCACGGTCGCCACGACCGTGTACTTGTCCGGCGAGTCCTGGTGCACCACGGTGACGTTTCCTTCACCGCCATTGGGGATGTAGATCAGTTTCTTCGACGGATCCCAGCCCAGCGCGTCGACGCGCGTCCCGTTCGCGATGGTCGCGACAATCTTCCCCGTCGCGGCATCCACGACGACCGAGTTGCGGTTGCATCCGGAGAAGATGCGGTTCGTGGTCTTGTCATACGCGATGCCCGTCGGCCCCTCGCACGGCGCCAGCGGCCACGAGGCTGTGGCCTTCCACGTCTTCACGTCGATGACCTGGATCGTGTTCTTCCCTTCGTTGTTGACGAAGATGTGGCCTTTGCCGTCGGCCGCGGCACCCTCCGGCGCCGTGTCCTCGAGCTCCGCGGTGCCGACAATATCGCCTGAGTGTGGATCGATCGCGGTCAGTGTGCCGATCGGGCGGCTGTGATTCGTGAGGATGACTCTGTCGTCTGGCTCGTCGTACATGATGCCGTCGAGACCCGGGCCAACCATGATGCGTTTGATGACGGCGAGCGTCTTCAGGTCGAACATGGTGACCGTCATGTCCCCACCGTTAGTCGTAAAGCCGTGGCCCGCTTTCGTCACGATACCGGCGCCATGAACCCCAGGCGTGTTGGAAATGTCGCCAAGCACCTTCCCCGTGGCACCTTCGACGACCATCATGTGGTCACCACGTGAAACGAACACACGGCCGGTGGCGGACTCTACCGTCACATAATCGGTGCCGCCGTCTCCTTTGATGTCGAACTTCTCAACCTTGAACGTTTGCGCTCGCGCCATGGCCGGCGCGGCAACCGTCGCTGCTGAGCCGAACACGAGCGCTGCGAATGCGCCTCTGGTCATAGGAAGCCCCCTTTCGTAATGCAGGACGCCGAAACTCTAGTGGGCTGTGGATGAACAGGAGATAAACCCGCGGCTTCTAGTGCGCGATTGGAAGCACGACACAAAACGTGCTTCCCGTGGGACCCGTCGATTCCACACTGAGTGATCCCTGGTGAACTTCGGCGATCCACCTCGCGATCGGCAGTCCCAGCCCCGTGCCTTCAGCCCGGCGAGACGGATCGAGTTGAACGAATCGCTCAAAGATGCGCGCCCGATCGGATTCGGCGATGCCGGTGCCGGAATCGGCGACACGCACGTAGACTCGGGAGCCGTTTGGGCTGACATCAACCGACACCGTGCCGTCTTTCGGCGAGTGCTGCACGGCATTCTGCAGCAGATTGACGACGAGTCGCCGCAGCAACTCCTCGTCGCCCCGGACGTGTACGTCCCTGGCGCCTGTCGCGTTGACGGTGATGTTCCGCTGCGCTGCCAATACGGCCACTCCGCGGCGGCAGTCCTCGATCAGATCGTCGAAGTACAGGTTGACGGGACGAAGAGGATAGGCACCGACGTCGGCGCGCGCGAGGGTGAGCATGTCCTCGACGAGGCGCCCGAGTCGTTGTGCCTGCGTGCCGGCGATCGCGAGCGCGTCACGGTATTCGGCCTCCTCGCGGTGCTCGCGGCTGAGCGCCACATCCGACGCGGTTCGGATCACCGACACGGGCGTTCGCAACTCGTGCGACGCATCGGCCATGAGTTGCCGCTGCGTCTGCAGCGCCGCGCGAAGCCGCGAGACCAGGGCATTGAACGCGCGCGCGAGTTGCCCGAGCTCGTCATCGCGAGGAACGGGCCCCAGATCCTCGGTGCCGGTCAGCGGAATGCTCGCCGCACGGCTCGCCATCTGCGTGACCGGCCGCAGGCCGATGGACGTAAGCCACCACCCGCCCGCACCTGCCACCAGCAGCGCCAGCGGAATCACCACGAACATCGCTTCCCGTACTTCACGCTGCTCGCGTGCGAGATCCATCAATGGTCGTGCGACGACGAGGGTATACGTACCGCCTTCGATCGTGATAGTGCGCGCGTGCACGCGCCACTCGCCCGATGCCGAATCGACCGTCACAGCGGAGGGCCTCGATTGCCGCGGCATCACGTCGGCAAGCGTCAGCCGATCGAGCTGCGCCGCAAGCGGGCGTCCGCTTCCGTCAAGGATCACGATGCCGTCGCCGAGCGACTGCATCGTGTTCTTCGCCTCGCGCGCAGCAAGCTGTGGCGCGTCGAGCTCTCGAAGTTCCTCCCGGAAGATGGTCGCCAGCGTCGCGTGGACGCTATCCAGCTCCTGGTCGGCGCGTCGGATTCCAAGTCGCTTCTGCTCGATGAGGACGTCGCCGCCGAACAGGCCGAGGACGAGGACGAGCGCGATCGTGTACCAGAGTGTGAGCCGCGCGCGGATCGACAGCGTCTTCACGATTCTTCGTCCGCGAGCTGGTACCCTTCGCCGCGGCGCGTGCGAATCAACGCTGGCTCGCCGACAGCCTCGAGCTTCCGCCGCAGGCGCTGGATGTAGACGTCAACGACGTTGGAAAACGGATCGTAGTGCTCGTCCCAGACGTGCTCCGCGATATCGGCCCGGCTGACGACGTCGCCGGCACGGCGCGTCAGGTATTCGAGCAGCGCGTATTCCTTCGCGGTCAGCGGAATTTCCATTCCGCGCACGTCCGCACGACGGCGCCGGGTGTCGATGACGAGCGGCCCGGCGATCAGCCGATCGGGAAGCACCGGCTGCCGGCCGCGGCGGATGACGGCACGAAGGCGCGCCAGCAGCTCGCCGAAGTCGTACGGCTTGACGAGGTAGTCGTCCGCCCCACAGTCGAGCCCCTCGATTCGCGAGGCCACCTCGTCGCGGGCCGTCAGCATTAGGATAGGCACGCCGCTGCCGCTCTCACGGATCGAGCGGCAGACCGCGAGACCGTTGACGCGCGGGAGCATCACATCGAGGATGAGCGCGTCGTAGTCGGTCGTGCCGACCTGGAAGAGCGCCATCTCGCCATCCGCGGCCACGTCAACCGCGTAGGCCTGTTCGCGGAGGCCCTTGGCGAGGACCTGCGCGGCCTGTGGTTCGTCTTCCACGAGCAGTACCCGCATGTTTTGGTCAATGATATCGACATGGCCTGTCATCGTGGGTTCATGAACGGTTGCGCATGCTGACGCCCTTGCGAGCCAGACTGCTTCTGTCGGGCGCGGCTCTCGTCGCGCTCCTGCTATCGGTCCCGGTGGCGGCACAAGTCGCGCCAGTCGGGTCGCTTACCCTTCAGGCCGCCATCGCCCGTGCGATGGCCGCCAACGCCACGCTCGCCGCCGCGCGCCTGCGGGGACCAATCAACCTGGCGAGCCTGGCGGTCGCGCGTGAACGCCTCAACCCTGAGGCTGCGATCGAATTCGAAAGGGAAACCCCAAAGGAAGCCTACGGCGTGGCCGTGCCGCTCGAGCTCGGCGGGAAACGCGCTCGTCGCATCGATGTCGCCCAAGCAACAGTGCGCGCAGGGGAGGCCGAACTTGCCGCAACCGTGGCCCAGGTCCGCAACGACGTGCGCCGGGCGTACTTCGGGCAGGTGGTCGCCGAGCAGCGCCTGATGATTCTGCGGGAGCAGCGCGACATCTCCATGCGGACGCTCGACACCGCACAGGCGCGGCTCGACGCCGGTGATGTGCCGCGGCTCGAGGTCATGCAGGCACAACTCGCGCTTGCCGCCGTGGAAAACGAAGCGACCGCCGCCGAAGGTACCGCAGCCGCGGCACGCGCAACGCTGAATGCACTGCTCGCGCAGCCGCTCGACACCCCGACGGCACTTTCGACGACCGTCGACGATGCCGCACCTCCTGGCACACAGGCGGCGCTGATGCTCGCACAGACCGCAAGCGCCGAGCTCATCTCTTTCGATCGGCAGATCGAAGCGCAGCGCGCCCGCATCCTGCTCGCACGGGCGCTGCGCATGCCTGATCTGATACCGACGTTCTCGCTGACCCATCGGGCCGAACCGGAATTCAACTACGGGTATCGCGCCGGTGCCGCGATCACGCTCCCCCTCTTCACGACTCATCGCGCCGCCGTGCTCGTCGAGCAGACGACGCTCGATCAGCTGATGGCGCAGCGTCAGGCGACGCTGCTCCGCATCCAGGGCGAGGTGACCGCCGCGTCGCAGCGCGCCCAGGCGCAACGAGATCTGTTCGTTCGGTATCGCGATCAGATCATCCCGCAGGCGCAGCAGGTCGAGCAGCTCGCCCAGGATGCCTATCAGCTCGGGCAGACAGGCATTGGCCCGTTGTTGCTGGCGCTACAGGCGACACGGGATGTACGGCTGCGATCGCTCGACGGCATCGATCAATTCCAGACCGCGCTCGCCGACCTCGAGCGGGCCATCGGAGCTCCCCTGCCATGAAGCTCACACCCTGGCTCGTCGCGGCGGCACTCGCCGGTGCCTGCAGCAGCAAACCCGCGGCCGAAGAAACCGAAAGCGTGGCGCCGGTTCCAGTCAAGGTCGAAGAGGCGACGATCGGTTCCCTTCGCGGCGTGCTTCACGCCACCGGCGTCGTCAATCCAGCGCCGGAAGGCGAGCTGATCGTGGTCGCACCGGAAGCGGGCCGCATCATTGACATCCCGCGCGCCGAAGGCGAGCGGGTCGCGAAGGGCGATGTACTCGTCCGCTTCGAGATCCCCTCCCTCGCCGCCGAAGTGCAGCGCCAGACCGCCGAGGTGCAGCGCGCGCAGGCGACGCTCACCACCGCGAAGGCGAATCAGACGCGCCAGCAGCAACTGTTCGATCGCGGCATCGCAGCGCGCAAGGACGTCGAGGATGCCGATCGCACCGTGGCCGATGCGGCGGCAGCCGTCGGCCAGGCCGAGGCTTCACGCGCCGCGGCCATCACCGCCGCGGCACGAGCAACGGTTCGGGCAACTTTCGCAGGGGTGATTGCGAAGCGCTTCCACAACCCCGGGGATGTGGTTGAGGCCGCAGCCAGCGATCCTGTGCTGCGCGTGATCGATCCACGCCGGCTCGAGGTCCTCGCCTCCGTTCCGCTCAGCGAATCGCCGCGCGTCGTCGTCGGCGCACGCGGATGGTTGAAGGCCGGCGTCACCGGTGTCCCGGATCTCGCCCTTCGAGTGATCTCCCGTCCCGCACAGGTCGAAGCGGGCACCGCGAGCATCCCGGTGCGGCTCGCGTTCGTTGGCGCCGCCGCCACGAACCTTTCGGCGGGGACACCGGTGCAGGTCGATATTGACGCCGAGCAGCACACCAACGTCGTGATCATTCCCGCCACTGCGCTGGTCCGCGAGGGCGAAGAGACAGCTGTGTTCGTCGTCATGGGCGACAAGGCGCAGCGACGCCCCGTGCAGGTGGGCCTCACCGACGGCACCGACCTCGAGATCGTGTCCGGCGTAAAAGCCGGCGAGATGGTCATCGTCGAGGGCCAGAACGGGATGCCGGATAACGCGAAGATCATGATCGAGACGGGCGAAGACGAAGGCGAAGCCGCAACCGACGACAAAGCCGGAGCGGGTGAGAAAGGCGAAAAAGGCGGGAAGGAGGCCGGCGAGAAGTGAACGTCGCCGCCCTGGCGCTTCGGCATTCACGCGCCGCCGCGCTCGTGGCAGTTGCGCTGTTTGTCGGCGGCATCATCGCGGCGCGCGTGCTGCCAAGCAGCATCTATCCGCCCCTGCAGTTCCCCCGGATAGTGATCATCGCCCACTCGGGTACGCTGCCGCCGCAATCGATGTCGCTGATCGTCACGCGACCGATCGAGCAGGTGGTCATGGGCGTGCCCGGCATTCGCCGCGTCCGCTCGCGCAGCATCCGTGGCGCCGCCGAGATCTCCGCGAACTTCGACCCCACGACCGACATGGTCGTGGCGCTGCAGATGGTCCAGAATCGTGTCGCCGAAATCACGGGCGATTTGCCGATGGGCACCCAGCTGCAAATCGAGCGGCTGACACCGGCAATCTTTCCGGTGTTCATTTTGAGCCTCACGGGCACGCTGCCCACGCCCGACCTGTACGACTACGCGAACTTCGTCATAAAGCCGGCGATTGCGCGCGTCCCGGGCGCGGGCACAATCGAGGTTCAGGCGAGCGATACGCGTGAAATCGAGGTGATTCTCGATCCAAACAAGCTGACGGCCGCAGGGCTCACTGTCGTGGACGTCTCGGATGCGCTCAACGCGCAGAATCAGCTGCTGCCCGTCGGTCGCTTTCAGGAAGCGGGCCTTCAGAACCTCACGCTCGCCTCCGGTCTCTGGAGTAACGCCAACGACATCGCCAAGGCCCCGGTCCTCGTCAAGAACGGCGCAACCGTGCGTGTTGGCGACCTCGGCACCGTGGCGCCCGGCGCGCCGGATCGCACGCTCCTCATCACCGGCAACGGCCGCGATGCGGTCGTGATGAGCATCGCGCAGCAGATTGGCGCGAACATCCTCGACCTCAAAGCCGGCGTCGATGCCGCCCTTGCCGACCTCGCCAGAACCCTTCCCTCGGGCATCAGGATGAGCCGCGTGTACGACCTCGCGGAGTTCGTCGCCGAATCGATCGCCAGCGTCCGCGACGCCATCCTGATTGGCGGCTTCCTCGCCATCCTTGTCCTGCTCGTGTTTCTGCGCGACTGGCGGCTGACGATGATTGCGGCTGTCACGCTGCCACTGGCCGTCATCCCAACGTTCGTCTTCATGTGGCTCTTCGGCGGCACGGTCAACCTGATGTCGATGGGCGGTCTCGCCGTCGCGATTGGTCTGGTCATCGACGACGCGGTGGTGGTTGTTGAGAACATTCACCGCCGGGCAGGCGAGGGTGGGAACAGCGTCGTTGACGCGGTGACACAGCTCATGGCCCCACTCGTCAGCTCCACCCTCACCACGGTCGTCGTCTTTGCGCCGCTTGGGCTGCTGTCGGGTGTGCCGGGGCAGTTCTTCCGGGCGCTGTCGTTAAGCCTGTCGGTGGCGGTCCTGCTCTCTTTGGCGTTGGCCATCAGCGTTGTGCCGCTGATGGCCCGCTGGGCCACGACGGCCGAGCATCATAAGGCCGTCGGCGAGTGGCATGGACGGGTCGAGCACACGTACGAGCGGCTGCTCGCCTCGATGATCGGCAGCCCCGTGCTGTCCGTTGTCGTGGCCGTGCTTCTGGCCGCGCTGACCATCGGTCTCTTCTATCGCGTCGGCACTGGTTTCTTTCCCGCCGCGGATGAAGGCGGCTTCGTGCTCGACTACATCACGCCGGCGGGTAGCGCGCTGACGGAGACCGACCGGCAGGTGAAGAAGATCGAGGCGATCCTGTCTGAGACGCCAGAGGTCGCGTCGTACTCACGCCGGACCGGAGCCGAACTCGGGCTCTTCGCCACGGCGCAGAACACCGGCGACATCCTGGTGCGCCTCAAGCCTCGCAACCAGCGATCGCGTTCTGCAGAAGAAGTCATCAGCGAGGTCCGTGACAAGCTCTCGGACGAAGTGCCGCTCGTCGACGTGGAGTTCGTGCAACTGCTGCAGGACATGCTGGGCGATCTGCAGGGCGATCCCGAACCGATCGAAATCAAGATTTTCGGCGACGATCCGAAGCGTCTCGCCGAGCTCGCCGACCCGGTCGAAGAGATGATGAACAAGGTCCAGGGCGTCGTCGACGTGGTGGGCGTACAGAAGGGGAATCCCGAAGTCACGTGGACGATCGATCCGCTTGCCGCAGGCCGGTACGGGTTGACCATTCAGCAGGTCTCCGACCAGCTTGCTGGAAACTGGCTCGGCGAGGTCGCGACGGATCTGCGGCTCGCCGATCGCACCGTCCCCGTACGCGTGCGGCTGCCTGACGCGGTACGGCTCGACCCAACGAAGCTTCCGCAATCGCTCATCAAGACAGCAGAAGGCAAGCCCATTCCCGTTTCGGAAGTGGCGAGCATGCAGCGAGCGAATGGGCAGGGAGAGCTGCGGCGGGAGAACCTGCGGCCGATGGCGGTAGTCAGCGGACGGCTCGAAGGGCGCGACCTTGGAAGCGCCGTCGCCGAGATCCAGTCGAACCTCGATAAGATGAAGCTGCCGATCGGCTATACGTACGAGATCGGCGGGCAGTATCTCGCGCAGCAGCAGTCGTTCCGCGAGCTGTTAATGGTATTCGCGCTCGCGGTGGTCCTCGTCTTCACGATCCTCGTATTTCAGTTCCAGGCGTGGCTTCCGGCGATCCTGATTCTGCTCGCCGCGCCGCTGTCAGTTGGCGGCGCGTTGCTGCTCCTGATCCTCACAGGGACGGACCTGAACATCTCGTCGGCAATGGGGCTGATCCTGCTTGTCGGCCTCGTTGTGAAGAACGGCATCATGCTGCTGGATTTCTCGGAGAAGCTGCAGGACCAGGGCGAGCCGTTGGAGCACGCGATCGCGCACGCCGGCCGTATCCGCCTGCGGCCGATCCTGATGACGACGTTCTGCACGCTGTTCGGATTACTTCCTCTGGCGCTTGGTCTCGGATCCGGGGCGGAGTTGCAAAAGCCGTTGGCGCTCGCCGTCATCGGCGGCCTCGCGCTTTCAACACCAGTCACCCTGCTCGTCGTTCCCGGTCTGTACGCCGTGTTCAAGCCGCGGCGACAACCTGCCGGGCACTGAAGCACGGAACCGCGTCGCGAATCGACATCGTTCTCGCGGCCAGTGAAGACCGTAGACGACAATTACGGTGGTGTCACTGATGTGCGTCGAATCCACGCAGCCCGAGCGGCTCTGTAGTCACGCACGGCTGCGTCGACGCGCCGGCCCGATTCCTCCAGGCGCCGCAGCGCCAATGTCCGCGTCGTCGCGTCGAACTGGCCGGCGCGGACGGCCTGCTCGACGAAGGTGACGTCGCGGTCAACGACCCCGGACGTCGGCGCCACCGCCTGCAGAGCACGCGACGCAGCCTGTAACAGGGCCCACGTCGTCTCGAGCTCGCTGCGCACATCCGCTCTCGTCGCCCGGAGGCGCGCTTCCGCAGTCAGGATGCGCGCGGTCGCGCGCGCGCGAGGCTCGAGCTGGCGATTGAACAGCGGGAGCGGCAGGCTGACGTTGAACGTCAGCTCTTGATCCGGCCAATTGGCGCTCAGCCCGCTCGCGAACGGGACTCCGGTAAACGAGCCGGTTGGAATGTCGCTCCGCTTGCGCCCGTAGTCCACGCCGACGTTCAGCGGCGGCGTCACGAGCCGCTCGAACGTCTGCCGCTCGAACCGCGCCGCGTCAAGCTCGGCGCCTGCCGCGCGCACGCGCGGATCGGCATCGATGAACGGCGTGAAATCCGGCGGCGGCGCCAACTCGCTGACCTCCATCGGATCCTCGACGACGAGATCGGCCCCGGTCTCGCGCCCGAGCAGACGCGCAAGCCGGACACGGGCGCGATCGAGATCGCCGCGCGCAATCTCCACAGCCTGAAGCCCGCCGGCGAGATCGAGCGCTGCGGCATCCGCGTCGATCTGCGGGGCGGTGCCGACTTCGAACTGGCGCTGAGCAGCTTCGGCTGCGATCCGCTGCAGATCGGCCAGCCGCTCCCCGCGCGCGACGTCCCGCTGCGCCAGCGCCAGATCTGCGACCGACACTGCGACTTGCTCGTCGAGCGCACGCAGACGATCGGCGCCGTCGAAGCGTGCGCGCGACAGATCTGCGCCGGCAGAAGCCGACCGAGGCTTCCACGACCCAGACACATCGAACAACTGGCTGAAACCGAGCGTCTGGAAGCGCTCATCGGGGCGGCCGATCAGCGCGCCCTCGAACAGGCTTCCCGAGATTTGCGGATCGTCGCGGAAGACACGCCGCGCCTGCGCGGCGACGGCCTCCGCACCGGCGACAACGGCTTGCGCTTCGGCGACCTCGGGTGCACGCATTCGGGCCTCGGCCTGGGCTGCGGCGAGCGACAACGACGGCACCGCCTGCGTCTGCGCGAGGGCGGGCATGCCGAGAGCCGATGCGACCACAAGCGCCGTCAACGCCGCCTTCGTCATGCGGCTGCCGTTCGCTTCCGTTGAGCGCGCCGCTCCAGCCAGACGTAGATCGTCGGGATCACGAGCATGTTGAGCGCAGTCGATGTGACGAGCCCGAGGACGACAATCAACGCCATCGGCGCTTCGAGCTCACTGCCGGAGCTCTCGAATGACAGCGCTAGCGGCAACAGGCCGAGTCCTGCCGCTCCTGCCGTCATGAGAATTGGCAGCAGGCGTTCTTCCGACGCGCGCAGGATTCGGGCAACAGGATCGTCTTCGGGATTCTCCGCGTCGAGCAGCTGCTTGTGCGCCACCAGCATGATCCCGTTGCGAGCGATGATGCCGAAGAGGGTCACGAACCCGACGAGTCCCGCCACCGAAAGACCCTCAGGGGTCACCAGCGCGCCGACCACGCCGCCGATCAACCCCAGCGGAAAGTTGATCATCGTCACGACGGCGTCACGGATCGACGTGAACGCCACCGCAAGCAGCATGAAGATTCCGAGCAGTACGAGCGCGCCAATCAGCAGCAGCTGGCGTGCGGCCTCGCGCCGCGCGAGTGCTTCTCCGCTCACATCGATGCGATAGCCCTGCGGAAGGCGGATCGCATTCAATCGTTCTTCCAGATCGCTCACCGCGCTCGACAGCCCTCCCCCGGGCACGTCGATACCGATCGCAATGCGCCTGTCGCCATTCTCGTGATTGATCAGCGCGGGCGCCGGCACTTCTTCGATGCGAGCCAGTGCACCCAGGTTGACGGGCCCCGCGTGTGCCGTATCGACGGGCAGATCACCCAGTGCGCCTCGGTCGCGTGTCGCGGGAGGACCGGCAATCGCGACATTCACCACGCGTCCGTCGCGCTCGAGTATTTCGGTCGCGGTCTCTCCTTGACGCCAGCCAATGACATCAGAGGCCAAATCGGCGGGAGTCACCCCATAACGCGCGAGCTGCACGTCGTCTGGGCGGATACGAATCTGCGGCACGTCGATCTGCGGGTCCGCCCGGATGGCACCGAGGCCCGGGGTTTGAGCGGCCGTTCCCGCGACGTTCGCGGCCAGGGCGCGCAGGCGCTGCAGATCCGGGCCGATGATCTTGACAACGACGGGGGCGGTCTCACCCGACAACACTTCGTTGATGCGCTCTCCAAGAAACGCTTCAACGGTGAACGCCAGACCAGGCACATGGCCGATAGCTTTCGCGGCGTTGAGGACGATGTCCTCCCATTCGCCTGACAGATCCTTCAACGCGATGTTGAACTCGAGTGCGTAAACGGGCAGTGCGTCTTCAGACAAGTCCGTACGTCCCATGCTCGCCGACGTATGACTCGCCACGCCCGACTGGCGGAGCTGGGCGTCGACGGCGGCGGCAAGCCGCGTTGATTCGGTCAGCGATGTGCCGGGCACGGCGGTCACGTGCCCGACGAGCGACGTTTCGTGAAATTCCGGGAGGAAGCGGCCGCCGATGAATGGCAGCGCGATCGCCGCGCCGATCGCGAGGATCGCAATCGTGACGAAGACGGTTCGCGGACGATCGACCACGGTCCGCACGACGCGGCGGTAGCGATCCAAGGTCCACACGGCAAGACGTGAGAGCCGCGGCTCACGTGCCGCTAGCGGCGGTAGCAGCCACGCGCACATCGCCGGCGTGACGGTCAGGGCAACGAGGAGCGACGCTGAAATGGCCAGAATGTATGCGTGCGCGAGCGGCGAGAAGATCCGCCCTGCGATCCCGCCGAGCGACAGCACCGGGACGAGCACGATGGCGACGATGATGGTGGCGTAGACGACCGAGCTGCGGATCTCGCGCGAGGCGGCGCGCACGATGTCGAGTGCGGGTGCCGGCTGTGGCAGCTTGGCGTTCTCCCGAAGACGCCGCCAGACATTCTCGACGTCCACGATCGCATCGTCGACCACTTCGCCAACCGCAATGGCCAGTCCGCCAAGCGTCATACCGTTAATCGAGGCGCCGAACGCGATCAGCACCCCGGCGGCGGTCAGAATCGACAGCGGAATCGCCGTGAGACTGATGACGGCGAGGCGGCCATAGCGCAGGAACGACACGAGAATGACGATGACCAGAATCGACCCGATCAACATCGCAGAACCGACACTGCGAAGCGAGGTCGCGACGAACGTCGCCTGCCTGAAGAGCGGCGGCTCGATGCGTGCGCCCTCGGGCAACGCGTTCGCGAGGTCGCGGAGCGCCTGCTCGACCTGCCGCGTGACCGCGACGGTGTCGGCGTCCGGCAGCTTGTTCACCTGCACGAACACCGCGGGCTTACCGTCGTAGAGCGCCGCGCCGACGGAGGGTTCATTGGAGAAGACGACATCGGCAACGTCGCCGAGACGCACCGGCGCCGGCCGCGGTGACGCCGCGGCTGGCGTTGGCGACACGGGGATCGCGGTGTTACTGAGCTTGGTGATTGCATCCTCGAGGCGCAGCCGCGCATCGTTCTGCACATCGAGGCGTGCGCTCGCGGTCTCGGCAAACCCGGCGCCCGTAACTGATTGACTTGCGCGTACCGCGGCTGTGACATCCGCCATCGATACTCCGCGCTGGCGCAGTCGCGTCGGGTCCGGACGTACCTCCACGCGCTCGACCAGGCCGCCGAGCGGCATCACCTGCGCGACTCCCGGAATCGCGAGGATGCGCGGCCGCAGCGTCCAGTCGGCGAAGGTCCGCAGATCCTTGAGCGCCTGCTCCTGATTCGGTTGATCCGACGTCAAGCAGAAGCGAACCAACGCCCCAATGGGCGCCATGATGGGCATCAGTTGCGGCGCCTGCACCGCCTGCGGCAGGCGCGCCTGTGCGAGCTGCAGCCGCTCGGTCACGAACTGCCGCGCGCGGTACACGTCGACGCCTTCCTCAAAGAACAGCGTGATGACCGACAGACCGGGCGTGGACGCCGAGCGCACTGCTGTGGTTTGCGGCGTTCCCAGCAGCACCTGCTCGAGCGGACGCGTGACGAGCTGCTCGACGTCGAGCGTCGCCATGCTGGCGGCTTCCGTCTGGACCACGACGAACGGCGGCGTGAAGTCCGGCAACACGTCGAGCGAGGCATGAGCCGCGGACCAGAGACCGGCGACCACCAGACCAGCGGCGCCGAGCATCACCACGAATCGATTGTGAACGGACCAGGAGATCAGGCCGTCGAACAGTCCGCCCATGCACTCACCCCGCCGGCCGCAACTGACTTCGCACCAGCTCGCCCTGAAGCGCCATCGCGCCGCGGACGACGACCCGTTCGCCCGGTTTCACTCCCGATGCGAGACGCACCTGACTTCCGAAGCGCGCCGCGATCTGGACCGGGCGCGGCGCGAACGAGCCTTGTGCCACTTCGACAAAGACCGTGTCGCGTTCCACGCCCGGCGCGATGGCCGACTCGGGCAGCACTACGCCACGCGTGGCACCGTGACCCACCTGCACGGACACCGCGCTTCCGGGCGTCAGAGATACGGCGGCGGATGGTTCGACGACGAGGCGATCCTGTCGGGTGCCGCTCGCATCCGTCAATCGTCCCCGGGCAAGCAGACGCGCCGTGAGTGTTCCCGATGGCGTCGTCACCTCGTAGCGATCGCCGATCAGGTCGTCGGGCGGGACGGAGACGTCAATCCACAACGGACCCGGTCGGACGATCCGCATGAGCACATCGCCGCGATTGACGAGCGAGCCGACCGTGACCGTCACCTCCGCCATCGTTCCTCCGATGGGCGCCGGGATCGGCACCGGCTGGTTGCGCGCCGTCGTTTCCGCCGCCCGCGCGGCCTGCAGTCCTTCGAGCTTCGCGCGCGCGGTCGCAGCTGCGGTTTCGGCCTGCTGAAGCTGCGCGGCGCTCACAATCTGCGGCGACAACGTCTGCGCGCGTCCGAGATCGGCTTCGACCCTCGCGAGCTCGCGCTGTGCCGCTTCGATGTCGCCCTCCCGGACGGCTGCCTCCGCACCTACAGTGATCCGTTCCGGCGTGTCGAGCGCGGGTTGAATCTCGAGCAGCGGCGCGCCTTGCATGACCACCGTGCCGAGCTGGACTCGAGGCGGCTGCGTGACGCGGCCGGTGACCGGCGAGACGACTTGTGCCTCGTTCGCTGGGGGACTCAACACATGTCCGAACCGCAAGGTGGTGTTCGGGAGATCCGATTCAGCGGCGGATTGGACGAGCAGACCCAACGCGATGCGATCAGTGTCCGTCAGCTTGATGGACCCGTCGGGCTGAATCCGGTTCGGCGCCGCGGCCTTCATTGCCTCCGCCTCACGCGTCGCTTCGCTGTCGCCGCCGCAAGCTATCGAAAGCAGACAAACCGTGGGGGCAACGAGAAGAGTCCTCCAAACACTACTCACGGCAACCACTTCGCGAGGCCCTGGACGATCGGTTCACCGAAATGGACGCCACAGAGGACCGCGAGGAGCGGAACAGGTATCAGAATGAAGACACTCACCGGGGTCACCACGTCGTCCGCTGCGGGCAATGGCGCGAGCAGCCGCGTAATGCGCGTCTCGAGGCCAACCCGGGTGTGAATCAGCGTCGCGCCCTGCGCATCTCCCCTCAGAAGCCGCGCCGCGGCCAGGATCGCAGCGGCGAGATCGGCGCCATCAACGCCGCCGGCACGCACTTCTTCATCACGCGCCAACTCGAGAACGTGCCTCCACCGGTCAAAGCGCCGGCGCGCGCCTGGGAACGGCCACTGCAGATCGGTGACGATCTGCGCGAGCCAGATGCGAAGCGGATCGCGATGGCGCACGTGAGCACGTTCATGCGCGCGGACCGCTTCGAGCGCGTCTTCGTCGACCCGCGCGACCAACTCGTTGGAGATGACGATTGTCGGCCGCCACAGCCCGACGGTGCCTGCGACGTGCGAGTCACGGCGCGTCAACGCGATGGTTGCTCGAACCGCGGCCCGCACCCACGAACCCACGAACAACACCGCGGAGACGACGACCGAGGTGGGGAGCTGCTCATCTGACTGCGCTGGCTCCATGATGGCCCATCCGATGAAGACACAGGCCACGACAAACGCGAGTGCGAGCGGCCACCATAGCAATCGCCACGCCTCGCGCTCGCCGGCGCCTGCGCTGCCGCGGATGTCGCGTACGAGCGGCCATTGGCCCGCAGCCAGCAAGGTGACGCTGGCGCCGGTGACGATGAGTCCCGCCAGGATTAGATCACGATTCACGACGCGACCTGCGCCTGGCCTCGACCTGGCGTGCCATCTCGTCGAGCAAATCGGGGTCGATCGCTTCCACTGCGTCCACGAGGGTGGCGATCGCCGGAGTAACATCCGGCCGAAGGATGCGCTTCAGTGCGTCAACCACGCGCGCCCTTTCCACGACGGTGCGCTTCATCGCGGCGGTGTACTCGAAGGATCGTCCGACCCGCTGACGTGCGACGAGCCCCTTCGCGTGGAGCCGATCGAGCACTTTCGCCGTCGTCGTGTACGCCGACCCGGACGGCTCCCCGACGCGGCGATGAATGTCAGGAGCGGATGCCCGACCGAGCTCCCAGAGGACAAGCAACACGGCGTGTTCGAGCGCGCCTCCAGGAATCGGCACCTTCCGCTTCATGATTCGCAATGCTACGACGCAGGTCGTAGGTTGTCAATCACGCGCACCATCACGCGCACCATCACGCGCACCATGTTCGTCCAGCTCTTCAACTTCTACGGTTTCGCGCTTGTCGACTGGGAGAAACGTCGGGAAGTGCAGCGAATAACGCTGCCGGATATTCCGGTTGCCAAGTGAAACAAGAAGGCATCCAGGGCGAGCCGTTGGATCGCACGATTGCACACGCCGGCCGCATCCGCCTGCGGCCGATCCTGATGACGACGTTCTGCACGCTTCGGATTACTTCCGCTGGCGCTTGGTCTGGGCGCGGGCGCGGAGCTGCAGAAGCCGCTGGCCCTCGCGGTGATCGGAGGATTGGCGCTCTCAACACCGGTGACTCTGCTGGTAGTACCGGGCCTCTACGCCGCAATTAAGGGAAGGTCGAAGGTTGCCTAAAGCCTCAGGGACTCAGAGGCGCAGAGGCAAGAGATTTTCTCTGAGTCTCTGCGTCTCTGAGGCCCGTCTCCGTGAAGATGTTATGGCCTCATATACGTGAAGCCCCGCTCCTGCGCAAGGGCGAGCGCCATGACGTGCGACGGCATCAGCTTGACGCCAGGGTTGAGGCCCGCAATCAAATCCGCGCGCACGTCGGCAACTGGCATCTTGAACTGAGTCGCGAGCTGCTGCGCCACGTTGCCCAACGCCACGTTGCACTGCCAGAAGATCGTTCCCCGTGCCTGCATCGCCTGGATGCTGATGTCGCTGCCGTCGTCGAAAAAGATGTTGCGGACCGACGGCTGCTTCGTCATCGGGTCCATGATCTTCGAGCGTTCACCGAGCTTGTACTTCTCCCACACGTGATCCGACATGTTCATGGCGATGGCTGGACCCGAAATACCGACCGCCGTATTAATCCCGGGATGTTCGAGCTTGTAGACGTCGCGAAAGGTATCGAGAAAGTTCTTACAGAACCGCAGCGGACGATTGTCCGCTCCGAGATCGAAGCTGCCCAGGTCGTACAGCTGTTTGTGCTTCCCTTTCATCTGCTCCAGCCACGCCATGTCAAACGGACCCGCCGATGGCGACGCGTTCTGCCCGGCGGCGTCACGTGAACCAAAGGCCGCGAGGCTGGTCATCGACGCAAGCACGGTGAGAAACGATCGACGTCCGGATAGTTCGCTCATCATCTCTCCTTTACGACCTCACCCGCCTTACCCGCCTTACCCGTCCTATTGAATGCTGCTCTGCAGGCGTGTGTAGTAGACCGCATCCGGCGGCAGCTTTTCAACGCGGTAATCCCGCTCCTTGAATGGAAAGACGGGGCGCGGCTTCGAGTTGATGAATGCGGCGACGTGCTGCGCGTCCTCGTCTGTGATGTTGCCGGGGTCGAGATACGGCATTGAGTAGCGGATCATGCCGGCCAGCGTATAGACGCGCGCAGCGCCAGCACCGTCGTTCCACGACCGCTCGCCCCAAAGCGGTCCGGCGATCTTGTCGCCAATCTGCACGCCCTGTCCGTCCGCACCATGGCACGTCGCGCAGCGATCCATGTAGATCGCTTCACCCTTCGCCCGATCGAGCTTCTCGACAGGAACGAGCGCCGAGGCAGGAATCGTGTTCTGGCCTCGCCAGGAGGGATTCTTCCCCACTTCCGCACCGCGAGCCAGCCAGGTGAGGTATGCCGATATGGCGAGCACTTCTGGCGACGAAGGATTCGGCAGCTGGTCGGCAGCAAGCTCGCCGCCGGTCGAGTTCTCGCTGCGAAGAAAACAATCGGTAATCCGATCGCCGAGACTGTAGAGCCTGCCCGAGCGACGGTTGTACTCGGGAAACATTCCCGCGACATCGACGAGCGGCATCGACTTCTCGCGCTGACCGCCGTTCATGTGGCAGTTCGTACACGACATGCCGCCAGGCGCAAGGCTCGGCGCTTCGGCGGGCGTGTTCGTGAACAGCTGGAACCCGCGACGGATTTCCTCAGAGAGCTTCGACTTGTCGAGTGTCTTGTCGGTGAGCGGGTTGTGCGGAAACTCCCAGGCCGCCTTCATGCTCATCGAGGCGGCAATGAGCGGACCCGTCATCTTGATCGGCGACGGAGACGGAGGTTCCGCAGCCGGACGATTGCACGCCACCAAAGCGATCAGCGCGAGCGCGAACACGGTGTGGCGCCTCATGGCTGGGTTGACCTACCATAGCACCCATCATGCTGAAACGAAACGCGCTCGTTCTTGTCCTCCTCGTCGGGGTCGGCGGCGCTGTCGCCGGCGCGCAGAGCGTTACGAAAGAAACGCTCCCCGGCGTGACGAACTTCGCCCGCCTCGAGACGACCATCGCATGCGCCGGTGCCACCACGCCACAGGCGGTCGCCGGACTCAAACAGATGGGCTACGCATCGATCATCAACCTGCGCGAGGCAAGCGAAGCCGGCGCGGATATCGATGCCGAGGCGGCCGCGGCGAAAACTGCCGGCATCACGTTCATACACCTGCCGTTCAACACGGCATCACCGAATCCGGCTGTCGTCGACAGCTTCCTGAAGGCGGTTACTGACGCGAAGAACCAGCCCGCCTTCGTCCACTGCGCCAGCGGCAACCGCGCCGCCGCGATGTGGATGATTAAGCGGATGCAGATCGACAAGTGGGACGCGGAGCGGGCGGGCACTGAAGCGGCCGCGCTCGGTCTGACAAACGGGGCGTTGAAGACGTTCGCGATTCAGTACGTAGAGTCGCATAGATAACAACCTCCAATCTCCAACTTCCAATTTCCAAGGGACCTTGGTAGTTGGGAGTTGGAAATTGGGAGTTGCGCACGTATGCCCCTGATCCTGCACGGACTGCCACCGATCCATTGGGCGATCGCCGGTGCCGGCATTGCCCTCATCACGCTCGCATTGCTCTTCCTCGCGAACCGTCGGCTTGGCATCTCCACCGGCTTTGAAGATGTCTGCAGCTTCGTGCTGCCGATCGGCTACTTCACGCGGGACGCGGTGCGTCTGGCCCGAGGATGGCGGCTGCCGTTCATCGTCGGCCTCGCGGTCGGCGGATTCTTGTCTGCGGTGCTTGGTGGCGGTTGGTCGCCGATCTGGGATCTTGGAATCTTCGATCAGGTGATTGGCTTCGGCCACGCTGGCAAGCTCGCCTGGATGTTCGTCGGGGGACTCTTCATCGGGTTCGGCACGCGACTCGCAGACGGCTGCACGAGCGGCCACGGCATTTTCGGCCTGTCCAACTTCGAGCTTCCGAGCCTGATTAGCACGTTGAGCTTCATGGCCGCGGGAATCGTGACGACACAGTTCGTCTACCGCGTCCTGTTCCACTTCTGATGCCTCTGCTCTACGTTGCGCTCGGAATCATTTTCGGCTTCGTTCTGAGCCGCAGCGGCGCGGCCGACTACAACTACATCCAGGCGATGTTCCTGTTCACGAGCTTTCAGCTGTATGGAATTATCGGGACCGCCGTCGCGATCACAGCGCCCGGCCTATGGCTGATTAAGCGCTACGGGCGTACTGTGTCCGGCCGCCCGGTCGTCGTCCCGCTCAAGCCGCAGCATCGCGGCAACATCGTCGGCGGAATGCTCTTCGGGATCGGCTGGTCGATCTGCGGCATGTGCCCGGGTCCGATCTTCGTGAACATCGGCGAGGGAAAGATCTACGCGATTGCGGCGCTGGCCGGAGCACTGTCAGGCGCAGGCCTCTTCGGCGCAATCTATACCCGGATTCAATCCGCCTTTCGACTCCCGCGGCTCGTCGTCGGGACCGGCGGCGCTGGGTCTCGAGCCTAGAAATACGCGGCGACGAAACTGCCAGCGAGGGCGAGCAGCACGATCAGCGTCAGCAGCACAAACGTCCAATCGCGCTCGCGCACGTATTCGATCACCGAGACAACGACTCTCGCCGGCGGCGTCGCCAGAAGGATGCTCAGCCCGGCAGCAAGCAGCAGCTGTGCAACCGCAGGCTGGTAACCAACGATGGTCATCACCAGCCCGATGGCAAACATCGTCGAGCTCGTGATCGTGCCGAACCGCAGCACCTCACCAATCGTCGTTTCCAGCCGCTGCATCGCGGACCCTTCGCGATTCATGGCGTGCTCCTGACGAACATCAGCACGGCGACGATTACGAGCAGCGCCGCCATCAGCACCTTCAACCACTTGACGGAGGCCCCATACGCCAGGCGCGCTCCCGCCCACGATCCAACCTGTACGCCGAGTACAGCAGGCGCGGCCAACAGCGGCTGAAGATCACCGCGCCCGTAATAAATGATGGCGCCGCCGGTGGCGGTCACCCCGATCATCAACGCGCTCGTCGCCGCGGCTGCGCGCAGCGGCATCCCACACCACGAGTTCAGGACGGGCACCTTGATGATGCCTCCTCCGATCCCAAGCAGCGACGACACATTGCCGGCGATGAACGACGCGAACAATGCGAGCGGCAACCGCTTCACGCGATACGAGACGATGCCGCCGCTCTCCTCTTCGTAGAAGCGGCCGCCAAGACGCCCGGGATCGACAGTCGGATCCAGGATGACGTTCCGCTTATTGACGCGTGCGAGCACAACCGCCGCAACCGCGATCGCGACGACGCCGAAGAGGCGTTGCAGCACGGATTCCGCAACAACCTGCGCCGTGATGCCGCCGAGGAGGCTTCCCACCGTCGTCGCCGCTTCGAGCACCATCCCCACCCGGAGGTTGATCAATTGATTGCCCGCTCGCTGCGCGGTGACCGCTGACGATGTGGCGATGACGGTCGCGAGGCTGATCGCTGCCGCCGACTTCAGAGGGAATCCGAGTACGAGCGTGAGAAATGGGACGAGAAAGATGCCGCCGCCGAGGCCAAGGGCAACGCCAAGCGCGCCGGCAACCACACCGGCACCGAAAATGATGGCCGCCAGCGCGGCTGTAAGGTTCAAAGGGTTCAATGGGTTCAATGGGTTCAGAAGGTTCAAGAGGTTCGATGGTTATCGGTTTCGGCGGTCCAACCTAGAACCCAATGCACCTATTGAACCCCGTGAACCCAATGAACCCCAAGAATCTGTGATAGCTTCTCCCTCCCCCGTTTACAGTAATTTTCCTGATGCCACTGGCAACGGTCGGGCTTGGCGTCCTATGCCGCCAGTATTCCGCGCGGGATCGGCAGAGCATATCGTGTCCCTGAACGTGGTACCGCAGAACACCGACGTCATTGAAAGCGCGGAGAGCGCATCGTATCGGCCGCGTCTTCCACGCGAAACGCGTCGGCTGTTGCTGACGGCGCTCGTCGCGGTGCTCACGCTGTGGGTGCTCGCACGCGTGCGGTTTCCAGAGCGGCCAGCGGCGCCCAATCCGGTCCCGCCGATCCTCGATC
>Ga0075418_10001942_pt1 | contig 23477 bp, 25 predicted proteins | sample SoiMetdeltSBSDD2_FD_81776 | JGI IMG/M metagenome (GOLD analysis project Ga0075418, IMG submission 81776) | Bulk soil microbial communities from a Populus tree surrounding site in Tennessee, USA - Soil MetaG P. deltoides SBSDD2 | ecosystem: Environmental > Terrestrial > Soil > Tree plantation...
CACCGCGGCCGCATCCACGAGGAAGGCACCCACGCAGATCTTCTGCGCCACGGCGGACTCTACGCGCGTCTGTGGGAACTCGGCGCCGGCGCCCTTCCGGCAGGAGGGCCGGAAGCGCCAGAAGTACGGGAAGTACCAGCAGCCCCGGAGGGGCAGGGGGAACCCTCCTAGGGTTTCCCTTCAATAATCAGACATTCGCCGCCACGCATGAACCGCGAGCGCGCATCGATCGGGAGGCTCGAAAGTAACTTCGCGTTTCGCGTCGCGATCTACCGCCTGATCCGCGGTGTCCCGCGCGGGCAGGTCGTGACGTATGGTCAGGTCGCCATGTGGCTCGGGCGGCCACGCTCGGCTCGCGCGGTCGGCGGCGCCATGGGACGCTGTCCGGACGACGTGCCGTGGCACCGCGTGGTGAACGCGCAGGGCGGCATCAGTCGGCGCCGCCAGGTGAGCGGGATGCTGACGCAGCGGATGCGCCTGGAACAAGAAGGAGTTCGACTGCGACGCGGCCGGGTGCCGCTGGCCAGCTACCGCTGGGAGCCGCCAGGTCGCCCTCGGCGGCCAGTGAGCAAGGGTCGAGAGGGGAGAGAGCGAGCATGCGGCTGGCGCTGAACCTCAACTATTCGGGGGCGGCCATGTCCCTCGACATGGCCCGGATCCTAGAAGCCGAGCGGCTCGGCTACGACTCCGTGTGGACGGCCGAGGCCTATGGCTCCGACGCCGTCGTCCCCGCGGCGTGGATCGCGGCGCGGACCGAGCGCATCCACGTCGGCACGGGCATCATGCAGATCCCCGCGCGGACGCCGGCCATGACGGCGATGACCGCGATGACCTTCGACGCGCTGTCGGGGGGCCGCTTCCGCCTGGGCCTCGGCGTCTCCGGGCCGCAGGTGGCCGAGGGTTGGCACGGTCAGCCCTTCGGCAAGCCGCTCGTGAAGACCCGCGAGTATGTCGAGATCGTGCGCGCGATCCTGCGCCGCGAGAAGCCCGTGGAGTTCCGTGGTGAGTACTACCAGATCCCCTACGCCGGCCCGGGGGCCACCGGACTGGGCAAGCCACTCCGCTCGATCCTGCACGGTCGCGCGGACCTGCCCATCTACCTGGCTGCGGTGGGACCGAAGAACGTCGCGCTGGCGGCGGAGATCGCCGACGGCTGGATCCCGGTCTTCTTCTCCGCGCGCCGCCCCCAGCTCTTCCGCGAGTGGCTGGCCAGCGGCTTCAAGGCGGCCGGCCGATCCGCCGTCGATGCGTCCCGCTTCGACGTCATGCCGATGATCTCGGTGGTGGTGGGCGACGACGTGGCGGCGTGTCGGGCCGCCGTGAAGCCGCGAGTCGCGCTCTACGTCGGCGGCATGGGCGCCCGCGGTCGGAACTTCTACAACGACATCGCGCGGCGCTACGGCTACGAGGAGGCCGCGCAGCGCATCCAGGACGCCTACCTGGCCGGGCGCAAAGACGAAGCCATCGCCGCGGTCCCCGACGCGCTGGTCGACGAGATCGCGCTGTGCGGTCCGCGCGAGCGCCTGCGCGAACACCTCGCCGACTGGAAAACGTCGGGCGCCACCACCCTGATGGTGACCGGCGACACCACCGCCGTGCGAACCATGGCCGAGCTCGTACTATAGGGCGCAACACCAACGGTTGTAGCGAAGGCAAGGGTAGTTGAGGAGCGCCACGGCTCCGCCGGGGCGCTCCGAACATCTGGGGGGTTTGGGGGGCCATATCGGGGCCCCCCAAGGAGACTACCGATGAGACTGAAGGACAGAGTCGCGATCGTGACGGGCGCGGCCTCCGGAATCGGCGCCGCCTCGGCGCTGGCCATGGCGAGCGAGGGCGCCCGCGTGCTGGTCGTGGATCTCAACGAGACGGGCGCCAAGACGACGGTGGAGCGCATCGAGAAAGCCGGAGGGCAGGCCGCGGCCGCCCGGGCGGACGTCGCGCGCGCCGCCGACAGCCAGGCGATCGTCGAGCAGGCGGTCGCCCGCTGGGGCCGCCTGGACATCTTCTACGCCAACGCCGGCGTGCCGCAGTGGAAGACCGACGTCGAGGATGTCGAGGAGAAGATCTTCGACCAGATCATGGCCGTCAACGTGAAGGGCGTGTACCTCGGCGCCAAGTACGCGCTGCCCGTGATGAAGCGCCAGCGGCGCGGCGTGTTCATCATCACGGCGTCGACGTCGGCCATTCGCCCCCGGCCCGGCGGCCAGATCTACGCAGCCTCCAAGGGCGCGGTGGTGACCCTGACCAAAGCGCTGGCGCTGGAGACGGCGCCGCATGGGGTGCGGGTGGTGGCGATCGCGCCGGTGGCCACGCACACGCCGATGCTGCCGACCTTCATGAGCAAGAAGGAGGTCGACGAGGAGGGACTGGCCCGCTACGTGGCCACCGTCCCGCTCGGACGCCTGAACGAGCCGGAGGACGTCGCGCGCACCGCGGTCTTCCTCGCCTCCGACGACGCGGCCATGATCACCGGCTCGTGCATCGAAGTGGACGGCGGCCGGTGCATCTAGTGGCGATCGAGCGGCCGTGAAGATCATCCCGCTCGCCGCCGACTCGCTCGGCGTGCGCTCGATGGCCACCTACGTGGAGGCCGGCTCCACCGGCTTGCTCCTCGATCCCGGCGCCACCCTGGCGCCGGCCCGCTACGGATTGCCGCCGAGCGAGGAGGAGTGGGAGGCCCTGCGTCGCGCCAACGACCGGATCTCGGCCTATGCCGCCCGGGCCCGGTACATCTTCCTGAGTCACTATCACGAGGATCACTTCCGCTCCGATCCGGTGAACTACGCCGGCCGCACCGTGCTGGCCAAGGATCCGCGCCGCATGGTCACCGGAGTGCAGAGCCGGCGCGCCCAGGCCCTGTGGGCGGCGCTGGACGGACACGCCGTGATCCAGGCGGCCGACAGCGTGACGCTCACCACGCGCGACCTCGACCTCTCGGTGTCGCCCCCGCTGCCCCACGGCTTCGAGGGAACCGCGATGGGCTACGTGGTGGCGCTGACCGTGACCGATCACCACGAGCACCAGCGCTTCGTGTTCGCCTCGGACGTGCAGGGCCCGCTGTCGCCGGTGGCGGCGGCCTGGCTGATCCAGGAGCGACCGACCACGCTCTATCTGTCGGGGCCGCCGTCCTACATCGAACGCGAGCTGGGCGCGGCGGCCATCGAGCGCGCGGTGGACCACCTGCGCCGGATCATCGACGCGACCGGCTGTCGCGTCATCATGGACCACCACGCCGTGCGCGACATCCGATTCGCCACCCGCTTCGCGCGGCTGTGGGAGACCGGGCAGGTGGTCACCGCGGCCGGACATCTGGGGCTCGCGGTCCAGCCCCTGGAATCGCGCCGCGAGCAGCTGTGGGCCGCGGTCCGCAAGCCGCCGGTGAAGGCCGCGCCGCCGAGGCGGGTCCCCTCGCGTGCTATCATGACTCGCGAAAATCGTCGCATTGCGAGAGGGGGGAAGTCCGAGTGAGCACCGAGGGCAACGTGACGTTGCACGTGGGCGATGCCGCTCCCGACTTTACGCTCCGAACGATCGGGCTCAAGGAAGTCAGCCTGAGCGACTACCGTGGCAAGCGGGTCGTCATCCTGTTCTATCCGCTCGACTGGACTCCGGGTTGAAGTGCGTGCATGCCTGCCTTCGACAAGCGCACCAGCGACTTCGAGGCGGCCGATACCCAGGTATTGGGTATCTCGACAGACAGCCCGTTCAGCCATGAGAACTGGGCCCGCGCGGTAGGCATCAGCCACTACCCCCTCCTCTCCGACATCCACCGCACGGTCTCCAAGGCCTACGGCGTGTACTGGCCGGAGTGGAACGCCAACCTCCGCGCGACCTTCGTGGTGGACCGCGCGGGCATCATCCGGTTCATCGAGCGCTACGACCGCGGCCAGCTTCCCGACCCCGACCGCATGTTCGCCGAGGTGAAGAAGCTTCCGTAGGAAGAGCGGGTCACACCGCCCACTCGCCCACGCGTCAGAGCCGTACGTGTGTCACATCGACCCACTCGGCCACGCGCGAGGCAGTACGCGTGTTATGCCTCGCGCGAATCGGGGGGTTGAAAGGGGGGGCGTCCCGCCCCCCCTTTCCATACAGTCAGCGCCACGCCGCCGAGGACCAGCATCGTGCCGAGCACTTCCCAGACGCCGATCCGCTCGTCGAGCAGCGTGCCGGCCAGGACGACCCCGACGATGGGGGTGACGTTCATGAACACGGCGGCGCGCGACGCTCCGACCAGCTCCACCCCGCGATACCACCAGGTGTGGGCGACCGCGCCGAGGATGGCGTGATAGAAGACCACGACCCAGGCGCGCACCGAGCCGAAGATGGGCCGGGGAAACACGGGAGCGGTCAGTGTGGCGAACGCCACGAGCAGCACCGTGCCGGCGACGTAGGCGGCCGTCACGGTGAGCGCCGGTGAGTGCGTGGCGAGCACCCGCTTGCCGTACACGGTGTAGGTCGTCCAGCCGACCAGCGCCACCAGCGTCACGAAGTCGCCCGCTCGCAGATCGCCGAGCCGCAGCATCCACAGGCGGCCATCGGTGATGACGACCAGCACGCCGAGCATCGAGATCGCCACGCCGATCTGCTGACGTCGGCGCAACCGCTCGCCGAGATAGGCGCGGGCGCCGAGGGTCACCATGACCGGCGCCGCCGCCTGCAGGATCGCCGCGTTGGCCGCCGTGGTGTAGGCGATGCCGACGTACGAGAGCTGCGTGGAGACGAACAACCCCGCCACGCCGAGGATCACGAAGGCGCGGATGCTGTCCGACCCGAGACCGCGCACCGTTTCGGCCGGGGAGCGGGCCAGCAGCGCCAGCAAGAAGCTGGACGCGATCACGCCGCGGAGCGCGGTGAGGAACACCGGCGGGAAATCCTGCAGGGCCAGCTTGCTGGTGGCCGGGAACGTGCCCCACAGGATGGCGATCAGCAGCAGCGCGGCATGCGCGCGCGTTTGACTGAGAGCGGGCACCTGCCTATGATAGCCGGCGCTGCCGAGGCCGGTGGCACGTCATGGCCGACCACGTCATGGAGTCTCGCGTCTGGCTCGCGCGCTCGCGCCCCGAGGTCTTTGCGTTCTTCGCCGATCCGCAGAATCTGGTCCGGCTCACGCCGCCCCGCCTGCGCCTGCGCATCCTCAGCCCGCCGACGACGCTGGCCGCCGGGGCCGTGCTCGATCTGCGCATCGCGTGGCTCGGGATCCCGCTGCCGTGGCGGGTGTACATCCGCGAGTACGATCCGCCCTATCGGTTCGTCGACGTGCAGGTGCGCGGACCGTGGGCGCGCTGGGAGCATCGCCACCTCTTTCTCGCGGAGGGCGGCGGCACGTGGATGGAGGATCGGCTGACGTACCGACCGCCGCTGGGACCGCTCGGCCGGCTGGCTCACGCCCTCGCGCTGGAGCGTCAGGTCCGCGCGCTGTGGGCGTACCGCCAGCGACGGCTCGCTGAGCTGCTGGTGCCGGTGGCCACCCCGGGCCCGTCGAGGTGACGCCGCCTCCGCCCGACGAGCTCGGCGCGCACATGTCGATCGCGGGCGGGCTCCACCTGGCGCTCGAGCGAGGCGCGGCGCTCGGCTGTTTCGCCGTGCAGATCTTCGTGAAGAACCAGCGGCAGTGGGCGGCGCGGCCGCTGGGGGACGACGAGGCTCGGGCCTTTCGCGCGGTGCGGCGGTCCACCGGCGTTCCCGCCGTCTTCGCTCACGCGAGCTACCTGATCAACCTCGCCAGCCCCGATCCGATCGCGTGGGAGCGGGCGGTGAGCTTCTTCACCGACGAGCTCGAGCGAGCCGAGGCGCTGGGGCTGTCGTGTGTGGCGATCCATCCCGGCTCGCATCTGGGCGCCGGCATCGAGGCCGGACTCGGCCGCGTGGCGAGGGCCGTGCGGGAGGTGCTGCGCCGGACGCGGGGCTATCGCGTGCGCGTGGCGCTGGAGAACACCGCCGGCGGCGGCGGCACCGTGGGCCGCACGTTCGGCGAGCTGGGCGCGCTGCTCACCCGACTGCAGGGCGCACGGCGCGTCGGCGTGTGTCTGGACACCTGCCACCTGTTCGCCGCGGGCTACGATATCCGCTCGGCCGCCGGCTATCACGCCGCCATGGACGAGTGCGCGCGCGAGGTCGGGATGTCGCGCGTGCTGGCGTTCCACCTCAACGACGCGCGGGCCTCACTGGGCTCGGGTCTCGATCGCCACGAGCACATCGGCCGGGGCCACCTCGGGCTGCCGGCCTTCCGGCTCCTGCTGAACGATCCACGGTTCGCGACGGTCCCGAAGGTGCTGGAGACGCCGAAGGATCCCGAGCCCCAGGCCGATCTGCGCAATCTGGCGACGCTGAGGCGGCTGCGCCGCGTCAGCGGGAGGTCGTCACGCCCACCCGCGGGCAGAGAGCGCTGACCGGGCAGGTCGAGCACTTCGGCGAGATCGGCATGCACACGTTCTGGCCGAAGGACACCAGCAGGTCGTTGTAGCCGATCCAGAAACGCCTGGGCAGCGTGGCCCGCAGCGCCATCTCCGTCTCCTCGGGCGTGCGGGTGCGGACGTAGCCCAGCCGATTCGAGATGCGATGCACGTGCGTGTCCACGCAGATCCCGGGCTTGTTGAACCCCATCGTGACCACCAGGTTGGCGGTCTTGCGACCGACCCCGCCGAGCTTCAGCAGTGCCTCGATCGTGTCGGGCACGCGCCCGCCGTGATGAGCCAGCAGGTCGCGGCAGATTCCCAGGATCACCTGGGCCTTCGTGCGGTAGAAGCCGACCGGATAGATGAGCTCGGCGATTCGCGCCGGCGTCAGCGTGAGCAGCCGCTCCGGCGTGTCGGCGACCGCGAAGAGCCGCGCCGCGGCGGGGCCGGTCGTCGTGTCCTGGGTGCGAAGCGACAGGATGCAGGCGATGAGCACACGAAACGGGTCGCCGGCATCGGCGAACTCGGCCAACGCGGTCGGGTTCCAGGCGTGCCGCGTGCGCCGCAGCCGCCGAATCACCTCGACGATGTCGACGGCTCGCGGCGGCCGTCGCGACTCGAGCGGCCGGCTGGCCGTCGCCCGGCGAGGGGGGCGCGCGGCACGGGCGGCCATCGGTGGCACTCTAGCGACGCGGGCGCGGAGCGTCAATGACGCAGGCGACGATCGCTCGGTCGCGGTTGACTGGCGCCGCCACCTCCGGGATGCTCACGGCGTGATCGCCCTGGGCGTGCAGACGTGGTCGACCGACGTGGCGGCGCTCGAGCGTTTCTGGCGTCTCGCCGACGATCTCGGCTACGCGCGGATCACGTATGGTGACGGCCTGTGGGGCTTCACCCACGACGGCTGGACGATGCTCGGCGCGCTCTCACTGGTGACTCGCCAGGCCCGCATCGGCCCGGCGGTCACCTACGCGTTCGATCCGGCGGCCCATCACCCGTCGTGGCTCGCCAAGCGCGCGGTGACCGTCGATCATCTGTCGCGCGGCCGTCTCGATCTCCGCCTGGCCGTCGGCGCCGGCGATGCGGCCACGCGCGCCGCCTGGCAGCGTCACGGCATCCGCTATCCGGACGGTCGCACGCGCGTGGCGGCGCTGGAGGCCGCGCTGGACATCCTCGACCGCCTCCTGCGCGGCGAGACCGTGGAGACGGCGGGGCCGTTCGGCACGCTCCGCGGCGCGTGCCTGGAACCGCGCCCGATCCAGCAACCGCGCCCTCCACTGTGGATCGCGGCGATGCGCCCCAGGGCGCTGGCGCTGACCGCGCACCGCGCTGACGGCTGGGAGGCCTCCTTCGTCAGCCCCGCGGCGTTTGCCACGCTGAGCGCCCGTCTCGATGAGCTGCTGGCCGGGGCGGGGCGATCGCCGCATGCGATCCGACGCTCAGTCGAGGTGGACGTGATCGTTGCCCCGTCTGCGGCCGAGCGCGAGCCGTGGATCCGACGGTTCACCGCCGAGCGGGGCGGCGACGCCGCGGCGCTGCTCGAGACTGCGCTGGTGGGTGATTCCGACGCCGTCGCGGGCCAGATTCACGCGTACGCGGCGGCGGGCGCCACCGACCTGATGCTGGGATTCGTCGATTTTCCGGCGACGACAATGCTCGAACGGATCGCGCGCGAGGTCGTCCCGCGCCTGGCCCGCGTGGGCGCCGCCGCCGACGTCAGACCGGGTCGGGCTCCTGGCCAGTGAGCTCGAGCAGCGCGCGGAGCCGATCGGCGCCCGCGGCCGGTGGCTCCTGGGCGATCGCCTCACAGGCGGCCAGAATCAGCCAGGCGCGCAGGTCGGCGCCCCTGGGCAGGGTGCCCTCGTGCGGACTCTGCGCGAGCACCTCTTCGAGGACCAGCCGGACGTTCTCCCGCGCCCACGCCAGGGCAAGCGTCAGGGTCTTGTCGCCGCGCGAGGCGAGCCACGCCCGCGCCACCGCGCGTGGCAGCGGGGAGCCCGGTGCGTACGCCGAGGCGAGCATCCGGAGTGCGGCGGCCACCGGCCGGTCGCCTTTCGATCGCGCGGTGACCTCCGAGGCGAGCGCGAGCAGGCGCTGCTCGGCATCCGAGGGTCGGACGGCGCGGACCGGCGCACGATCCGGCTTGAGCGGGCGGCTGGGCTGGGACCGCTGCCGCTCGGCCTTGACTGTACGCCGCGCGGCCTTGGGCTTACGGCGCGCCGTCTTCGGCGCACGACGGCGCGCGGATTTCGACGTACGGCGCGCGGACTTGCGGCGAGCCGTCGCACGAGCCCGCCGGCGCTTGGCCGTCATCGCGCGAGAATCGGAAGCCGCGGGCCCGTCACTTGCAGACGCATCCCGGCATGGAAAGGATAATGGTCTGCCAAACGCCGCTGAAGGCGGACGAGGTCGTGTACCGGGCCGAGATCTGGGGGGACCAGCGTCACGACGGGCGCTGGGAAGGCTGGCTGCGCTTCATTCCGCCAGACGGTCGAGGCATCCTCTCGACGCGTCGCGAGACAACCCAGCCCAATCGCCAGGCGCTGATTTACTGGGCCACCGGGCTGGAACCGGTCTACCTGGAGGGCGCGCTCGAACGCGCCGGCGGAGGACACGCGGAAAAGGCGTAGCCGTCACTCGTAGCGAAGGGCGTCGATCGGGTCGAGCCACGACGCCTTGAGCGCGGGGAAGAACCCGAAGCCCACCCCGACCGCCGCGGCGAAGCCGAACGCCACCGCGATGGCCGACGGGGCCACGACCGTGCGGAAGTCGAAGTAGGCGCTCAGCGCCTCGGCACCGCCCACGCCCATCGCGACCCCGATCAGTCCGCCGATCAACGCCAGCGTGACCGCTTCCACGAGGAACTGCCCCAGGATGTCGCGGCCGCGGGCGCCGACTGCCATGCGCAGGCCGATCTCGCGCGTGCGCTCGGTGACCGAGACCAGCATGATGTTCATGATGCCGATCCCGCCGATCAGCAGGGACACGGAGGCGATGGCGCCCAGCAGGTAGGTCATGACCTTCTGCGCGTCCTCCTGGGCCTGGAGGACCTCCGACAGGTTGCGCACGTTGAAGTCGTCGTCCTGGTAGGGCTGCAGGCGGTGGCGCTGGCGCAGCAGCTCGCGCAGCTGCGTTTCGGCCTCGGCCATGTCCTCGCCCATGCGGATCTTGACCGAGATCGCCTGCACCGCGCGAGGATTGGAGTTGCTCTTACCGAGTACCTTCTTCTTCGCCGTCGAGAGCGGGATCAGCAGGATGTCGTCCTGGTCCTGGCCCCAGGAATTCTGTCCCTTGCGGTCGAGCACGCCGATCACCGTGAACGGGACCTTCTTGATGCGGACGATCTGACCCAGGGGATCGCTGTCGCCGAACAGGTTCTGCACGGTCGTCTGGCCCAGCAGGACGACCTTGGTCGCGCCGTCCACGTCCTCCGAGCCGATGGGCCGACCATTCACGACCGCCCAGTCGCGCGCTTCGAAGTAGTCGGCGGTGACGCCCTGCACCCCCGTGTACCAGTTGAGGTTGCCGAAGACGACCTGGGTGTTGCCGCGCACCGACGGGGCCGAGACCTGCACCGCGGACACCTCGCGCGCGATCGCCGTCGAGTCGTCCTCGGTGATCGTCAGCTGCGAGCCCTGACCCACCCGCACCCCCGCCGTGTTCACCGAGCCCGAGAGCACGATGATGAGGTTGGATCCCAGGCTCTGGATCTGCTCGGCCACGCGGGCCGAGGCACCGGCGCCGACCGCGACCATCGTGATGACCGCGCCCACGCCGATGATGATGCCCAGCATCGTGAGCATGCTCCGCAGCTTGTTCACGCGGAGCGAGCGCAGCGCGATGCGGATCGACTGCAGCGTCATCATGCCGGCACCTCCTCGTCCAGCGGCAGCGCGGCCAGCGCGGCGGCGGCGTCGCTGGGCGTGGGCTGCCGCTCGTCGCGCAGCAGCCGGCCGTCGCGGAAGGTGAGGACGCGCCCAGCGTAGGTCGCGATGTCGGGCTCGTGCGTGACCAGCACGATCGTCAGGCCGGCGCGGTTGAGCCGCTGCATGAGCGAGAGGATCTCGATACTCGTGCGCGTGTCGAGGTTACCGGTCGGCTCGTCGGCCAGGATGACGGCCGGATCGTTGACCAGCGAGCGGGCGATGGCCACGCGCTGCTGCTGGCCGCCCGAGAGCTGATTGGGGTGATGGTGCTCGCGCTCGGCCAGCCCCACGGCGGCCAGGCGTTCGCGAGCGTGCCGGCGCCGCTCGCGGGACGGCAGACCTGAGTAGAGCAGGGGAAGCTCGACGTTCTCCAGCGCGCTGGTCCGCGGCAGTAGATTGAACATCTGGAAGATGAACCCGATCTTGGAGTTGCGGGTACGCGCCAGCTCGTTGCGATCCAGGCCCGCGACGTCGCGGCCGTCGAGCAGGTAGCGCCCGGAGGTCGGGGTGTCCAGGCAGCCGAGCAGGTTCATGAACGTCGACTTGCCGGAGCCCGACGGACCCATGACCGCCACGAACTCGCCGGCTTCGATGGAGATCGACACGCCACGGAGCGCGTGCACCACGTGCGGACCGAGCGAGTAGTCCTTCACGAGCGCCTCGGTCCGGATGATCGCGCTGTCGCTCGTCATCGCCGCCAGGCCCCCGCCTAGAGGCGCGGCCGCGGCGCGCTCTGCCCCTGGCCGCCGGCCGGACGCGCCGTGGTGCCGCTGGCGCCGACGACGATGTCCTGGCCCTCGGCGAGGTCGCCCCGCAGGATCTCGGTCGCCGAGCCGTCGCTGATGCCCAGCGTGAGCTGGACCGGCTTGAGCTTCTCGCCGTCCACGATGAACACACGGCCGGGCGAGCCGCTCTGGGGGTCTCGCCCGCCGGCGCCACCACCGCCGCCCGACGCTTCGTCGTAGCGCGCCTGCTGCTCGGGCGTGAGGATCTCGCGGATGCGCAGCCGCGTGGCCTCGCGGATCCGCTGGCCGCGCTGCTGGCGCTGGTCTTCGGGAGCCTCCCGCAGAGCCTGCATCTGCTGCCGGCTGTCCTGCAGGATGGGATCGAGCTTCTTCTGCTGCTCCTCCGTGAGCTTGAGGCTCGTGACGAGCCGCTCGCGGATCTGCTCGAGCGAGGGCCGTCCGCCGCCGCCACGCTCTGCGCCTCGCTCACCGCTACGCGGGCCTGCGCCGTCCGGGCCAGCTGGCCGCGCGGCCGCAGCGCTGGGGGCTCCGGCCGCCGGTGGACCGTCGGTGCCGGCAGGGCGGAAGCGCAGCGCCGCGTTCGGGATCTTGAGGACGCTGGCCTTCTCGGCCACGATCATCTTGGCGTTCGCGGTCATGCCGGGGAGCAGATGGCCGCGGGGGTTGTCCACGGCCACGACGACGGTGTAGGTGACGACGTTCTGGACGACCTGCGCGGCCTTGCGGATCTGCGTGACGACGCCGGCAAACGTCTGCCCCGGGAAGGAGTCCACCGTGAACGTCACGCGGTCCTCCAGCCGGATCCGGCCGATATCGGCCTCGTCCACGCTGACCTCGACCTGCATCTTGGTGAGGTCCTCGGCGATCGTGAAGAGAACCGGCGCCTGCAGGCTCGCCGCCACCGTCTGCCCGACGTCCACCGCTCGTGAGACCACCACCCCGTTGACCGGTGCGCGGATGGTGGTGTGCTCGAGATCCACCTGGGCCTGGACGAGTCCCGCCTTCTTCTGGTCCACCTGGGCGCGCGCCGACAGCAGCATCGCATCGGTCACGCGAAGCTGGGCGGAGGCCGACTGGATCGCGGCGCCGAGCGATTGTTCCTTGGCCCGCGCCGCGTCGAGGAGGGCCAACGCGGAGTCGTAGAGGGCCTGGGCGCTGTCGAGGTCGCTCTTGGCGATGAGCTCCCGCTGGAACAGCTGCGTCTTGCGGTCCAGATCACGCTTGGCGTCGACGACGGCCACCTGGGCCTTGGCCGTGTTGGCCTTGCCCTCGGCCAGCGCGGCCTTGGCGTTCTCGACGTCGGCCTTGGCCTTCTGGACCTGCGCTTCCTGATTGGCCACGGTGGCATGGGCGGAGGCCACGTCGGCCTGGGCCTGGTTGACCTTGGCCTGGAAGATCTCGGGATCGATCCGGGCAATGACCTGCCCCTTCTTGACGGGCGTATTGAAGTCGGCCATCAGCTCCTTGATCTGGCCCGAGACCTGGCTGCCGACCTGGACAGTCGTCACGGCGTTGAGATTGCCGGTGGCCGACACGGCCGAGGTGAGGGGACCGCGCTCGACGCGGGCAGTCCGGTACTTAGGGGCAGCGCCGCGGCTTTGCGCGTAGAAGTAGCCCCAGACACCAGCGCCGACGAGGGCGGCAACCACGACGAGGGAGACAATCCGCTTCATCAGCCTCTTAGACGGGCCAGACCAGGCAACTATTTCCGTCTGTTACCGCCGCCCGGTGGCCCTCTCCAGCGCGGCGAGCGCGACACGGTAGTCGGCCAGGGCCCGGGCTTCTTCGTTCTGGGCCTGGGTCAGGAAGAGCTGGGCGTCGGTGAGCTCGAGGATGGTGCCCACGCCGGCGTCGAATCGACCCTGAGCGAGGCGGAAGTTCTCCTGGGCAGAGGCCACCGCGGTCTGCGTGGCGGCGATGCGCTGCTCCGCCTCGTTCACGACCAGGTACGTCTGCTCGACTTCCTGGGCGATGTTGAGCTCGGTCACCTTGACCTGGGCCTTGGCCGACTCCACGAGCGCCCGCTTCTCGCGGACCTGGGCGATCATGTTGCCCCCGTCGAACATGTTCCAGGTGAGCGCCACGCCGATCTCCCAGACCTCGTTGAGATCATTGCGAATCCCGCCGTAGGTGCCGGTCCCGGTGACGTCGGGGAGGAAGTCGCGATTGGCCCGCCGCAGCTGGGCCTCGGTCTGGGCCACGCGCAGACGGATCTGCTTGTACTCCGGCCGCTGGGCCAGCGCCTGGGCCTGAAGCTGCCGGGGGTCGAGTTGGATCTTCTGATAGAAGAGGATGTCCTGGACCTGAGTGGGCGTGTCGACGGCAATGCCCATCGCCGTGTTCAGGGCAGCGCGCGCCACGCGCTCGGCATTGCGCGCGCGGATCAGATCCACTTGCGCATTGGCCACGTCGACCTCGGCGCGCGCGACGTCGGATTTGGGCCGGGTTCCCACCTCGAAGAAGCCCCGCGCCGAGCGGAGGTTCAGGTCGGCCCGCTCCAGGGACTGCTCCTGCACGCGGATCAACCGCTGGGCGAAGTTGATGAGGATGAAGTTCTGCTTCACGAGAAACGTGACGGCCTGCCGCTGCAGCTCGACGTCTTCCTGAGCCACCTCGGCCAGGCGCCGGGCCGCCTCGGTGGACGCGAACGTCTTGCCGAAATCGAAGATCTTCTGCGAGAGGGTCACGGTGGCGGTCAGCGACTCACCGAACGGCTTGATCGAGGTCAGGGTGCTGTTGCTCGTCCGCGGATCGAACGGATCCAGCCGTCGGGTGCTCTGCGCGGTCTGATTCCGTGCGGCCCCGACGAATCCGTTGAGCTGCGGAAGCAGGGGAGAGAAGACCTGATCCACCCGCGAGGCGGCGGCCTGGTAGTCGGCCAGTCGCGCCTGGATCGCCGGCTGGGTCTCGAGCGCGATCGCCACCGCCTCGTCCACGCTCAGTGCCCGGCCGAGGACCCGCTCCATCACCGGAGTCCCCGGCGCGGGGACCGGGGTGACCGCTGACGCGGGGGGTGGGGTGATGATGAGCGGCTGCGTGGTGGCCGGGGGTGCGGCCGGCGGCGTCGCAGGCGGCATCGGTGCTGGAGAGGGTGTCGTGGTGGGCGGTGGCGTCGGAGGGGGCGCCTGCGCGTGAGTCGCCGGCGTCAGCGCCAGCATCCACAGCGCCAGGATCGCCAAGATCCGAGCCGTCCGCATATACCGCCTCTCCTTTGCCCAGAACTTCAAGGGCGCGAACACGGTGAATGTCACGATCCCGAAAGTGCTTTCCCGCCGAGAATAGCACGCGACCCACCCCCCTCCCTGCTAACGGCGTCGACGCCTCGGAGCGGGTGGGGGACGGAGCGGTGGATGGACGGTGGAAACGTTGTTGACACCTTTTTCCTTGACCTCCGCTAGATCGAGGGTGGAAGATCGCGGGCACCACAACATCTAGGAGGTCGAGCATGCTGTCTGAGACGCGCCCATCCAAGGTCGGCATATGGACCGACTCGGCCCTCCGGGTTCTTCGGGAGCGGTATCTCCTCCGGGATCAGCAGGGGGAGGTCATCGAGACACCCGAGGAGATGTGCTGGCGGGTGGCGCAGTCGATCGCCGCGGGCGAAGCCCGGTACGGGCGCAGCCCGGCGGCCGTCCACGAGGTCGCCACGGCCTTCTACGAGACGATGGTCGACGGCTACTTCGTGCCGAACTCGCCCACGCTCATGAACGCCGGCAAGGGCAACGGGCTTCAGTACTCGGCCTGCTACGTCTTGCCGGTGGGCGACTCGATGGAGGAGATCTTCGACTCCGTCAAGGCGGCGGCGATCATCCACAAGTCGGGCGGCGGCACCGGCTTCGCCTTCTCCCGGCTGCGCCCCAAGGACGACATCGTCGCCTCCACCCGTGGGCGCGCCTCGGGGCCCGTGTCGTTCCTGCGCGTGTTCAACAGCGCGACCGAGGCCGTCAAGCAGGGTGGCACCCGGCGCGGGGCAAACATGGGGATTCTCAGGATCGATCACCCCGACGTGCTGGAGTTCATCGACTGCAAGCTCGACGGCGGCATCACCAACTTCAACATCTCGGTGGCGGTGACCGACGCCTTCATGGACGCCCTCGCCAAGGGCGCGGACTACGACCTGATCAACCCGCACAGCGGCGAGGTCACGCAGCGGCTCAGCGCCCGTGAGGTGTTCGATCGGATCGTGCGTGCGGCCTGGCGCACCGGCGACCCCGGGATGGTCTTCATCGATCGGATCAACGCCAGCCCGGCCAACCCGACGCCCGAGCTGGGGACGATCGAGGCGACCAATCCGTGCGGCGAGCAGCCGCTGCTGCCCAACGAGGCGTGCAATCTCGGCTCGCTCAACGTTTCGAAGTTCGCCCGTCAGGATGCGGCCGGTGAGTGGTCGGTGGACTGGGAAGAGATGGAGCGGGTCATCCGGCTGGCGGTCCGCTTCCTCGACGACGTGATCGAGATGAACCCGTACCCGCTGCCGCAGATCGACGAGACGGTGAAGTCCAACCGTCGCATCGGCCTGGGGATCATGGGCTGGGCCGACCTCCTGTTCACCCTGGGCATCCCGTACGACAGCCAGGAGGCCATCGATCTGGCCGACCGGCTGATGTTGTTCGTGAAGGAGACGTCGCACGACCAGTGCGGCAAGCTGGCCGAGGAGCGCGGTCCGTTCCCGAACTGGAACCACTCGATCTATCGCAACGTGCGGCCGATGCGCAATTCCACGGTGACCACCATCGCGCCGACCGGCACCATCTCGATGATCGCCGGCTGCTCCTCGGGCATCGAGCCGATCTTCGCGCTGGCCTTCCAGCACCGGGTCAAGAACCCCGACGGCGAGCGGGTGCTGACCTTCGTCAACGAGACGTTCGAGCGCCTGGCCAAGCAGCAGGGCTTCTTCTCGGATGCCCTGATGGAAGAGATCGTGAAGCGCGGCACGCTGCACGGCATCCCCGGCACGCCCGAGGCGGCCAACCGGGTGTTCAAGACCTCGCACGAGATCGGCTACGAGTGGCACGTGCGCCATCAGGCGGCGTTCCAGCGCTCCACCGACAACGGCGTGAGCAAGACCATTAACCTGCCCAACGACGCGACCGAAGAGGACGTGGCGAGCGCCTATCGCCTCGCGTGGGAGCTGGGCTGCCTGGGCATCACGGTCTTCCGCGACGGCTGCAAGGGCGAGCAGGTGCTCCACGTCGGCATCAAGGACAAGCCGGCCGCCGTGCCCGCGGCGTCGGGGCCGGTGGTGGTCAAGCCGCGGCCGCACAGCCTGTCGGGGCGCACATATCGTAGCGAGACGCCGATCGGGACCGCCTTCATCACGGTCAACGAGACCGCCGAGGCGGAGCCGTTCGAGGTCTTCGTACAGGTCGGCAAGGGCGGGTCCGACACCATGGCCGTGGCCGAGGCGCTGGGACGCTTGATTTCGCTCACGCTGAGGCTCCCTTCGCCGATGTCGCCTCAGCGCCGCCTCGAAGAGGTGATCAGCCAGCTCTCCCGCATCGGCGGTGCCCAGCCCCTGGGCTTCGGCAAGGGCAAGGTGCTTTCGCTGCCGGATGCCCTGGCGCGTACCCTCGCGGAGCACACGGGCCAGCTCAAGCCGTCCTCGGAGGCGCCGCCGGCCGCGCGCGCTCACGACCAGCGCCGGATCGGCGATCTCTGCAGGGAGTGCGGGCAGGCGACGTTCGTTTACGAAGAAGGCTGCAAGAAGTGTCTCTCCTGCGGCTATAACGAGTGCTGAGCGGACCGGTCAGGCGGGGGAGCGAGGTCTGCTCCCCCGTCGACTGATCCGGTAGAATTCCCGGCATGTTCTCTGGCGGCTCCTACGACGACGTCTCACGCTGGCTCCGAAACTTTCTCACTGCTCATGCCAAGCGCGTCGATCCGCGCATGGAGATCGTCATGGAGGCGGGCGGCGATCTCGAGGGCCGCGGCTACCGCGCGCGCGTGCGGTTGGGCGAGCGCCTCGGCGAGCCGGTGACGCTCGAGTATCGCGACGTGGCGGACAACCGCGGAACGCTGGCGTGGTGCGTGGCGCTGGCCGCGCGGATCCACGAGCTGGCGCACTCCCTCCTGGCCGCCGGGAGCCCTCGCGACGCCCGCGTCCGATAGCGCGCGGCCGCCCCGCTGGTTTGCAGCGGGGGACGTCAACGGCTTCCTGGGTCTGGCGCTCGACAACACCACCAACCTCGTCATCATGGCGAGCCTGCTGATCGGCGTCTTCGGGTTCCCCGCCGATCTCGTCCTCGGCCGGATGATCCCGGGAACCGCGCTCGGCGTCCTCGCGGGTGACCTCGCCTACACGTTCATGGCGGTCAGGCTCATGCGCCGCACCGGGCGCAGCGATGTGACCGCGATGCCGTTCGGCATCGATACCCCGACGCTCTTCGCGATGGTCTTCGGGGTGCTGGGCCCCGTGAAGCTGGCCACCGGTGACCCGGTGCGCGCGTGGAAAGTCGGCATGGCCGTGACGATCGCCATCGGCCTGACGAAGGTGGCGCTCTCGTTCGCGGGCGACTGGGCCCGGCGCGTGGTGCCGCGGGCCGCGCTCCTGGGCTCGATCGCCGGCGTGGCGATCTTGCTCATCGCCTTCCTGCCGATGCTCAAGATCTTGCGCGACCCGCTGGTGGGTCTGGTCGCCCTCGTCGTGCTGCTGCTGGCGTTGCTGGGCGGCGTGCGGATGCCGCTGGGCGTCCCCGGCGCCTTCGCGGCCGTGCTGGCCGGCACGGCGATCTTCTGGGGGCGCGCCGCGGTCGGCGGCGGCCCACCGCCGGCGATGGCCGTCGGACTGGTCGGGCTCGCGTTCCCGTGGCCGACGCTGGCGTGGCTGGACGCGCTGCGCGACACGCTGCCGTATCTGTCGATCGCAGTGCCGTTCGCGCTGGTGACGATCATCGGCGGGATCGACAACACGGAGAGCGCGCTGGCGGCCGGCGACGAGTACCGCACACGGGACGTGCTGCTGACCGAGGCGCTGGCCACCGTGCTCGCCGGGCTCTGCGGCGGCGTGAGCCAGAACACGCCGTACATCGGTCATCCGGCCTACAAGGCGATGGGGGCGCGCGCCGGCTACACGCTGCTGACCGGGCTGGCGATCGGCATCGGCGCGGCGCTCGGGGTGCTCGGCGCGCTCGTCTCCGTGCTGCCGGAGGCGGCGGTCGCGCCCATCCTGATCTACATCGGCCTGGAGATCACAGCCCAGGCCTTCCTGGCCTCGCCGCCCCGCCATGGCGCGGCCGTGGCGCTCACGTTCGTGCCGGTCGCCGCCGCGGTCGTGCTCATCGAGCTGGGTGGCATCCTGGGCTCGCTCGGCCGGTCTCCGGCCGAGCTGACCGGCGAGGCGGGGACCGCCTATCGTGCCCTGCTGACGCTCGGCAACGGCTTCATCCTCACCGCGCTCCTGTGGGGCTCGGCCCTGGTGTTCATCATCGACCGACGCGCGGCGGCGACCGCGCTCGTGTTTGCACTGGCCAGCCTGGCCACGGTGTTTGGCCTGATCCACTCGCCACTTCCGAGCGGTGCGGTGTTCTGGCCATGGGCCGCGGGCGCCCCCCTAACCGCGATGCTGCCTCTGGCGGGGGCCTACGGCGCTCTGGCCGCGATGACCCTGTTGGCGGCGGGGCGTGGTCGGACGCGCTAAGATCGAACGAAGGAGGCGCCGCATGACCATCGCCAGCATCCTCGCCACCAAGGGCAACAAGGTCGTGACCATCCGGCCGGAGCAGTCGATCCGGGACGCGCTGCGGGTGCTGGCCGACCACAACATCGGCGCGCTGGTCGCGATCGACCCCAGCCGACGACCGGTGGGAATCCTCTCCGAGCGCGACGTCGTCCGCGCGGCGGTGCGCGACGAGGCGGTCTTTGGCCTGACGGTGAGCCAGCTCATGACTCGCGACGTCATCGTCGGGGCACCGGGCGACGATCTCGCGGCCGTGGGCCAGACGATGATCCAGCGGCGTATCCGCCACCTGCCGGTGGTCGAGGGCGGCAAGCTCATCGGCATGGTGTCGATCGGCGACGTCGTGAAGGCGCAGCGTGATCACTTTCAGGGCGAGGTCGACACGCTGCAGACCATCGTCATGGAGCAGGGTCACTGATGTCGGATCCAGGGACGGCCGCACGGCCGCTCCGGGTCGCGATCGTCGGCGCCGGGCCGGCCGGATTCTACGTCGCCGAGCACCTGCTGCGCCGCGCCGATCTCGTGGTGGACGTCGACCTGTTCGACCGGCTGCCCACGCCCTACGGCCTCGTGCGGGCGGGGGTCGCGCCCGATCACCAGAAGATCAAGGCGGTGACAGCGGCCTTCGACAAGATCGCCGGCCATCCTCGCTTCCGCTTCTTCGGCGGGGTCGAGCTCGGCAAGCACGTGAACGTCGCCGACCTGCGCGCCCACTATCACCAGATCGTCTACACGACCGGGGCGCAGACCGATCGGCGCATGGGCATCGACGGCGAGGACCTGCCGGGCAGCCACCCCGCGACCGAGTTCGTCGCCTGGTACAACGGTCATCCGGACTACCGGGATCTACAATTCGATCTGACGCAGGAGCGGGTCGCCGTGGTCGGCGTGGGTAACGTCGCCATCGACGTGGCGCGCATCCTCAGCCGCACGCCGGAGGAGCTGGAGAAGACCGACATCGCCGAGCACGCGCTGGAGGCCTTGCGGGCCAGCCGGGTGCGGGAGGTCTATCTGCTCGGGCGGCGCGGCGCGGCCCAGGCGGCGTTCACCAATCCGGAGATCAAGGAGCTGGGCGAGCTGGCCGCGGCCGACGTCATGGTCAAGCCCGCGGAGGTCGAGCTGGACGAGCTCAGCCGGGCGTCGCTCGAGAAGAGCGGTGACCGCGCCGGTCTCAAGAAGGTCGAGATCCTCCAGAGCTACGCGCAGCGCCCGGCCGGCACCCGGCCGCGGAAGCTCGTCATCCGATTCCTCGTCTCGCCGGTGGCACTGCTCGAGCGCGATGGCGCCGTCGGCGGCATCCGGCTCGTGCGCAACCTCCTCGTCGCTTCGGAGACCGGCACCATCCAGGCCAAGGCGACGGATCAGTTCGAGGAGCTGCCGGTCGGGCTCGTGTTCCGCTCCGTCGGCTATCGCGGCGTGCCGCTGCCGGGCGTGCCCTTCGACGACAAGTGGGGTGTCGTGCTGAACGAAAAGGGCCGCGTGCTCGACCCGGACACCGGCGAGGCGCGGCGCGGGGAGTACACCGCGGGCTGGATCAAGCGCGGGGCCACGGGCGTCATCGGCACCAACAAGGTCGACGCGGCCGAGACGGTGCAAGCGATGGCCGACGACCTCGCCGCCGGCCACACGCTGGCACCGACGGAGCCAGACCCCGACACGCTGGAACGGCTCATTCACCAGCGTCAGCCCCAGTATGTCTCGTACGCCGACTGGCTGAAGCTCAACGAGGTCGAGCTCGCGCGTGGGCGCGAGCGGGGGCGGCCCCGGCTGAAGTTCACTCGGGTGGACGAGATGCTGGCGGCCCTCGGGAACCGCGGACCACGCTGACGCGATTACCTCGGTGAGGCTCGTTCGTTCCGCAAGAAGCGCTTGACCGTCTTTGCACGGCGAGTGTTAAATGAGCGTGCATTGTGAACAGGATCACGACGTCAAGGGAGGAGGCACCATGAAGGCGTGCCTGAGGTCGCTGTCGCGCGTGGCGCTCGCCACGGCGCTCGTCGCCGGGGTCGGGGTCACGGCCGCCCTCGCGCAGGGCGAATGGAAGGCTCCGGCGGACGCGAAGGGAACGAAGAATCCGCTGGCCGACAAGAAGGCCGACAAGGCCGTGCTGGCCGAAGGCAAGAAGCTGGCCGAGACCAACTGCGCCACGTGTCACGGCGCAGGCGGTAAGGGTGACGGCGCCGCCGCCGCCGCACTGCCGCCGCCGAAGCCGGCGGATTGGACGTCGGCGAAGATCGCAGCCGAGACCGACGGCGAGCTGTTCTGGAAGATCAGCAACGGGCGGGGCGCCATGCCTCCGTGGAAGCACCTGCCCGACAAGGATCGCTGGACGCTCGTGAACTACATCCGCTCGCTGCAGAAGAAGTAGCCACTCCCGTAAGAGCCGATCGTCTCGACGCCCCGTCGGCGCACCCGGCGGGGCGTTCGTCTATTCGGGGAGCCATGCGCCTGGCCGCCATCGATCTCGGAAGCAACACCGTCCACCTGCTGGTGGCCGACGCGGGCCCGGGTGGCGCGGCCTTTCGAGTCGTCGAGAGCGACCAGCGCGTCACACGGCTCGGCGAGGGACTCGCAGGCTCCGGCCGTCTCGGCCTCGTGCCGGCGGAGCGGACCGCGAGCGTCGTGGCGGAGTACGTGGCCCGCGCCCGCGCCGCCGGTGCCGAACGGATCGGCATCGTCGCGACCAGCGCCGTCCGTGAAGCCGCCAACCAGGCCGAGTTCGTCGCCATGCTCGAGCGCGCCACCGGTGAGCGCGTCCGGGTGATCACGGGCGAGGAAGAGGCGACCCTCACGCTCGCGGGCGCCCTGCATGGCCTGCGGGGGTCGCTGGACGGGAGCACGCTGCTGTTCGACATCGGAGGCGGGAGCACCGAGTACCTGGTGGCGCGGGCGGGCACGGCGGTCGCCGCGGTCAGCCTTCGTCTCGGCGTCGTCGATCTCGCCGAGCGCTATCCGTTCCCGGCGCGCGTGGACTGGCTGAGGTATCAGGCGCTCCAGGACGAGGTCGCCGGCCGCCTCGCCCGCGAGCTGCCGCCGGCGATCCTGACGGCGCGGCCGGCCCGGATCGTCGGGACCGCGGGCACGGTGACCGCGCTCGCCGCGCTCGACCTCGGCTTGACCACCTACGAGCGTGCTCGCATCCAGGGCCACATGCTGCAGCGCACGGCCGTCGAGCGTCTGCTGCAGCATCTCGGCACCCTGACCGCCGAGCGCGGGGCTTTGCCGTGCATGGAGCCCGGGCGCGCCGACCTGATCGTGCCGGGCGTCGCCGTGGTCCTGGCGACACTCGTAACCTTTACCGCCGGCTCCCTCGTGGTCAGCGACGCCGCGCTCCGGGAGGGGGTCGTCCTGCAGCTCAGCACGGGGAGGGCATAGCAAACCTCGCGTCTCTGCTGACGAATCCGGCACGACGCCGCCCGGTGGAGATTTGACAGGGTGGGGGCCGGCGTCTATGCTAGATCGTCAAGATGGATGAGATTGCGGTACTCGTGCTGAACGCGACGTACGAGCCGCTGCATTTCACCAATGCCCGCCGGGCCGTCACTCTGCTCCTTGCCGGTAAGGCCGAGCCGGTGGAAGCATCGCCCCGCGTCGTCCGGTCGCCTTCGAGGGTCTTCGCCCTACCTGCCGTGATCCGCCTGGCCGTGTTCATCCGCAAGCCGTTCCTGGACCGGGTGGCCTTCAACAAGAAGAACATCCTGCGCCGTGACGGCTACACCTGTCAGTACTGCAGCCGGCGCGGCGAGCGCCTGACGGTCGATCACATCGTGCCGCGCTCGCGCGGGGGGGACACCAGCTGGACCAACGTGGTGGCCGCCTGCCTGCGCTGCAATCTCAAGAAGGGCAATCGGCTGCCCGACGAGGTCGGCATGCGACTGTCGCGCGAGCCGGTGCATCCCAAGTTCGTGTTCTCCACCCACATGCTGAGGCATCCGCACGCGCATTCGCTGTTGGACTCGTGGCGGAAGTACCTCGTCGCGGTCCCGACGCCCTCGTAGCGTCGCCGGCGCTGTGTTCAAGCTGACGTCGGAGTACTCGCCCCGCGGCGACCAGCCGCAGGCCATCAAGGACCTCGCGGTGCACGTTCGCGGGGGCCGCCGCCACGCAGTCTTACGAGGCGTGACGGGGTCGGGGAAGACGTACACGATCGCCAACCTGATCGCCGGCGTGAATCGACCGACCCTGGTGCTGTCGCCGAACAAGACGCTGGCCGCCCAGCTGTTCAGCGAGTTCAAGGCGTTCTTCCCGGAGAATGCGGTCGAGTACTTCGTGTCGTACTACGACTACTACCAGCCCGAAGCCTACATCCCGCAGTCCGACACCTACATCGAGAAGGATGCGCTGATCAACGACGAGATCGACCGCATGCGCCACTCGGCGACGCGCTCGCTGCTGGAGCGGCGCGACGTGATCGTGGTGGCCTCGGTCTCCTGCATCTACGGCATCGGCGCCCCCGAGACCTACCAGGGCATGCACGTGGCGGTGCGGGAGGGCGACGTCGTCGACCGCGACGCGATCATCCGTCGGCTCATCGCAGTGCAGTACGAGCGCAACGACTACGACTTCCACCGGGGAACATTCCGCGTGCGCGGCGACGTGGTCGAGGTGTTCCCGGCCAACGAGGAGTCCTCGGCAATCCGCATCGAGCTGTTCGGCGACACGATCGACGCCATTCACCGCATGGACCCGTTGCGCGGGCAGGTGCAGGACCGGCTGGGCGAGATCCACATCTACC
>Ga0075418_10001943_pt1 | contig 23471 bp, 17 predicted proteins | sample SoiMetdeltSBSDD2_FD_81776 | JGI IMG/M metagenome (GOLD analysis project Ga0075418, IMG submission 81776) | Bulk soil microbial communities from a Populus tree surrounding site in Tennessee, USA - Soil MetaG P. deltoides SBSDD2 | ecosystem: Environmental > Terrestrial > Soil > Tree plantation...
GAAAAAGCCCGCGCTGTCCGGCCGACTTCGGAAGAAGAGGTGCGGAAGGGATTGGAGGCAATCGCGAACCAGTCCTGAGTCCTGACTCCTGAGTGTTTGTACTCAGGACTCAGGACTCAGCACTCTGGACTGGGTCAAGATCGCGTGGCCTCATGATCGTCGCGGATCATGCCGAACACGTGGTCGCGGACTTCGACGAGCATGTGGGCGTCCTGCTCGTAGAGCTTCTTGAACATCTCCACACATTCCTGGGAGCCGGCCTCCTCCGCATCCCGGATGTACTTCTCGTACGCGGCCAGTCCTTCGGCCTTTTCATGTAGCACCGTCAGCCAGTCGTACATCAAGTTGCTGATCGGGTTGCTAACTGTGAGTTGAGTCATGACTATCTCCTTTTCTTGGTGAGTCGTGAGTCATGAGTTGTATCACTGCTTTGACTACTCACCACTCACCACTCGCTACTCACTACTTGCCACTCACCACTCACCACTCACCGCATGACCGGCGCCGCGGCCGGCCGGTTGGCGTCGGCCAGGAGGGCGCGGACCTCGTCGTCCGTCGTCTGGTCGAAGTCCGCGTACCAGCTGCCCACGGCGTAGAACGGGTCAGGCATCTCGGCGCAGACGACTTCGTCCGCCACGTCGCGGAACTCGTCGCAGGTCTGCTGGGCGCCGACGGGCACGGCCACGACGATGCGGGCCGGGCCGAGCTTTCGCAACGCCGCCACGGCGGCTCGCATGCTGGCTCCGGTGGCCAACCCGTCGTCCACCAGGATGACCGTCTTGCCGCGGACATCCGGGGCGGACCGCCCGTCACGGTACGCAGCCTCGCGCCGCCGCAGTTCCTCCAGCTCGCGGGCCGCGACCACATCGACCCACTGCTGCGGGATCTGCAGCTCGCTCATCACGTCTTCGTTCAACACCCGGACGCCGCCGGACGCGATGGCCCCCATGGCCAGCTCTTCCCGGCCGGGCACACCCAGCTTGCGGACCAAGAAAACGTCGAGCGGCGCCCCGAGGCTGCGCGCGACTTCGTACCCCACCGGCACCCCGCCGCGAGGCAGCGCCAGGACGATCACGTCCGGCCGGCTCGCATAGTGCTCGAGTTTCTCGGCCAGCCGGTCGCCGGCGTCAGTTCGGTTGCGGAAGATCATGGTGCACCTCCCACCGATCAGACACGAGAAGCGCGACAAGAGATACGAAAGGATCCCCGGTCGTTTTCGACGTCGTGTCTCGTGTCGCATGTCCCGTGTCGTACCTTCGGCTGCTTAGACCCCTGTCGGGAATGTCTCCGGCGCCTCCACCGGCATCTCCGCCTCCGTCGGGCGGAATAGCGGGCGGACTCCCTGGGTTTGGTCCACGTACAGGAACGCATCGTACCGCCGCGGCAGGATCGTCGGCACATAATTCCCATATCGCTCGTACTGCGCCCGGTACACGACGCCGATCGCCCGGTGCCCGCGCCAGCTCGACATCTCGACCGACACATCGGTCGGAAAGACGAGCAGCCCGTCGTTGGCAACGGCCCGGTGCAGCACGTCCTCCCACGTGTCCTCGCGACCCGGCGGCACGCGCATCTCCTGCCAGGGCGCGTCCCAGGCTTCGCCCGCGATCACCGTTCCGTGGTTCGTCCCGAATCCGACCAGGACCACGTCGTACTCGCCGTATTTCTCGCGGGCCAGGTGGCCGATGTTCACCATCCCGTCGTCGGCCATGTCGGTGTACCGGGCGTCGCCGATGTGCGTGTTGTGTTCCCAGACGATCGCCTTCGCCCCGCGGCCGTGGTGCGCCAGCAGCCGGTCCAATGTCTCGGCCATGTGCCGGTCGCGGATATTCCACGATTCGTTGTCCGCGCGGACCATGGCCCGGTAGTAGGCCTCGGCGTTCTTGACCACCAGCGCGTTCTGCTCAGCGACGAACCGGGCTTCCTCTTCATCCCCGACGGGGGCCTTCGCCTCAGCACGTATGCGGCGCAAGAGCTCGATCACTTCGTCCCGACACGACTCATCCCCATAGAGCGTGGCCCGGGCGTACTCCTGAGCGTCCTCGCCGTACGGCTCAAAGCACTTGAGCGCCCGACGGGCCGCATCCAAGGCCGCCCGGTCGCGGCGCCGCAGGTAGCTCATGGTCTCGTGCAGCGAATCCCACAGGCTGTAGACGTCGAGCCCGTAGAAGCCGACCTTTTGCCGGACCGGCCGGCTGTCGTTGTGTCCGCGAAGCCAGCCGATCAGGTCCTTCACTTCCTCGTTCGCCCACATCCACGTTGGCCACCGGCGAAATGTCTCCAGGGCTTCTTCGGGCTTGGCCGGTGTGTCGGAGTAACCTTTGGCGAACCGGTTGACGCGATAGCAGTCCGGCCAGTCGCCCTCCACGGCAATGAACGAAAACCCCTTCTCCTCGATGAGCCGGCGACTGATGGCGGTCCGCCAGGTGTAGAACTCGCGGGTCCCGTGCGATGCCTCGCCGAGCAGGACCACGCGGGCGTCGCTGACTCGCTTGATCAACGGGTCCAGGTCGGCCGGGTCGCGAAGCGGGCGGGCAAGTCTCCGCGTCTCGTCGATCAGCTCGCGACTCGGCGGGGCGTCAACGGATGTGGTGCGGCGGCGGACCATGACGGATCTCCCATCAAACGCTGGCCGGCTCGGCGGCCGCGGCCAGGTGGCGGGCGAACCAGTCCGCCGCCAGGCGGGCGACTTCCGCTAGCTTCCCCGGCTCTTCAAACAGGTGCCCGGCACCCGGGATAATCACCAACTCCTTGACCGGCGATGCCAGCCGGGCCAGGGCATGACGATTGAGCGTGATGACCACCTCGTCGTGCCCGCCGACGATCAGGAGCGTCGGGACGCGAACGACAGGCAAGGCCTCGCCGGCCAGGTCGGGCCGGCCGCCGCGAGACACGACCGCCGCGACGCGATCCGGACCGTGAGCCGCGGCGACCAGTGCTGCCGCGGCGCCCGTACTCGCCCCAAAAAGTCCGACCGGCAGCGCTGCCGTTCTCTCGTCGCGGCCCAGCCAGTCGATCGCCCCGATCAGGCGATCGGCCAGGAGAGGGATGTTGAATCGCAGGTGGGCGGTGTGTGCGTCAATTCGCTCTTCGGCTTCCGTCAAGAGATCGATCAGCAGCGTCCCGAGCCCGGCCTCGCGGAGGCGTTCCGCGACGTAACGGTTCCGCGGACTGTGTCGCCCGCTCCCGGACCCGTGGGCAAACAGCACCACGCCGGTCGCCCCGCCCGGCACGCCCAGGTTTCCCTCCAGCGTGACATTCCCGGTTGTGACCCGGAGGGACGACACAGTTTCGGTAGTGGAGTGCATGGGGTTCACGGCTCCTGCCCGACGATGTGAGGGAGGTAACAAGAATGTATGCAGGATTGGTGCCACGAAACCATTGGCTCACGATATGCGCAAGATCAGTGGCAATCAGGTGTTATGCGTAGGTGACGGCGATCAGGCCAAGTCCCTCGGACCGGTTCCGGCGGCGGGTGGTTGGGCCGTGCCGACTGGGCCGGATTCCCGGAGCAGGCTCGCCAGGTCCAGCCGGCGGGTGTACATGGCCAGCGTCCCATCAGCCTCCCGCGGCCACATCTCCTTGGGCCGGTCCCAATAGAGTTCGATCCCGTTGTCGTCCGGGTCCCGAAGGTAGAGGGCCTCGCTCACGCCGTGGTCGCTGGCGCCGTCGAGCCGGATGCCCGCGGCCAGCACCCGGCGCAGGGCGTCCGCAAGGGCCGGCCGCGTCGGGTAGAGGATGGCCACGTGGTAGAGCCCGGTCGTGCCCGGCGCTGGTGGTTGGCCGCCCTCGCTCTCCCAGCTGTTGAGCCCAATGTGATGGTGATACCCGCCGGCCGACACGAACGCCGCCTGCCGGCCGTACCGCTGCGTCAATTCGAAGCCGAGGACATCACAATAGAACTGCAGGGCGCGTTCCAGGTCGGCTACCTTGAGGTGAACGTGGCCGATGCGGGTGCCCGGGGCGATGGGGGTGGGTGACACGATGGGGATTCCGCAGCCGGAAGCGGTCGATACCCCATCGTAGGCGCATCATGCCCGGCGAAGTCATTTGTTGTCGGGTGGTAAGTCGCACCGGGACAGGTTCCGGCCATAAGCGCCATCGTTCCCCCTTCCGCCCACGGACAAGCGACCGTGCGACCGTGGCCAAATTCGGCGGACGGGGGATCACCCAAAAACTGGCGATCTTGGCGACCTTGATTTAGGCGGACCGAAATACCCCGCACGGCCTTCCCGGATGTGTGGATTACACCTCACAGACCCGTGAACATGTCGCAATTCCTCGCAACGTCCCGTCCGACGCCGGACCAACATGACGTGGTTCGGACCATTCAGGTGGGATCGCACAAATCGTCGCGGTCATGGCGAACTTGGACCTGGTAGCAGTGCCCCCATCCGGCGGCCAGGGATTTTTCACAACTCTTTTAGAACAGCACTCGTCAAAATGGATATGATCTGAGAACGGATGGACCGACCGCCTATTCGCAGGGCTGCGCAAATCCCCGACTGCTATCGTCTGCCCAGGACATTCCCGACCGGAGGTGCCGGATGCGCTGGTATTCACGCTGGATTCGCCACATTCCAAGCCGTCCGCGGGCCAAGAGCCGTCGCCGCCTCCACATCGAAACGCTCGAGTCGCGGGCCATGCCGCATGTCTCGGGGACCGTCTTCCTGGACGCGAACGGCAATGGCCTTCGGGATGCCGGGGAAAACGGCATCGCGGAGGTGACCGTCCAGGTATTCAAGGACGAGACTCAGGTTCGAAGCACGCAGACGAATACTGCTGGGTTGTACTCCTTCGAGGGCCTCGAGCTCTCCACCGACTTCCAGATCCGCATCGACACCACGCAAGCGAAACTGGCCGAGCTGAGCCTGGTCACCCCGGACATGGGGGACAACGACGCGATCGATTCGGACGCGTCGCTCACCGGCACGGACGCGACGGTCGATTTCACGACGGACGCGGTCGATAGCCACTTCGCGTTCGACGCGGGGTTCGCGGCGGCCACCGGCACGCTGACGCTCGGCGACACGGTGTTCATCGATGCGGACGACAACGGCACGTTCGACTCGGGCGAGTCGGGCGCCGCGGGCGTGACCGTCGAATTGCTGGATGAAACGGGCGAAACCGTCCTGGACACGACGACCACGGACTCCGCCGGCCATTACACGTTCACGGGGCTGGCGGACGGGATCTACCAGGTGCGGCTCGCGGCCAGCAACTTCAGCGGCACGGGCCCGCTGGTCGGGTTCACCCCAAGTAGTGCCGCGTCGGACATCCCGGACGACGATCTGGACCTGGACAGCAACGGGACCGCGAGCGGCACGCTCGGCTCGGGCGGATTCATCATCAGCGGCCCGATCACCTTGGCCGCGGGCGAGGAGCCGGCCGACGACGGCGACACCAGTACGGATACCAACCTGTCAGTGGACTTCGGCGTCGTGCCCGCGGACACGGGCGCGGGCGACTCCATCGCCGGCCGCGTGTTCCTCGACTTCGACAACTCCGGCACCTTCGAGGGCCCGGACAAGGGCATCGCCGGCGTCACGCTCACGCTGACCGGCGGCGACCTCACGTCGCCGATGACGGTCCAGACCGACGCCAGCGGCAACTTCTCGTTCACCGGCCTCGCTCCCGGGACCTACACGTTGACCGAGACCCAGCCGACCACGCCCGCCAACCAGGACGGCCAGGCCACCGCCGGTACCAGCGGCGGGACCGCGACCGGCAACGTGATCGACGACATCGTCATCGAGGAGGGCGACACCGCGACGGGCTATTTGTTCTCCGAAGTCCCGCTGCTCAGCACTGGCGGGACCGTCTTCCAGGATACGAACGGGAATGGGCAGCTCGATACCGGCGAGACCGGTATTCCCGGGGTGACGATCACGTTAACAGGGACCAGCGTGGTGGACGGGGCGATCACCCCGAAGACCGCGACGACCAACGCCCAGGGCGTCTACAACTTCACCGATCTCACGCCCGGGACGTACACGATCGCGGAGACCCAGCCGACCGGGTTCACCGATGGCGCCGAGCAAAACGGCACCCCGGCGGCCGCGACTGTGACGAATGACACGTTCACCGGCATCGACTTGACATCGACGTCGGCCGTGAGCAGCGGGTTCAACTTCGGCGAGACCTCGACCACGGCCGGCACCGCCAGCATCGGCGGCTCGGTCTTCGTCGATGCGAACAATGACGGCGTGCGTCAGACCGGCGAGGCCGGGATCAGCGGCGTGACGATCACCCTGACCGGCGGCGGCCTCACGTCGCCACAGACCACGACGACGGACTCCACCGGGGCGTTCTCCTTTACCGGGCTCGCGCCGGGTACGTACACGATCAAGGAAACCCAGCCGACCACAAACCCGGACGGAACCGACACCGCGGGCACGGCCGGCGGAAACGCGACGACCACAAACGACACGATCAGCGGAATCACGCTCACGGCAGACCAGGCCGCGACGGGTTACCTGTTTGGCGAGGGCGCTGCAACCACGCCGACACCCGGAAGCATCTCCGGCTCGGTGTTCGTCGATGCGAACAATGACGGCGTCCGGCAGACTAGTGAGGCCGGGATCAGCGGCGTGACGATCACCCTGACCGGCGGCGACCTCACGTCGCCCAAGACCACGACGACCGACTCGACCGGGGCATTTTCGTTCACCGGGCTCGCGGCCGGTACTTACACGCTGAAGGAAACTCAGCCAACAACCAACCCGGACGGGACCGACACCGCGGGTAATGCCGGTGGCAACGCGACCGCGACGAACGACACCATCAGCGGGATCGCGCTCACGGCGGAGCAGGCCGCGACCGGCTACCTGTTTGGCGAGGGCGCTGCAACCACGGCACCCGGCGGGCCCGACGTTCGGATCACCCAGACCCTGAGTTCGACTCGTGTGACGCCCGGCGGCACGCTCACCATCACCTACACGGTCCGGAATCGCGGGACGAACCCGGTCAGCGCCGTGGAGGTCGCGGCCGAGCTGGGTGAGCTGACGTTTGTCTCGGCCAGCTCGCAGGACTTTGACGACGCCACCGGGACGTGGACTGTCGGTGATCTGGCGGCCGGGGCGAGCAAAACGCTGCGCGTGACCGCCCGCGTCCCCTCCGCCAGCACCTTCCACGCTACCGCCCAGGCGACCATCGCCGCCCAGGGCGCAGCCCCCGAAGTCTCGACCGGCGTCGCGGCCGGTACCGTGGTGGGTTCCGCGGGCGCCCCGCGATTCTGGTTCCTGTCGTCGGGCTGGACGACGATGCGCGGTGTGACCGGCGGTGGCAGCGGCGGTAGCTCAACTTCCACGGCCCGGACACCGCCGCCGACCACGACCGGTCCGCAGACCCCGACGCTCGCCCTCGCGCCCGCGTCCGACACTGGCACGGCCGGCGACAACTCGACCACCCTTGCAACCGTCACACTGAATGGCACGACAAGCGCCGGGGCGAGTGTCACGTTGGTCGAGACCGGGGCCACGGCCACGGCGAACTCGTCCGGCGCATTTTCCTTTGCCAGTGTCCCGCTGACCGTGGGGGCGAACACATTCACTGTCCGGGCGACGAACAGCAGCGGGACCACCAACGGCACCGCGACCATCACCCGCACGAGTTCGACCGGCACGGCGCCGACGACCCCGACGCTGACCCTTGACCCCGCGTCCGACACCGGCACGGCTGGGGACAACAGCACCAGTCTGGCGACCGTGAAGCTCATTGGGACGACGTCGCCCTCGGTCCAGGTGACGCTGGTTCAGACCTCGACGACAGTCACGTCCGACTCCACCGGGGCGTTTAGCTTCGTGGACGTCCCGCTGACTGTCGGGGCGAATACCTTCACGGTGCGCGCGACGAACAGCAGCGGCACCACGGAAGGGACCGCGACGATCACCCGCGTGTCGGACACGCCGACGAATGCGACCCCGACCGTGGCGACGCCGCCCGGCCCCGTGTCGCTGACCTCCGGCAACTCGACCACGCTGGACCTGGCAGGAACCTTCACCGACGCCGACATTGCGAACTCGACGGTCCGCTTCAACACGTCCGCCGGGCCGATCAACGTCGAGCTATTCGACAGCCAGGCCCCGCGAACGGTCGCCAACTTCCTGAACTACGTGACCGACGGCGATTACGCGAACTCGATCTTCCACCGATCGGCCAAATTGGAAGACAATATCACCCCATTCGTCCTGCAGGGCGGCGGGTTCAAGTTCAACGCTACGCCGACACCGAGCATCACCGCGATCCCGACCGACCCGGCCGTGCAGAACGAGCCGGACGCGGCCAACCGGTCGAACCTGAAGGGCACGCTCGCGATGGCGAAGCTGGGCGGGCAACCAAACAGCGCGACCGACCAGTTCTTCTTCAACCTGGGTGACAATTCGTTCCTCGACACCAACAACGGCGGCTTCACCGTCTTTGGCAAGGTCGTCGGCGCCGCGGACCAGGCAGTGGTCGATGAGCTGGCCGCGATCCCAACGCAGGACAAGAGCACCGCGACGGCCTTACCGACCAGTATTCGCGGCGCGTTCGGCGAGGTGCCGCTGACGGACTACACCGGCACGAACTTCCCGACCGACACGACCGCGGACAACTATGCGTTGATCACCGGGGTGTCGATCGTGAACCAGCCGGAGGCGCTGACCTACACAATCGAAAGCAACTCAACCCCGACGGTCGCGTCCGCGACGATCAGTCACAACCGTCTGACGATCCAGGGCCTCGCGACCGGGACGACGACGCTGACCATCAAGGCAACCGACAAGGCCGGGGCCAGCGTGACGACGACCGTGACGGTGACGGTGGGGGCGTAAGGACAGACCGGAAGTTAAGGCAGAAGGGGGACGCTAGCGTCCCCCTCTTTTTTTCTGGCCGACGCAACGCGGCTGTGGTTATCTGGGATTACGACGGTTGACAAATCAAGCGGTGTAAGACGATCGGTTTTTCCCTTTCCGGTGACCACGCTGAAGTTGGAGAATTGGCTTCTTGGCTGCATCAGCCGGCGGACGCACCAAAATGGACCAATCCCAATGTCCCGTTCTTCACTCCTGATCCTGTTGCTGATCAGTGCACTCGCCGTTGGCTGCAACCGCCAGCCAAAATCGGCGGGGCCCGCGAAGGCGGGGACGCAACGAACGATGCGTCCGGTCTACGACGACAAGACGGACTTCGCGAAGCTCAGCCAGGACGAATTGATCGAGGCGCTGGACTCGGGAGACCAGCGGTTCATCATTCCGGCGGCCGCGGAGATATTTGCCCGGGGTCCCGAGTCCGTGGCCGCGGCGCGACCCGTCTTCAAGGACTTGACCGCCGCGGTCTGGACCGACGTCCGCGGGGCGGCATTCCTCGCGGAATACACAGCGCAACCAGACCGTCCGAGCATGGCGCCGACTATTCCCCACCTCTATGGCTTGGACGTGAGTAGGGGCGTTCCCATGAGTACCCCCATGGATGGCAAGCTGGGGCAGGCGATCTGGAAAGTCATCGGTCCGATGCTCGACAGGGTCTGGGACAAAGGGTCCGAGGCGGATGTCCTGGCAACAATCAACATCGTTGGGCAGCTACAGTCGCTGGATCGGGGCACCGCCGGCGAAGCGGTCCCTGGGATGGCCCGCGCCGCCATACGGCTCGCCGGTCCGGCGCGGAAACAACTGGCGGATGCAATTGCTCGATTCGGGTTCTTCGCGTCAACAACGGCCGCCGTCCCCGCCGCCGAGAAGCTCCTGGCCGACGACGATCCCGAGCTGCAGAAAGCGGGCAAGTCGTTGATCGGCACCCAGGCGGCCACTGCATCCGAGCCATGGAACTTCGGGGACACCGCCGCACTGAAGCCTCTACTCAAGCACGCCGATACGGCCGTTCGTAGCTCGGCGGCTCTGGCGCTCTTTCGTCGCGGTGAAATCGACAACGGACTGCCCGTGCTGTTGGCACAGCAGTGGCCGGACGCGTTTGTCCCAGACCGGCCCTTTGCGGAACCGGTCATTGGAACCAAGGGCGCACGCGTTGTTGCCGGCGTCCCACGAATGGTCATGTTCAGTGTCGTGGACTTCACGCAAGCGGATCGAAAAAAAGTACTCGCGAATCTGCGGCCTGCGGTGCTCGGCGACGATGACGTGACGCGGCGAAATGCTCTGGCGATCCTGGAAATGATGCATGGGGCCGGCGGTCCTCTTTGGCAGGAGCTGGCAACTTCCGCCAAGCACCAGGAGACACGCGCCTTCGCGAAACGAGCGCTCGGCGTCTTGGGACTGCCAGTTTCGGACGGGCAGTTGCCGGAACCGCCGGCCAAAAACGCCGACCCCGTTGCCAAGATGGATTATCTTGCGGCCCTCGGCCGCGTTCGCCCGGTGACTCCGGCCTTGTTGGACGCCATCCAGGTGGCGGCCAAGGATCCAGTCATGCGGGGTGCCGCCTGGGTCGCATGGCCCACGGATCCGGAACATGTGGCCGCGGGCGTGCCACTGTTGATCGAAGGGCTCAAGGGTGATACGCGGTTCGTCAATGCAAAGCTCCTTGAACGCATCAAGCAACTCGGTCCGGCCGCGGTTGGGACGGCCGACGAGTTGCTCGCCCGCGTGAAGTCAACACCGCAGCAGGAGGTTCTCCAGGTGCCGGCATTACTGGCCGCGTACGTGGCGGTCAAGCCGGATGACGAGACCGCGCGGGAAATCGTGCGTCTGACCGAAAAGAACGATTTGATGCTAACGATTGTTGGCCCAGTCCTGCTGACGCATCCGAAACTGTCAGCCGTCGCCAAACCTTTGACTGAGCGCGTCAAGCCATTGGGGAACCCCGGCCAGGACATGCTCCGGGTCGTCCTGATGAAGATCGACCCCAAGGCGCGGGAGCGCTATTTGCCGGAAATGCTCGACTACATCGCGAAAGCTCCGGTGCCTGCCGGCCCGTCTCTCCCGATGCTTTCGCACTGGGACGGCAAGCACAATCCGATCTCGATGGCCGAACTCCTGCTGCAACTCGATGATCCACCGATCAAGGAACTGACGCCCATTTTGAAGGAGATGATGGCCAAGCGCCGCGAGGCGGAGAACTACATCGCGCCGCTCCTTGCGCGCCGTGATTCAAAGTCAGGAGACCAATCGGTAGCGGACGCGCTTCGCGCCGCCGAATTGAATGGCCCGCTCCCGGAGAATCAATACACGACTGGGTTTCATTCGAAAGTCCGGGAAGCAACACGCAGTGCCAACCCGGAGGTCCGGGCAAAGGCCATCGCCATGACCGGCTGGCTGGCCGCCGCGCTCCAGTTGCGCAGCCACTCTCCGGTCACGAACGCGGCCGAATACTTGAAGCGGAAGGACCGGTTTGACGAGCTGGTGGCCGTCATCGAGCCGGCCACCCGCGACGAGTCGCCGCTCGTGCGCGACCACGCCTTTTACGCACTGGCGACCGCGGATCCGATCCGCACCCGGTCCTGGCCGGCCGACCAGACGGCCGCGGTGAACCGCGTTCGCCACTCATTCGCCCCGGACCGGGTCGCGTTGGCGGTCGAGCGCCTCAAACCGCAGTCGCTTCCCGATCATCCCAACATTTACAAGGGGAATGAGATTAGTGCCGCCATCCTGGCAAAAGCGGATGGCGAACTTTTGGCGCCGCACCGCGACAAACTAATTGAATACGCCATCAAGTACGGCGAACCGACCTGGACCACGACGCATCCGATTCTGGATGCCCTGGTGAAAGTGCCAAGGGCCGGCGAAGCGTTGGCGCAAGTCGCCGAGAAGGCCGATTTCTCGACGCGCGGCGCGGCATTCGAGCGCCTGACAAAAGTCCCGGCGGACGAAGTGGCCGCGGCCGAACCGCTGTTGCAGCGCCTGCTCAAAGACCCGTCGCGGCGGACTCGCTGGCAGGCGGCCCGTGCGCTGGCTCGCCTTCGGGAGGACCCGGGTGCAGACGTGATTGTAGTCCTGAAAGACGCCTATGCCCTGACTGCCGATCCCAAGGAATATACGAGCGAGCAGGTGGGTGCGGAGACGCTCCCCAGACTCGTCGAAGGCGAGACGGCGTGGAAGCGGATTGCCGGTCGCGCCCGGATGGAGCTGGCCGCTTTACTTGCTCCCCTCGACGCCGAGAATCGCGCTGCCTACCTGGACGTGTTGGTCGACGGGATCATTTCTTCGTATCCGATGAAACGGCTGCAACCGGGACAGGGCGTGTCCCCCGAGACTCGGGCCATGTTGCTGTTGCGGGAACTCGGACCGGCGGGCGCCGGGGCCGCACCCCGGCTGGCGACCGCGTATGCCGACGAGCGCGACCCGATCTCGCGGATGCTCATCGCCCAGGCACTTCGCGGCGTCGATATTGACGCGGCGAAGAAGGCTGGGGTCAGGTGAGACGAAGAGTGGAATCAGTCGATGATCGACGGAGGGGAATTCAAGCGTCGGCCTGCGAATCGACTCGTTACTCAACTTCCGCGAACTGCTCGAGCCGGATGCTCCGCATCGGCTGCCGCAGCTTGAGTATTCCGCGAGCCTCGATCTGGCGGATGCGCTCGCGGGTGATGCCGAACAGGCGGGCCACCTCGTCCAGTGTCTTCGGCTGGCCATCCTTGAGGCCGTACCGCAGCTCGATCACCTCGCGCTCGCGCTGGGCCAGCGAGCGGAGCACTTCGTTGATCCGCTCTTGCAGAAGGTGCCGATCGACGTGCTCACCGGGAGTGCTGTTGCCGCGGTCGCGGAGGAAGTCTTCCAGGGCCCGTTCGCCGTCGCCGCCGACCGGTTCGTGCAGGCTGACCGGGTGCTTGCCAACGGCCCGGAGCGACCGCACTTCTTCCACCGGCAGGCCGACCTTGCCCGCCAGTTCCTCGATCGTCGGCTCTCGGCCCATTTGGGCGGCGAGCTCGGCGCGGGCCCGCTCGGTCTGACCGAGCACCGCGATCTGATGGCACGGTACGCGGACCGTACGGGCGAGGTCCGCGAGCGCTCGCTGGATGCTCTGGCGGATCCACCACGTCGCGTAGGTGCCGAACTTGAATTCGAGCTTGTACTCGTACTTGTCAACGGCTCGCAGCAGGCCGCGGTTCCCCTCCTGGATCAGGTCGGCGAACGGCAGCCCGCGATTGCGATACTTCTTGGCGATCGAGACGACCAGTCGCAGGTTCGCCTCAGCCAGCTCGCTGCGGACCTTGTGGTACTGGCGACGCCGGCGATAGATGACTCGGAGCAGGCCGGTCAACTCTTCCGGCTCGGCCATGACGTCTTCGATACCCTGCCGGAAGGCGTCGTTGCGCTCGGCGCGGGACTTCAAGTCCTTTGGCGGGCCGACTCGAATGGAGGCGATCTCCTTATGCAGCTTGCGGGCCTTGCCGGCCAGCTCATCGACCCAGCGTTCCAGGCTCTCGGTCCGCGGGGAGAGTTCCGACATCAGCCGCTCCGCCTTGCGGAGCCGCCTCCAGCGGCGCCGACGCCACGCGGCCAGCTCGGCCGGCGTGGTGACGGTCAGCCCGGTCGGGAATTGTTCCCGCTCTTCACGCAGGACCCGGTCGAGCGTGGGCAGGTGCAAGGGCAGGCGGCGGAGGATCTGGTCGCGGCGCAGGTTGGCCGTGGTGATGACATCGACCTGGGGATCGAACGCCAGCTGGCCCGCCTGAACGGCCTCAAAGGTGTGGTAGGCCCGGTGCAGGATAAAGGCACAGCGGAGAGCGGCGAACCGGAACCGGTTGCGGACGCGCTCCAGCCGGCTCGCGACCTCAATCTCGGCCGGCCGCTTCAGCATGGGGATCGACCCCATCTGTCGCAGGTACAGCCCGAGCGTGTCGTCGGCGCCGCGAGAGGTGTCTTCCTGGTTCGGGTCGGCATCGAATCCGTCCCCGTCGGCCGGGCGCTGGTCCTGGTCGGCAGGGTGGCGGTTGTAGGCGTTCGGCGCGGTGTGGTTCATTCGTCTCCATCCTGACCAGGTCCGTCCCTCATGGACGGGGGCGAGGGCGTTAGAGCGCCGGGGCCGGTACGCAACTATAGCACCGTCTTGTCCGCACGCCCGGCAAAGGTTCTCAGGCCGGCGCAGAATACCACGGTCCAGACCCGATTATTGGAACGACACCACCGGGCGCGAGTTAGGTTCGGATAACACGAGCGACCGAGACCCGCCGCGCGGCCGTCCGAACTGGGCCGCAGCGGCCGTCGGTGTCGGGGTCTTGCGGACGGTCGGGGTCGTGGATTACCATTATTCTACCCGGCCCCCCAAACCGAACCCACTCCCGAGGCCTGTCCCGCATGCGCCGCTGGCTTTCATGGCCACTGGTCCTCTTCCTTATCTGTACGCCGGTCCATGCGCAGAAGTCCGACTCGTTACAGGAAAAACCGATACAACCGGTTGATCGGGATCACTGGTCATATCGAACACCCCAGCGCCCGGCGATTCCGACGGTCAAGCAAGCGTCGTGGGTCCGGACGCCGGTGGACACCTTTGTCCTGGCCCGGCTGGAGGCGGCGGGTCTGTCTCCGGCCCCGCCGGCTGAGCGGCTGGCGCTCCTTCGGCGGACGTACCTTGATCTCGTCGGGTTGTCGCCGTCCCCTGAAGAACAGGACGCCTTCCTGGCGCATTCTTCTCCCAACGCATTCGAAAAAGTCGTTGATCGCCTTCTGACCTCACCCCAGTACGGCGAGCGCTGGGCACAGCACTGGCTCGACGTCGTTCGGTTCGCGGAGTCGAACGGCTATGAAGCCGATAGCGACCGCCCGCACGCGTGGCGCTATCGCGACTACGTGGCGCGCTCGTTCAATGCGGACAAGCCGTACGACCAGTTCCTGACCGAGCAGCTTGCGGGCGACGAGCTGGCTGCGGGCAAGGACCCCCGCACGAACGCCGATCTGTGGATCGCGAGCGGCCTGCACCGCTGCGGACCCATTCACCTCATTACCGGGAACGTCGATCCGGCCATCGTCCGCCAGGAGATGCTGACCGAGTATGTGCAGGGCGTGGGCGCCGCGATCCTCGGCCTGACCATGAACTGTGCCCGCTGTCACGACCACAAGTTCGACGCGATCTCGCAGGCGGACTATTACCGGCTCGAAGCGTTCTTCGCCGCCGCGAAGTACAAGGAAGTCGAGTTCGGCACCCCGGAGGAGAAGAAGGAGCACCAGGCCAAGGTCGCGGCGCTGACCGAGAAGCTCAAGCCAATCAAGGCGCAGATCGAGGCGATCGACGGCCCGCACCGCCAGCGCCTCCGCGAGGCGAAAAAGGGCAAGCTCGAGCCGAAGTACCGCGAGGTCGTGGACACTGACCCGAAGAAACGGACGAAGGAGCAACAGGAGCTATTCAAGGACGCGGAGGTGCTGGTCAAGGTCACCTGGGACGAAATCTACGCCGTGCTGACTCCGGACGAGCGCATAAAGCGCGAACGGCTTCGCTCCCAGCAGCACGCGCTCGAGGCCCAGATGCCTCCCCCGCCATCGACCGCGTGGGCGGTGGCCGACGACGGCAAGATTCCGCCCACCCACGTCCTGCGCCGCGGCGAGGTCTCGCGGAAAGGGCCGACGGTCGAGCCCGCGTATCCGCGAGTACTTCTCTCAGGAGAGAGACAGGGGTCAGGGGTCCGGGAAAGCACACCGGCATTGCTAGCTGTTTCCGGCACGATCGGATCGCTTGCATTGTTGACGGAGCCCCGGCTGACGCGGACGGACCTGGCGAAGTGGATCACGCGGCGGGACCATCCGTTGACGGCGCGGGTATTCATGAACCGGGTCTGGCAGCACCATTTCGGCCGCGGAATCGTCGGCACACCAAACGACTTTGGCATCCGCGGGGAGGCGCCGACGCACCCGGAGCTGCTCGACTATCTCGCAACCGAGTTCGTCGCGAACGGCTGGCGGCTGAAGCCGATCCACCGGATGATCGTGCTCTCGAACGCCTACCGGCAAGCCAGCAAAGTCCCCGCGAGCGAGCCGGTCAAGAAAGTCGATCCCGAGAATCATCTGCTGTGGCGCATGAATCGCCGGCGGCTGGACGGGGAAGGGTTACGCGACGCGATGATGTCGGCCGCGGGGACGCTGAACCCGCAAGTCGGCGGGCCGAGCGTGCGCGTGCCGCTTGAGCCGGAGGTGTACGACCTGATCTTCACCGAAGGGGAGCCCGACGGTCTCTGGCACGTCACCCCAGACGTCACGCAACACACGCGACGCAGTCTTTACCTCCTCGCCAAGCGCAACGTCCGGCTGCCCATGTTGGAGGCGTTCGACCAGCCGAGCACGCTGACCCCGTGCGCCGACCGGTCGGTCTCCACGTTCGCCCCGCAGGCACTCATCCTGATGAACGGGCCGTTCGCCCAGGAGCAGAGCCGGGCAATGGCCGCAAACCTGCTACGTACCTGCGGCCCCGACGTGGACAAGCAAATCACTCAGGCATATCGCCGGGCGTTCAGCCGGCGGCCGACGGCCGACGAGATGCGAATCGCGAAGGAGTTCCTGCGCGACCAGGCGGAGACCGCGTCCGACCGGTTGCGGGCCCGGCTTCCGGCCGGCGTACCGGACCGCCTACCGGAAGGAGCCGACGTGCCGCACGCGGTCGCTCTGGCTGACTTCTGCCTGGCGCTCTTCAACGCCAACGAGTTCGTCTATGGACCTTGAGCCCACAAGGCGCCGGCGCAAGCGACTGCTCCTCTTTGGCCTGATCGGCTTTGGCCTCGTGGCGCTCGGAGTTTTACTCTGGTTCTTCTTTGCACCCTGGGGGACCGGGGAGATCCGCCCATCTCCTGACGGGCGCTATGTCGCCATGGCCGTGAACGTCGAGCGGCGCACGTTGTTTCGCGGAAAGGTCCACTACCTGAAACTGACTGTCGAAGATAAGGAGAACCACCGGCTGGTCTGGGAAGTGATCCACGAGCACGAGCCGGGTGCGGACGTGATCGACTACAGTCACCCGGACATCAAGTTCGTGGTCTGGTCCGCGGACTCGTTGGAGGTGACGTTCCCGATCGGCGGCGGTAAATCGCTGACGGTGCCGGTGAAGTGACTAGTCGAACGAATACCCGGCGAAGAGATATTCGTCGGGCCGGTCGTCGCGGTAGAGCGTGATCAGGATCCCTTGCCCGCGTTCGACCTCCTCAAAGAAGTCCATGTTGTCCAGGACCTGCTGCCGCGTGGGCCGCGTTGTCCCGTACAACTCCTCGAGGAACTCCTCGTCGAGCGGCGTCACCGCCTCCGGCTCTGGCTCGTCGGAGACATAGTCCAGGTCGAGGATCGATCGAGTTCCGTCCGCGTCGGCCGCCCTGATCGCGTCGTCGATTGTGCGATGGCGGGCCCCGGGCGCCGGCGAGTTGGGGCCGACGGGAAATGGCGGCATCCACATGACCGGGTTGTAGCGTCCGGCCCGGAACTCGCGCTGGCGCAGTGCGTCGAGCGCAACCTGCGGGTCCGGGGTGTACTTGGTGACGTACCAGTAGGGATGGGCGCCCATGGCGTTTCCTCTGTCAAATGCGATTGGTCGCGCTTCTAGCCGTCACGCTCCGCGTGACGGCTACAAGCCGGACACACGGTGACGTAGAGCAGGACCGGCGCGGTTGCAAATGAACTGGCCGGGATTTCAGCATGGATCGCGGCAACCATTACGAAACGGCGTTCGAAGCTTACCTGCGCGACCGGCGACTTGGCTATGTCGCGGTGGACGAGTCGCGGCGTGCGTCCCTCGCAGACGAGCCGGTCAAGAGTATCGACTTCATCGTCTACGGCTCTGGCGGGTCGAAACTTCTGGTCGATATCAAGGGCCGCAAGTTCCCCGGATCGTCGAGAGGCCGTCCGCGGCGCATCTGGCAGAACTGGGTCGAGCGCGACGACGTGGAAGGCCTCGAGCGCTGGCAGGCAAGCTTCGGTTCCGAGTATCAGGCGCTCTTGGTGTTCGCCTACTACATCCTGCCGGACGTGGAGCTGCGCCGCGGAACTGCCGACGTCTGGGTGTGGCGCGGACGCCGCTATCTCATTCGCGCGATCCCGGTGACGGACTACCGGCAGCACATGCGGGTCCGCTCGCCCAAGTGGCGGACGGTCTATCTGCCAATGGGCGTGTTTCGCGACATCGTGCGGCCGCTAAGGGCTTTTACGCACCCGCACGAGCTGACCGCGGGGTGACAGCAATCCCGGGCGGGCGGTGACGAATCACCCGATGAGTGAATGCGGGGAATGAACCATGCGAATCGACCAACTGGTGTTCGTCGGCCTGAACGGCTATGCGGTGGCGCTTGACCGCGACACCGGGGACATCGTCTGGTCCAACGACCAGATGCACTCCGGGTATGTGACGCTATTGCTCGACGGCGACCGGCTGATCGCCTCCACGAACGGGTACATCTATAGCCTCGATCCGCTCACCGGAGAGATACAGTGGCACAACCCGATGTCCGGGTACGGGGCCGGTGCGCCGACGGCGCTCGTGTCGGTCCGCGGGCAGTGGAACCAGGTCGTAAGCATCGAGGCGGCCGCCAAGACCGCCGCCGCGGCCGCCGCGGCCGCGGCTAGCTAGGAAGCGCGGGTCGATTCAGGACACAACTTCGATCACCAGCTTCGCAAGGGTGGGCGCTTGATCGCCCACCCGGACAGAGCCGCGCAACATGGGTAGTGCACCTTGCAAAGTTGACTCGTCGCGGTAGTGCACCTCCAGGATCACATCACCTGCCTTCACTTGCTCCCCGACTCGTAAGCGCACGATCACTCCGACCGCGTGATCGACTTTGTCCTCCGCCCGGCTCCGGCCTGCCCCGAGCATCATGGCGCCAATCCCGATCGACTCGGCGTTCAGATCGATCACAAAGCCAGCCCGGTCCGCGACGATCGCCGTTTGCTTGGGTGCCTGCGGCAGCCGCTCAAAATCGTCCACGATTCGCGGGTCGCCTCCCTGCTGCTCGACGATACCCCGGAACTTCTCCAGCCCGGCGCCGCTCGCCAGTGCCGTCTGCACCTTGTCTTCGGCCTCCGCATCGGAGTTCGCCAACCCGGCCAGCCGTATCATGCGGGCCGCGAGCGTTACCGACAGGCTCTCCAGGTCCATTGGCCCGCGGCCCTTCAGGGTCTCGATGCACTCGACCACCTCCAGCGCGTTGCCCACGCCCCGTCCGAGCGGGACGTCCATCGTCGTGATCAGTGCTTCGGTGCGCAACCCATTGGCCGTGCCGACGCCGACAATTGACTCGGCCAGCGCGCGCGCCCGCTCGCGCGTCTTCATGAACGCCCCGCGGCCGCACTTGACGTCCATGACCAGGGCGTCAATCCCCTCCGCGAGCTTCTTGCTAAGAATGGACGCGGTGATGAGAGGAATACTCTCGACGGTCCCGGTCACGTCGCGGAGCGCGTATAGCCGGCGGTCCGCGGGCGCGACTGTCGGCGTCTGGCCGATCATTCCAACCCCAACGGTCTTTAGCGCCGTGCGCAGTTCGTCTTCGCTCAAGCCGACGCGAAATCCCGGGATCGACTCCAGTTTGTCGAGCGTCCCGCCCGAGTGCCCGAGTCCGCGGCCGGACATCATTGGCACGATCGCCCCGCACGCGGCCGCCAGCGGGGCCAGAATCAGCGACGTCTTGTCGCCGACCCCGCCGGTCGAGTGCTTGTCTACCTTCGGGCCCGGCACGTCGTCCCAACGGTAGCGCATGCCGGAATTGGCCATTGACGCGGTGAGGATCGCGGACTCGCTCGCGGACATGCCGTTCAGGTAGACCGCCATCAAGAGGGCCGAGAGCTGGTAATCAGGCCACGACCCGTCCGCTGCGGCGCGGGCGAACGCCTCGACCTCGTCGCGTGTCAGCTCGGCCCCGTCGCGCTTGCGGCGGATGATGTCCCCGGCACGCATAGGAGTCTCCGGTTTTCCTTTGGAGTGCGGTGATTTATCACCGCTTTTGTTTCTTGGTTTGGTTTCAATCTTGCCGGGGCGAAGATGCAGTCGAGAAACAAAAGCAGTGATGAATCACCGCACTCCAAAGGAAAAGCAAAAACAAAAGCGGTGATGAATCACCGCACTCCAAAAAGGCGGTCCGCCCTTCCGACATGGCAATTCGCTGTCCCTCGTAGGATACTCATCAACTACCGCTTTCCTCTTGGGCCCCGCCGTGAGTGTCCAGTACGCCGTCCTAATCGGAGTCGAGCAGTCGGACGACTTGCCACCCTGTCCCTTCGCGGCGGACGAAGTGCGCTCGCTCGCCGGGCACCTCGAGGCGATCGGCCTTGGCAAGGCACACCAGGTCCGGCTGGTCGGGCCGGCGGCCACGCGGTCCGCGGCCGAGTCGCGACTCCGCCGCGTCGGTCAGTCGCTCCGCCCCGCGGACACCATCTGGTTCGTGTTCGCGGGCCCCGCATTCCGCGAGGATGGCCGCGGATACCTCGCCTGCGCGGATACGCTCGCGGACGACCGGACTGCGACGGCCCTGGCTCTGGCCGACGTTCTTCACTTGCTGACCGCGAGCGGCGCGACCGCTCGCTTCCTGATCGACGCCCCTGGCCTGAACACGGATGAGCTGGCCGACCTGTTTCCGGCAACCGGCCCGCATGTGGCGTTCACCGCCAGCGAACCCGGCCAACCGTCGCATGCGGCGGCTGGCCGGCGACTCTGGCTCCAGCTCGTCGGTGACGCGATCGCGGGTCAGGCGCCGGCGGCCCTGGACCTCGGACGGCTCACCGCCGGATCGCTTCACCACTGGGCCACCAAGGAGTTACCACGGGTTGTTCGCAAGGTGATGTCGGCGCCCAAGAAGCAGACGCCGGCCTTGTTCGGACCACCGGACGCTGAGCTGGCGGCGGTCACCGCGACGCCGCCAAAGGCCGCCGCGAAGCTCGACCTCAAGCAGCTCAAGCGCATCGTCTTCCGCGGGCAGAGCCGGGACCGGGTCAAGAATCTGGCTGGGTTCCAGAAGACCTTCAAAATGCCGGAATCGGCCACGCCGTCGGCGCAGAAGTGGACCTACCGCCTGGCCGCCGACGACGTGCGCCACGAAGTCGAGGAAACGTACAACGCGCTCCGCGAGCACCTCGGCTTCAAACGCAAAGACCTGGAATCGACCGTCGGTAACGACGGACTCGGCTTCATCCGCACACCCACGTTCGATTTCGCGGTCAGCGTCAGTCTCGACCCGGATGACCCGACCTGCGTGATCTGGCGGCGCGAGGTGAGCCAGGTGACGGACCCGGACGTGTTGCGGTCCGATGGGTTTCGCCGCGTCTTCAGCCGCAGCCTCGACACACTGGAATTCGGTTTTGAAAAGCCGATCGACGTCGAAGAGCTGGTGGATCGCATCGAGGACGACCCGCCGGCCGGCACCGCGGTGCGGGTGGCCAGTGACGCGTCGAGTTGTGACGTGACCGTCCAGGGCTTCGCCGGCCGCATTCACGTCGAGCGGGCGAGCCTGCGAATTGAAGGTCCGCCCGGGCTGACCCCGGACTCGCTGGTGGAACAATTCTTTGCCTTCCAGAGCCGGTTCGGCGGCCGGCGCGGGCTGCCGGCGCTCAAGCGCTAGCCGAGTCCGCACAATCGGAACTCGGCATGTGCGATCGGCCCGACAATCACGCCGACCCGCGCGATCGCACCGCGGCATGCGGAAACCGCGAACTCAGTTCTTGGAACCGTGACCCGAGCGCGGCATAATGCCATCGCAATCCCCCATATCTCCCAGCGTTGGCGGTCAACCTATGGACGGCCCGAACGCGCCGCGGTCCGATCTCGCAAGCAAGATCGCCCGGCTGGTCGAAGAGCGCGGCTGGAACCAGGAAGACTTTGCCCGTATCGCCAAGCTGAACCGGCACACGGTCCGCGAGATCGTCAAGAACGGCGGCGGCCGCCGGCTGCGGAATGCCACCGTCAGCCAGTGCGCGGCCGCACTGGGGCTGCATGTCAACGAACTACGCGACCTGCCCCTCGAGCGCCTACTGCCGCGAATGCACGGCAAGCGCCTGCCGGAGGAGGAAGGCGGACTCAGACGACTGACCGAGCGGGCGAAGTCGCCGGACCTGCTCACCTGGCTGGAAAAGAACCCGGATCGGGCGGCGCAGATCACCCCGGATGAGGCCGAGGAACTGCTCAACATGGAAGCCCCTGGCGGTGCCATGGCGCGGCTCGGGGTCGAGCACAGCGTTGAATTGGTCGAGCGCAAGCGCCGGCTCCTGCGCCGTGTGGCCGTGATCGCGGCTACCGAATACGGCGACTTTCTGGAACAATTCGTCGGGCTCCTGTTCGAAAAGGTCCAGCCGCCGCGGGCATAGCGCGCGTCCTGGTCGATCTTCGCAAATCCATACTCAAACAATCCGGCGCTTGATTGCAAGACGCGGCCGCGCTAGCATCATGGGTCTCGCGGGTACGACGGACTCGTTTTCCGACCGGCTGAAACTCACCTTGAGCGGGCGACATCGGGCTGAGCCTGGCACTTTTGGCAAAGGAAATGCGTGATGCACCTGATCGATTACGGCCACATGGTAGACGGGGTGCTTTACCACGGAACCCTGTCCGACCTGGACGGAGTGCCGAAGGCAACTTGGAGCTACGAGAAAGGCGGCAAGAAGGTCACCCACGACCAGCCCATCGACCTGCCGACGTTTCGATCGTTGTGGAACCGGGTGGGCAAGCTCGAGGCGTTCCAGCGGAACCGGGTTCGCGATCCGGACCGGCCGGTGGACCCGGTGGCCGATCATGTGATCGGCATCATGTTTGGGGAGACCAACAACCCGCAGCGGGCTTACTTTGCCGTGCCGGCTAACGAGTCCGATCCGCAGTTCTTGAGCTGGATCAAATCACTCAACATTCCCAAGGGAAGCATGAGCCCGGAGCCGCCGGCGCTCCCGACCCGAAAGTCCGCGAAGAAGGCGAGCGGGCCCGCCGCCGAGCGCGAGAGAGCATACGAGGAGTTGTTTGGCGAGCGGTGGACGGTCGATCGCGGGGAGGCAGGGAAGGGCCCGCCCATCGACGTGTACACGTTCAAGCCCGGCGAGGATTCGCGCGGCAACGAGCGCGACTTCTACACCCTGGTCACCAGCGGGATGAGCGACGCCCCCATGCGGGTTCCCGACAGTGCACCCTTCTCTCGCGCCGAACTGGTCCTGTATGTGGACAAGCCGACCGATCAGCACGTCGCGTTATTGCGCTGGCTGGCCGGGCTGCCGCACATCCAGAGGCGCACCTGGTACGGGTTCGGCACCACCATGCCGAACGGCAATCCGCCGCAGCCAATCTTCGAAGACTCGGACCTGGATTGTTTCATCTTCTTGCATTCGGACGTCGGGCGCGACGACAACCTGCACAAAAAGCTGGTGCTGGACGGCGACCCGACGGCGCTCCTCTGGGTAGTGCCGATCACGGAGGCAGAGTGCCAGTTCATCCTCGATGAATCGCCCGACGAATTCCAGGACCTGCTCGACCGGAAGAAACATCCTCCCGTCCTCGACGAGGGTCGGCGATCGTACATCAAGGCGAGGCGCTAGAAGGTCACCCCCGCGCTGGTGCCTTGCGTAGCTTGGGCAGCGGCGCCGGTAGATCGACGTGCCCGAAGTAGGTGA
>Ga0075418_10001947_pt1 | contig 23440 bp, 24 predicted proteins | sample SoiMetdeltSBSDD2_FD_81776 | JGI IMG/M metagenome (GOLD analysis project Ga0075418, IMG submission 81776) | Bulk soil microbial communities from a Populus tree surrounding site in Tennessee, USA - Soil MetaG P. deltoides SBSDD2 | ecosystem: Environmental > Terrestrial > Soil > Tree plantation...
CCAAAACCGAAAACCAAAAACGCGTAGCTTACAAACCGTTCATTCTGTCCGCAACCGTTCGATCGTCACAAAAAGCGGTCCAACCCCGAGCAGCGCCACCAGCGTCATGCTGCCCCGGCCAGCACGGTTCACGACCCTGAACCTGACGTGTTCATTTGGGGCCGCGTCGAATTCGACTGTTTTCCACACCAGCGTATTGTGTGCGCGAAGCCGGTGGTGGCCGGATGCGATCTCGCGACTCGTCCGCTCGCCGAACAACAGCGTCGCCATTTGCTCGCCGTCAACTGACACGACCACCTGCCGCGTGCGGACGTCGTCTGCACCGCTCCTCTCGACAGTCAATCGTGCTGTATCGTTAGAAATAAATCACCACGCCTACCGCGGTCCTCGTTCCGACAACGTCACCGCGGCTCGTCGTGCGAAGCGGGCCCAAGGAGATGGTGCTCGTTATCGAACCCGTCTGACGACTGTATTGGACACCAGCTTCTCCAAACAAGGCGAATCGCCCGCCAAGCGCGTAATGTCCACCGAAGCTCCCAGAAATCGAATAGATGTTCGTGACGGATTCGACGACCTCTCCGCTTCCGCTCGTGCGGCCATAGACGAACCGCGGTGCCACATACAATTTCAAATTGTCGCGAACGGGCGAGTACAACAAGACGCTGACTCCAGTGTTGAACGTGAAGAAATCCGTCGAGGCATCGACGAGACTCTCACTCGAACTGCCGGTGCTGGTGAACGAGACCTCCGGTCGGACGGCAATGCTTTCCGAAATATGCCACTGGATACCGATGACAGCGGGATAACCTGTCGTGAGTCCTACACGCCCCGAATCCTGTGCCGCCGCGCTTGCGGCTCCGGCGCCGAAGACGAATCCCATCACGAGCACCTTCACAGTACGCATTCTCAGACCTCACGTTTCCAGAGCTTGTCGCGCGGCAACGGCAAATCAGTTCTATTCTAAATTGCAGATGGCAGGCACTGAATGGCGCGTCGAGGAAGCATCGTCGGGGATCCGGCTCGACAAGTTTCTCGCCGATACGACTCGACTCCGATCCCGAGGCCGTGCCCTGGCAGCATTGGAGCGAGGCAAGATCTACCTCAACGACAACGAAGCCGGCCTCGCTGATGCGGGTCGCCGACTGGTTACTGGCGATGTCGTTCGCGCGTGGCTCGATCGCCCCGGTAGCTCGAGACCGCTTACGCGCACCGGTGTCGTCGACGGCGTCGACATTGTCCACGAGGACGAGGAGCTGATCGTCGTCAACAAGCCCGCCGGGATCCTCACGGTCCCATTGGAACGCCGGCCAGATGCGCTCTCAGTGCTCGGTCAGATTGAAGATCGTTTCAGGTCGCACGGCCGGAAGCGTGTGTTCCCGGTGCATCGCATCGATCAGAACACGTCAGGTCTCGTCGTTTTTGCCAAACACACCTCATCGCAGCGAATCCTGAAAGAGCAGTTCAAGCGCCGGGAGCCGAAGCGCGTCTATTGGGCGGTCGTGTATGGGAGACCCGATCCGGGCGAAGGGACCTGGCGCGATGTTCTCGTTTGGGACGAGAAGGCGCTCATTCAAAAAGAGACGCACCCTCGCGATCCACGCGGACAGGAGGCGGTCAGTCGCTACGCGACACTCGAGACATTCACAGAGGCGTCGCTCATTGAAGTCACACTTCAAACCGGCCGCCGCAACCAGATACGGATTCAAGCTCGTCTTCGCGGTCACACACTCGTTGGTGAGGACAGATACATCTACGGACCAGGTTCGCTGCGGCCCATTGAATTTGGCCGCCAGGCACTCCACGCCCGACGACTGTCGATCCGTCACCCCACCGATGGGCGTTCGCTCGAATTCGAGGCGCCATTGCCCACAGATTTTCTCGAGTTGCTGACTCGGTTGCGCAGGCAGCGCTGATCTATCCTCGGTTTGGAGGGATTGATGGAACGTGTGCTTGGGCGGTTCAGTCCACAGCTGTACGCTGTGATGCGGATCGTCGTCGGATTGCTCTTCGCGTGCCATGGCGCCCAGAAACTGTTTGGTGTACTGGGTGGTCAGCAGGCCGAACTCGCGTCGAAGTTCGGGGTGGCCGGCATCATCGAGCTGGTCGGCGGCGTAATGATTGCGATTGGATTTCTGACCGGCACGGCCGCGTTCATCGCGAGCGGTGAGATGGCCTACGCGTATTTCACCGCGCACATGCCCAAGGGGGGCGCACCGATCCAGAACGGCGGTGAACTGGCTGTCCTGTATTGTTTCGTTTTCCTTTACATCGCGTCGCGCGGTGTCGGCATCTGGGGTGTGGACAAGCGGACGCGGATCTAATGGCCATTTGCCTGCCATCGTCTCACCGCGTCGAGTGGATAAATCAACATCAGAATGTTGAGCGTCAGGTTGTCGCGAATCCAATAGGCCAACAACGACTCGATCAGAACGACCAGAACGAGGGTGATCCAGGCAGGCAGACGCGCGGCGAGAAAGAAGCCCACGATCATGGCGACGATATCCGACATGGAATTGACGACACTGTCGCCGTAGTAGTCGAGTGAGATCGTCGCTTCGCGATAGCGATTGATGATGAAGTCGGTGTTCTCGACGATCTCCCATGTTGATTCGACCAACACCGCCAGTACCAGCCGAGCGCCAACGCTCCACCGGCGCCCAAGGAGCCACAGCAGTGCGTAGAACGCAAACCCGTGGATGACGTGCGTAAACGTGTACCAGTCGGTAAGGTGTTGCGAATTCTCTGAGCTCTGCACGACGCCGTGCCACACTTTCACGTACCCGCATTTGCAGATCGGCACCCGACCCATCAACAACAGAATTACTGCAGAGGCCGCCATGATCCCCAACGTCAGTAGCAGCGATTGGGCGAGACGGCGATCGACCGAGCTCATGAGTGGCGCGATGTTACCATCGAGAGAGTAAGCGAGGGGTCATGCCTACACGTTCGATCGTCGCCGTGTTGTTCGTGTTGTTGCTCGCTGTTGTCGTCTCGGGGCGCAGCGTCGTTGGCGGTATCTTCAAAGCAGGCTTCTGGACCGGCATCATCCTTGTCGCACTGATTGTCGCCGCTCTGCTGTTTCTCGTGGCAAAGGCCCGCGACTGATCGTGGACGAGTCAATCGTTTCTGGTACTAAGTCTTAGGACCAAAGACGTAGAACGCGGCGGCGGTGCTTACATTATTGAAGTCATAGAGCGCTCCGTCCATCTGGCGCGGCGATTGCCTGTGACTGATGTGCCCCAGCTCCTCACGTCCCTGTTCGTCTTGTCATGATGCAGAGGCGGTCCGGCGACCGTCGTATTTATGGACATCTGTTGCCCACGGTGCGGTTGTGAAGCAGTCCCGGCAGGCCACGAAGACGCACGCGCGTACTATCAGTGCCCGAAATGTAATCGCGTCTGGGCGACGACGCTCGCGTCGCTCGCAGGTACCGATGGTCCGCGAAGCCGGCATAGCTCGATCCGAGTTCTTGTAGTCGACGATTCAAATGAGCTGACTGGTCTGATTGCCATCTGGCTCGAGGAGGAGGGATACGCCGTCGTCACGGCCACGTCCGGCCGCGAGGCACTCGATGCCGCGTCGGTCTACTACCCCGACATCGTGCTTCTGGATCTCATCATGCCTCCGCCGGACGGCTTTGCTGTCTGCGCCGCCCTTCGCAGCTCGTTGCCTCCGCAAGTGATCCTCATGACCGGCCTCGGCGACGCCGACCACGTTCGACGAGCCCTCGACCTCGGCGTCGTCGCGCTGCTGCGAAAACCACTCACGCGCGAGGCGGTTGTTGACGCGGTCAACGTCGCAGCCGAACGATGCCACCGCGATCCGCTCTCCAAATTGCGCTGGCATTTCGGAATGCACCCGCGGGCGTAATCTGAATTGCTGATTGTTGATTGCTGAATGCTGAATGGTGCGGTCTGAAGACCGCGCGCCCCGCGGCCAACACTTGAGCATGTAAGGGACGGGGTCTTTCGACTGCCTAATCAGCAATCAGAAATCAGCAATCAGCAATTTCAGTATCATTACCGGCCATGAACCGGTATCGCTGGCTCGTCATTTCCCTTCTCGTCCTGATCCGCATCGCGTATCCCGACGCGCAGCCGGCACGTCAATCGACGACGTCGGTCGATCCGTCGCTCTTCAAGGGTATGAAATACCGGCTTGTCGGTCCTTCGCGCGGTGGACGAGTGACGACTGTCACCGGGGTGCCGTCGCAGCCGCGAACGTTCTACATGGGGGTCGCGAGCGGAGGACTGTTTCGGACCACCGACGGTGGCACGACCTGGACGCCAATTGCCGACGGCAAGATCCCACTTGGGTCCATGGGCTCGATCGCGGTTGCCGATTCCGACCCGAACATCATTTATGTTGGCACCGGCTCGGATGGCGTTCGGAGCAACGTCTCGACGGGCCGCGGCGTGTATCGAACGACCGACGGCGGCACGACATGGCAGTTCGTCGGACTCTACAACGCGGGTCAGATCGGCGCGGTAAGAATTCATCCGACAAATCCAAACGTCGTCTGGGTGGCCGCAAATGGCGACGCGTTCAAGCGCAACACTGACCGCGGCATTTTCAAGACCGAGGACGGCGGCAAGACATGGCGGAAGGTGCTCTACGTCAGCGACGGCGTTGGCGCGATGGATGTCGAGCTTCAACCGGGCAACCCGAACGTTGTGTACGCCTGGATGTCCCGTCTCGAGCGCAAGCCCTGGACGATCATCAGCGGATCGCCGGACGGCGGATTTTTCAAAAGCAGTGACGGCGGAAATACCTTCACACACATCACCAGCGGACTTCCAACCGACCTGTTGGGAAAAGCCAATCTCGCTGTCACCAACGCAAAGCCTGACCGCATCTACGCACTCGTCGAAGCGCTTCCAGGTGGCGGACTGTATCGATCGGACGATGCCGGACAGACGTGGACGTTGATCAATTCGCAGGCCTCACTGATCCAGCGCCCGTTTTACTACACGACGCTCGGCGCGGATCCGACGAATGCTGATGTCCTTTATGCCGGCGCGGAAAGCTTCTTCAAGTCGTCAGACGGTGGGAAGACGTTCTCGCTAATGCGCACACCGCATGGCGACAATCACGACATCTGGATCAATCCGAAAGACGGCAACACCATGATCCAGTCGAACGATGGCGGAGCCAACGTCTCGTTCGACGGAGGACGCAGCTGGTCGTCGCAGATGAATCAGGTGACCGGCGAGTTTTACGGCGTATGGCTTGATGAACAGTTTCCTTACAGGCTGTATGGTGCGCAGCAGGACGATTCAACAGTCATCATAACCAGCCAGGCGGATCCGTTCGCGCGCGACGATTGGCGTGGCGGTCCGGGTTGCGAGACTGGACCGATTATTCCGCATCCGCAGAATCCAGAGATCGTGTACGGCTCCTGCAAGGGTCAGTACAGCGTCATGAATTTGAAAACCGGGCAGGAGAAAAACTACTGGATTGGAGGACAGTCGCTCTATGGAAACCCGGCGCGCGATCTGATCTACCGAATGCAGCGCGTCTCGCCGATGGCGCTGTCGCCGCACGATCCGGACGTGTTGTATTACGGTTCGCAGTTCGTCCACCGCACGCGCGACAAAGGGGTCACCTGGGAAAAGATCTCGCCCGATCTCACGGCGCATCCCGATTGTTGTCAGGGCGCGAGCGGCGAGCCGATTACGCGTGACGTAACCGGCGAAGAGTTCTACAGCACGCTTTACGCCATCACCGAATCAGCGCTCGAGAAAGGCGTCATTTGGACGGGCGCGAACGACGGTCCTTTCTATGTCACGCGCGACAACGGACGAACCTGGACCAATGTCACACCGAGGGACATGGAGCCAGGCGGACGCGTCCAGTACATCGAGGCGTCGCCGCATCGAAAAGAGTCGGCATACTACGCGGTGTATCGATACCTGCTTGGCGACTATCGTCCTTATATCTATGCCACTGATGACTATGGCAAGACATGGAGACGGCTGACCGACGGCTCGAACGGCATCCCCGCCGATACACCAACGCGGGTTGTCCGTGAGGATCCCGATCGCGAAGGCTTGCTCTACGCCGGCACCGAATTCGGGATGTACATCTCGTTCGACAACGGCGCCCACTGGCAATCATTCCAGTTGAATCTTCCGAACGTTCCGATCACCGACATCAAAGTGCATCATAAAGATCTGGTTGTGGCGACGCAGGGGCGCGCATTCTGGATCCTGGACAACGTCACCGCGCTTCACCAACTCACGGCACGCACGACAGCGACCGACGTTCGCCTGTACAAACCGCGCGACGGATACCGCACGCGCATCGCTCCAGCGGTCCTCGGACCGAACATCGACTACTACATGCCAGGCGCGCCGGCGGGATCGGTCACGATCGATATTCTCGATTCGACAGGAAGTGTCCTGAGTTCCTATAGCAGCGATGCTTCGGCATCCGGCGGACGCGGAGGGCGTGGCCGCGGGGCAGGTGTCGAGGCGGGATCCGATGATCCCGATGCCGCGCCGGCGTTCGGCCGCGGTCGTGGAGGTTTCGTTCCACGCGCGACAAAAACCGAAGGCGTGAATCGATTCGTGTGGGATGTCCGTCAGCAGGCGGGCATTCTGGCGCCGCCGGGGTCCTATCAAGCGCGGCTGAAGGTGGGGACCACCACCCAGACGCAACCATTGACGGTATTGATCGATCCTAACGTCGCTGCCGACGGTGTGACTGTGGCGGATCTGAAAGAGCAGTACGAACATAACCTGCGCATGTGTCAGCTCGTCAGCGATGCCAATCAACTCGCCGCGCGCGTCCGCGATGCGCAGGCCAGGGCGAAAGGAGAGAGTGGTCAAGGTAGCAGGGCGCTCCAGGTCGACGCGATTGCGGCGAGGCTTTTCACTGAACCAGTTCGATATGGCAAGCCCGGTCTTCAGGCACACATCACCTATCTCGCGGGAATGACCACCGGCGCGGATCAGAAAATTGGCCGCGACGCGCTCGAGCGCTATGCCACACTACGAAAGGATCTGGATGCGCTCAGTGCTGAGCTCGATAAAATAACGAGTCGCTAGTCATCGGTGATTCGAATTCGGGAGAAGGTGCAATGAAAAGGCTGTCGATCGCAGCATTTTTGGTTACGACGCTGACCGTGCCCTTGAGCGCGGACCTGAAGTACACGGCGCACATGCAAGTCGGAAAATCCGCCACGGCGACCGAACAGCCGGCCAATCCGATGATCGGCATGATGGCTGACGCCGTCATGAAGCAGATGGTTCCCGGTGGTGAGGCGGACGTCGTGTATCTGGTTGGCGAGAAGGGTGCACGGATCGAGTATCTGCAGGCTGCAATGGGACAGCCGGCAGGGACGGTCACGCTATTCTCGCCGGACGGCACGCTCGCGGTTTTGAATCCAACAGAGAAGACATACTGGAAGACGACGGTGCAGGCGGCGTTGGAAGGCATGAAGTCGTCTGGCGTGCCTACGCCCGAGGTGACGGCGAAGCGGACCGGCCAGTTCGAGACGGTCGCCGGGACCAAGTGCGAAGTGATCACGTTCGATTGGAAAATGAATCTGCCGATCCCCGAGGCGGCCCGCGCGAGCCTGCCGCCGGATTTTCCGACGACGCTGAACATGACCGGCGATGGCTGCACGACGACCGATCAGTACCAGAAGTACGCGGAGATCGTCGCGAAGGGTGCCAACGCGATGATGAGCGCGATGGGCTTCGACAAAATCGCCCAGGGTGGTCTCGTTCTGCGGCAGAAGATGCTGCTGATGGGATTTGAGATGAAATCTACCGTGACGCAAATCGCGGAAGAGACCGCACCGGCGAACGCGTTTGAGATTCCCGCCGATTACAAGGAAGTGCCTATGCCGGGTGCGGGAAAATAGAGCGCGCGATGACTCGCCCCGCGACCTTTGTGGCGATCCTGCTCGTTCAGGCCATCTCATTCGCGCAAGGGCCGCCTCCGCGAAAGCCTGACACGATCACAGTCTTGCGCCCGGCGCGGGTGTTCGATGGCGAAGCGGTGCACGAAGGATGGGCCGTCCGCGTCCAAGGCGATCGGATTCAGGCGGTGGGCTCCGCCGCAAACATCGCCGCTGCCGGAGCGACCGTCGTCGAACTCGCCGGGACGACTCTCTTGCCAGGTCTCGTCGAAGGGCACTCGCACGTCCTGCTTCATCCCTACGACGAGACCAGCTGGGACGATCAAGTTCTGCACGAGTCCCTTGGTGTCCGTACGGCGCGTGCGGTCAATCATCTGCGCGCCACGCTGATGGCCGGCTTTACCACCATTCGAGATTTGGGCACTGAAGGAGCCGCCTACGCCGATGTCGAGCTGAAAGATGCGGTCGAGCAGGGCATCATCCCCGGTCCTCGCATGCTGGTGTCGACGCGCGCCATCGTTGCGACCGGGAGTTACGGTCCCAAGGGATTTGCCCTGCAATGGCGTGTTCCCCAAGGCGCGGAAGAAGCTGACGGCGACACGCTGATCCGCGTCGTCCGCGATCAGATCGGCCATGGCGCCGACTGGATCAAGGTTTATGCCGACTATCGATGGCGCGCGCGTGGGGAAGCGTCGCCGACCTTTTCCCAGCAGGAACTTGCGTCGATCGTCGAAACCGCCAGGAGCAGCGGTCGCCCCGTCGTCGCGCACTCGGCCACACCCGAGGGCATGCGCCGGTCGATCGTGGCGGGCGTCGAAACGATCGAGCATGGCGACGGTGGCACTCCCGAAGTGTTCACGCTGATGGCGGAGAAAAACGTCGCGCTATGTGCGACACTCGCCGCCGGCGATGCGACCGCGCAATATGCAGGATGGAAAAAAGGGTCCGCGCCAGAACCAGCGGGTATTACGCGCAAGCGAGCGAGCTTCAAGGCGGCGCTCGACGCTGGCGTCACCATCCTCAGCGGGAGCGACGTCGGCGTGTTCACGCACGGCGACAACGCTCGCGAACTTGAACTCATGGTCGATTACGGCATGAAGGCTGACGCGGCACTGAAGAGTGCGACATCGGTGGCGGCCCGAGTGCTTCACATGGAGAACCGCATCGGCCGCCTGAAGGAAGGACTTCTTGCCGACATCGTGGCCGTGGAGGGCGATCCAACCCGCGACATCAGTGCACTCAGACGCGTGCGCTTCGTCATGAAAGGCGGCAACGTCTACCTTCGGCCGCAGCCGTAATCCTGATGAACCTGGAACAGAGAAAGATTCCGACCCGCGCCGTCGTGAGCTGGGTTCTCTACGACCTGGCGAATACCATCTTTTCGATGGGCGTCGTATCGGTCTACTTTTCCACCTGGGTGCGCGACGAGGTTGGCAAAAACCGCGCTGACTGGGTCTACGGCGTCATCACGGCGATTTCCATGGGCCTGATCTTCATTGCGTCACCGTTGCTCGGAGCCATGACGGATCGGGCCCGGCGGCGCATGCCGTTTCTCGTCGTCAGTACGCTCGTCTGCGTGGCGTTCACCGCTTTGCTCGCGCGATTTGGTTTCTTTGCGACGGCGCTCTGCTTCGTCATCGCAAACGTCGCCTACCAGGCGGGCCTTCAGTTCTACGATGCCATGCTTCCCGAGGTGAGTCACGAGGGAAACCGCGGAAAGATCAGCGGCATTGGCGTCGGGGTCGGATATCTCGGGTCGTACATCGCTGTCGGTCTCGGGATGGACGCGGTCTTCGGCTCGTCCGACAAACCGTTCCTCTTCACGATGATTGCCGTGTTCTTCTTGCTGTTCGCGTTGCCCTGCTTCCTCTTTGTGAAGGAGCGAGGGAACCCGAACCCGCGGGAGGTCTTCAGCCTCGCCATGCTTCGCGAGTCGACCGCTGAAACGTTGCGGACGATCCGATCGGGGAGACAGTATCCGGGGCTCGTCCGGTTTCTCGTCGGGCGAGTCTTCTACACCGATCCAATCAACACCGTCATCTCGATCATGATGCTGTATACGATCAACGTCGCGGAGCATACCGGTCTGAGTCACGATCAAGGTGAGGCGACAGGGAAGCTGATCATGATGACGGCAATCAGCTTCGCGGTCGTTGGCGGGTTTGCGTGGGGATGGATGGTCGATCGATTCGGGCCGAAGCGAACGTTGAACTACGTGCTTTATCTCTGGGTTGGTGTATTCCTGCTGGCGGCGGCGGTGGGCATTCTTGGCCTGCCCCTGTTCACGCTCTACATCGTCGCGTGTTCCGCCGGCATTGCGCTTGGGGGCGTCTGGGCGGCCGATCGTCCCTACATGCTGCGCCTGACCCCACCGACGCGAATCGGAGAGTTCTACGGCCTCTATGGAATGGTCGGACGTTTCTCGGCCGTCACCGGACCGCTGATTTGGGCGATCGTGACTCGGCTGACGATCAACAGCTTCGGGTTGCCACCGAATGTCGGCCAGGGCATCGGCGTGCTCGTGTTGCTCGGGCTCATTCTGGTGAGCTACGTCATTTTGAAGCCGGTCACTGACGAACCTCGCGACTGGGCCCGGCTGTCCGCGTCGCAATCCGTCCGGGCGGTAGCGACGCATTGATCGCGCCTCGCCTTTTACCTTTTACCTTTTACCTTTCGCCTTTACCTTTCGCCTCAAGCGGTCTGCGCCCGAATCCGCTTGATTTTCTCTTCCCGTTCGCGCGCGAATCGATCCAGATCCCGACGGAGCTCGCTCTCTCGCTCCTCGAGTACGGCCGGATCGAAGACGCCGGCGACGGTTGATTGATGCATGATCCGGCGCTCGGCCACCTGGGCTTCGTGCACGGTTCGCACTTCGGCAATAGCGGCGCGCTGTGCGTCGGTTAACGCCGTCTGTTCGACTCCGGCTTCGGCATCCTTCTTCCGTAGCCGTTCCATGACGATATCGATCGCGCTCTTTGGAGCATCCGACATGATCACCCCTCGTCTTATCTTATATGTGCGCGGGCGCGCGCTCGAATCCAGGGCGCCGCGAAACGTGCCGTATACTTCGTTCTGCAAATGCGTCGGTTTTTGAGTCCTGCTCTTCTCGCCGCCGTCGTCTACGTTCTTCTGACTATCGCGCTCACCTGGCCCCTGATCATTCATCCTGCCAGCCTGGTCCCTAACGATCTCGGCGATCCGCTCCTGAACACGTGGATTCTCGCGTGGAACGCGCGTGTTCTGCCACTCACGTCGACGTGGTGGAACGGCCCACAGTTTTACCCCGTGACGGGGACCCTGGCGTTTTCAGAGCATCTGCTCGGACTGACGATCTTCACGACACCGATCATCTGGCTCACCGGTGATCCACTTGTCGCGCACAACGTCGCGTTCTTTCTATCGTTCGTTCTCTCCGCGCTGGCGGCATATTTTCTCGCCGACACGATCTCGCACCGGCACGACTGCGCGCTTCTTGCCGGACTGGCATTCGGATTCGCGCCGTATCGCATGGCGCAGTTCGCGCACGTGCAGGTGCTGTCGGCGTACTGGATGCCCGTCGCATTGGCCGCGCTGCACCGGTATTTCGAGAATCGTCGTCCGCGATGGCTGGTTGTATTCGCCGTGTCATGGCTCCTGCAGGCACTCGCGTGTGGCTACTACCTGTTCTACTTGTCAGTCCTCGTCGGTCTCTGGTTGTTGTGGTTCGCCAAAGGGCCGCACCGAACCCGAGCGCTCGTGTCGGTCGCGATCGCCTGGGGCATCGTGACCGCGATGCTCGTCCCTGTGCTCTACGGGTATTGGCGATTCCATCATGCCTATGGGCTGCGCCGCGGAATCGACGAGATCATTTCGTTCAGCGCCGATGTTGGAAGTGTCCTGAAGGCGCCAGACAATCTCTGGCTCTGGGGCTGGCTGAGCGTGGTGAAGCATCCAGAAGCTGATATTTTCCCCGGGCTCACGGTTGTCGTGCTAATCGTTCTCGGACTCGCGATCGGCTGGCAGGATGCGGCGAAGGCGCGGACTGGCCGGCTCAGAATCGCTCGAGTGTTCGTCGCGCTCGGACTGCTGTTTTCCGCAATTGCCGCCTCACCGCTGTACTTCGGACCGTGGAAACTGCAGCTCGGTGGGTTGCGTTTGCTGTCGGTCGGCACTCCGCATAAGCCGCTGTCACTCGCGTTTGCCTGCCTGATCGTCGCGGGCGCAATGCATCCGTCGGTGCGAACTGCATGGCAAAGGCGATCGGCGATGACGTTCTATGCGCTGGCCGCGCTGGCGATGTGGCTGCTCAGTCTCGGTCCCGAACCGACGCTGATGGACCATCCGATCATCTACAAAGCCCCTTACGCCTGGCTGATGATGCTTCCCGGTGTCGAGGGTGTTCGGGTCCCAGCGCGGTTCTGGATGCTGGCGGCATTGTGCCTTGCGATAGCCGCCGCGCTCGCGCTGCGGCAACTGACTGCGCGGTGGCCTCGATTCGCGCGCGCGATTCCGGCGATCGCCTGCGTCGGCCTGCTCGCCGACGGCTGGCCGCGTCCCATTTTCATGGAGAAGCGGCCGGCGGATCGGCCGGTGCATTCGAGAGTGGTCGCCAGGCTCGATCTGCCGCCGGTGGCATCGCACGACAGTATCGCCCTGTTTCGTGCGACCGAACACAAGCGACCGCTGTTCAATGGCTATAGCGGGTACTTCGCGCCCCACTATTGGGCGATGCAGTACATGATCGAGCAGCACGATCCGGCCGTCCTTGCACGATTGTCATCTTACGGTCCGATTGAAGTCGTGATCGATCACGATTGGGATCCCGGCGCTGGACTGCGGCGGTTCCTTTCGTCGGCGCCGCAGACGTCGCTTGTGTATCGCGACGACCGATATTCAGCGTTTAGAGTCGAACGAGGGCCCTACGCGTCGGCAATTCCCAGGCCGCAAGGGGAGACGTTGCCGATTGCTTCAATCCAAGCCCGATGCGGCGAAACCCACACGCGCGAGATGGTCGATGGCGACATCATGTCGAGATGGCATTGTGGGCGGGAGCAACGGCCCGGCGACACATTCACCGTCGATCTCGGCTCCGAGCGGCAGGTCGCGGGCGCTGAACTAGTCATCGCGGGATTCGTCGGCGATTTCCCGCGCAAGCTGTCTATCGAGACCTCCACCGACGGCGGGACCTGGGTCCCTGCGTGGAACGGCGACGCGGCCCTCGTCACGATGTCAGCTGCGCTCGAGGACCCGCTCAATATCCCGATTCCGTTCTCCTTCGAAACGCGGCCGGCGAGATTCGTGCGTTTCACTCAACTCGGAACCGAAAAAACGTACTATTGGTCGGTGGCCGAACTTCGCATGGTCGGCCAGTGATATTGGGATGAGGCCGTCCATCACCAGGGCGATTCTCTTCGCCGTTTGTGCCGCCGGATCCTCTGGGTGTTTCACATCCCACGTGCTCCTCACGGTGCGCCCCGACGGTTCCGGCACGGTTGAGCAGACGGCGACGATCCGCCCGGCTGATCTGCTCGCATTCGACAAGCTCGCTTCTCCCGATCTCGCAGCGAACGCTCAAAACCCATCGGACATCGCGAAGCAGTTTCAGAAGGACGCCGGAAAAGCAGATCAGGGTTGGCTCGTTGGTGGGAATCTTCGCGTGCGTGCAACTCGCCCGATCAACACAGCGGACACGACTGGCTGGGCAATCACCTACGATTTTGACGATGTGACCGGGTTGCGGTTGCAATTGTTGCCGCAAATTCCGGGTCTTCAGGGTTTCTATGGCATTGCGACGAAGGATCCGGCCGCCTCGACAAGGTTGACGACGATGCTGGAGCCGCTTGACGAGAGGCTGCAGCGCCTGACTTTTCAATTTCCACGTTTCGCAATGGACCCCGCGGGCGAACCGCCGTCGGCGTGGGCCTCGGGCTCGCCGACGGAAATGCTGCAGTTCCGCAATCTGCTACGCGGATCGCGCGTCACCATCGCCGTCGCGAGTACGGTGCCGATCATTCGCACCAACAGTCCCTTCCGCGAGGAGAATCGGGTGACATTGCTCGATATCGACATCGAGCAGGCACTTTTCAGTAAGCAGATGGGCACGCTGGCGTCCACGCCGGCAACCTTTCACGATCTTTTGTTCGCGCTTGCCGACTTGCCCGGAGTGACACTCGCCCATGAAGGCGAGATCACAATTGATGTCGAGAATCCGTCGACTCGCATCTCTGGCCAACAGAATCAGCCTGCGCCACCGCCTCCTGCCGACACGGAGATCTTTCTTGCCTCCCTGCTCGTGAAGGGCGACAAGCTCGCCATTGGCGCGCCTGTAAATATCACGAACAGCCCCGGCTACGACAACCAGCCGTCGTTCACGCCAGATGGCAATCGGATTCTGTTTGCCTCTGTACGTGGATCGCTGCCGCCGTCACGCGACCGAAACACTGGCGCGGAACCACGCACACCTGCGACCGACATCTTTCGCTATGACATTGCGAACCGCGGGATCTCGCGGATCACGAATACGCCTGAAGGTGAGTTCTCGCCGGCAGTGATGCCCGATGGCAAAGGTATTTCCGTCGTCCGCGTGGAATCAGATGGCACGCAGCGCTTGTGGCGAATTGCTGCGGGTGATGACAGGAAGGAGTCGTCGATCATCCTTCGTGATATCAAGCCCGTCGGGTACTACGCGTGGATCGATGAACGAACTCTTGCGCTTTATGTGCTGGGTCAAGCTGACAAGCCGTCGACGTTGCAGGTCGCTGATACAGCGAGTGGAAATTCGCAAGTCGTGGCAACCGACATCGGTCGATCGATTCAGCGCATGCCCTCAGGTCAGGTGAGTTTCATTACACGACAGCCCAGCACTGCTCCCAATACTCCGGCCGGGCTATCGCTTCATGGGTTGTTCCACACGTCCGACCCAGTCGGTTTCCGTGCCGAGCCGTTGACGAGCATTCCTTCGGGTATCAGTGAGCCGTATGTCGTGTGGCTTCCTGATGGCTCGGCGCTTGTCGCCGCGGACACCACGCTATATCGCTGGCGCCGTGGCGAAGCGTCGTGGACGCCCGTGGCAAATCTTGGCGCCTTCGGACTGCACGGCGTGACGAGACTCGCTATTTCGCCGAAGGGCGATCGCCTCGCGATCGTGGCGTCAGCGAAGTGAGGAACATTCATTGCAGCGACTTCACCTTCCGAGGAGGCGCAATGAGTTTGAGAGATAAATACGCCTACGCGATCTCAACTGCAAAAGGAAAGTTCGACGGGAGTGCCCAGGAGCGCGACGGTAAGCTCCACTTTGTCGGCTCGGTAAAGACAGAAGAGGAAAAGAACGAAATCTGGAACGCGATCAAGACGATTCCCGAGTGGCGGAACGATGTCGTTGCGGACATCAAAGTAACCGGCGGCGGCTCGTCGGGAGGCGGGGCGGCGACCGCGACTGCGACCGCCAGCAAGACTTACACGGTGAAGGCTGGGGATACGCTCAGCAAAATCGCCAAGCAGCAGCTTGGCGATGCGAACGCTTATATGAAGATCTTTGAAGCCAATCGCGACCAACTGAGCAATCCGGACCTCATCAAGCCCGGGCAGGTCTTGCGGATACCGTAGCTCGGCTGTTCGGGTATCATTGGCCTCCCGGACCAGCGCACCATATACTGGTCCGGGAGAGACCAGTGACCGCGTCGGGGACGGTTCCCATTGTGCTCCTTGTCGAAGACGATCTCGATGGTCGACGTATGTACGCCGACTGGTTGTCAGACGCCGGTTTCCGGGTCGATCAGGCGCATAACGGATTCCAGGCCCTCGAAAGGGCATTCGATTCCCGTCCCGACGTTGTCGTGACCGACCTCAACATTCCGGGGATCGACGGCTTCGAATTGACGCGCCGTCTCAAGCAGGATGCGCGTACGCGGGACGTTCCGGTGCTCGCTGTCACAGGTTATGCGGCGTTCGCGTCGGATCCGGAGCGAGCGCGCCGCGCGGGGTGCGACGCGGTGCTGGCGAAACCGTGTTCGCCAGAAGATTTGGAGGCCGCAATCCGTGGTCTCATCCGCGAGCGCTCCCGCCAGGCGTAGCGCACCGAGCATGACCGATCCCTCGATGAAACCCCTCATCCTCATCGTCGAAGACTTTGACGATGCGCGCGAGATGTATCGCGACTATCTCGAATTCAGCGGGTTCAGAACGGAGACGGCGCGAGACGGCCGCGAGGCCATCGACAAGGCGCGAACGTTGCAACCCGATCTGATCCTGATGGACCTGTCCCTTCCTGGAATTGATGGATGGGAAGCCACCCGTTTATTGAAGGCCGAACCCGATACCAGTCATCTGCTGATTGTTGCGCTGAGTGCACACGCGCTAGCCACTGAAGGCGATCGTGCGCGCGAGGCTGGATGCGATGGATTCATCGCGAAACCCTGCCTGCCGTCCGATCTCGTTCAGGAGATCGGGCACTATCTCAAAGGCCAGCCAGCGAGCCGCGAGCGGCGGCCGCGCTCCCGACGTCATTGATGCCTGGAGCGGAGGCGAATCGCGGCGGCATCTCTCGTGTGCTCCTCGTCGAGGATCACGCGGACACCCGTCAAATGTACGCCGAGTTTCTCGGGATGGAATTCGAAGTCGTGACGGCCGCGAATGGAGAGGACGCGCTCAAGAGGATCGGCACGGAGGTCCCTCACCTGATCGTGACCGACCTCTCGCTCCCGGGCATGGACGGCTTCGAATTGATCATGCAGGTGCGGCGCGACGCGAGGCTGCAGTCAATCCCGATCATCTGCTTGAGTGGATATGGTGGACACGAACACGAACAACGCGCACGCGCCGCCGGGTGCGATCGCATTCTTCAGAAGCCATGCATGCCCGATGAGCTCGCCGCGATCGTGAGCGAGGAGCTCACGCATGCCGCCAAGCGGAGGAAGAACGCGTGAGTGCGACAATTTTCATCGTTGAAGACGACGTCGACACGAGAGAGATGCTCGGGCGATTTCTGGAGCTCGAAGGCTATCACGTGGAGACGGCGGCAAATGGGAAGGTTGCACTGGAACGGCTCGGTTCCGGTGTGGGACCGTGCGTGATCTTGCTCGATCTGATGATGCCGGTCATGGACGGCTGGCAGTTCAGACAGGCGCAAATCCGGGATGCGGCGCTCGCAGACATACCTGTGATTGTCGTGTCCGCGGCCGGCCGTGATCGGCTCGAGAAGATTCAGGCCGACGCCTATCTGTCAAAGCCGGTCGATCTCGACGAACTCCTCGGTTGCGTCACGCAGTTTTGCAGACCCTAAGGACTGAGATTTGTTGATTGTTGATTGCTGATTGCTGATTGACTTACCGGCTGCTGCCGCCGCTTGCAGCCGGTTTCTCTGGTGCGACCGCGGTCTGCGCCGCCAGTGCACTCGTCTTCATCCGCTTGAGGCGCTCGGTCAGTTTCGCCGACTGACTGGCGTCGATTCCGTACACGTCCTTTCGAAACTGCACCAGGCGATCGGGTGTGACGCGAGCGGTCCAGTACCCCAGATATACCGGGATCGCCGCCTTCAGCTTGACGATCGTTTCTTCTCCCGCATGCATCGCTTCCTGAATGCGTTCCGACGTCCATTCGGGCTGATCGCGCAGCACGTATTCCGCGAGCTTTTCCGGTTGTTCGAGGCGAACGCAGCCATGGCTGAACGATCGACTGGCGCGAGCGAACAGCGAATCGGTCGGCGTATCGTGCAGATAGACATTGAACTGATTCGGGAACATGAATTTCACGAGCCCGAGCGCGTTCGATCCACCAGGCCGCTGCCGGAAGCGATACTTTGCAAGGCTCGATAGATCCATCGTCGCCGGATTCACACTGTTGCCGGACGCGTCCACCACCTCCATGTTCATGCGGTTCAGGAATCCCGGATCGTTCAATGCTGCGGGAAGTGTTTCCTGCTCAGCGATGTCGTCGGGCACGTTCCACACCGGGGCAAACACCAGATAGGTCATCTTGTCGCTGAAAATCGGAGTTTGCGTGTCCGGCTTTCCGACGACAACCCGCATCGTGACTGGTGTCGTGCCGCGTTCGGCGACATCGAGCCGCATTTCCGGAATGTTGACGAGAATGTGCGGATCGCCAAGATCGCGCGGCAACCACCGCCATCGTTCCATGTTCAGGGCAATCTGGCGAATGCGCGCGTCGACCGGCACGTTCAATTCGGCCGCAAGCGCCGGTCCTACAGCGCCATCGTCGGCAAGCCCATGGCGACGCTGGAATCGCTTTACTGCTTCCTGTAGCTCATGATCGTATTTGATCGACACGCCCGATGCCGGCGCCTGTGTCGAGTAGTCGCCTGACACAGCGAGCCTGCGCGCCAATGCGCCGGCCAGTGGACTCCATTGACCAGGCTTGAGTCGGATGTTTGCAGGCACGGTGGGCCAGCCACCGCGGTCGGCCATCCCGCGATAGTCTTCGAGCGCCCGTTGCAGCGCGCGATAATCAGGACTGGTCGGTGTCAGTTCGAATAGAGATTCAGCGATACGATTGTCGCGAAGCGCCCGCTCGAGATGGGCGAGGGAATCGAACGACTTTGCTTCGATCTTCCATGCCGGATCCGCATGCGCGAGATCCGACACGCCATCGGCGAGATCCGACGCGAACTTCATGTAAAGCCATGTCAGCCACACATCCATTGCTGTGGCTTCTTCCGGGTTGAAACCCTTCTTCGTGAGGAACCCGCGCGACGATTCTTGTTTGCGCTGGTCGAGCAGGTTCGCGCTGTACAGTTCGGGATCGAGACCTTCACGATTCGCGGTGTGAATCGCGCGAATCAGCGCGTCCATCTGCGGCTTTGGCGAGCCGTCATCGATCCAGGCAGGTGCGAACTCGCGATGCTGATAGAAACTGTAGACGCGCTTCCACAGTCGCGCCCCGTCGCGGTCGCGGGTCACGTAGTCCGGTCGTTTGTTGCTTTCGACTATCTGTCGCACAGCCGCTTGCGCCTGGGCGTCGCGTTCGGACCCGGACGATGTGAAGCGGGCGCACGAGCTGGCGGAGATCGAGACGATCAGGATTGCCGTCGCCGCATACCATCGGCAGAAAGGCTGCATCACGGACACCGATGGGCTTGATAGCAAGGGCAGTGCCGACGAACTGTTGTATGAAACGGCCGGATTACGCTGGTTTCGCCGCGCAATTGTCCGTTAAGAGCGGAGAGTGTAACTTTGACTACCCACCCGCGCGCGCGCAAGAAAGCGCAGCGCCGTGCACCTGCCGATGACGCGGCCGAAGCGATCGTACATGGCGATCTCAACATGGCCGCGGCGGCGCTCCTCTACGACATGGCGGCGCTGCAACCAAACGAGCGAAGTCAGTTTGGATACAAGCGCGCCGCGAGGGTCGTCGTCGGCTTGCCCGTATCGGTCGCCGACCTCGTCGTTGCGGGAACTCTCCGCGATGTCGAGTTCATCGGACCATCCAGCGCCCGAATCATTACCGAATTGGTTGAGCAGGGCAGGTCGCCGTCAGTCGAAGCCGCGATTGCGAAGTCGCCGAGACCGTCGCAGGTGACGTCGAAGCGCGAGTTCAGAGGGGCCTACCTGAGTCACTTTGCGATGCAGGCGGCACTTGCTGCGCCGCTCGGAAAAGACGTAATCGCTCGTGGCCAGTACCGCGGCGATTTCCAAATGCATTCGACCTGGAGCGATGGCGGAGAAACGATCGCCGCGCTGGCGACCGCGTGCGCCGAACTCGGGCACACGTGCCTCGGCATCACCGATCACTCGTACGGGCTTCCTATCGCCCGTGGGATCAGCATGACGGATGCCGTGGCGCAACATCGCGAAATCGATCAGCTGAACGCAGCGCTCGCGGGGCGGTTTCGCGTGTTCAAAGGCATCGAGGCGAATATTCTCGCGGACGGTAACCTCGATCTTCAGCCGGATGAGCGCTCGATGTTCCAGTTCGTAGTGGCCTCGCCGCACTCGCTGCTTCGCCGCAATGACGATCAGACCGTCCGCATGCTGGCGGCAGTGAATGCCCCGGGCGTCGCGATTCTTGGTCATCCGCGCGGACGTGTGTTCAATAGCCGGCCTGGAGTGAAGGCTGACTGGCTGCGCGTCTTCGAGGCGGCGGCGAAACGCCGGGTGGCGATCGAACTCGACGGCAATTGGCATCGGCAGGACATCGATTTCGAGCTCGCTCGTCACGCCCGTGATGCGGGATGCATTTTTGCCCTCGACAGCGACGCCCATTCCATTGGAGAACTCCGGTTCAGCGACTATGCGATTGCCCACGCGCGGCTCGCCGGTATCCCAGCGTCACGAGTGATCAATTGTTGGAGCGATGACGAGTTGGACGAGTGGATGGAACAATGCAGGACAGGCGTGTAGAGCAGGGTCTTTAGACCCGCTCGAGGCGCGGTCTGAAGACCGCGCCCTACACGGTTGCCACCGCCGCTCGGTAATACCGTGAGACCAGCGGGTGTCCGACCCGTGGTTCGATGAGTGCCGATGCCTGCACGAGCGCGCTGAGATCGATACCGGTCTCGATCCCCAACCCGTTCAGCATGTAGACCAGATCTTCGGTCGCGAGATTGCCGGTCGCCCCCGGCGCGTAGGGACACCCGCCGAGACCACCTGCCGAGGCATCGAAGGTTCCGATGCCGAGTTCGAGAGCGGTCAGGACGTTGGCGAGCGCCGTGCCGCGTGTGTCATGAAGATGCAGGGCGATCGCGTGAAGCGGCACTCGTTCGGCGACGACACCGACGACGCCGCGAACGCGGCCAGGGTGGGCAATGCCGATGGTGTCGCTGATCGCGACTTCGAAGGTGCCCATGTTCATGAGCGCTTCAGCGACCGTGGCGACCCGCGCCGGTGCCACCTCCCCTTCGAACGGACATCCAAACGCCGTCGATACGTATCCGCGTACTCGTATCTCGAGCTCGGACGCGCGGGCGCAGACCGCTCGATAGGTGTCGAGCGAGGCATCGACGTCCTGGTTGATATTGCGGCGGCTGAACGTATCCGACGCGGCGGCGATGATGGCGACCTCGCGCACTCCGGCGGCGTGTGCGCGTTCGAGACCGGCGAGGTTGGGCACGAGCGCCGTGTACCGCGTGTTGGATCGTCGTGTGATCCCGGCAAACACGTCCGAGGCGTCCGCCATTTGCGGAACCCACTTGGGGCTGACAAACGCCGACACCTCGATCACTGGCAGGCCGGCTCGAGTCAGGCTGTCGACGAACGCGATCTTGTCGCCGGTCGAGATCGTTGCTGATTCGTTCTGAAGGCCGTCGCGCGGGCCTACTTCCACGACGGCGACGCGCGAGGGATACCGCATCACTCGATCTCGACGAGCGCGACGCCCGGCTGAACGAGATCGCCCGGTTTGCAGGACACAGTCGTGACGGTTCCGTCAGTGTCCGCGCGAATTGGCAACTCCATCTTCATCGCTTCCAGAATCACAAGCGTATCACCCCGCCGCACGTGCCCACCCGGTGAAACCTCCACCCGAATGACTGTCGCTGGCATCGGTGCCGAAAGGGAACTGTGGCCGGATGCCGCGCGGCGGCGCCGGCGGCCTTCAGCGTGGGCTTCCAACTCGTAGATGCTGCCGTTGAGAAAGACCCAGCGGATATCTCCTGACGCTGCGACCCACGTCACGGTGGAGCTCTCGGGTCCCAGTCGAACCTCTCCCGGCCCTGTGATCCTGGCGACGATCGCGACGTCATCGACGATCACCCGGCCATCATCGAAGACAGTCACGCCATGTTCGCCGCGCTCGTCGGTGATGATCACTCGCCGTTCCATATCAACGGCCCCACCCGCGAATCGTTGCCCACGGGTCTGACACAGTCGATGTTGGCGTACGTGCGGACGGCTGTGTGTCGCTCCCAGCCCCAATTGCGGCCGCCGCGGCCAGCGCCTCCACGGGTGTTTCGCGAGCCGTCAACAGTTCGACCGCATGGTCTTCAATGAAGCGGGTGTGAACGTGTCCGGACCGCATGTCGGCATGATCGAGCAGCCGGATGAGGAACGGCACATTCGTGCGAATGCCGAGAATTGGGAAACGCTTCAGTGCCGCGAGCGCGCGCGCTATCGCGGCATCGCGGGATTGTGCAGTGGCTGTCAGCTTTGCCAGCAGCGGATCGTAATGGACCGGGACGGTTCCGCCCTCGATAACGCCGGAGTCGATGCGAACACCCGGGCCGGCAGGCTCTCGATAAAGCAAGAGCGTGCCTGCCTGCGGCAGAAAGCCGCCGGCGGGGTCCTCGGCATAGATCCGGCATTCGATCGCGTGGCCCCGTCTTGTGATATCGCGCTGCGTCCACGGAAGTCGTCCGCCAGCCGCGACGGTGAACTGCGCACCGACCAGATCCAACCCGGTCAGCGCCTCGGTCACAGGGTGCTCGACCTGCAAGCGCGTGTTCACTTCGAGAAAGTAGAACCGTGCGTCATCGCCGGAACCCTCGAGCAGAAACTCGATCGTGCCGGCGTTCACATACCCAGCGGCCCGCGCTGCGGCGACTGCCGCTTCGGTCATGCGCGCGCGGACCGGCTCGGTCAGCGCCGGCGATGGACTCTCTTCGACGATCTTCTGATGGCGGCGTTGAATCGAGCACTCACGCTCGAACAGATGGACGATGTTGCCATGCGTGTCGCCGAAGACCTGCACTTCGACGTGTCGTGGTTTGTCGATCAGCCGTTCGACATACAGTGTGCCGTCGCCAAAAGCCGCGACGGCTTCGCGTCGAGCGGCCGAAATCAGTTCCTTTGCGGACTCGCGATCGCGAATGGCGCGCATCCCCTTGCCGCCGCCGCCCGCTGACGCTTTGACGAGTACCGGAAATCCGAGCTGGCCGGCCGCCGCAAGGATCCCGCCATCCGATTGATCCGTCGCGGTGACGCCCGGTACGACCGGGACGCCTGCCGACGCCATCAACTCACGAGCCGCCACCTTGGATCCCAGCCGCTCGATGACCGACGCCGGCGGGCCAATGAACACCAGACCTGCGCGCTCGCACGCAGACGCGAACGTCGCGTTTTCCGACAGGAATCCATATCCGGGGTGCACGGCCTGGGCAGATGTGGCTCGCGCCGCCTCGATGATGGCGTCGACTGAGAGGTAGCTTTGCGCCGAAGGAGCAGGGCCGATGCGCACGGCGCGATCCGCCGCGCGGGTGTGCGGAGCGTCGCGGTCCGCATCCGAGTACACCGCGATGCTCTCGAGATCGGCCTCGCGGCAGGCTCGTGCGATGCGAATCGCAATCTCGCCGCGGTTGGCGATCAGCACGCGACGAAACGTCATGCGCTCCAGCTCGGTTTGCGTTTTTCGAGGAACGCTCGAAGGCCTTCCTGACCTTCTTCCGAGACGCGCTGCGTGGCGATCGCGTTGGTGGTCAGACCGATGACGTGGTCAGGATGCGCACCAGCGATTTCTCGAATCAGGGCCTTGGCCCGGGCAATTCCTGCGGGACTGGCAGCCAGGACATCGGCAACCCGCCTGGCGACCGCCGCGTCGAGTGCGTCGGCTGGAACCACTTCATGAACCAGCCCGATGAGGCGGGCGCGCGCCGCATCAAATCGCACCCCGGTGAGGAACAATTCGCGTGCGGCGGAGATCCCGATTTTC